>Ga0302319_10024116_pt1 | contig 10833 bp, 12 predicted proteins | sample Bog_T0_2_FD_203319 | JGI IMG/M metagenome (GOLD analysis project Ga0302319, IMG submission 203319) | Peat permafrost microbial communities from Stordalen Mire near Abisko, Sweden - Bog_T0_2 | ecosystem: Environmental > Terrestrial > Soil > Wetlands > Peat | place: Sweden: Abisko, Stordalen Mire... | reverse complement strand
AAAGATAAAATATTTTACTCGGTAACCGGCTCAGACATACGTGCGGAAGCGTTAAAAACTATGGGCGAAAAGTACAAAATTGTATTTACGCCCGACGAAGTAACTAAGTTTTCGTTATTGGAAATATTTGGCGTACCGATAGGCCAGCTAAAACAATATCTGGATTTGAGCCCCGATGAAAGAAAAACCTTTCCGGTTGCTGGAATACAGGCAGATACAACTGCGACCAATGAGTTATCTAATTGGATTTATACTTCACGCCAGGCTGATAAAGGTTTACATGACAAAGACCTGCAGATTGCTATTAAAGGGGACCGAAGGGAAGAATATCCGATTATTGATGAAATAATTGGCGTATTGGGGAAACAAAAAATTTTCAAATTCAGTTTAATTACCGACCTTAGAGCGGCACCAAAAAAATAAAAAATTATGGCAGAATTAGATACCTCCGGCGGGGGTAAACATAAAGGGGGGAAGATAAGAAGTAAAAAGGCCTCAACCCGTGTCGATTTAACGGCGATGGTTGACCTGGCTTTCTTATTGATCACTTTCTTTATGCTTACCACCACGCTTAGTAAAAAGAAAGCAATGGACCTGGCCATGCCGGATAATTCAGTAAGATCAAGCCAGTTGGCGATTGCCGCCAGCCGGTCAATGACCATACTGTTAGGCAGCCACAATAAGCTCGAATGGTATATGGGAGAAGCTGGAAAATCAGCCCCAACCGTCGATAATTATGGCCCGAAGAATATACGCAAGGCGATCGTTGAAAATGCTCAAAAGGTTGCAGATACCCACAGCGGTGATGAAAAACTAATGGAAGTTGTGATTAAACCGAGCGATAAGTCAACGTATGAAAATTTGGTTTCCATACTTGATGAAATGAGTATTAATAATATCCAGATTTATGCCATTGTAAAGATATCACCACCGGAAGTTGGCGATTTGCAAAAGAATGGCATTTATTAGTGTTTTTTTCTATCTTTAACGTTAATAAATATCAAATAAAGCCTAAAAAAATGTTAGGATCAAAATTAGACATATTAGATCAAAAATGGATTGATTTTGTTTTTGCAGGCCGTAATAAAGCGTATGGCGCATACGAATTAAGAAGAGACAATGGTCGTAATACCAGCAAAGCCCTTCTTATTGGTGTTATATTATTTATTGTTCTTATATCTGCAGATACAATTTTCAATATGGTTGCCGGGTTTATCCCCAAGGCAAAAGAAAAGGTGAAGATCACCAACGTGGTGCTTGCTCCGCCGCCGCCGGATGTTAAAAAACCACCTCCGCCGCCGCCGCCTGAGCCGCCAAAACCAAAGGTTGACCAGGTTAAATTCCCGCCTCCGGTTGTTAAACCTGACGTTGAGGTTAAAGAAAAACCACCAACTGTTAAGGAACTGGAAGTTGCTGACCCGGGTCAGAAAAACCTTAAGGGCGATAAGAACGCTGATGTAACGATTGACGAACCTGTTGGAACTTCGGACGCTAAAGTTACAGAAGAGGACCCGAATAAGATTTTTACCTCGGTAGAGCAAGTTCCGGAGTTTCCGGGAGGTATTGAGAAATTTTATGCATACCTTTCAAAGAATATCAGGTATCCTGCGGTTGCAAGGGAAAATGGTACACAGGGAAGGGTAATCGTAAGTTTCGTTTGTGAGAAAGACGGATCGCTGACCGATGTTAAGGTAGCAAGGGGTATTGGTGATGGTTGCGACGAAGAAGCTGTACGTGTATTAAAAGCTTCGCCAAAATGGACACCCGGTGTACAAAACGGTCGCAAGGTACGTGTTGCCTACAGTGTTCCTATTTCGTTTACTTTATCTGAATAAAATATAAATGTTATTTAACAATAACAGGCAAAAATCGCCCACAAGGCGGTTTTTGCTTATTTTAGGAGTTACAGCATTTATTTGCTTTTGTTCTTTAGGCCTCATGATTATTTTTTGGGACGGTATGTTGCAAAATATGCCCAAAATTCAAAAAATCGGATTTGGAGTAATTATTATCGTTTATGCTATAATTCGTTTTTCACGGCTTTTTAGAAGAAGACAGGATGAAGTATAATATAAAATTGTTTTTATCGGTATTTATTTTGTTTACGCTGTTGGTAAGCTGTAAGCAAAATAAAAAAAAGGACAATCTAGTCAAGTTTACTTCCGATAGCGCGAAATTTGCCGTCGATGAATCCTTTCAATCTATTGTTGAACAGGAGGCGTATATTTTTAAAGCAACGTATTATAAGACGCATCCTGTGATTTTGTATATGCCTGAAAATAACGCGGTCAATTTATTATTGGAGGATAGCGTGAGAATTATAATTATTTCAAGGGACTTAAATGCGGAGGACTACAAAGTTTTAAAAAGCAGGAATTTAATACCGATAGTTGACCGTTTCGCGATCGACGCGGTGGCAATAATTGTAAACGCAGCTGCTAAAGATACGACAATAAAAGTAAGCGAAATAAAAAAAATGCTGAATGGCTATACTAAACAGGATAAGGATATCGTTTTTGATAACCCGAATTCGGGTTTGGTTAGGTATTTAAAAGAATTTTCGGGTAATCAGGATTTTAAGCAAAAAAATATTTACGCGCTTAAATCAAATAAAGAGGTTATTAAATATGTTAGCGAACATGCTAACGCCATCGGTATAATAGATTTTAGCTGGCTTAACGATCCGGATGCAGATTACGCAGGAGCGGTTGCGAAAGTTAAAATTTTGAGTGTATGTGACGATAAGAATGAAACGCTTTCTAAAAAATATTTTTCACCTTCACAAACTACCCTGGCGTTAAAACAATATCCGCTGACAAGGAATTTATATATATTAAATTGTACCGGAAAGTTTGGTTTAGGTATGCAATTTGCAGAATTTATGAAGAGTGACCGGGGGCAAAGGATTATACTAAAATCAGGCCTTTTGCCCGATAACATGCCTGGAAGAGAAATAAACATTGTACGGCGCAAAATAAATTTTAACAATAATTAAAATTGTAATATTTGCAGGTTTATCTTGCATGTATTATTAAACAAATAATTATATTGCACATTAATAGTGTAATATATAAAAATTAAAAGGGCAAGGCAGCTTACTGAGTATAGCCGAATATTAACTTTACAGGAACAATTATTAGAATGAATATCAGGATGAAAATGATCAGTAAAATAGCCGCAGCCGGGATGGCGTTGGTATTTTTAGGCTCATCAGCTTTTGCGCAAAGTTTAGCCGACGCGAAAAAAGCGATCGATGACGAACAATATCAGAAAGCCAAATCGATGCTGAAAAACCTGACCGTTACGCAGGCAGACAAAGATGAAAATTTCTTTTACCTGGGCTGGGTTTACCTTAAGCAGGACTACCTTGATTCGGCAAAAGCTGCCTTCACCAAGGGTATTGCTGTAAATGCTAATTCCGCATTGAATTACGCCGGGTTGGGAGCTGTTGCTCACATGGTAAAAGACAACGCTACGGCCCTGACAAATTTTAACCAGGCAATAACTTTGGCTGGCAAGAAAAATAGCACGCCTTTTTTATATGTCGGGCTGGCCTATTTATTTCCGCTGAGCGGAAGCAGCATCGGTCCAAACGGGCCGGCAATCGCTCCGGCAGATGCGGATGCAGCTATTGCTGTATTAAATAAGGGAAAATTAGTTAATCCCAAAGATGCCGAAATACTCATAGCTACCGGTGATGCATACCGCTCCCAGTTAAAGAGTACGGATGCTTATAATAATTATTCTGCGGCATTGGCAATTGACCCGAAATCTGCCGCGGCTGATGTTGCTGAAGGTGTTTTGTGGAGGTTCGCCGATAATTTTACAGACTCGGAAACTCAATTTCAGGCTGCATTGGCAATTGATCCTAACTATGGTCCTGCTTACCGTGAATGGGCCGAAACAGATTTACGCTGGGCATATTCGGACCCATCGCAGCATGATGTTAAAATAGCAGCGGCTGCTGATAATTATAAAAAATATATCACGTTGACAGATTATTCTGTGGAATCGCAAATGCGCTATGCCGACTTTTTGATCGACGCAAGAGATTATGTTGATTTGCAAAAAGTGACAACCGATCTTTCGGCCGCTAAAAACAGTAATTTAAGGGTTTACCGTTATTTGGGCTATGCAGCTTTTGAAAACAAAGACTATCCCTCAGGTTTAAACGCGATGACTAAATGGGTTAACGAAGCCGATCCAAAACGCGTTATCCCACGCGACTATTTGTATTTGGGCAGGTTACAGATCGCATCCAAACAGGATTCATTAGGGGTATTGTCTTTAAGAAAAGCATTAACATTGGATACAACCCAGGTGGATGTAATTGGCGAGATTGCACAATCGCTTTATGGTTTGCAAAAATATAAGGAAGCTGGTGATGCTTATCATTTATATTCTTCGAGGTCTCCAAAAGCCAAACTCACAGATCATTTTAAGGAAGGTTTTAGTTATTATGAAGCTTATAAAGGACAAGTTATTAAAGCCCAAACTGACAACACTGTAAAACCTGATTCAACGTTGTTGATTTTGGCTGATTCAGCATTTACTTATGTAGAGCGTAAACTGCCAAAACCTAATATTCAGGTTGCTTTTTTCCATGCTAACGTTAAGGATTTTGAGGAAGGTGACAGGAATAATATTAAAGGACTAGCAAAGCCATATTTTGAGCTATATATCCAGTTGATTACCGACAAAGGCGGGACTCCTGACGACCAAACTAAATCAAATTTAGCTGATGCCTATATATACTTAGGCAACTATGCTCAATATAAGGATAAAGATGACGCGAAAGCTTTAGATTTTTTCAATAAGGCGAAGGACTTAGAACCTACAGACCCTCGGGTAGTATATTATTTTGCAAAGAAAAGCCAGGGCAAAAGCAAGTAGATAAAATTTTTATAAATAACGAGCCTCCAAATTATTTGGGGGCTTTTTTATTATGGTACCATTTGTATATTTGCAGCATGGAAATACAAAGTTTGCCGGTTAATTTTTTGCCGATCGTCTTTCAAATTTTAGTTGCTGCAGCATTTGCAGTCGGCACCATGTTTGTAACCCATAAAATTGGGCCTAAGCGTGCTACCAAAGATAAATTAACACCTTTTGAGTCGGGAATAGAAGTAATCGGGAACGCCCGCACGCCTATTTCTATAAAATACTTTTTGGTTGCTATTCTTTTTGTGTTATTTGATGTGGAGGTTATATTTATGTACCCCTGGGCAATAAATTTCAGGGAGCTAGGTAAAGATGGCATGATTGAAATGTTTATTTTTATGGCTACGCTTTTGGCGGGTTTTATTTACGTAATAAAAAAGGGCGCGCTGGATTGGGATTAGGCCTCACCTAAATCCTCTCAAAAGGAGAGGACTTGAAAAAGTAAGGTGTTGAGAAAATTGTGGAACTTTAATATTTGCTCGGGTATAAAGAGTATTTTATAAACTAAATCCAAAGTCGTCTCCTTGCGCCACCGCTAAAGCTATGGCGGCACGCGGTTGGAGAGGATTTAGGTGAGGTGTTGAGCAAAGTTGTTTAGAATAATTCTAAATACATCAACGTTTTGCTTAGTCTGCCTGTTACAATTTATTTATTGTAAATTTGTTCTTGTATAATAGCTTCGTTAATAATCAAAGTTTTAAATAAAAAATAAAACTTTTTACTTAAAATGGATAGGTTTTTGTTCGATCAGGATCATGAGTGATATTCAAATAGTTGACGCCCCTCCGGGCGTAGAAGGCGCAGGGTTTTTTGCAACGTCGATAGACAAAGCTATAGGTTTGGGTCGTTCATTCTCTTTATGGCCGTTACCCTTTGCAACCTCCTGCTGCGGAATAGAGTTTATGGCCACTATGGCCCCGCATTATGATTTGGCCAGGTTTGGCGCAGAGCGCTTAAGCTTTTCTCCACGGCAGGCCGATCTGTTAATGGTTATGGGTACCATCGCGAAAAAAATGGGTCCCGTATTAAGGCAGGTTTACCTGCAAATGGCCGAACCGCGCTGGGTTATGGCTGTAGGCGCATGTGCATCGAGCGGAGGAATTTTTGATACTTATTCTGTTTTACAGGGTATAGATGAAATTATACCGGTTGATGTTTACGTACCTGGATGCCCACCGCGCCCGGAAGCCATAATCGACGGCTTTATGCATATTCAGGAGCTGGTAAGAACAGAGACACTTCGTCGCAGAAATGAACCCAGGTACCAACAATTATTAGCTTCATACGGAATACAGTAATGGGTAAACTAACAAACGCCGAAGTTTTAGAAAAAATAAGCGATAAGTTTCACGATCTGGTTGTGCTGGTTGGAGAACCTTCGGGTTTATTAACTTTAGAGACAAACCGTGAACAGATTATAAATGTGTTATCCTGGTTAAAAAATGAGCCCGTACTTCAATTCGTTTACCTGACAGATATTACTGCTATACATTATCCTGAACTAGAAAAGCCCATCGGGGTCATTTATCATTTACATAGTTTGGTTAATAATGTGCGCCTCCGCTTAAAGGTATTTTTAAGTGACGACGATGTTCATATTCCTACTGCTACCGTTTTATGGAATGGCGCTAACTGGATGGAACGCGAAACTTTCGATTTTTTTGGGGTAATATTTGACGGGCACCCTGATTTACGCAGGATACTAAATGTTGACGACCTGGAAGCCCATCCGATGCGGAAAGAATATCCGCTGGAAGATCCTAACCGTGTCGATAAAAAAGACTATTTTTTTGGGAGATAAAGGAAATGCAAAATCATCCGGTATATACAGATAATGATCCGCAGACCGAGCTTTCTACGCTCAATCTCGGGCCAACCCACCCGGCAACACATGGCGTATTCCAAAATGTGCTCCAACTTGACGGTGAACGAATAGTAAGCGGTGTTTCTACCATAGGGTATATACACAGGGCGTTTGAAAAGATTGCCGAACACCGGCCGTTTTACCAGATAACCCCGCTTACCGACCGGCTAAACTATTGCTCATCTCCCATTAATAACATGGGCTGGCACATGACAGTTGAAAAACTTTTGGGAATTAAAACACCAAAACGGGTTGATTACCTGCGTGTGATCATTATGGAACTTGCCCGTATATCAGACCATTTAATTTGTAATTCTATTTTGGCTGTTGATGCCGGCGCTTTAACCGGGTTTACCTACATCATCCAATCGAGAGAACATATATATGAGATTTATGAAGAGATTTGTGGAACCCGTTTAACAACAAACATAGGCAGGATTGGTGGTTTTGAAAGGAACTTTAATCATATTGCCTTTGAAAAAATCCACAAGTTTTTAAAAACCTTCCAGGCGCAATTGAAAGAGTTTGAAGCTTTGTTTAATCGTAACCGCATATTTATAGACCGTACCAGGGATGTTGCTTGTGTATCAGCTGAAACAGCGCTGAGTTATAGCTGGAGCGGCCCCTTGCTTCGCGCCGCGGGTGTCGATTACGATGTAAGGGCTATGGAACCTTATTCTTCCTATGAGGATTTTGAATTTGAGGTGCCTGTTGGTGAAAATGGGGATGTATTCAGCCGTTTCCTCGTGCGCAATGAAGAAATGTGGCAGAGCGTACGCTTAATTGAGCAGGCGCTCGCTAAAATTGAAAAAGAACCGTCAGATATTTTCCACGCTGATGTACCCGATTTTTATCTTCCGCCAAAAGAAGATGTATATAATAACATGGAGGCGCTCATTTATCACTTTAAAATTGTGATGGGAGAAATTCCGGCCCCGGCAACTGAAGTTTATCATGCTGTTGAAGGCGCAAATGGCGAATTAGGTTTTTATTTGGTTAACGATGGCGGACGTTCGCCATATCGTTTACATTTCCGCAGGCCAAGTTTCATTAACTATCAGATGTATGCGTCAATGAGCCGCGGAATGTTATTATCAGACGCGATTATTAACATGAGTAGTTTAAACGTAATAGCCGGAGAATTAGATGCTTAGAGTTGAAGAAACCCAGGCGCCGGTTGAGTTTTCTCCGGAGCTGATCAGTAAATTTGATGACGTTGTAAGCCGTTATCCGGCGGTGAAACAAAAATCGGCCTTGTTGCCAATTTTGCACCTTGTACAGGCCGAATATGGCTGGCTCAGCGCTGATGCAATGGAAAAAGTAGCGGGTTACCTCCATTTAGAGGATATTGAAGTATTTGAAGTTGCTTCGTTTTATAGTATGTATTTTTTACGCCCGCAGGGTAAATATGTACTGGAGGTTTGCCGTACCGGGCCATGCTGCCTGGTTGGCGCTGAAAAGATAATGGAACATATTGAAGAAAAGCTTGGAGTTAAGGAAGGTGAAGTAACGCCCGACGGGCTGTTTAGCTGGCGGGGGGTTGAATGCCTTGCCGCCTGTGGCTTTGCCCCGGTTTTGCAGATCGGCCCTGAATATACTTTTTATGAAAACTTAACCAATAATTCTGTTGATAAATTAATTGAAGAATTAAAAGCAAAGGGTAAGTGATTTTATTAAGCAGAACGACTTTAATTGTATCAGATTTAACGTTAGCCATTGTTGCTACTTTGATGAATTTCACTGATGGTGGTTTTGAAAATAATCCGTTAATTTTGAAATTGTTGGTTGTTGTAGCTTTTGCAAGTTGTTTAATTCGACATATTAATTATTACAAGCTGACAAAAAAGATTTATTAATAAGCAATGGGACGCCAACTACTTTTAGAACATATTAATGTACCAGGCATAAACACATTTGATGTTTACCGCTCAAAAGGTGGGTATGCTGCTGTTGAAAAAGCTTTGAAGACCTTGTCGCCTGAGGCCATTGTCGAAGAAGTTAAAAAATCCGGGTTACGCGGACGTGGCGGCGCCGGTTTCCCTACCGGCATGAAGTGGAGTTTTCTGGCGAAACCTGAGGGTGTTGCACGCTATCTTGTTTGTAACGCAGATGAATCTGAACCCGGAACTTTTAAAGACCGCTACCTGATGACTTATCTTCCACATTTATTAATTGAGGGAATGATAGCTTCAAGTTTCGCTTTAGGCGCAAAAGTATCTTATATATATGTTCGCGGCGAGATGATGCCTCAAATCAGGATACTTGAAAAGGCTATAGCCGAAGCAAAAAACGCCGGATTTTTAGGAAAAAATATATTGGGTACCGGGTACGATCTTGAATTGTATGTACAGCCCGGTGGAGGCGCATATATATGCGGTGAAGAAACTGCGTTACTGGAATCGCTGGAAGGAAAACGCGGGAACCCGCGGATAAAGCCACCGTTCCCGGCCATTGCTGGGTTATACGGTTGCCCTACTGTTGTAAACAATGTTGAATCGATAGCGGCAGTAGTTCCTATTATCAATGAAGGCGGCGAAGAATACGCGAAAATCGGTGTCGGCCGCAGCACTGGCACCAAACTGATTTCAGCGGGGGGCAATGTTAAAAAACCTGGCGTCTACGAAATTGATTTGGGCTTGCCTGCAGAGGAGTTTTTATATTCTGATGAATATTGCGGCGGAATTGCAAATGGCAAACGTTTAAAAGCCGTTGTGGCAGGTGGTTCATCTGTTCCCATTCTTCCGGCCAACTTGTTTCTTAAAACTATTAACAACCAGCCGCGCCTTATGAGTTACGAATCATTGGCCGATGGCGGTTTTGTGAGCGGGACAATGCTGGGTTCGGGAGGTTTTATTGCGTTTGATGAAGATCAGTGTATTGTGCGCAATACCTGGAACTTTACCCGTTTTTATCACCACGAAAGCTGCGGGCAATGTTCACCTTGTCGCGAAGGTACAGGGTGGATGGAAAAAGTATTACACCGCCTGGAAAATGGACATGGTAAAATGAGCGATATGGACTTGCTTGTTGATGTATCGAAAAAGATAGAAGGGAACACCATTTGTCCGCTCGGCGACGCAGCCGCATGGCCTGTAGCCAGCGCTATCCGTCATTTCCGGGATGAATTTGAGTGGCATGTTACCAACGCGGCAGAAGCAGTAACAAGAAATTACGGTTTAGCGCATTATGCTGACCCTTTGGCAAAGCTGGAAACAGCTTAGTTATTTGAAGTAACTTTGTGTATGAACAGTATAGATGATTTAGACTTTTCAAAAACCTATACCTATGCGGATTACTATTCGTGGAGGTTTGAGGAACGTTTGGAGCTGATCAAAGGGAAGGTCTTTAAAATGAGACCGGCTCCCAGTGGGAAACATCAAACTGTAACACTTAATATTGCAAGTGAATTAAATTTTTTTTTGAAAAATAAATCGTGCAGGGTCTATGTTTCCCCTTTCGATGTTCGCTTAGTGCGCGGTGAAACAAGCGATAAAATGGTTAAGACGGTGGTTCAACCTGATGTCTGCGTGATTTGTGACCTTACCAAAATGGCCGATCAACGAAGTTGCCTGGGTGCACCTGATTTGGTAGTTGAAGTATTATCACCGGGAAATAATGCTAAGGAACTAAAAATTAAATACGATTTATACGAAGAATTTGGTGTAAAAGAGTATTGGGTTGTTTATCCCAATGAGTTGTCTTTAATAAGGTATGTATTGAATAATGAAGCGAAATTTGCGGTTGAGGGCAGGGTATTAACAGTCGGCGATACCGTTATTACTGAAATATTGCCCGGCTTTAAATTAGCATTAGATGATGTTTTTAACGGTTTACTATAAAATATCTGTATATTTTTGTGCATGAAAAGTATCGATGATTTAGACTTCTCAAAAACTTATACCTATGCAGACTATCTGTTATGGAAGTTTGACGAGCGTTTAGAGTTAATTAAAGGTAAAATCTTTAAAATGAGTCCGGCGCCATGCATTAATCATCAACGGATTATAGTAAATTTATTAAGACCACTT
>Ga0302319_10024114_pt1 | contig 10833 bp, 8 predicted proteins | sample Bog_T0_2_FD_203319 | JGI IMG/M metagenome (GOLD analysis project Ga0302319, IMG submission 203319) | Peat permafrost microbial communities from Stordalen Mire near Abisko, Sweden - Bog_T0_2 | ecosystem: Environmental > Terrestrial > Soil > Wetlands > Peat | place: Sweden: Abisko, Stordalen Mire... | reverse complement strand
CAGGCGGGTCGGCGATTTGCCGCCCTTGGTGGCGCGAAGCAGGACCCGGATCGCCGGTGCCGCCGCGTCGCCATGGACCGGCAGAATGGCGAGGCTGCCGAAGCCGCGCCCCAGCGCCGACAGCACCTCAACCAGACCATCCGCACGCCAGATCATGCTGAGGATACCACCGGATTTCAGGATGCGCCGCGCGGCATGAATCCAGTCTTCAAGCGTCGTAGCCGTCGCCACGTGGGCGATGGCGCGGCCCTTCACCGGCGACACAAGGTGTCGGGCTGGATCGTTGAAGGGCGGATTCATCATCACGACATCAGCGCTGTCCGGCAACAGCCCGGCGGCGGCAAAATCCGCGGCGCCAGACGTAACATCGACCACGACCACATCGGCCGCCACCTTATTGGCACGGGCATTGCCGTGCGCAAGCCCGGCCAGCGCCGCATCGATCTCGACGAGAACGAGCCGGAGGCCGGCGACCCGCTTGGCGACGGCCAATCCAGCGGCACCGATGCCGGCGCCAAAATCTATCACGCGATCGCCTGGGCGCGCCGGTGTGGCGGCCGCGAGCAACATGGCGTCGTGGCCGGCGCGATGTCCCGATCGGGGTTGCCGGAGCCGCAATCGGCCGGCCAGAAATGCATCCTCGGTGGTTTCAACGAAAATCGCCGCGTCATGATCAGTCATCGGAGCGCAATTCGTGGGCGAGGCCCGCATCGGCCAGCAGCTGCCGCGCCTCGTGGTTGTCGTCGTCATGGACCAGGATCCGGCGCGGCAGCACGCCGAGCGAGCCTTCGATGATGCTCATGTTCTGATCCAGCACGAGATGGTGGATATTCGCACCATCGAGCAGCGCCCCGACCGCCGAAACCAGCACCATGTCGTTGGTTCTCACCAGTTCCCGCACCTTTCGACTCTCCTTCGTCAACCCGTTCGTCGTCCCGCCCGGAGGCCGGCCCGGCTTTGCAAATGCCGCCCTTGCCGCGCTCGCCGGTGGTTTCTATGGTTATAATCACGGATCGGACCTATTCGGCAAATGCGGAGACCAGCGTGGCGGTGATTGTACCCTTTGAGAGCCCTTCGGGCGCCTCGATCGATGGACTGGTTGCGCTGGTCGCCGCCGACATGGCACGGGTCAACGCCACGATTCTGTCGCGGACCGGCTCCGAAGTGACGATGATTCCCGAGGTCGCCAATCACCTGATTTCGTCCGGCGGCAAGCGCCTGCGCCCGATGCTGACGCTGGCGATGGCTGGTCTGACGGGCTATCAGGGCGACGGCCATATCAAGCTCGCGGCCTCGGTCGAGTTCATGCATACCGCCACGCTGCTGCATGACGATGTGGTCGACGAGAGCGAATTGCGGCGCGGCAAGCTGTCGGCGCGCATGCTCTGGGGCAACGAGGCCAGCGTTTTGGTCGGCGACTTCCTCCTCGGCCAGGCGTTTCGCATGATGGTCGAGGTCGGCTCGCTGCGCGCGCTCGACATCCTGTCGTCGGCCGCGGCGACCATCGCCGAGGGCGAGGTGATGCAGCTCGCGGCGGCGAAAAATACGGCCACCACCGAAGACGAATATCTCGCCGTGATTCGCGGCAAGACGGCGGAACTGTTCGCCGCGGCCTGCGAGGTCGGCCCTGTGCTCGCCAATCGCCCCAAGGCCGAACAGACCGCGTGCCGCTCGGTCGGCATGAATCTCGGCATCGCCTTCCAGCTGGTCGATGACGTGCTGGACTATGGCGGCAAGGCCGCCAAGCTCGGCAAGAATATCGGCGACGACTTCCGCGAAGGCAAGATCACGCTGCCGGTGGTGCTGGCATTCCGCCGCGGCAATGACAGCGAGCGCGCCTTCTGGGTCAGAGCGCTGGAGCGTGGCGAGATCGGCGATGGCGACCTCGATCACGCCATCGGGCTGATGACCAAACACCGCGCGCTGGAAGACACCATCAGCCGCGCCCAGCATTACGGCGCGATGGCGGTTGATGCGCTGGCGCTGTTTCCGGCCTCGCCTATGAAGACCGCACTGGAGCAGGTGGTTGCATTCTGCCTGGCGCGGTCGCATTGAGGCGGGTGCCGCTGAAAAATACCTCCAAAAGGAGCCCCGTCATGGCGAGGAGCCCTTCGCGACGAAGCCATCCAGCTTGCTGTGCGGCGCCAAGCTGGATTGCTTCGCCCAAGAGGGCTCGCAATGACGGAGGCAGCGAGCGTAGATCCTAGGGGTTGGCAGCAAGCCCGGATGAGCGATATCCGGGACTTCTACCCGCTACGTCTCTCCGCAAGTCCGACCGGGTGGCCAGCCCCTCACCCCAACCATCGCTTGAACTAGGACCTCAAGTCGCCCGTTTCACGCATCAAGGTGCGCGAAAGCGCATTTTTCAAGCCCGAGGTTCGCGACTTTGTCAACCCAGCGTTCCCGCATGCACCCACCACCGCGGGTGATCGCGCTGAATCTTTTGGGCAGCCGCCTGCGCGGCGGCATGGCGATCGTAGATCGCAAAACACGTCGCGCCGGAGCCGGACATCCGCGTCAGCCGCGCACCGGTGGTGGCACCGAGCGCCGACAGCACCTCGCCGATTACGGGCTGAACACGCAGCGCCGGCGCTTCGAGATCATTGACGCCTGCCGTCAGCACATCAAGCCATTCGTCATAGCAAGCGCCGGGTTCCGGCCAGCCCGGCGCCGCGAGCACCTCGGTGGCGCCGGCCCGCAACTCGCCATGGCGCAGGCCGAGCGCGGCGAACACATCCTTGGTCGCTACCGCGATTCCGGGATTGACCATCACGCAGGCGAGTTCCGGCAACGCCAGCGGCGTCAGCGCTTCGCCGACACCGGTCATCACGCAGGCGCGCGAGGCGAGGCACACCGGGACATCGGCGCCGGTCTGCCGCGCGACCTCGATCAGATTGAGATCGTCAATGGCGAGCCCATTGGCCTGCGCCAGCAGGCGAAGCGCCGCGGCGGCATCGGCTGACCCGCCGCCGATTCCGGCGGCGACCGGCAGCATTTTGTCGAGGATGAACGCACCGCCGTGCAGTCCGGGCACGCGTTCGGCGAGCCCTCGCGCCGCCTTGAGCACGAGATTGTCAGCGGGATCGCCACAGGCGGTAGCCAAGGGACCGGTGGTCGAAAGCCGCAGTTCAGGTCCAGGCGTCAGGCTGAGCCGGTCGGCGCAATCGGCGAAGGCCACAACGCTTTCGAGATCATGATAGCCATCCGCCCTGCGGCCGATCACCCGCAGGGTCAGATTGACCTTGGCGCGCGCGAACTGGCTCCCCACCGGCACGGTGATGCGTCGCCATCAGCCGCCCTTGCCGTCTTCCTTCTTCTTGTCGGCGGAGGCCGCGTTCTTGTCGGCGGACACCGCCGAGGAACTGTCATCCGGCAGACCATTCTCGATCTTGGCCTCGATCTTCGGCAGATCCTCCGGTTCGGGCTTGAGATCGCGGGCATGGGCCCACTGGAATTTCGCTTCCAGGGTGCGGCCGACGCGCCAATAGGCGTCGCCGAGATGGTCGTTGATGGTCGGGTCCTCCGGCTTGAGGTCGATCGCCCGCTCCATGGTCTTCACCGAATCCTCGTAATTGCCGGTCCGGTAATAGGCCCAGCCGAGCGAATCAACGATGTATCCATCATCCGGGCGCTGCTCGACCGCCCGCTTGATCATCTTCATGCCCTCGTCGAGATTGATGCCCTGATCAATCCAGGAATAGCCAAGGTAATTCAGCACATGGGGTTGCTCAGGCTGCAGATCGAGTGCCTTGCGCATGTCGACCTCGGCCTTGTTCCACTGCTTGGAACGCTCCTCGCAGATGCCGCGATAGTAATAATACACCCAGGCCGATTTGTCGTTGGCGTCCGGCAGCGCATTGATGCCCTGGGAATAGGTCTGCACACAGTCCTCGAACTTCTTGCGGCCGCGCTCGACATTGCCGAGTGCCATGATGGCTTCGACATCCTTGCCATCGTCCGCGGTGACCCCTTTGAGGATCTTGATCGCCTCGTCGCTGCGATCGGCGGCGTCGAGATCGGTGGCGAGCTGGATCTGGGCGTTGCGCTTCAACGGCGAGCTCGCAGGCACCCGCTCATACACCTGGATCGCCATCGCCGGCTTCTTCACCGATTCGTAGAGGTCGGCGAGCGACAACAGCGCCAGCGGGTGATTGGGCTGAAGATACAGCGCGAGCTGCAGATAGACCAGCGCCAGATCCTCGCCGCCGCGCCGGGTCAGCGTCGCGCCGATGCCATAGAGTGCCTCGGCAGCGCCTTCCTGCGGTGAATCGACCAGCGGCGGGAGCTTCTTGCCGGCCTTGGTTTCCCGCAGCTCTTCCATGACAAGCGGATGCCGCGGCAGCTTTGCGTCGAAAGCCTCATATACCGCAATCGCCGCCGCCTCATCCTTGTTGCGCGACAGCCATCGGCCATAATCGTCGGCCACGCGCAGCATCGAATCATCGAGCTTGTAGGCCCGCTCGAGCCGGACACCGGCATCCTTTTCCTTGCCCGCGAGTTCAAGGATCATGCCGGCATGCAGATCCTTGAAGATCGGATACCATTCAGGCCCCGTCAGCTTGTCGATACTGGCGATCGCCGCCTTGGAATCGCCGGCGCCATAGGCGGCCCACCCTGACAACAGCGTCGCCACCAGATCGGTGATCGGTCCGCGAATCGACTGGTTGATGTTCTGTTGCGCGGAAGCGTATTTTTTCGCTTTCAGATCGCGCACGCCGATCACCAGACGGGCGACCCGATTGGACTTGTCGATGGTCAGGATACGGTCAGCCAGTTTGACCGCCTCGTCGATATCGCCGTCGGCGAGCGATGAAATGAAGGCCCGGTCGAGCAATTCGTTGTTCTTTGGATCGGTGCGCAGCGCCGATCGGTAGAACGCCGCCGCCGACGTAGCGTCGCGCTCCACGCTGGCATGGCGCGCCGCCAGATAGCTGCCCGACATGGTCAGCGCTTTCAGATCGCGACTGGTGGGAAACTGCGCGGAATTGTCGGTGGGATGGTCAGGCGTCTGCCCCGCGACCTGGCCCGGCACGGCGAGCACCGTGCAGGCGACGGCGGCGATCGTCCAGCGATTCAAACGATTGGAAATCATCACGGTTCGCCCTAGCTCCAAAATTTAACGGATCATTGACGGCAGGATCGGAACGATCAACCTCGAACGCGAACCCAAGCGACGCATCACGGCGGCGGACAATGCCGCTTTTGGCGATCAACCGCAAGCATCGGCGGTTGCTATTCGGTTGCGGCGCCGGCGCTTCGGCCAGCAAGCCCGCATGACAACGCGCTCAGTGTGGCGGTATCGTGGCCGCGGCGGGCCGCCGCGGGGGGCCACTCACGCGATCGTGGTCACATCGCCTCGTAATTCGGTCCGCCGCCGCCCTCCGGCGGAACCCAGGTGATGTTGCCGTTGGGATCCTTGACATCGCAGGTTTTGCAATGGACGCAGTTCTGGGCGTTGATGACAAAGCGCGGCCCTGCGCTATCCTCGACCCATTCATAGACCCCGGCCGGACAATAGCGGTTGGAGGGCCCGGCATAGACATCATGCTCGGAGGTCTTCTGCAGGGTCAGATCGGCGACCCTGAGATGCACCGGCTGATCCTCCTCGTGATTGGTATTGGAGAGGAAGACCGAGGACAGCCGGTCGAAGGTCAGTTTGCCATCCGGCTTCGGCGACGGAATCGGCGCATGCGCCTTGGCCGAATCGAGCGTCGAGCGGTCGGGCTTGGCGTGCGCCAGGGTGCCGAACAGCGAGAATCCCAGCGTGTTGCACCACAGGTCGAAGCCGGTCAACGGTACGCCGATCAGGGTGCCGAACTTCGACCACAGCGGCTTGGCGTTGCGGACCGGGTAGAGATCCTTGCCGACGGACGAATCGCGCCAGGCGTTCTCGTAGTCCACCAATTCATCATTGGCACGGCCGGCCGCCAGCGCAGCATTGAGTTGCTCGGCGGCGAGCATGCCGCTGCCGATCGCATTGTGCACCCCCTTGATGCGCGGCACATTGACAAAGCCCGCCGCGCAGCCGACCAGCGCGCCGCCGGCAAAGCTCAGCCGTGGCACCGACTGATAGCCGCCCTCGGTGATGGCCCGGGCGCCATAGGCCAGCCGCTTGCCGCCCTGCAACAGGTCGCGAATCCGCGGATGCGTCTTGAGGCGCTGAAACTCGTCGAACGGCGACAGATAGGGATCGTCGTAATTGAGATGCACGACGAAGCCGATCGATACCAGGTTGTCATCGTAATGATAGAGGAACGAGCCGCCGCCGGTGGAATTGTTCAGCGGCCAGCCGAACGAATGCTGGATCAGGCCTTTTCTGTGTTTGGCAGGGTCGATCTGCCAGACCTCCTTGAGACCGATGCCGAATTTCGGCGGCTCGCTGTTGGCATCGAGCGAAAATTTGGCAATCAGCTGCTTGGACAGGCTGCCGCGTGCGCCCTCGGCGAACAGCGTGTATTTGCCGAGCAATTCCATGCCGCGGGTAAACGACGCCTTGGGCGAGCCATCCTTGCCGATGCCCATGTCGCCGGTGGCGATGCCGCGCACCGCGCCATGGTCATCATAGAGCACTTCCACCGCGGCGAAGCCTGGATAGATCTCGACGCCGAGCGCCTCGGCCTTGCGCGCCAAAAAGCGACAGACATTGCCGAGCGAGCCGATGAAACAGTGATGGTTGTCCATCAAGGGCGGCATCGCGAAGGCCGGCAGCGGGATCGCAGCCGACTTCGTCATCCAGAAGAACTTGTCAGTGGTGACCTGCGTCTTGAGCGGACAGTCGGCGTCGGTGCGCCAGTCCGGCACGAGCTTGTCGAGCGGGCCGGGATCAATCACCGCGCCGGACAGGATATGCGCGCCGACCTCGGAGCCCTTTTCGACCACCACAATGGTCAGGTCGGCATTGAGCTGTTTCAGCCGGATCGCAGCTGCCAGACCGGACGGCCCGGCGCCGACGATCACGACGTCGAATTCCATGGATTCGCGCGGCGGCAATTCTTCGGTACTCATGGTTGGCTCTCAGCCCGGTTGGCAAATCGGTTGTCGCGGCCGTTTGTTTCCGATTTTCAGCCTGAGAACAACCAGGGAAATGCCGAGTCGGACGTTTCGTTGCCATGCAATCCGCTCTACAATGCCGTGATGCCGCTGACACTCCGCCATGACGCCTGATAGCGCTGCCACGATAAGGCAGCTGCTGGCCTTTTATCTGGAGGCGGGGGTCGATTGCGCCCTGGCGGAGGATCCGGTCAACCGGTTGTCCGACCCCGGGCTTGCGGCCGCAGCCAGCGAACCAGCGCCGGCCAGAACGATGTCCCGTCCGGTTCCGACCGTCAGCAGCAGCGAGGGAGCGCCGGCGCCCGAGGCGGCGATCCAATCGGCGCGCGCAGCGGCGCGCACGGCGCCGACGCTCGCGGCATTACGCGCGCTGATGGAGCAATTCGACGGCTGCGCGCTGAAATCGACCGCGACTCGCCTGGTCTTCGCCGACGGCAACCCGCAGGCGCGGATCATGTTCGTCGGCGAGGCGCCGGGACGGGAGGAAGATCTCGAAGGCCTGCCCTTCGTCGGACGTTCCGGCAAGCTGCTTGACCGGATGATGGCGGCGATCGGGCTCGATCGCTCCAGCGTCTACATTGCCAATGTCATTCCGTGGCGCCCCCCCGGCAACCGCACCCCGACGCCGCAGGAAACCCAGATCTGCCTGCCGTTCATCCAGCGCCAGATCGAACTGGTCAATCCGGATGTGCTGGTGACGCTGGGCAATCCCGCGGCCCAGACCCTGCTGTCGACTCGCGAGGGCATCATGAAGAGCCGCGGCAAATGGCTCGACTACGACACGGGGACGCGGACGATCCGGGCGCTGGCCACCTTCCATCCGGCCTATCTGTTGCGCTCGCCATCCTACAAGCGGCTGGCCTGGCAGGATCTGCGCGCCATCGCCAAGGCGCTGGCCGGCTGAAACGGGTCAGGAAGCCTGTGGTTCAGGGCGTCTCTGATTCAAGAGGTCTCTGATTCAAGGCGTCTCTGATTCAAGGCGTCTTGGGCCGCAGCAGCGCCCAGCCGATCCGCAAGGGCGGCTGCCGCCCGGCGATCAGCCATTCGAAAGACTGCGGCAATTCCGGCACCACGCCCGGAAAATGCTGCGCGATCTCGGCCGGCGGCGCGCCGACGGTATCAAGGGCGCGCCAGACCACGACGCCGCCGCTCTGCTGGAATTGCGCCGGGGTCAGCCACGGCGTCCGCCGCGGCGCCGCGTCAAGCAACAGATGCGGACGGCCCGGCCCCAAGGCGATGAGCGCGGCGAGTTCCGGGTCACCGGCCACGGCGCGCAGCGGCTGGTGGCTGCGCCGCTCAAAGTTTTCGCTGAAGAACCCCGCAATCTCGGTCGCCGGCAGCGACGTCGCCACCGCGCCATTGCCGGTCCAGGGCTGCAACAGCGTCGCTGCGACCACCATCAGCGCCGGGGCCATGACCGCCGCCGCCCAGACCGAACGCAACAGACGCTCACGCCGCACGGCAATGACGTCGCCGGTCGCGACGATCACCGCCAGGCCTGACAGCAGCGAGGCGACGCCGGTCCCGCCGGCGACGAAACCGAGATCGAACCAGCCGGAGATCAGACTGCCCCCCAACGCCGGACCAAGGGCAAAGCAATAGACGAATTCGCGCGCCAGCCGATCGACCGGCGGCCGATAGATGATCGGCGCCTCCTCCGCGCCACCGCCGAACCGGCTGAAATTAAGCACCACCAGCAGCGCCAGGCCCGACCAGGAGAGCAACACCCCCGCCAGCAGCGCCGCGCCGTGCAGCGCCCTCGCCTGCAGATCGGCCACCCCGGGCCAGGGCGGCAACGCCAGCGCGTCGGCCCGCAGCAGCCAGACCATATAGGGCAGCGCCAGCACCACGATCACCACAACGGCGAACAGCGGATCGAACGACCTCAGCGTGCGCCGGCCGCGCTCCGTCGCGAGTGCAAATCCAGCGACCAGCATCAACAGGAAGATTGCAGCCGAGGTTGTCAGCAGCAACAATCCGGCATCGATCGACCAGGCAAACCAGGCGTTGCGCCGTCCCTGACCCATCAACTGCCAGGAATGCAACAGCAATAGCGCCCACAGCGGGCGCACCAGCACCATCGGGCCATAGTCGACGCCGGGCGCGCTGAAGGCCACCGCCGTCATCGTCAACAGGATCGCCAGCACCGCCTGCTGGCCGCCGACAATGGCGCGCGCCAGCCGATACAGCGTCAGGAACGCAGCGATCGAGCACAGTTGCGCCAGCAGATAGACGCCGAACAGGTGGTTACCCCCGATCCGGAACGCGAGATCACCCAGCCAGAACGCCAGCGGCGGGCCTAGATCTGTGCCGACCTGGTATTCCCGGCCATAGGCCAGCACCATGGCCAGATCGGGGGGCGGACTCCGATAGAGAGCGACCGGCAGCACGAACCACAGCGCCGCCTGCAACAGCAGCACGATCCAGACCATCAGCCGCGGCCTGGCGCGGATCAGTTCGATAATCAGGGACGTGAAACGCATCAAACGGCGTGATCGCTTTGCCAGCGAGGGGTGCGATCGGCTTGACTATCCCTCATCGCCCCCACTCACCCCTAAAGAACCAACACGTCGCATGGAGCTGTCAGACGTTCTTAAGGCCCGCCGCGGAACGAAGCAACCACATCAGTCCGCGACCGCCAACGGGCGGGAAAGCTCGGTCGCCGTGGCACCCGCAGGGTCATCCGGGATCAACGCCTGATGGCGCTTCCGCGCGGCCGCCACCGGAGCGAAAAAGCGGCGGTGGTGCACGCTGGGCCCCAGCCGGCCCAGCGCCTCGAGATGCACCGGCACGGCGTAGCCCTTGTGAACCTCGAAACCATAGCCCGGGCAATCCTGCGCCAGCTGGCACATCAGCCGGTCGCGCGCGACCTTGGCGATGATCGAGGCCGCCGCGATCGATAACACCAGGCCATCGCCACCGATCACGGCATCGCAATCGCAGTCGATGTCAAGCCGGTCGCGGCCGTCGACGAAGACATGTCTTGGACGGTCCGGCAGCGCCATTACGGCGCGTTGCAGCGCCCATAGCGAGGCCCGCAGGATATTGTCGCGGTCGATCCGCGCCGGCGAGGCGAACGCCACCGCAAACGCAGCCGTGTTACAAATTTCCTCGAACAACGCTTCACGCCGAAGCGGCGTCAGCCGTTTCGAATCGTCGATACCCCTGGGAATCCGCCGGGGATCCAGCACGACCGCCGCGGCCACCACCGGGCCCGCGAGCGGACCGCGCCCGGCCTCGTCGCAACCGGCGACCGGCCAGATCCCGCGCTTGAGCAGCGCGCGTTCGCGCCGAAAGCTCGGCGGCGCCAGCGCAATGACGCCGCTTGCCGGTTTGGCGGCACGGTGATTTGAATGGCCCCGAATCATGCCGCATGGTGCGCAGGCGCTCCAGGCCGACGCAACCCGGAATTCCCTGGTTTCACCGCTGTCAACAGACTGACAAGAGCCCCGATGCGTCTGGTTTCAAGCCCGGTAGCAGAACGTCGCGGGAGGCTCCAACGGATCGTCTCGAACAATTATCGATGTTGATCCGGTTACAAGCCCTTGGCCATGTAGACCCGCCGCAGGCCTTTTTCCTCGACCCGATGCGTCTCGACATAGCCTATTCTGGAATAGAGCGCGATGTTCTCGGTCATCTTCTCATGGGTGTAAAGTCGGATTAAACGGAAGCCTGCCGTTCGAGCGGACTGCTCGGCAAAGTGCAGCAGCCTGCGGCCAACGCCCGTGCGCTGCGCCGATGGCGCGACCGCTATATTGTCCAGCAGCATCGCATCCGGCAGCG
>Ga0302319_10024112_pt1 | contig 10834 bp, 7 predicted proteins | sample Bog_T0_2_FD_203319 | JGI IMG/M metagenome (GOLD analysis project Ga0302319, IMG submission 203319) | Peat permafrost microbial communities from Stordalen Mire near Abisko, Sweden - Bog_T0_2 | ecosystem: Environmental > Terrestrial > Soil > Wetlands > Peat | place: Sweden: Abisko, Stordalen Mire... | reverse complement strand
GTACTCCTCGATAGCCGTTGCTGCTTCCGGGCTGTAGATGTCGGCAACCGGCTGCCCGGTCTTCACTTTCTCGCCGGTGTACTGGACGTACAGTTTGTCCACGCGTCCACCAATGCGCGCGCTCACCGCGGCCAGTTGTGCCTCCGGTTGTTCCACGCGGCCGAACGCATCGATGTCAGTGTTCAGTATCGCCGTTCGTAGGTCCGCTACTTGCACGCCCGCTGCGGTAATCTCCGCAGGCGACAGCTCGACGGTGGTTCCGGGCAGCGTCCCGGTATCCATGTCTGGCGGCCTGGCTGAGTGCGCATCCTGTGCCGGCGTAGTGGGCAGCGCAGCGGTCTTGCTTTGGCCGGCGAAGATGTGCTCGCCATGCACTGCCAGCATTGCAACAACGAGCGCGACAAGCAGCGTCCCGGCTCCCGCGCCCAATCCAATCAACTTGGTTTCTCTTGCCGTCATTTACTGTTCCTCTCCGGGCTGTTTGTGTCGGGTAGTTTGGTTCCGATGGCGCGTTCAAGCTCTGCCATGCCCTCGTCCCTGTCCGCTGAAGCCCTGTACAGTGCGGTTTGAATATCGAGCAGGAGGCTCTGGCTGTCGATGAGCGAGGAGAATTCCGAGCGATTGTTCTGGTATGCAGCAGTGGCCGCTTTGAAGGCGGCCTCGGCCTGGGGCAGCAGTGTGTCGCGATAGACCTTGGTCCGCTTCTCTGCTGCCGCAATCGCGATCTGCGCCTGGCGCACTTCAAGGAACACCGTTGTGGTTCGCGCTTCGAGATCGGCCTGGGCAACCGCGGTCGCCCCATCGGCCTGCTTCGCCTCGCCATCATGTCGCTCTCGATTCAGCCCCGGCAGGTTCATCGTGAGTTCGGCCATATATGCGTTGCGCGCATTGGAGCCTGTGGGCATCAGCATGTATCCAAGCGCCACAGTGAAATCCGGTTTCATGGCCAAACGAATTTCCTGTGCCTGGTCCTGGGACATGCCGATGCCCTTGCGCAGGCCGGCGAGTTCGGGCCGGTGTTCCATGGCCAGCCGCTCCATCTCTTCGAGCGGCGGCATCTCCACGGTTGCAGCATACTCGCCCACGATCTCGACGGCCTCGTCGGGTTGCCGCCCCATCAGCGTGTCCAGCTCAGCCTGCGCCGCGTCTCGCTCCTGTTCAAGCTCGATCAGATGCTCGTCGAGTCGCGTGATCGCCATCTGCGCGCGCAGCACATCGGCTTGCGGAACGCGGCCTGTGGTGTACTGTGCAAGCGCGGCAGCAAGGGCCTCTTTCAGTACTGAAGACTGCCGATTGTGCAGCTTCATCTCTTCCGCATTGCGCTCGAGGTCGGCACATGCCTTGCGCACCTGGGCCGCAACCTCATGACGCAGCGATTCAAGATCGGTCGCAGCAATCTCTGCGTCGTCGCCCGCAACTGTGGCGCGGAGATCGCGCTTCTGCTTGCTTACGAGATTCTGTTGGACGGAGACCATCACCTGCGCCTGGTTCAGATCCCAGGGTTTGCTCAACGGTGTGCTCCAATCACGCACCATGAGCATCGGATCATCCAGACTCCGTGCGGTCCACCTCCTGGACTGAGCCAGAGTCAGGCGCCGCACCGCTGCATGGATCTGCGCATTTGATTCCAGGGCTGACGATACTGCATCTTCAACCGTGATCGGTGCGCCGGCGTCGGGAGCAGTGTGTGCGGGTGCTCCGCCGCGCTCCGCCGCGCCTAGCGCATAGCAGGAAAGACCAAGCGCCAGCAGAAATGGCGCTGCAATACAATAGATTTTCACCAGTCAACTCCGCATGAAACATGGGCAGAAGAAGAGTCCGGGCGTGAGACTGCGCGCGCCGGTAAGCCGCAGCGGAATTCGGGAATCTAGATTCGAAGAGTGTAGGCGCCAGTAGGAGGAGAGAGTGGAGGGATGGCTGCCACGGGCGGATGCTCATCCGGGGTGATTGCATTCAGACTCGCCACATACTCATGCGATGCTTCACCTGGGGTCGGATTCGGCAGGGGTGGCGCCAGCACAATGGCCGGCAACTGCGTTCTGAAGGAGCAGCAATTGGTCTGCAAACAATGGAGGGACTGCTGCCGCATGCAGCAACTGTGCGCGGCTTTGGAGTTTTGTTGCAAGCAGATTCCAAGCGGCGCAATCATCATCCCCAGCAGGAGGATGGTGATTGCAGCGCGTTGAAAAGAGACTCGCAACATGGAGTGAGACTACCATAGCCGCCAGTTTTTTCGGTGATCCCTGTCACATGGATCGATCACACGACACTGAAACACAGTCGCGGATCGGCGTCTGGCCCTCGTATATGCCTGAGCGCTCGACAGTGACAACCGTCGAGGCCCTCTTTGCAGCGACAGCCCGGCTCCTTGGATAAAATGGGGCCGGTGTCGCTCCCATTAGACCTCGCGCACACAAACCAGCGCATAGAGGACCGCGCGGCCATTCGATCAAAGGGCTGCGGGCTGATAAAATCCCCGGCCCGCTGCACAATCGGGGTCAAACACGCTCAAGCAAGTTATGATCGGGTTGTGATGCAAAGTCTGTGGCCTGTGAGTACGGCCGCGCAAAAGGGGAGGGTGGCTGATGCGCACCTCACATTCGGATGCTCTTGTTGTTTACGGCGTGACGGGCGATCTCGCGCACAAGATGATCTTTCCTGCACTCTATGCCATGGTGAAGCACGGAAGTATCAACGTGCCCATTATCGGCGTCGCGTTTCCAAAATGGACTCTCGAACGTCTGCAAAAACGCGTGGAGCACAGCATCAAACAGGCGGGCGGAATCGACAACAAGGGGGCCTTCAAACATCTTCTATCCCTGCTCAAATATGTAAGCGGCGACTATAACGACGGGAAGACCTTCGCCGCCATCAAGGAGGCACTCGGCAAGTCGCGCCGCCCCGCCCATTACCTCGCCATTCCGCCGTCTCTCTTTGAGACCGTAATCAGAAACCTGGGCGCTGCCGGGTTAGCGGAGAATGCGCGGGTCGTTGTCGAGAAGCCGTTTGGACGCGACCTGGCTTCGGCTCGTGCGCTCAACCGGGTGGCGCGTTCGGTCTTCCCTGAAGACTCGATCTTCCGCATCGATCACTTCCTCGGCAAAGAAGCCATCATGAATATTCTCTATTTCCGCTTCGCCAATTCATTTCTTGAACCGATCTGGAATCGCAACTTCATCTCCAGTGTTCAGGTCACCCTGTCAGAGAGCTTTGGCGTAGGAACACGCGGCGCATTTTACGAGTCCGCCGGTTGCCTGCGGGACGTGATACAGAATCATTTATTTCAGATTGTCGCCCTGCTTGCCATGGAATCCCCTTCGGGCCGCGACTTCGGAGCCGTGCAGACGGAGAAGGCGACCGTATTCAAGGCCATGCGTCCGCTGCAACCCGATGACATGGTGCGCGGCCAGTACGCGGGATATCGGCAGGAGGTCGACGTGGCGAGGAACTCAGACGTCGAGACCTATTGCGCTCTGCGCCTGTCTATCGACTCATGGCGCTGGGATGGTGTGCCGTGGTACCTGCGCTCCGGGAAGTTTCTGCCAGCTACTGCGACCGAAGTCATCGTAGAGTTGAAGCGGCCGCCGCAGAAGCTCTTTGCCGACGCAGCCACGGCACAAGGAAATTACCTTCGCTTCCGGCTTTCGCCCAATGCAGAGATTGGACTCGCAGCGCGAGTGAAGCTTGCCGGACAGGAGTTTGTCGGAGAACAGCGAGAGCTTTATTTGCTGGAAGAACAAGCGGGAGAGGAATCGCCATACGAGCGGCTGCTGGGTGATGCGATGAAGGGCGACGGAGGGCTGTTCACGCGAGAGGACGCGGTGGAAGCCGCGTGGGCTGTGGTCGATCCGGTGCTTAAACATCATCCCCGCGTGCGCCCGTACAAGCGCGGCACATGGGGGCCCAAACAAGCGGATGCACTCATCGCTGCGGACGGCGGATGGCATAATCCCGGGGCCACTACGTCTTGACTCTGCCACGCGGCAATCCCCAGCATGCCGGCAAGCGGGCATCGCGAGCGCTCCACGGGCGCGAAGCAGCGGCGAAACCCCGTTATCGCAGCACCGGCTCTGCTGGAAACCCCGGGACGAGAGCGTTCAGCGACTGCCGCAACCCCGCCACATCCTGCTCGAAACTGTAGTCCGCAATGATGCGCAGGCTCTCAGCGCCCATTGCTCGCGCCTTGTGCCCATCTGTCAAAATCACCGAGAGGCTTGTCGTAAGAGCGTCAATGTCTCCTGCCGGAACCACTGCGCCATTCACGCCAGAGCGCACTAGGTCGCGATGACAGCCCACCTGGTCAGAGACGATCACCGGCCGGCCGGCATTCATCACCTCATTGACTGAAAGCCCCCAGGGCTCGTCGACCGAGGCAAGCACAAACACATCCGCCAGATCGTAGAAGCGGGGAAGCTCCGACTGGTTGCGGAAGCCAAGGAAGCGGATGTCGCCGGCCCCGGCGCGTGCAGCGCGCGCCTCCAATCGTTCACGCTCTTCGCCGTCGCCCACGATGAGCAGATACGGCCGTCGGCCTTCTGACTGCGCAAGCCGCAGGTATGCCTCCACCAGATCGCCGCATCGCTTGCGCGGAATCAACTTGGCCGCGAACAAAATCACCGGCCGTCCGGCATCGAGTCCAAGGGCGGCGCGGAACTGCTCGCGTGTTTTCGCCGCTTCCCTCGATTCCCGTTGGAAAAACTCGTTGTCGACAGCGTAGACGCAGGGAAAGATGGGAAACTCCGCACCCAGGTGGTGCTTCCAGTACGCCGTGTTCTCTTCACCGACCGAGAGAGCTGCAGCAAGGCGCGGCTTGAGCCAGTTAAAAAACATCTGCTTCACGGCGAGCTTCAGCCGCGAGCGCTGCCGATCATGGAGCGTCGAGTCGGCGCGGACCAGCGTCGGAATCCTCAGCCCGGCAGCGGTGCCGATGGCCTGCAGATTGGTCAGATAGTGATAGCCGTGCAACCACACGGCATCGAACCGGCCCGTGCGCAGCCGCTTGCCAACGCCACGGTTGAGCGGTCCGAGCGAGCCCAGCACACCGCCCTCCATGGCGTCGCGCACGAGCGGGAGAAACTCGTAGTCGTAGCCCTCGAGCAGCGGCGTATCCCACTCCACGCGCACGCCGAAGCCCTCATCGACATAGCCGCGCACTGAGACGTCGGAGCTGAAGAAGACCTTCAGTTCGATGTCCGGCTCGGCTGCGATTCTGCGCAGCATCGGCGCCTGGTATTGGATGGGGTGGGTAACGAAGTAAGCCAGGCGTAGCTTGCGTTGCGCGGAGTAGAGGATCGGCATGCCGGATTGTGCTCGATTCACAATCGCTCTCCTCCGCATACACTGCGATCGACGCGCCGATGCTCGGGGAGACCCAGCCGCCATGCGCTCACATGCTTGAGAAGTATAGCAGCGGAGCTCTCAGCCGCGAGCCAGCGCAGTGTCGGTAAAGGATTGCACGGCAGAGACACCTGCGCGGATGCTCCAGCCGGCGATGAGCAAGCTGGGTGCGGGCACGGGCGCGAGGGCGCCAAGCGATTGCAGAGTGGTGTACTGAATCTGCTGGCCGGGTTGAGCCGCGTTGGAGACAACCGCGCAAGGGAAGTCCGGGGGCAGGCCCTGTTGGAGCCACTCCTCGGCAAGCAGGCCCAGGTTGCGGCCGGGCATGTAGACCACGCGCGTGCCGTCCTCGATCTCCGGCAGCCGCGCGTGGTTGTGCGACTGTGCGTGGTGTCCGGTCGAAAAGGTGACGCTCGATGCGCTGTCGCGGTCGGTGAGCGAGCATCCCAGCGCGGCAGCTGCGGCAAACGCGGCGGTGATCCCCGGAACGATCTCGAACGCCACGCCGGCGGCGCTCAGCGCGGCCATCTCTTCCGCCGCACGGCCAAACAGCAGCGGATCGCCGCTCTTGAGCCGCACCACTCTGCGCTGTGCGTGAGCATGCCCAATCATCAGCGCATTGATCTCATCTTGCGTAATGGTCTTTGTCCCGCAGCGCTTGCCCACGTTCACGATCTCGGCGCTGGCTGCGGCCAGATCGAGAATCGCCCGCGGAACCAGATCGTCGTGAAGAATCACGTCCGCGGATTGGATCAGGCGCAGAGCTTTGACCGTGAGCAGGTCGGGATTGCCCGGACCTGCGCCGACCAGCGAAACGGTGCCGCGCCTCTCCGTGCTCCCCGCTTGAGCCAGCAGGCGCGACGGGCATGTGGCCGATGCGCAGACCTGCCGCTCGGCCAGCTCATGCAGCAGCAGCCTGCGCGCTTCACCGCGCGGATGAGTCTCCAGTACGTCGCGCCGCAAGGCGCCAAGCTCTGCAAGCCACGGCCCGAGATCATCCGGCAGCTGCGCGTCGATCTCGCGGCGCAAACGCTGCGCCACGGCCGGGCTTTCGCCACTTGTAGAGATCGCAATCTGCAAACTGCCGCGGCTGACCACCGAGCCAAAGAAAAAATCGCAGTTGGGAATGTCGTCCACGCTGTTACACGGGATGTTGCGCGCGACACATCCCTGATAGACGGCCGCATTCACTTCAGGTGCGTCCGTTGCGGCGATGACCAGAAAATTGCCGTCAAGGTCCGCGGCTTCAAAGCGCCGTTCGATCCACTCGAGCCTGCCCTCGCGCGCCAGTTCGCGAATCTCATCCCGAGCCATAGGCGCAACCACGCGCAGCTTGACGCCGGTCGCCAGCAGGCTGCCGATCTTGTCCAGCGCAACGGCACCCGCACCCACCAGCAGGCAGCGGCGTCCGTCGAGCTTCATGAAGATCGGCAACATGCTCATGAGTCGTATCTCAATCGGCTACGCCGTGCGGGACGCGCCCCGTGGGCAGATCGCGTTCCACCGGTGCAAGCGCCTCGCCTGCCAGGTGAGCGCGCAGTTCATCGTTTGAATGGCGGCCAAACCATGCGCGCAGATTTTCATCCGTTGTGCGATCGGCCAGGTACTGGCGCAGCAAACGCTCAATTGCTTCCGGCACCAGGGGAGCAGGGCAGCGGTAACCCACTGGCCGCGCCACCGCCGCATGCTGGCCCACCGCGCCGCCCAGGCAGAAATAGTACGCGTCGGTCAGTTGGCCTTCGTGCTTGATCTTCTTGCCCTCAATACCGATGTCGGCCACCCAGTGCTGGCCGCAGCCGTTGGGGCAGCCGGTCACGTTGAGCTTGAGCTGCTGGTCGAAGCCGGGCAGCCGCTCGTCGAGTTCGTCCACGAGCCAGCGCGTAAAGCCCTTGGTCTCCGTAATCGCCAGTTTGCAAAACTCCGTGCCGGTGCAGGCGATTGCGCCGCGCCAGAACGACGAGCCTTCCACCTGGAGCCCAATCTGACCCAGCTCGCGTACCAGCTCTGCGACCTTTGCATTGGGGATATCGATAAACAGCAGGTTCTGAGAAACCGTGGTGCGCAGCGCCGCGCTGCCGAAGCGCTCCGCCAGCTCGGCCGTCGCCTCAAGCTGATCGCCGCTAAGCCGCCCGCGCAAGACCGATGCGCCCACCGAACTGAGTCCGGCCTGCCGCTGCGGCGTCACGCCCACGTGATCGCGGAAGATGTCATTGGGCACTTGCTCCGGCACGCCGGGCAGCAGTTTGAAGTCGAGCCGCGACTGCAACTCCGCCAGAAAACTCTCCGCCGTCCAGCCCTCTTTGAGGAAGAGATACTTCATGCGGGCGCGCTCGCGGCTCTCCCGCAGGCCCTGCTGCTCACGGAAGATCTCGGCGATGGCGCGGACAACCGGAATGGCTTGCTCGGGAAGGACGAAAGCGTCCAGGCGCACGGCGATATGCGGCTCGCGCGAAAGGCCGCCGCCCACGCGCAGCGCGTAGCCCACCTGGCCGTCCTGCTTCACCGCAGTCAGGCCAATGTCGTTGATCTCCGGAATGCTGCACCAGTCCGGGCAGCCGGTCACAGAGATCTTGAATTTGCGCGGCAGGTTGTAGAAGTCAGGATTGCCGGCGAGCAGCGCGGCGATTTCACGGGCCAGGGGCGCGGAGTCGATCAACTCGTTGGCGGCCACGCCGGCCAGGGGGCAGCCGGTCACGTTGCGCACCACGTCGCCACAGGCGCCGCGCGGCGAAAGGCCGATCGCGTCCAGCGCGTCCACCACCTCGGGCAGCGACTCAATGGTGAGCCAGTGCAGCTGAATCGCCTGGCGCACAGTGATGTCGGCCAGGTTGCGCGCGTGTTGCTTGGTCAGCTGGGCAATCACCCGCAGTTGTTGCGCGGTGAGAATGCCGTTGGGAATGCCGATGCGCATCATGAAGTAGTCTGACGCGACGCCCTCGCCGCCCTTGCCGCCGGTCGCGCCCACGCCGTCGCCCTGGGTGTAAATGCCCCACCACTTGAAGTAGAGCCCGGCCCACTCCGGCAGCACGCTGGCGCGCCCGGCGCGCGCAAAGGCGCGCACCTCGTCAAAGGCCTCCCATGGGTTCTTTTCGCGCTTTAACCGCTCGGCACGCTGGGCTTTGGTCTCTTTTACTGCATTGGCTTCGGACATGACTTCCTTTTCACTGATAGAAATGGGAAAACCCGCGGCAGCGTGGCTGCGTCGCGGGCTGAGATAAAACCTTGGAACTCGATCGGACTCGTCAGACCCAGGTCACCTCTGCGCGCGAAGCGGCGTACATTGGCGACAACAGGTCAATCGTCCCATATGTTGATGATAGTCCGGGGGGGCTGAAAAGACAAATGATGGCGCGTTCAGCCGGCATCGCGGCGTGCAGATGCGCGGAGTCGCTGGGCCATCAGCGGGCCTGGTCCTGCGCAGGCCAAACTCCGCCCGCAATCGCCTCAATCAGATCGCTGCCAACTCCGCGACAATCCTCTCGACCGCCACGGCAGCAGCCTTCTCACCGTCGTCCGACAGGCTCATGCGGATCGGCTGCCTGGGATCGATGGAGATGGCGTAGAGAACAATCTCGTGATGGCCGCCCTGGATATAGAAGACATCGAGCAGGTCTTTCATGCAGACGTCGTGGGCGGTCAGCGTGGGTGGATAGTCCAGCGAGAAGCGCGGCGTGGTGCGTGTGACCGTGCCTTCCGGGTTGCCGTCGGCGGCCGCGTCAATCAGGATGATGCGGCTGGCGCTCTCCAGCGGTTCGAGTAGCGTAAAGGCGCCCGTGCCGCCGTCCAGGCATTCCACATTGGCCGTGACCGGGTGCGCCGCCAGGCGCTCTTCCACTGCGCGGACCACGTACACGCCGATGCCTTCATCGCCCATCAGCACGTTGCCCAGGCCCAGCACCAGCGTTTTGGCTTCCACTGCAACTGCGGCGCTATTTGTCACGATTGTCCCGCTCAAATTTCCATCCCCCGATGATCGAAGAGACCGTGCCGCGCCCCTCGATGTAGTCGTGATAGAACGCAAGATAGATGTGAATGATGATGAAGGTGACAAAGAACCACAGGAACAGGTGATGCCAGAAGCGCACGCCGAACTCGCCGCCCAACAGGGGCACAATCCAGGTGAACATGCGCGGCAGCCAGGAGTTGCTCATGCTGGAGTAGAGCGCAAACCCGGTGATGGTCTGTGCCACAAAAGCGAGGAACGTTCCGAAGTAGATCAGGCCAGCCAGAGCGTTGTGTCCGGTTGAGATAGGACCGTGCAGCTTGGTCTCGAAGACGTCGGCGTTGATGACCTCGACGATCTCGTGCTGCTGCGCCCGGGTGAAGGGAAAGAAGGCGCGCCAGCTGGAATACTTGTTGCCGACAAAGCCCCAGTAAAGCCGCGCCAGAAAATTAAACATGTAGATGAACGCGGCCAGGAAGTGGATGAAGCGCACCCAGCCAAACCAGTATTGCTGGTAAGCCTCAGCCGCATAGAACATGCGGATGGGCGCGCCGATCATGTAGCCGGTGACGCACAGGGCAACCAGGGCCACGGCGTTGATCCAATGATAGACGCGGACGGGAAGCTCCCAGACATAAATGCGCCGATAGTCCTGCGGCTTGGAGACCACAGCTGTGTTTCCGGATTTTGGCGTTGCGGCTACTGTGCTCATCGTCATCACTCGAATGAAATCTGGCTGATGTGCCGTCCCTGCGGATCGTACAGATGTACGGCGCAGGCCAGGCACGGGTCAAAGGAATGAATCGTACGGATGATCTCCACGGGCTCATCGAGCTTCGCCACCGGAGTGCCGATGAGCGCGGCCTCGAACGACGAGCGCTGCCCCTTGGCATCGCGTGGCGAGCCGTTCCAGGTCGTCGGCACAACGAGCTGATAGTTCGCGATGGCGCCGTCGTGAATCTTGATGTAGTGGGCCAGCGATCCGCGCGGCGCTTCCACCAGGCCAACGCCCTCGGCGTCTGCCGGCCAGCTCTTCGGCTCCCAGCGTTCGCCGTTGAACGTGGACGTCTCGTTGATCTTGACGCGATCCATCAGCTGGCCAAAAAACTCCTTCAGCCACCCCATTGCCAGCGCCGCATCCAGGCCGCGTGCCGCGGTTCGGCCCAGCGTTGAGAACAACGCGCCTACCGGCACATTCAGCTTGCCCAGTGTGTCTTTCACCAGTTCCTGCACATCGGTGTGGCCAGAAGCGTAGGCCACAATCAGCCGCGCCAGCGGTCCCACTTCCATCGGGTTGTCTTTCCACCGCGGCGTCTTCAGGAACGAATACTTCTGGTGGCCTTCGAGAGTCTCAAACGGCGGCTTGGGCCCGGTGTAGTTCAGGTTCGTCTCGCCCGCCCAGGGGTGAATGCCCTCGTTGTCGCCGCCGTCGTACGAGTACCACGACGAAGCGATGTACTCCTTGATCTCCTGCGTGTCGCGCGCGTTGACCGGGTGCACCGTGCTCAGGTCGCGATTCAACACCACGCCGCGCGGATACTTGAAGGCTTCGGG
>Ga0302319_10024107_pt1 | contig 10836 bp, 7 predicted proteins | sample Bog_T0_2_FD_203319 | JGI IMG/M metagenome (GOLD analysis project Ga0302319, IMG submission 203319) | Peat permafrost microbial communities from Stordalen Mire near Abisko, Sweden - Bog_T0_2 | ecosystem: Environmental > Terrestrial > Soil > Wetlands > Peat | place: Sweden: Abisko, Stordalen Mire... | reverse complement strand
TGAAGTTCTGGCCCATGCATCAAGCTTAAAACAGAGCCTGCTGCCCACGCTGCAGGCTCCGTCACAAATCTATGCCCGACACACACCTAGGAGAATCGAGTTGATCCGTTGAACCCGATTTCACAAGCTGATTCAAACGATGCTTACCGCGTTCTCCGCGCCAGACGCTGCTGGTCCAGTGCTTGACGCAAGAGCGTCTTGATGACCGCCTGGCGGCTGATGTTCAATTGCCTTGCCTGCTCGTCGAGTTCCTGAAGCATGGGCAGCGCAAAGTCGACATTCACGCGCTGAATCGGCGGCATCATTTTGCCTTTTCCGGTGAAGTAGCGCGAGACGTCCGTCTCGTTATCGGCGAGTTCAGCGATCTCGTCGGCAGTCGGCGGCTTGGGGGATTCAAGTGTTTTCGGCATATAATTCCTCCTCTTCACGAGTGGATTTCCAAAGCGTAACCAGGTGGTAGAACTCGCCCTCGGCGTCTTCCCCTATCTCAAAGATGAGCGAGTACAGGCGCTCTCCGACCCACCCGATCACACGGAATTGCTCGGGTAAGTCCGACCGCTGATCGAGATAATAGGGACGAGCAAAAATCACTTGCGCTTCTTCAAATCCGATGCCCCATCGCGGTTTTGCCCTCAACTTTAGGCTCTTGCGCGGATCGAACTTGAAGCGCATATGTATAACAGTTATACCATTTTGCGGGAGGAGATGCAAGTGGAGTAATCTGTAGACAGATTATGAATTTGCATAAATCGGCATGATTTAACCGTTATACGTCCATGTTGGCAAAAATCGGCAGAATTGTGCCGATAGACGTCGATTGAATTTGATAGCGGTTTGCGTGATGCGCAACAGAGGCACGGTTATGCCCGGTGTATAGTTTTTCTTAAGGGAATGAAAAAGGTCATCCAAGTCGTCGGTGTTGCGCTGGTGGCGATGCTTGCTGCCCTGCCGGCGATTGCGGGACTTACCTGCGGCATTACGGTTCCTTCGCGAGCGGCTTGCACTCCCGCGATCGACATGGCAATGGCCCGGATGGGCGTGAGCTGCCCTATGCATCGCCATGGCGCCGGCTCAGGGTGCCTGCAAGAATGCTGCCGCAATGGATGGCCGCCGGCGGTTGTACGGTCCGCTCTGAAGGCCAGGCCGAGGATGGGTACGACCCGGCTCTTTGTGGCAGAGGCGTGCACGGCGCAGGTTAGAACCGCAGGCTTCGCCATTCCGGCCGCCGAATGGATCGGCGCGGCGAGCCCGCCTCGACATATTCTGCTGCGCGTGATTCGCGTTTAGACATCTCCCGACGTGCATTGCAAACGATGCAGCCCCAAGGTCCAAGCGACTTTGCGGCCCGTTTTGTAATCCGCATTTTCAACGTCAAAAGGAGACAATCCATGAAACGCACAATCACATTTCTTTCGCTGGCGCTGGTTCTCGCCGTAACCGCATATGCACAGACCTCGCAAGGGAAGACGGCAAAAGCATCTTGCGGCGCATGCTGCGGTGGCAACTGCACTCACTCCTGCTGCTCGGATGGTTGCGGAGATTGCTGCAAGGGCAAGTAAGCGCAGCCTGTTCAACGCCGGTCTCCGGGCGCGGTAAAACGGTGCCGCGGGGAGCGGAATGAACTTGCGGTTAAACAACATGGGTCCGGATTGCAAGTTGATCCGGACCCATGTTTCTTCGGCAAGAGCGGCGTGAGCCCTGCCGGCAAACTTTTGGCTTTTGATACGACATCCGCGCCATTTTCTGCCTGGAGCGCTTGATCGTATATCCTTAAGGATAAGCTGGTTTCACCCTATGGCCGGCTACCTACGAAAACATATGATCAATGCTCATACACATCCTCTGAAGAAGATACTAGAGAGCCGCATCGCCATCATCGATGGAGCGATGGGCACCACCATTCGCACGTATGGGATGACGGAGGCGGACATTCGCGGAGAGCGCTTCAAGAACTCGACCAAGGATTTGAAGAACAACGGCGACCTTTTTTCGCTGACGCAGCCGCAGATGATCTGCGACATTCATCGCCGGTTTCTTGAGGCAGGGGCAGACATTATCGAGACCAACACTTTTGGCGCGACCAGCATTACGCAGAGCGAATTCTTTGTGGAGGACCCACGTGAGACGGGCGGACGCAAGGATCCGGCGTTCTACCAAAAAGTGATAGACGACGAGTTTCTGAACGGGCTGGCCTGGGAGATCAATGAGCAATCGGCCCGGCAGTGCAGGGAATGGGCCGACCGCGTTGGGAACGAAACAGGGCGGCAGCGGTTTGTGGCGGGTGCGATTGGCCCGCTTACCGTGTCTTTGTCGAACTCGCCGGATGCCGACGATGCGGGGTTTCGTGTGGTGACGTTCGACCAGGTGAGGGCGGCGTATGCACTCGAGGTGCGCGCGCTGATTGCCGGCGGCGTGGACCTGCTGCTGGTGGAGACGATCTTTGACTCGCTGAACGCCAAGGCGGCGCTGGTTGCCATCCGAGACGTGTTCGATGAGGACGGGCTCGCGGCGAAGAACAAGGAACTGCCGGTGATGATTTCGGCTGCGGTGGGTCGCGGCGGAGAGACGATGATTTCCGCGCAGACGATTGAAGCGTTTTGGAATGCGGTGCGGCATGTGAAGCCGCTGTCGATCGGGCTGAATTGTTCTCTTGGTCCCGATCTGATGTATCCATTTCTTTCCGAGCTTTCGGAGAAGGCGGACGCGGCGATATCGTGCTACCCGAATGCAGGGTTGCCGAATCCACTTTCGGAGACCGGATTCGATCTGGGTCCCTCCGATATGGCTCGCTATCTGGGCGACTTTGCACGGGCAGGGCTGATCAACATTGCGGGCGGATGCTGCGGCAATACACCGGAGCATATTGCGGCTATTGCCAAAGCGCTTGAGGGATTGCCGCCGCGCAGTTTCGGTGAGTACGAGGTCGCTGCGTGAGCGAGATTATCTCTCCCAAGCCTTTGCGCCTATCGGGTTCGCAGCCATTTACGCAGCAGCCCGGTGTTTACATCATGATCGGCGAGCGGACCAATGTGGCCGGTTCGCCGAAGTTCGCCAAGCTGGTGAAGGAAGGCAAATACGAAGAAGCTGTAAGCGTGGCGCGGCAGCAGGTTGAGAACGGCGCCAACGTCATCGACATCTGCATGGACGAGGGCATGATTGACGGCGTGGCTGCGATGTCACGCTTCCTTCAACTGCTGGGCAGTGAGCCCGAGGTCGCCAAGGTTCCGTTCATGGTGGACTCGTCGAAGTGGGAAGTGATTGAGGCCGGCCTGAAATGCCTGCAGGGCAAAGGCATTGTGAATTCGATTTCGCTGAAGGAAGGCGAAGAGAAGTTCCGACAGAACGCGGCAAAGGTGTTGAAGTATGGCGCTGCCGTGGTGGTGATGGCCTTTGACGAACAGGGCCAGGCCGCGACTTATGAAGAGAAGATTCGCATCTGCGAGCGCGCCTACACGATCCTGGTGAACGAGGTTGGCGTCGCGCCGGAAGACATCATCTTCGATCCCAATATTCTTACCGTGGCAACCGGCATGGAGGAGCACAACAACTATGCTGTTGACTTTATCAACGCCACGCGGTGGATCAAAGCCAACCTTCCTCATGCGAAGGTGAGCGGCGGAGTATCGAATATTTCGTTCAGCTTTCGCGGCAACAACAAAGTGCGCGAGGCCATGCATTCGGCGTTTCTCTATCACGCCATAGCGGCGGGCATGGATATGGGCATTGTGAATGCCGGGATGCTGGAAGTGTACGAGGATATCGAGCCTGAGCTGAAGGTGCTGGTCGAGGACGTGCTGCTGAATCGGCGCGCCGATGCAACGGAACGCCTGGTGACCCATGGCGAGGCTTTGAAGGCAGAGGCACTGGGCGCAGGCGCGGAGGTGGGCGCAAAGAAAGAGGAGGAATGGCGCAACGGCAGCGTGGAGGAACGGCTTTCGCACGCGCTGGTAAAGGGTATCGATGCATTTATTGAGATTGATGCGGAGGAAGCGCGCGTGAAGCTTGGGCGGCCTCTGCTGGTGATTGAAGGCCCGCTGATGGACGGTATGAGCGTGGTGGGCGATCTGTTTGGAGCAGGGAAGATGTTCCTGCCGCAGGTGGTGAAGTCGGCCCGCGTGATGAAGAAGGCGGTTGCGCATTTAACGCCATTTATGGAGGCGGAGAAGGCGGCCATGGTTGCGGCTGGCGAGGCAGTCAAAGCGCAGGGAAAGATTGTGCTGGCCACGGTGAAGGGCGACGTTCACGACATTGGGAAGAACATTGTCGGCGTGGTGCTGGCGTGCAATAACTACGAAGTGATCGACATGGGAGTGATGGTGCCATGCGAAAAAATTCTGGAACGCGCCAAGGTTGAGAAGGCCGATCTGATTGGCCTGAGCGGACTGATTACTCCATCGCTTGACGAGATGGTGCATGTGGCCAAGGAGATGGAGCGGCAAGGATTCAAGCTTCCGCTGCTGATTGGCGGAGCGACCACGAGCCGCGCGCATACGGCGGTGAAGATTGCGCCGCACTACAGCGAGCCGGTGGTGCATGTGCTGGATGCGAGCCGCGCAGTGCCGGTGACGACCAGCCTTCTGAGCGACGATGGCAAGGCGGAATTTGTTGCGCAGCATCGGGCGAGCTACGAGGCGCTGCGCAAGGCTCACGCCGCGCCGCGGCAGAAGCTGGTGTCGCTGGAGACGGCGCGGCAGCGACGCACGCGGATTGAGTGGGATGCGAAGGATTTGCCGGTGCCCGAGTTTACCGGGTTGCGTGTGCTGGATAACTTTCCGCTGGCGACGTTGCGTGAGTACATTGACTGGACGCCGTTCTTCCATACATGGGAGTTGAAGGGTGTTTATCCACGCATCCTGGATGACGAGCGGCAGGGCGAGCAGGCGCGGCAGATATTTTCCGAGGCTAATGCGCTGCTGGACCGGATCATTGCGGAGAAGCTGATTACGGCGCGCGGCGTGTATGGCTTGTTTCCAGCGAACGGCGTGGGCGACGATGTGGAGCTGTATGCGGATGGCTCGCGCGAGACCGTGCTGGAGCGGTTTCACTTTTTGCGGCAGCAAGCCAACAGAGAAGGCAGTGAGCCGTGCCGGTCGTTGGGGGACTTTGTTGCGCCTGTCGAAACTGGATTGCCTGATCACATTGGCGCGTTCGCTGTAACCAGCGGAATAGGATTGAAGGAACTTTGCGACAAGTTTCGGGCTGAGCATGACGACTACAACGCGATTATGGCGGAAGCTATTGCAGACCGGTTGGCTGAAGCGTTTGCCGAATGCCTGCATAAGCGGGTGCGCGATGAATGGGGCTATGGACGCGAGGAAGCGTTGAGCGTGGATGAGTTGATTCACGAGAAGTATCGCGGCATAAGGCCGGCCGCGGGTTACCCGGCGTGCCCGGATCACACGGAGAAGGGCACGCTGTGGCGCTTGCTGAATGTGCAGGCGAATACCGGTATGTTGATTACCGAATCGTTTGCGATGTGGCCGGGATCGAGCGTTAGCGGGCTTTATTTTGCGCACCCGGAGTCACGCTATTTTTCGCTGGGGAAGATTGATCGCGACCAGGTGCTCGACTATAGCGAGCGCAAGGGCATGAGTGCGGCCGAGGTTGAGCGCTGGCTGGGGCAGAACTTGAATTATGACCCTGAGAGATAAGTCCCTGGTGGTATCCCAGGTCTCAAAGTAGCGACCTGGGGAACCCCCCTTGGTGATTGATTGAGATTTCAGACACCCAGTCTCGGTGGTTGATTGAGATGCGGGCGGTCTTGCGACGAAGATCTCGGGCAAAGGTTACAACGCTGCTTAAATTTTTTCTGCAACTTTTCGCAACATTCCCACCCGCGCTGTGTTCGCACTAATAACTCAGGCTCATCGGTTCGATCCCTGCTTTGTCAAAAGCCGGTGTCGCGGGATTCTTCGGTTTCAATCCGATCCTTATGCAATTGGAGGCTGTTTATGAAACGCTGCTCGCTCTTTGTGCTCTCTCTCCTGTTGGCGCCGGGACTGTTTGCGGACTCCGGTGAACGGCTCATACCGGCCGGCTCCCTGATTTCGTGCACCACAGCCGAGCCCAAGATGTCGTCTAAGACTACTGCCATCGGCGATCCGGTGCTATGCCAGCTGGGGCACTCGGAACGCTACGGACGGTCCGTGCTTCCCTCGAACAGCTATCTTGTGGGAAGGTTCGAGGACTTCAAGGATCCGGGCCATTTTGTGGGCAAGGGCTGGATGGAGTTGAAGTTCGACCATATGGTCATTGAGCCAGATACCGTGATCCCGGTGAGTGCACGAGTGGTGGATGTTCCCGGATACAAGGTGGACAGCCAGGGACGGATTCTGGGCAAGGGTCATGCGGTGCGCGACGCGGTTATGTGGTCGATTCCGGTTCTGTGGCCGCTGGATTTGCTGATGCTGCCGATGCGCGGGCCGAGGCCAACCTTGAAGGAAGAGACGCAGCTCACACTGAAGGTGATGAACGACCTGGCAATCCCCACGACGCCGGGGCCGCAGCACGATCCGTACGGTTTAATTCAGCGCGGAGACGCCTATCCGCCACAGCAGCCCGCTCCCCCTCCCGCTCCTTATCCTGACCAGCAGCAGCAACCCTCACAAGATATGGGCTATGCGCCCCAGCCTCAGGATCAGCCGGCGCCTCCGCCCGCGATGGCGTACGATCCACAGGATCAAGCGCCGCCGGCGGATTATGCTCCCTATGGGTATGCGCCGCCTCCGCCGGTGATGGCGTATGCGCAGCCTCCGATGATGGGCTACGGGCCTGGGATTTCGATCTATGGGAGCTATGGCGGGGGCTATGGCGGCTATGGGTACGGCCCACGGATGATGGCGCCGCGACCAATGGCTCCGCGAGGGTATGGGTATGCACCACGACCGATGGCTCCGCGTGCGGCGCCTTATGGGTATCGTGGGTATGCGGCTCCGCGAGGCTATGCTCGAGCCCCGGGGTATGCGGTGCGCGGTGGAATGGGTTTTCGCGGCGGCGGTGGTATGGCTGTTCGCGGTGGCGGGGGATTCAGAGGCAGGTAAGGACTTGCCGATTTTCTGACGGAACAATGCGCTGCGATGGCCGGAGCTGGAATTGGCCATCGCGGCGCACTTTGTTTTTCTGCATTTAGTGGCCCGTTCATTGTGCCCCTATGGACAGAATCCGATTGAGATTTGTGGCTTCCCACCCATTCGCAAGCAAAAAGCGAATGGATCGGGCACAGGACATTCGCGGCGCGTCCGGCAAAGTGTTCGTCGCAGCCGCAATCGGCCCCGCCTGTTCGCTGTGCTCCTATACACTTGACTCGCACAGTCTGTTGAGGAGCGATGGCGCACAAGGGATTCGATGAGCAGATGGCGGCGCTTGACGCGCTGAAAGGCCTTGAGCTGGATGCCGAGCAAAGGCAGTTTGCAAGAAAGATGCTTGGCAACCGGAGCAACCTGTTGATGGCAAAGGCCGCGCGCCTGGCAGGGGATGGCGGCCTGGCCGAGCTGACTCCTGACCTGATTGCTGCCTTTGACCGATCCTTCATCGACGCAGTGAAAACGGACCCAGGATGCTGGGCGAAGAATGCGCTGGCCAAGGCGCTGGTTAAGCTGGAGCATCGAGGCAAAGACGTTTACCTGCGCGGCATGCGGCATCACCAGTTGGAGCCGGTGTGGGGTGGGCAAGAGGATACTGCCGGAGCGTTGCGATCGACCTGCACGCATGCTCTGGTGGATTGCCCCGGCATCAGTGACGCGGAGTTGCTGACGGCGCTGCTTGAGCCGATGACGGACACGGACAAGACGGTGCGCATTGAAGCGGCGCGGGCTGTGGCCCAGGTGGGAGGCGTAAGCGCGGCGTTGCTGCTGCGCCTGCGCGCCCTGCTGGGCAAAGACGAGCCGGAGGTGCTGGGCGCGGTTTACTCGGCGCTGCTGGACCTGGAAGGCTCGCCTGCGATCCCGCTGGTGGCGCTGTACCTGGAGGAGGGCGACGAGGTCTCCGCGGAGGCGGCGTTTGCGCTATCGGAGAATCGCTCGCAGGAAGGTTTGGCCGCGCTGCTTGCCCGCCTGCACGCCGGCGCAGACGCATGGTTCGGCTCAGTGCTGCTGAGCGCAGTTGCGCTGACCCGTTTGCCTGAGGCAATCGACTACCTGATGGCCCTGATTGCGCGGGATGCGCGCGAGGCCGTGTCGGCCATTGAGGCCATTGGACGCACTGCACCCAACGCGGAGCTGCGCGCCCGGGTGGAGCAGGCCGTGGAGCAGGCAGACAGTCCGCGGCTGCGTCAGGCGGTTCGGCAACATTTGCCGGCGGCGCCTGATGCTTCTTAAGCGGGGTCAATTTCGCATCTGATCAAGCAGAAATTGCCGTTTGACGGATGGAATGCCGCGGTGTTCTCATGGATGCGGCGGAATGAGCGGGACTCAATTCGAGGCCAAAAGGAGTATTCAAAAATGCGAACGAGAGCGGAGATTCTCACAGCGATGTTTTTGTCAGGTGCTTTGTTGAGCGGATGCGGCGGCGCCAGCTCGGTGGTGTCAACTATCACCACGGCGCTTACACCGAATGCGGCTTCTCCCACCATTTCCACTTCCACATCGAACGGCGCGCAGAACGGCGCGGAGATTGTATCGCTGGCCTCAACAACCGCGAATTCCGGCATCTATTTCACCCTTGACGGGTCAACGCCGACGACTTCGTCGCAACTGTATACTGGGCCCTTTCTGGTGTCTTCGAATTTGACGGTGAGTGCAATCGCCACGGCTGCGAACTATAACCCCAGCAGCGTGACTTCGCAGGTATTTTCGGCGAACATTGCCGCGGGCACTCTGGTCTGGTCGGACGAGTTCTCGAACTCCGGCAGCACCAATGCCCAGCCTAATCCGGCAATCTGGACTTACGATATCGGTGGCGGCGGCTGGGGCAACAGCGAGTTGGAGGACTACTGCGCGTGGGGCTCGACTGTCAGTCCATGCAGCTCCACCAGTCCAAATGCGTACATAGCCCCTGGCGGCTCGCTGTACGTTGTGGCGCAGCAGACCACGTCCGGCGGCTACGCAGCGGGCGACTTCACTTCGGCACGCTTGAAGACGGAGGGCTTGTTCAGCTTCCAATATGGGCGAATCGAGGCGAGTATCACGGTGCCCGAGTCACAGGGGATGTGGCCCGCGTTCTGGCTCCTGGGCAGCAACATAAATACCAACCCGTGGCCGGCCTGCGGCGAGTCGGACATCATGGAGCACATTGATGGCAACAACACGCCGTTCGGCGGCCCCGGCACCGGCAATGCCCCCGGCTACGACTGGATGCAGTCGTCGATTCATGGGACGGGCTTGAATGGCGGCGAGCCGTTCACTACGGCGGGGTTCTCGGCTGCCGCGACGCACAAGTACGGCATGATCTGGACCAAAGGACAGGCTCAGTTTTATATTGACAGCCCAACGGGACCAGGCCAGCCCTACGAGGACTTTCAGGCAAGCACCCAGGCCGGGACGTGGCCGTTTGACCAGGGTCCGATGTTCATCCTGCTGAATTTGGCGGTGGGCGGGAGCTGGCCAGGAAACCCTAGCGCCGCCTCAGGCTCGGTATTCCCGTCGCAGATGGTGGTGAACTACGTGCGGATTTATGCCGAGTAGTACCGCGACCTCGTGAATGGGTCGTCTCCCAGGTCTCAAAGACGAGACCTGGGGCATCTGGCGCCCGGTCATGATTCCCGGTTCAGTTGGCGCAAATTGCGGTTGGGACTTTGTTGCTTGCCGTTTGCTGCAAAGATGGTTGCGCAGCCGTTTGCCCTTGTGATACAAACAAAACATTCCAGTTTGCCCCGAACGGGCAAGCCTGGATTTCATGCAGAGTGGCTGAGGGACGAGCCCTGTGACGCCACGACAACCTGCCCGCGCAAAACGGGAGTATGGTGTCAACTCTTGCCCGGCAACGGGGAACATGAGATTCGGGGGTCGCTTCAGCAGTCTTCGCCGAGGCGATTCGCAGGTTCTTCGAGTCATATCACGTTCGCTCATTGATTGAGCCAGTCACGCGCTCGTATACCTGAGGCCGCTCGCGTTAAGCGAGGGACTTGTGACGATTGCTTACGAGCTGCGTTGTCGAGGATGCAGGAAATCCTACGGGATTCGGCCGATCTCAATTTGCGACGAATGTTTTTCCCCACTTGAGGTGATGTTCGACCTTGAGTACGCCCGCACCCGCTTTACCCGCGAATCCATCTCCCAGGGACCTTTGGACATGTGGCGCTATCGCGCGCTGCTGCCGGTTGCGGACAGCTACGTGCCGCAGACACCGGCGGGAATGACGCCGCTGGTAAAGGCGCCGCGCCTTGGTGCGCACATTGGCGCGCGCAATCTTTACCTGAAGAACGACGCGGTGTGCATGCCTACGCTCAGCTTCAAGGATCGTGTGGTGGCCGTTGCCCTGGCCAATGCGCAGGCCTTCGGGTTTACGACGGTGGGCTGCTCGTCTACCGGCAACCTGGCCAACGCCGTTGCGGCGCAGGCCGCAAGGCTGGGGTTGAAGACCTTCATTCTGGTCCCGGCCGATCTTGAGCCCGCCAAGATTCTGAATACCCAGGTTTATGGCGCTACGCTGGTGCGCGTCGCGGGAAACTACGACCACGTGAACCGGCTCAGCTCGCAGATTGCCGACCGCTACAACTGGGGATTTGTGAATGTGAATCTGCGGCCCTATTACGCTGAGGGGTCGAAGACGGTGGGCTTCGAGATCGCCGAGCAACTCGGCTGGCGGCTGCCGGACAATCTTGTTTGCCCCATGGCGGGAGGCTCGCTGATTACCAAGATTCGCAAGGCCTTCAGCGAACTGGTTGCCCTGGGCCTGGTA
>Ga0302319_10024106_pt1 | contig 10836 bp, 11 predicted proteins | sample Bog_T0_2_FD_203319 | JGI IMG/M metagenome (GOLD analysis project Ga0302319, IMG submission 203319) | Peat permafrost microbial communities from Stordalen Mire near Abisko, Sweden - Bog_T0_2 | ecosystem: Environmental > Terrestrial > Soil > Wetlands > Peat | place: Sweden: Abisko, Stordalen Mire... | reverse complement strand
GCCCATCCAAAAAGGTATGGTCTTCACCATCGAACCGGGTATCTATATTCCGGAAGAAAAAATCGGCGTCCGCATCGAAGACACCTTCTATGTCACGCCCGAAGGGAAGCTTGTCAGCCTCACCGGCAGTGACACCTCACTGCCCTAACGCTTTGCCAACCTTGATCAACGTGGTCTCGGCAAATGGCTTGGCGATCAACTGCAATCCCATCGGCATTCCATTCTCGCCTTTGCCACATGGAATCGAAAGCGCCGGTTCGCCCAGCATATTGATGGCGCGCACCAGCCGTGTGGCCGCCATCCGCACGTTCTCTTCCTTGCCCTGAATTGTCACCGTGTCCTGCTCTAACAGCGGCGCGGTCATCGGCGTAGTCGGCCCAACTAGCACGTCCACTTGTGTCCAGACCTTGTCGAACTCTGTGCGGAAGTGTTGCCGCAGCCGTTGCCCGTTCACATACTCATGGCCCATGATCATACGGCCCTGCTGCAGCAATGCCCACACATCGTTACCGAACTGCGTCTTGTCTTGGTGATTCACATAGACCGCCGCCGTCTCTGCCAGTTGAATCACTCGTGCCGTCGCGTTCATCTCCGCAATGCTTGGCATCTGCACTGCCTTGATCTCGGCACCCAACTGCCGCAGCCTTTCGACAGAAGCCTCGGCGCCCTCCGCCATCACACCCACGCGCAAGCCCTGCAAGTCCTTAGGAGCCGCGACGTCATAATCGCCGCCCGTCATCGCGTTCAACGCCAACGCGCAATCCTCCACCGTGCTGCCCAATGGCCCCACATGATCCAAGCTGAACGCCAGCGGCAACACGCCATGCCGGCTCACCAACCCATAGGTAGGCTTCAATCCTGCTATCCCGCAGAAGGATGCCGGTACCCGAATCGATCCGCCTGTATCCGTCCCCAGCGCCATCGGCAAGAATCCGCCACCCACCAGCGCTGCCGATCCACCGCTCGACCCACCAGCTAATCGAGTCGGGTCCAAGGGGTTCTTCACAAAGCCAAAGTGCGGATTCTTCGATGTGATGCCAAACGCAATCTCATGCAGATTCGTCTTGCCAATCGAGATCGCGCCTGCTTCGTAAAGCTTGGTCACGACCTCAGCATCGTACTCCGGCACAAAGTCCTTGTAGATTAAAGATCCGCCTGTTGTTCGAACGCCCTTCGTATAAAAGAGATCCTTCAGCCCGATCGGTATCCCATGGAACGGTCCGCGATCCTTCCCGGCCGCGAGTTCCTTGTCCCGCTCGCGCGCTGTCGCCAGCGCCTGTTCACCCGTCACCGTGATCAGGCTATTGAACTTGTCGCGCTCTCGAATATCCTTGAGCGTCCGCTGAATCAACTCCTCGCAAGACATCTTGCGCGCCCTTATCTGCGCTCCCAGTTCGCGAACCGTCATTCCTCTTCCAGCGTGTAAACGACAGCCGGCTCCATTTCCGGTTTCAATTCCACCGTTAGCTTCTCGAACTGCTGTCTCAACTGCTCGACAATCTGCTTGTTCGGATCTTCTGGTTCGGGCATATCTCGCTTCCTACTGCGGTGCAGGACCGCGCACTGCTTGCACAAAGTTCCCCGGATTTACGTATTTCGCAAAGGCCGCCCGTACTTCGTCGGCAGTCATATTGAAGTATTTGTCGGCGGCGCGCCTCGGCTCATCCAGCGGCAGTCCAATTCGTGCCCGTCCCAACAATCCGCCCGCTACCGCATCTTCGCTTGATTCGCCCAAAGGAATCTGCCGAAGCAACAACGCTTTCGCCTGCTGCAACTCTTCCGGCGTCACGTTGTTCTTCTGCATATCCAACAGTTCGCGCTCCACCAGCGACCGCGCCTTCGAAACATTCTTCGGATCGCAGCCATAAGTGATGCTATAGATCGCGCGCGTCTCGCCGGCTTCGAGCGAATCTTCTACTGTATAAACCAGCCCAGCCTGTTGCCGGAGCGAGCGATAAAGTCGCGTCGCATAGAATCCGCCACCCAACACGTGATTGCCCACTTGCAGCGCAAAGTAATCCGGCGTGAAACGGTTCATCTCCAACTCCTCCACCAGTTGCACGTCATCCTGAACTCGGCTTGAATCCGGCACGTTCACCGACTTCGCCTGATTTGCTGGCACCGCTGGCAACACCACTTGGGGTTTTGGCCCAACCGCTTTCCATTCCCCGAAATATTTGTCGATGGCCGCGCGTGCTGCCTCCGGTGTGATATCCCCAATGACCACAATCGTCGTTAAATCTGGCCGGAACGTGTTTTGGTAAAACTTGAGCACATCGGCATATTGGATTGCGTTCACGCTGGTGGGCGTCGTTTCCCGCAGCAACGGGTCGCCACTCGGAAGCAGCGCCGCCAATAGCGCATGCTCCATCTTGTAGCTCGGGCTCTGCAACTCGCCGCCGCTCAACTCAGATGTTTGCTGCTGCACAACGGCGAAGGCGTCCTTCGGCAGCGCCGGATGCAATTCGTTGTCGGCCAGTAACTGCACGCCGCGCTCGAAATCTTGCGACAGAACCTTCAAGCTGAATCCAGCACCAGCCGACTCCGACGCGCCAATATCGTCCAGCGCTTTCTGAAACGCCACGCGATCCAACGTTTTCGTCCCGTACGAAAACAACCCTTCCAGAATGTCGGCGATCCCGTCTTTACCCGCTGGCGTCTGCAACTGGTTTAGCGTCTTAATTGAACCCATGAGGGTAACCGTCGGGCTGGTCCGTTCCGTCTCTACAATGAGCCGGATCCCGTTCTTGAGCGTCATGTCGGTTGGCCGTGCCAGCCATTCTGGAACTCGCAAAGATTTTACGGATGCCTCCGCCCACGCCGGCAGCTCCACTGGTTTTGTCGGTGAAGACATCGCTTTTTCAGATCCGCCGAATCCTTTTGACGAAACCGCCTCGCCGGACGCCGCCGGTTTTAACGTTCCTACAACGGACGTGTCGAGCAGGTACTTCTTGGCCACGCGATTCACGTCGGCTATTGTCACTCGTTTGATGGCCTCAACAATGTCATCCGGCGATTGCTTTCCTTCCACCGCGAGAGTCTGCGACCACGTGGATGCCAAGTTCGAAATCGAGTTTCGCTCGAATTCGGCGCCGGCCACCTCGCCTTTCTTGGCCGCGTCCACCAGATCCGCGGGCACGCCTTGCGTGGCATAGCGTTCCAAAATCCGCTTCACCTCCGCCATCGTCGCGGCCGGGTCCGTTCCCGATGGCAATGCCGCCAAGGCAAACGCAGCGCTCGCTTTCGGATAGGTTTCCACCAAATCGAAATCAGTGCCCAACGCCTTGCCTTGCGGAACCAGATCATAAAGAGCCCCGCGCTGGCTGGCCAGAACATCCGTCAAAATCCGCGCCGCCGCAAAATCGGGACTATCTGTTCCAGGAAAACGGAAAGCCACCCCTGTCAGCAAATATGGCAGGTTGCTGGGCAGCTCAAACGAGTCCGCTTTCACGGGTTGCAGATTGATTTCCGGCCTCGTGCCGACCGGCCGCCGCGGAATCTGGCCGTAATACTGTTTCGCCTTCGCCACCACGTTGACCGGATCCACATCTCCGGTAACCACCAGAATGGCGTTGTTCGGTGCGTACCACTTTTTGTAGAAGTCTTTGAGCATTTCGCCCGTCGTTTGATCGAACGAAGCTTTTGTGCCCAGCGCGTCTTGCTCGTAAGGTGTGCCCGCAAAGAGGTCATGATTCAGGCGGGTAATGAACTTGTACGTAGGATTCGAAAGATCACTGGCCACTTCCTGCTCAATGGCGCCGCGCTCTTGCGCCCATTGATCTTGTGAATCTTGCACATCCTTCATGCACGCCGAATCAATGCGCATGGCCAAGTCCAGATCCTGGGCCGGCAACGTCACAAAATACTGCGTTGTGTTTTGCTGTGTCTGCGCATCCATGAACCCACCCAACTGCGCATAGATGGCCGCAATCTGGTCCGCCGTCAAGCCAGTGCAGCCGCGAAAAGCCATGTGCTCTTGGGCGTGCGCTAAACCGGGAAAGCCCGCCGGAACTTCGTTCGCGCCGACGAGATAATTCTCTTGCAGAGTAGCCACCGGCGCCAGCGGATCGCGAATAACCACAACCCGTAAACCGTTATCTAAAGTGACTCTGGTGACATCGGTTTTCTGTGCGGGGGCGTTGCCGGCAAGCAGCAGAAAAACGAACAAACTAGAAACACGACGAATCTTTATTGCCATTACCGTTGTTCTCAGCTTACCGTTCCAAATTTCTCTAGTATCTAGTATGATGATCTCGCCTTCAATTCAAAGTTTTCCAAGGAGAGACAACTTATGGCAAGTAACCGCGGCGTTGCTTATATGAGCCCAGGCAAGGTTCAGGTGACGTCTATTGATTATCCGAAGCTGGCGATCGGCGATCGCAAGTGTGAACATGGCGTCATTCTCAAGGTGGTGGCCACGAACATTTGCGGGAGCGATCAACACATGGTGCGTGGCCGTACCACTGCTCCGTCCGGCTTGATCCTCGGCCACGAGATTACCGGCGAAGTGATAGAGAAAGGCCGCGATGTTGAATTCCTTAACGTAGGTGATATCGTTTCCGCGCCTTTCAACATAGCCTGTGGCCGCTGCCGAAATTGCAAAGAAGGGAAGACCGGCATCTGTTTGAACGTAAACCCCGCGCGTCCGGGCGCTGCCTATGGCTACGTAGACATGGGTGGCTGGGTCGGCGGCCAGGCCGATTACGTGATGTGCCCCTATGCCGATTTCAATCTGCTGAAATTCCCGGACAAGGCGCAGGCGATGGCGAAGATCAAAGACCTGACCCTGCTTTCCGATATTTTCCCCACCGGTTTTCATGGCGCCGTTTCGGCTGGCGTCGGACCTGGTTCGGTCGTATATGTCGCCGGTGCCGGACCTGTAGGTCTGGCGAGCGCCGCTTCTTGCCATTTGCTGGGCGCGGCCGTGGTGATTGTCGGCGACATGATTCCAGAACGCTTGCAACAAGCCAAGAGCTTTGGCTGTGAGGTGGTTGATCTGCGCGAAAAAGTCTCATTAGCCGATCGCATTGCGCAAATCACCGGCACACCGGAAGTGGATTGTGGCGTCGATTGCGTGGGCTTTGAAGCGCGCGGCCACGGCGACAAATCGGGGGACGAACAGCCCGCTACCGTTCTCAATTCGTTGATGACCGTAACGCGCGCCGGTGGCGCACTTGGCATTCCGGGGCTTTATGTCACCGACGATCCGGGCAGCAAAGACGAAAACGCCAAGAGCGGCGTGCTTGGTATCCGAATTGGCTTGGGCTGGGCTAAATCACATCACTTCACCACGGGCCAATGCCCTGTGATGAAGTACAACTACAAGTTGATGATGGCCATCTTGCATGACAAGATCCAGATCGCGAAAGCGGTGAACGTGACGCTCATTTCGCTTGACCAAGCCCCGCAAGGCTACATGGATTTTGATAAAGGCGCAGCACGGAAATTTGTGATTGATCCGCACGGATCGGTCGGCAAAGCTGCTTAGGCGCAAAATAAAGGGATGATCATTCGCTTAGGTGTATTGCTGATGATAGCCGCGTTATTCTGCATGGCCGCCGACCCGGAAACAGACATTCGCGCGGCCATTCAGAAATACGTTAACGTTCGCGATCATCCCGATCCGAAGGCGCTCGAAAGCTTATTCACTGCCGATGCGGATCAACTCGTCTCGTCCGGGGAATGGCGCAAAGGCCGCGAGGCGGTGGTGAAAGGGACGATCACCGCATCGCAGAAGGAAACCGGAAAACGCACCATTACAGTGGAATCAATTCGTTTTCTGACCAAAACCGTGGCTATTGCCGACGGCCGCTACGATCTGCTGGACGCTGCCGGCAATCCGACCCGCAAGATGTGGACATCAATCGTGCTGACTCGCGAACACTCCGGCTGGCGCATTGCCGCCATCCGCAACATGCTGCCGGCTCACTAACAGGTTCCGAAACATAACCAACGCATCCACATACCCTAACGTTGGATGCCAAAACGCTTCAGGCAAACGCCCCACAATTGCAAACGCAAAACTCTGCCACAACCTTACGGCGCGCTCATTGGTCGAGACGACAAAATTGAACTGCATCGCTCTGAATCCTCGAATTTGAGCCCGCTCCAATGAATGGGCACACATCGCCCGGGCGATTCCTCTGCCTGCCGCCCACGCTGCGGTTATATAGCCGCAATTAGCAACGTGCGAACCACCGCCGCGCTGATTGGCTTGCAAAAAATAGGTTCCGTGGATCTGGCCTGCGTCCTCGAAAACAAAAACCTCGTGCCCATCCGCCAGCCAATAGGCTAGGGCGTCAGCGCGCGAAATATCCCGTGGAACTGTATAGGTCTCGCCCGCCCGAAATACCGGCTCAAGCATTCCCCAGATCCCGTCCGAATCCTCCGCCGCCGCAGCTCGAATCAACGTCAACCGCCGCCGAAGAGCCGCCGTAAAAACTGCTTCCAGTGCCACTTATATTCCTGACATTCAGGCGCAGGCGCGAAGCTCAGTACGCCAGTTCCGCGTTCGACGCTGAGCGACTGTACCTCACCAGCCCCGTCAGCGGTTACATTGACTGTCAAGAAAGCTTTGCAGCTATCGGTGGAATCAACCTTCCAAGGCGAAGTAATCTTCTTTTCAGCCCAGTCCGACGTAAAGCGTGCATAATCGTACTGTTCACATGGCTTCGGGCACCAAGTGGAATAGGCCGCCCGGTAGTTGTGTGAGTTTAATTCAGCCAAGAACTGTTTCGCTACGTGTTTCTCGCTGTAATCATGCAAAACGAAGTAGCCCACAATGACGAGAATCAGCGCGGCCACTGCGCCAAAGATGATATATCGGATGGTCTTGCTTCGTTTCTCATCCTCTATTCCATAACCTTCCAGAAAGCCGCTGGCCATGCTGCTCGCTCCTTCACTCTGCTCACTTTACTTCACAGGATATGCTTTGTCGTACGCAGCCGTTGCTGCTGCCGTCAAATCCAGCGCCGGCTTGAAATACAGCGTGTTGGAAACCTCAATAATCACGTCCACTCCCTTTTCTTGCGCGAGCGACTTCACGACATCGGACATCTGACGCCCGACATGGCCCAGCACATCCTGCCGCTCGGCATCCACGTCGGCTTGTAGATCCTGCTGCAGCCGTTGCAGTTGCTTTTGTTTTTGCGTGAATTGCGCCTGCAATTCAGCTTCGCGTGTCGGCTGCAAATTGGGCGTAGAAGCCTGCTTCTGTATGTCCTGCAATTCCTTTTGAATCGCCTCCATCGCTTTTTGACGCGGGCTGTACTTCGCCTCCATGGCGATGATATCTTTCTTGATCTCCTGCGTTTGGCTAACAGCCAGTTGCAAATTGATGATGGCGACCTTGGCAGGGGGGATATCTTGCGCCCTCAGATTGCAGACCGCCACGGCCGAGGCGATGAGGAACGAAACACTCCGAAAATGCGAGAACATTACTTTCTAGACTCCTGTGTAAAAGCGACTATTAACCGGATTGGGCCGGATGGGATGGGGAATTCGCCCATAACAGGCTAGCATGCTCTACTACTTCAGAATACGCCCTTTTGCGCCAATTGTGAGGGTGCGGTCCCGCCAGCGCACGGTTCTACCGCAATAAGACGTTAACCAAATTGCAAACGAGTACAAATCCCAGATGGGTGCAAGCCAGTAGAAGGTTGCAGCGACCGGGCTCTTTAGTACTAATCCTCCGGCGGTCAGGGCAGAGATGGCGCGCAGCGCCGCTAGCAATAGTGCCGCTGGTATCGCTCCGCAGAGCAACGCGATGACAATCCAGAGCCCTGCTTGCGTAATGGGTAATCCCAAATAGCCGGCGCCTTTGGACAGACGTATGGTACGCGCCCAACGCAACTGGTGACGCCAGACGCCCAGCCAAGTGGCATCGCCAAGCGTCGTCTCCACCACGTAGGTAGACAAGACCACGCGCTTACCCAAGCCGGTAATGCTTTTAGCAAGCTGGTAATCGTCTGCTATAAAATCGCCAATGGGTGCGAAGCCACCCGCTTTCTCCAAATCTTGGGCGCGGAAAGCCAGAGTAGAGCCCAGCCCGAATTCCCGCACGCCAATCAACTGCGCCACCATGGTGCTGGGCATAAAGTCGGTCATAATCCCCAGCGCTTCCCAGGCGGCCGGAAGATTGTGCGCCTTGACGCGATAAAGGCAAGTGACGACGCCTACGTCCGGGTCGGCTAGGGGCGCAGTCACCTCGGTTAAGTAGTCAGGGTCGACTTTGATATCGCTGTCGTTGATCACTCTTAGCGGATACTGCGCATGGGTGCTCAATTCCTGCAGCAATCCCACCTTGCGATTCAGCGTTTCCACGCCACCGCTGTAGAAATGAACCCTCGCCATTGGCCGCTGGCTCACCAGCCGGTTGACTTCGAGCACGGCCGGATCATCCGCCTCACGCGCGGCGAACAGCACTTCAAACTGCGGATGCTTTTGATCCACTTGAGAGAGGAAGGCTTCGGCAGTGTTCGGATCTAAACCGCGCAATGGTTTTAGCACTGATACGGGCTGGGTCCAAGGCTTAGGTTTACGGCGGCTGTACTGCCGCAAAGACGCAAAAATAGCCAGGCACTGATAAAGAGTCGCGGGGAGGAAGACCAGCCACAAGGCGCGCAAGCGTCTATGCTACCGCGCCAGCAAGATCACGCCACCCAGAACCAGCAGGGCTCCGGCTGCCCGGCGTGGGCCGACCTTTTCCTTCAAAATGAACTTGGCCAAAATCGTTTCAAGAACAAACGTGGCCGCCGACGCGGGCACCGCAAAACTGAGTGGAGCAATTTGCACCAGCGCCATAAAAGCGAAGAAGGAAACCGCCATGGCCACGATACTCAGCAGGAGATAACGGCGGCTCACAATCATGCGCAGCAGCTTGGCTAACCCGCGAGCGTCCACCGCTTGCTCGCCGCTGCGTTTCATCTCATAGCTTTGGAGCAAGTCGCCCAACACTGTCGCTACAACGATGATAGAGAGGAGAATCCACTTCATTGTGGTCCCTGCGTGCACTCAACCGTCAGCGGTTTCGTTGTGCCCACGAAGGCCGTGCCGAAAAAGATGAGGAATGTGCCCAACCAATTGGTGATAGTTAGGGTTTCCCGCAAAAAGAAATAGCCCAGGATGGCAGCCAGAATATAGCCGACGGCCGTTATGGGGACGACAAAACTCAAGTCGGCCCAACTGAACAAGGTCATACGGATCAACAACCAAAGAATAAGTAAAACAATGCCAAGCGCCACCAAAGGATGAAACATGGCGCGGATATAATCAAGCGGGTTCACGGACATCTTGTCCGGAATGCTCCTCATGCCCAGGGTCAGGCTGAAGTTTCCGGCAGCATTCAAAAGAACAACGAGTAACGCCAGCCAAAGGGTTCTGGCTTTGGTTGGCGAAGCAGACAAGATCAGTCACCCGTGCTCAGAACGGGAGGCTGTTGCTCTTCCTTCTGCTTGCTCTGATCCTTGACGTATTGCTTGCGCTTCGAACGAAGGGACAAATACTCTTTGGCTTCTTTGTATAAACGCCGGCGGTCATTGCCATCGAATAGCGCTTTGCTCACCAAACGGAAAGCCACCTTGGGGCGGAAGTAATATTCGCCGTAGAAGCGTTCTACCCATTCCACCAACTCGCCTTTATCCAAACCAGGATAGTTGTAGTTGGGAAGCTGGTGTCCGGCTTCGTCCGTCATCGCGTCAATGGTGATCAAACCATTCTTCTTGACGTGATCGTAAAACTCGGTTCCCGGGTATGGGTGCGCGATGGAAACCTGAATGGTTTCGACATCCAGTTCCTTGGCAAAGTTGATGCTCGAACGAATCGAATCGCGGGTTTCCCCCGGCAAGCCGACGATGAAATCGCCGTGAACGGTCAACCCAAGCTTCTTGCAGTTGGCGGTAAAGCGGCGCGCCATGTCAATGGTGGCGCCCTTCTTGATGTTCTTCAGAATCTGCTGATCGCCCGATTCATAGCCCACGATCAGCAAGCGGCAACCCGCTTCCTTCATTGCCTTCAACGTGTCGTAATCGGTAGTGACCCGCGAAGTGCAACTCCAGGTGAATTTCAATGTCTTCAGTTTCGAACAAAGTTCAATCGTGCGCGCCTTCTGGTAGTTGAAGGTATCGTCGTCAAAGAAGATTTCCTTCAACCCTGGGAAGTTTTCCAAGGCCCAACGGCACTCGTTCAAAATGTCATCGGACGAACGCAAGCGCCAGCGGTGGCCCGAGTGCGTTTGCGGCCATAAACAGAAAGTACACTGCGCCGGGCAGCCACGGCTTGTATAGAAAGAGATGTACGGATTCTGCAGAAATGGAACGTTGTAGTTCCTGAAATCCAGATCGCGCTTATAAACCTTCGTCACCCACGGCAGTTCATCTAGATTCTCAATCACCGGTGCTTCCGGGTTGTTCTGAATACTGCCGTCCGCGTTGCGGAACGCCACGCTAGGAATTTCAGCGAGCGGCTTGCCCATGGCGAAATCGCGAATCGCATAGTCAAACTCGCGCTTCACTATGAAATCGATCGCCGTCGTAGCGCGCAAACTCTTCTCTGGCTCAGTGGTTACCGGTGGTCCAACAAAGGCAACCTTCAACTTCGGGTTGTTGTCCTTCATCATTTCCGCGATTTTCACATCAACATTGAAGCCGGGAGTGGACGTAAAGAGCACCAGCAACTCGTAATCGTCCGCCATGGCCACGGTCTGCTCGATTGAGACCTTGTGCGGCGGTGCATCCAGAACCTTGCTATGGGGAATCATGCCGGCCGGATAACAAAGCCAGACAGGATACCAGTAGGATTCGATTTCGCGCGAGGCCGGCCAACGCGAGCTCGCTCCAC
>Ga0302319_10024105_pt1 | contig 10836 bp, 12 predicted proteins | sample Bog_T0_2_FD_203319 | JGI IMG/M metagenome (GOLD analysis project Ga0302319, IMG submission 203319) | Peat permafrost microbial communities from Stordalen Mire near Abisko, Sweden - Bog_T0_2 | ecosystem: Environmental > Terrestrial > Soil > Wetlands > Peat | place: Sweden: Abisko, Stordalen Mire... | reverse complement strand
CTTACCGCTTCTTTTTTGTGGAGATTGAAGAAATCAAAGGTTTCTTCAACTTTGAGCGCAACGTTATCCTGCTTCAGTTCTTTGCGCGTGAGATGAGTCGTCACGAAGACCTCTGGGGTGAATTTAAATCTTATCTTAACATGTTCAATGAGATAGGCCGTTTCACCGGGCTTCGAAAAGGGCTTGCCTTGCGGCTCAAATCTGGTAGAATCCAAAATGCGCACCTGTGGTGCACGGAGGCTGCGGGAAATGTTCAAAACAAAAAGGGACACTGGCGTCGTCAGCCCGGACGGGGAACGTTACACCAGTGGCGACGTCGCCCGCATCGCGGGTGTCAGCCTCCGCCAACTTCAGTGGTGGGACGAGCGCAACGTGGTTTCCCCGCGCCAGGAAGGCCACCGGCGCGTCTACGCCCAGCAGGAAGTTGTGGAAGTCTCCGTGATCGCCGAACTGCGCCGCAAGGGCTTTTCCCTGCAGAAAATCCGCCGGGTGCTGCGTTTCCTGCAGCGCGAGATGGGTAAACGGCTGGGCGATGCGCTGTCTGAAAACAGCGAGATCCATCTGATTACCGACGGCAAGAACATTTACCTCGAAGACGAGCCCGGTCGCATTATCGACGTTCTGAAAAACGCGAAGCAGCCGATGTTCCTGGTCTGCGTTACAGATCAGTTACGGCGGTTCCAGTCAGCAGCCGGGAAGAAGGCCGCGAAATCCGAAGGCGCGGCCACCACGTCGGCTGTCCGCACCCGCGTCGGGTAAAAAAACCGATCGCGACGTTTCCTGCGTAATATATATAAAGAGTGTGGCGGCGGGAATTTTTCGCCGCGATCCCGGCATATTGCAGGTGGAGGTTTTCATGCGTACCGTTTTTCTCGCTCTGGCGTTGTCAGCCGGTCTGGCTGCCGCCGGTTTCCCCGATCCGCCCAGTGTGGCGACCGCTCCCGCCGCTTCAGGTAAACAGGTTGCCGTCCTGGCGGGCGGCTGTTTCTGGGGCATGCAGGGGGTTTTCGAGCATGTCAAAGGCGTCGTCGATACCGAAGTCGGCTACTCGGGCGGCGCCAAAGATACCGCTCATTACGATCGCATCGAACGTGGCGACACCAACCACGCGGAATCCATCCGAATCACCTTCGACCCTTCGAAGATCAGCTATGGCCAGTTGCTCAAAATCTATTTTTCCGTCGCTCACGATCCCACTACGCTGAATCGCCAGCATCACGATGTCGGTACCCAGTACCGCTCTTCGATCTTCTATATTGGCGACGAGCAGAAAACCGTCGCTGAAGCGTATATCAAAGAGCTCAACGACCAGCATGTCTTCCCCGATCCGGTGGTGACGAAAGTGGTCCCGATGACCGCGTTCTACCGTGCCGAGGAATACCATCAACATTACCTCGATCAGAACCCGACTCAGCCGTATATCGTCGCAATGGATCTGCCGCTGATCGAGAACCTTAAACACCAATACCCCGACTGGTACAAGAAATAGGAGCCTGACGAAATGAATCTCACCAACACCGGACGCCGCCGCGGCTTCCTCGCTGCCTGTGGCATGGGCTTTGCGTCTCTCGCAATCGCCGCAACGGACAAATCGAAAAAGAGCGTCCGCATCGTGAATTTCGACGCGGCGGGAAAGAAAATCGGAGTGGAAGAAGTGGAAAAGATCGTTAAGACCGACGACGAGTGGCGCAAACAGCTTTCGCCCGAGCAATTTGAAGTAACGCGCAAAGCCGGCACCGAACGCGCCTTTACCGGCAAATACGCCGAGACCCATGACGACGGCATTTACCACTGCGTCTGCTGCGGCACGCCGCTGTTCGATTCCAAAACCAAATTCGATTCCGGTACCGGTTGGCCCAGCTTCTACCAGCCGCTCGCCAAAGACAACGTGCAGGAAAAAGTCGACCGCAGCTACGGCATCCGTACCGAAGTGCTCTGCGCCCGCTGCGACGGCCATCTGGGCCATGTGTTCGACGACGGACCCCGCCCCACCGGTCTCCGCTATTGCATGAATTCGGCCTCGCTGAACTTCACGCCCCGGGCGAAGTCGTAATTGTGGGGCAGGCTGGTAATTTGGCGTTAGTCTTACCGAGCCGAAGAAGTCCGAACCACAACCTTCGGCTCCAGTAAAATCGTCTGCGGCTTGGTCTTCGTTCGCGACGCAAGCAAAGACAAAGCCAGCTCCCCGGCGCGCTTCCCCATCTCGAAGTTATCCTGATCGATCGAAGAAAGCGGCACCGTCAGAAACGACGCATACACCACGTTCCCGCATCCGATCACGGCAATATCGCCCGGGATCTTCAGGCCCGCTTCCACAATCGCCCGCATCGCCCCCAGCGCCGTCGGATCGTTATAACAGAACAAACCATCCGGGCGCGGCGTAATCGCCAGCAGTTTCTTCATGGCCTCATAGCCGCTGGTATCTCCGCCTTCGTCGCCCGTCTCCTCGCGAACCAGGTACCCGTCCGGCACTTCGAGGCCGTGCTGCGCCAGTGCCCGCTTGTACCCCGTAAGACGGCCAATGCTCGTACTCACTTCCGGCCCCCGGATATGCGCGATCCGCCGGCACCCCACCGAGATCAGATGCTCCGTCGCCAAAGCGCCAGCCCGTTCATCGTCGATCCCGACAAAGTTCGCCGCCAAATCCGCGAACTGACGATCGAGCAGAACATAAGGAACCCGCCGCTCTTCCATCTGCCGGAAGCTTTCCACCGTCAGCTGAGTCGAAGCAATGATCACCGCGTCCACCCGCCGCCCCATCATCTGCTCGATCTCCTCCCGCTCCAGCCCGGCATTCTCTTCAGAGGACGAAATCATCAGACCGTATCCCCGCTCCCGCAGGATGCGCGAGATGCCTCGGGCCAGTTCGGCGAAGAACGGATGCACCAGATCCGGCACGATCAAACCGATGCTGTAGGACTTCCCGGTCACCAGCGCCCGCGCCGCCATATTAGGCCGGTAATTCAGCTCCTTCATCCGGCGCAGCACGCGGTCGCGCGTTGCTTCGCTGATGTCGGGATGGTTGCGCAGAACCTTGGAAACGGTGATGACGGATACGCTGAGATCGCGCGCGATATCCTTCATGCGGCTCGCCATGGTCATATCGTACATCGATACCTGAATCGATGCCTATGAGTTGAGTACTGCCCAAACTATGCGAATGTCGCAGCGGGCGGCAATGTTACTTTAACGTTAACTGCCATGCGAAGAGCCGCGCAACTCGGACTTCTCGCCCTCGGAACTGCGATCGCGGCCCAGGGCGATTCGGCCGTCTGCGCCGAGTGTCACCGCGAAATTGCGCAAACCTACGCAGCCACAGGCATGGCCCGGTCTTTTCGCGCGGTGCGGCCTGAGACAGTGCTGCCGGAGTTTGATGGCACGGCGTTCGACCACAAAGCCTCCCGCGAACATTTCACCCCCATGCGCGGCGCGGGCTCGTACTTCGTCCGGCGGAGTCAAACCGCGCCCGATGGCAAGCCCGTCAACGTCCTCGAGGTGCCCGTCGATTATGTACTCGGCTCCGGTAACGACTGGATCGGCTACCTGCACCGCACCCGCGATAACAGGCTGGTCGAGTTTCCCGTCAGCTGGTATCCCGAAAACGGTGGCCACTGGGGAATGAGTCCCGGCTACGACCGGCCCAGCCATGCAGGCTTTAGTCGCCAGGTTTTCTACCGCTGCATGTTCTGCCACAACGCATATCCGGACGTTCCCACCGGGCCCGGCGATTTCGATGACGCAACCGAGTTCCCTTCCGCGCTGCCCGAAGGCATCGACTGCCAGCGCTGTCACGGGACCGGTGAAAGCCATATCCTCGCGGTCCGCCAGGGCAAGCCCCTGAACGCCATTCGCGCCGGCATCGTAAATCCCTCGCGCCTCGCGCCCGATCGTCAGATCGAGATCTGCATGCAGTGCCATATGGAGACCACTCAGGCTCCGCTTCCCGGATCGCTCAAACGCTTCGACCGCGGCGTTTTTTCATACCGCCCCGGCGAGCCTCTCAGCGACTACATCGTGTATTTCGACCACGCACCCGGAACCGGGCACGATGACAAATTTGAACTCATCAGCGCCGCCTACCGGATGAGGAAATCGGCGTGCTACCTGAAGAGTGGCGAGCGGATGACCTGCAGCGGATGCCACGATCCGCACCGAACTCTCTCCCGTGAAGCGGCACAGCGCAAGACCGATGCCGCGTGCCAGGCGTGCCACCGGATCCTGACGGCGTCCCACCCGGCTACCGGCAATTGCGCATCCTGTCACATGCCGAAGCGGCGGCCCACCACCGCCATTCATATCGCTGTTACCGATCACCTGATCCAGAAGCCCGGCGCGATCCCGATAGCCCCGCCTGCCTTTGAGGAGCATGACGGAAACACCCTGCCTTATACCGGCGAAGTCGTGCCTCATTACCCGAACCCACAGCCTGATCCGCTTTACCTGGCCATCGCCCAGGTGAAGAACCTGGCTAACGTCACCGACGGGATCGCCCAACTCGAAAAGCTGCTCAGTGCGAACCGCGTGAAAGACGCCGAGCCATGGTCGATCTATGGCGAAGCCCTTCTCGAAACCGGCCAGCCCGCCAAAGCCGTTCCCATCTTTCAACAAGCCGTGAAAATCGAACCGGGAAGCTGGCGTTTCCTGTATAGCCTCGGCCAGGCCTGGCAGGCGGCAGGGAAGCCCGACCAGGCTCAAAATGCGTTTCAACGCGCGCTCGCCCTCGCCCCAAACGAGACCAACCTTCTTTACGGTCTGGGTGCGGCATACGATTCCCAGGGCCGCACCGACCAGGCCATCCGCATCTTCCGCGACGCAACTCGCCGCAATCCCGAGGATGCCGGAGCCTTCAACAACCTCAGCCTCGATCTCAGCCGCGCGGGCGATGCCAAAGGCGCCGAAGAAGCGCTTCGTGAAGCCATCAGACTTCAGCCCGAGCGCGCCGTATTTCACATCAACCTGGCCGGCCTTCTGGCCAGGAAAGGCCAGAGCGCGGAAGCCGGCTATCAACTCGACCAGGCCCTGCTCTATGGACCTTCAACGCCCGCCGAGACGGACCTGATGTTAGGCTCCCTGCTGATCGCCGCGGGCCGGACCGAAGAAGCCAAAACGTACCTGAAGCGCGCCGCGGAATCCAAAGACCCTCGCATACGCGCCGCCGCCCAACGAATCCTGCCCCCCACCCGCTAAGGCCGTAGCGCCTGTCGTCTTCGCGTTTCCTAACCCTGCCGCTTCACCACCAGATCCGCATCGCCAAAATCCCCGATAGTAACCCTGAACTTCACATCGCCCCCCGTCACCTTGCCCTTATAAATCAACTTGAACTGCCCGCCGCCAGCCAGAATCACAAACGAAACATCGTCCCCCTTCACAACCCCTTCCGTGATCTGCTCCTCGCCATACATATTCGTAACCGTCCCGGTCAGCTTTTCCCCCTCCACCTTCAACACCATCGACACGTCCATATCGCCATTGGGCGAACTCATCGTGCCTTTCCACTTACCGTTCAAATCCAGTGCGAAGGCCGCCGAAGCGAGTCCGAAGATCAAAACAACCGTGAACAACAAAGCGCGTTTTGTCATAGCGATGTCGTTCCAGCATATCTGAATTGCACGCAGAAAACCGACCCCCTGCCTTCCTCGCTCCTCGCCGTAATCGAAGCCCCGTGCTCTTCCGCAATTGTCGACGCGATCGAAAGCCCCAGACCGTAGCCCTCGCCACTACGCGCCTTATCGGCCCGATAAAACCGTCTGAAAATATGCGGCAGATCCGCCTCCGGAATCCCCACGCCCCGATCCTCAATCGTCACTGTCACCCGCGAAGGTTCCGACGTTACCGCCAGATCTACCGACCCGCCCGGATGCGAGTACTTCAGCGCGTTATCCATCAGCACCAGAAACAATCGCCGCAACGCGGGCGCGCTCCCCGGCACCACAACCTCCTTCGCCGGATAGCTGGTCCGCACTTCAATACTGCGCAGCTCCGCCAGATCCCGCAGCTCGCCCGATACTTCGCTCAACACCGCCCGCAACTCCACCGGCTCCGCCTTCAAATTCGAAGCCCGATAAGCGCTGTGGGCAAGGAAAAGCAGATCCTCCACCAGCTTCGTCATCCGCTCCGCTTCCACCGCGATCTCCTGCAGCGATTCGCGATACGATTCCGCCGTCCGCGCCCGCCGCAGCGCCAGTTCCGCGCTCGTGCGAATCACCGCCAGCGGCGTGCGCAGCTCATGCGAAGCGTCCGCGGCAAACTGCGAGAGCGTCTTCACCGCCCCTTCCAAACGCCCCAGCATCGAATTCCAGACTTCCGTCAGCCTCTGCAGTTCGTCGCCCGTCTCAACCACCGGCAGCCGCTGCGAAAGGTTATCGATCTCGATCGTTCGCGCCGCCCTGGTAATCTCGTCCACCGGTCTCAGAGCCCGCCTGCTCAGCCACGCGCCTCCCACGCACGCCACCCCGATCACCGCCGGAATCAGGCTCAGCAACAACAGCCGCAGCAACTCCAGCGTGCGCTCCAGCCCGCGCGTCGATGCCCCGGCCTCAAGACTGAACCTCTCACCCGTCCCCTGAAACTGCGTGCGAACCACGCGAAAGTTCTTCGTCGGAACACCCCAGTGAAACTCGAATCCCCCGGACCCTCGCAGTCCGATATAGTTCGCCGCCGGAAGCGCCTGGCAGAACTCGTCCAGTTCGCTCCGCAGATGCTCTCCCGATTCCTCGGCTGCTTCTTTTTTAAAGTAATCCTCGAACCGCCTCGCGCTGTCCGCCACCTCCTGATCCAGATCGCTCACCAGCCGCTGCCTCAGCGACACATGAATCAGCACCGCAAAAAATCCCAGCGCCGTCGCCAGCACCGCCGCGTACCAAATCGTCAGCCGAAAGTGGACCGATTGCTTTTTCACGACGCCCGCATCACATATCCCACGCCGCGCACCGTGTGAATAAGCTTCGGCGCCTGAATATCGATCTTCAGCCGCAGCAGCCGCACAAACGCCTCAAGCGTGTTCTCGTTGACGTCGCAGCCATAGCCCCACACCGATTCCAGAATCGTCTCGCGCCCAATCACCCGCCCCGGATTGCGCATCAGCAGTTCCAGCAAACTGTATTCCCGCGGAGTAAGATTCACCTGCTGTCCGCCGCGCGTAACTTCCCGCGAAGCCGGATCCAGCTTCACATCCGCTACCTCCAGGCAGACCGGACGCGGGATCGCTCCGCGCCGGCTCACCGCTCGCAGCCGCGCCAGAAAAATGTCGAACGAAAAAGGCTTGGTCAGGTAATCGTCGGCCCCGGAATCGAGACCATTCACAACATCCGCCGGCGTGTCGCGCGCCGTCAGCATAAGCACCGGCGTCTGATTTCGCGAACCCCGCAGGCGCCTTGTCAGCGTGACCCCGTCCATCCGCGGCAGCATCACGTCGACCACAATCACGTCGAAACCGGCCGCGCACGCCATCTCATAACCCGCCGCGCCATCCCGCGCCACACTCACCTGGTGGCCCTCTTCCGTCAGACCGCGCTTGAGCAGATCGGCCATGCGGCGCTCATCTTCCACCACCAGAATCTGCATGCAATCAAGTTATCATCGCTGTTAGCCACATGTTTTCACTGACCCGCCTTGTACGGGTAATCCGGTATCTCGAGCGGGCCCCTGAAGTTCTTCGCTGCAGCGGTTTGATGCAGGACTGGCGGCGTGTTACCGCCGCCTACCTCGGCTTGACCAGCCTCCGCTACCCTTATGAAGCGCGCCTGCGCGACCGAACCGTCTACCGCTTTGCCGAGTTCTACGATCTGGAGACCTTCTGGCAGATCTATTGCCGCGGCGTCTATGAATGCCTCTCGACAGACCGCTGCATCGTCGACATCGGCGCCAATATCGGCTTGTTTTCCTGCTTCGCCGCGCGTTCGAATCCCGCCTGCGTGGTCTATGCCGTAGAGCCCTTCCCCGGCACCTACGCCCGGCTTGTCGATCACGTTCGCCGCAACGGCCTCAGCGACCGAGTCCGCTGTCTCGACATCGCTCTCAGCGGGACCGCGGGCACCGCATCCATGAGCAGCGGGGACCGCCCCAGCCAGATGGTTCGTCTCGAATCCTCGCCCGGTGCAGGCACCACCGCGGTGGCTACCGAAACCCTTTCCGGTCTCTTAACACAAATCCCGGGACCTGGCATCGATCTCATCAAGATGGATATCGAGGGCTCCGAGTACGAAGTCGTGCTGTCCACCCCCGCCACGACGTTCGAGCGAGTCAACCGCCTGACCCTCGAATTCCATCAGTCTTCTCAAGGCACGCCCGAAACCCTCGTGCAGCATCTCAAAACCTGCGGCTTCCGCCTCACTCGTCGAGTCGGAGACGGCGACTATGGGCTGCTCTATTTCGATCGCGCCGCTCAGGCGGGTTCAAGACCCTGACCTGCCGCGCCGGTTCGCCGCCGGCGGCTTAGGATGACGAATGCCGCAACCACGAGTCCGCCCACCCCGCCAGCAATCATGAACGCCGATCGCTTCGGAGCATAAGGCTGCCTCGGTAGGCTGGGCGGGTCGAGAGTCTCCAGATAGAAACCTGCGGGAATTCCGATGCTCTCGGCGATGAACCGGGTAATCAGACCGTTTACCGTGTCCTGCGCCTTTTTCGGATCCGAATAAGTGAACGTGATAGTGAAGATTTGGGCGCCGTTACGCGTGGCGGCCGGGACGATTTGAAACCGCACATTCGCCCGCATCTCGTCCTCGACATCCTCAAGCGGTTGGCTACGGCGCTCAACCGGATAGAGATCGAGGCGCGGGTCTCTGATGAGGTTTCTCAGCGATTGTCGGGAGGTGACCTGGGACTGGATTTGTTGTATTACCTCGTTCAATCCCGGATCGCCCATCCGTCGCGCCGTAATCTGCAGAACCGCTGTCGACCTCCATTGCGTCGGAATTAAATACGAACCCAATAACCCCGACAGAACTCCGGCGAGCATCAGTCCCAAGACAATTCCCCTCCACGACTCGTACTTCAAACGCATCGCAACAGCTCCTTTGAACACATCGAGATTGCCGCGCCACCCGGCAGGCAGATCGAACAGCAGGGCTTCAAACTCGGCCCCATAACGAGCCCGCCACGCCGCGGGATAGAGACGGATCAGCGCGCGTCTCATGCGTGTTTCAGCCTCGCCAGACCGGTCTTCACCACCGCCTGCATCGAAGACAACTGCTCCTGCAGATGCGCCCGACCCGCCGCCGTAATCGCGTACGGCTGACGCCGATCCTTAGGCCCCACCGGCCGAATCCACCCGCGCTCCTCCAGCCGCGTAATCGCCCCATATAGCGTGCCAGGGCCAAGCCGCACCTGCGCGAACGATTCGACATCCTGCATGATCAGATAGCCGTGTTTATCGCCCTCGGCCAGGCTGGACAGAACCAGAAGAGAAGGATCGGACATAGTACGTAATACGTAGTATCGTACCGCGTACTATCAGCCCTGTCAACCCACCGTGGCGTACGCACTTTGCGTGTTGGCCTTGGAAAGCAGCGCGGGCCAGGCCGCCGGTTGGCTCTGACCTGTACCGAGCGGCGACGAGCGATAAACTTTAGTCTGACGGTTCATGCCCATTCAAAACGCCTGCTTCATCAGTTATCGCCACGGCCAGCACAAACTCATGGGGCGGTTCGTCGAGCAATTGTACGAAGCTTTGGCAAGTGAACTCGAAGCGCTCACGGATCTGAAAATATATTTCGACCGAGAGCGCCTGCAGGGAGGTGATTTCTACAATCCCGCCCTCGCTCGCAGCCTCTGCGAAAGTGTCTGCATGATAATGATTTTTACGCCAACTTACTTTAGTCCTGAACACCGCTACTGCGCCCGGGAATTCGAAGCAATGAGAAGCATTGAAGCCCGAAGGGTCGCAGGCGAGCATGGCCTGATCATCCCCGTCGTGCTGCGTGACTTTGACGATCTGCCCGAGAGCATACGCACAACCCGCCAGGTCTATCGATTTGAGCAGCACTCGGTTTCAGGCCGGCCGATCATACGAAATAAAAGGTTCGATGCCGACATTCGAAGAATGGCGCAGTACATCTCGGATCGTATTCGCGACGTGCGAGACGATTCCTTCGATTGCGGCGAGTTCAGGCTCCCGAGCGACGAGGATGTAGCCGGACTGGTTTGGAGCATGGCCGCCAGCCCCCCCGCATTCCCCGGAAGGGAGACTGCTGGATGAGCCAGTATCCGGGTCGCGTAATTACTTTCTATTCTTTCAAAGGTGGCACGGGGCGTTCGATGGCCCTCGCCAACATCGCCACGACGCTCGCGCAACGCAATGGCAATCGTGTGCTTGCCATAGATTGGGATCTTGAAGCGCCCGGCTTGCACAGCTATTTTCGCCCTTATTTGAAATTATCCGAAACCAGTGACCGAGACGAACAGATTGCGGACTCGCCCGGATTGATCGAACTACTCGAAGCCCTGCGCGCCTCGGCCTTTTCCACGGACGCAAAGCTGAGTCGTGAAGCATTGTGTGCCTCCGCGTTCGAGCCAATCGACCTGGACCGGTTTCTCCTGAAGACCGACTTGCCGTCCCTGTCCCTGCTGAAAGCCGGCAATTTCGACACTTCGTATTCCTCACGCATCAACTCCTTCGACTGGACCGGCCTGTTCGAATCGCAGCCGGGATTCTTTGGAGCGTTTGCCGATTATTTGGCATCTCGGTTCACGCACGTCCTGATCGACTCGCGCACCGGATACACCGACATCAGCGGAATCTGTACCTCGCTCCTTCCCGATACTCTGATCGCTGTGTTCACGCCCAACCTGCAGAGCATGCGCGGCGGGTTGGAAATTGTGAAGAGAGCCGTGACC
>Ga0302319_10024102_pt1 | contig 10838 bp, 13 predicted proteins | sample Bog_T0_2_FD_203319 | JGI IMG/M metagenome (GOLD analysis project Ga0302319, IMG submission 203319) | Peat permafrost microbial communities from Stordalen Mire near Abisko, Sweden - Bog_T0_2 | ecosystem: Environmental > Terrestrial > Soil > Wetlands > Peat | place: Sweden: Abisko, Stordalen Mire... | reverse complement strand
TCCGATATCCCCGCGGCGGCATTCTCATCAAGATTGTCGCGCTGTTCTCATCCTGATTGTCGCGCCGCAAGCTTGCGCTAGGGCTAAGGCAAGCGGTCCGCCGAGCGAGCCGCAACCGACGACTACAACGTTTGCTGCACGCAGGCGCGGCAGTTCGGGATCATTATCCCGGCCATGGATCCAGGCCGCGTCTATACGTTCGACGCTCGCCTTCCACGGCCGCGTAGTTGCCAAAAAACGCCGAGTTATCAAATTCGCCGGCGCATGGCCGGGCCGAAATCCTCGCTCGATGCCGCCGTTCGGTGGCACGCGTCGGCCAGTTCGCTCCGACGCTTTTGGCCTGAGAACGACAGCGGCGAAGGAGGGGCCGTTCTGTGAGTGTGCCCCGAAGATGACTACAATGCGCTGGAGTTGCCGAGTTCCGAGCAGGTCGAGATTGGCCCCCAGACCCGCCAAGCGCACCCGACTTATTACTTCCTGTGAAGTCGCCGGATACGCCACCGGCAGCATCGGCTGGTCAAGCCAAATGAGGAGCGCCGGGTCGACCTCGTTCCTTTTGGATCCCTCTACTGGAACCGTGTGGTCGAGCCATGCCGTAAGCACCGCGCGAGTTTCGGCGACGACGTACTGGTCCTTCAGGGGATAGGCCACGATGGGTCGGGAGGGACCGCGCGGCTCTAGAAGGCTCCAAACCGGGGGTGCGTCGGCGTCATTTGGCCAATAGGAGAGGAATTCCGCGCGGAAGTCATCGATATTGGTGCCTGCTTCGGACTCTTCGACCAGGCGCACCGCCTCGGCAAGGAGGCGCTTTACGACTGCGGTCGGGTTAGTGGCGGACACCGATGCAGCATTCGGCAGCAGACAGAGCACCCCGTCAGCTTCAACATGCGGCCATGTCAAATGCGGCGGCCGATCAAAAAGGGCGAGAAGTGGCGGGTCGAAGGGAAAACCATCTCTGATCAGAATGTCGAACCGCCGCGCGCCGGATCCGAACGTAATGGGGACACGCCACCCGTCGCTCGGGTTGCGTGCCGGATATAAGCCTGCCGCCTTGGCACCCAACCGCGTGACACCGGCGGCGAGCCCCATGAGCCAACGGTCTACATTTGCGACAGCCCGATCCCAGCGCGCCATCGAGGCGCCCAGATCAGAGCCGTCAGCCATACCGTCGATCGCCCTCGCGCTTCACTGCCTGCTGAGGCTCACGCTCGCCGCCCATTTGCTTAACAAGGCCCGAGGTGAGCACCGGAGGCGCTGCGAGCTTGGACGCTTCCTCGGACTTAATCAGGCTGTGATCATTTGGCAGCCGGTCTCCAAAGGCGTGAACGAGGCTGGCCAGCGCACGCGCAGCGTTGTCAGTTCCGGTCAGCGCTTCACGCAACCAATCACGCAACGCATTGGCCTTGGCGATGAAGGTCTGGCGATCTTCTTCCGCCCAGCCCTCGTCGAGATACTGGCCATCGACCACCGGATTGGCGATGCGGCCTCGGAACAAATCCGGGAGACGGTCGGCTACCGCGAGCAGTGCGAGATCATCCCGGTGGTCAGGCGGCGAACCAACGGCTTCGTTGTAGGTAGTAACTACACAAGACATAAGAGCAATAGACGACAGACGGCAGGTCTCCCAGTGGTAGTCGCGCCAGCCCTTCAGATAACGGCAAACCCGTCGTAGCTGTTCGCCATGCGTGCGAAGCGCAGCGCGGAACCAATCTTCCAGTTTGCGCGGGTCCGACGGCTTCCAGCCCTCCTTCCGGTGGGCGAGCATGATCTGATCCTCGCGCAAGCCGCGATAAAGGTCTTCGGCAAGCTCGATCTGGTCTGCAAGCAAAGCGCGGTCTTGGGCGGTCATCGCCTTGGCCAGCGCCGCAGTCTCGACGAGTTCGTCGAACTCCTTATCGGGAATAGCATAAAGAGCGAAGTCGATGTGGGCCTCGTCGTCGAGCTCCACCCGCACGCAGGAGGGCTTGTCGGTGACAAGCGTCCAGCCCTTTTCCTTGCAAACCGGTGCGAGCAGCGTCTCCACCGCTTGGAAATAACCGGAGCTGATAAGCACCGGATGCGAGTGCCCGTTATCGTTCAGAAAGGAGACCGGGACGAATACGCCGTCGTCGAGATCAATCTCCTGAGGAGGAGTGTGGGCTGGATCATTTAAGGTGCGATATGCGAAGCTGCCCTGCATCTTGAACTTGGGCTTGAGGGACCCCGGCACAAAGCTCGCAACCGCGGCCTCAAATAGCATCGACCTCTGCAGCACGTTCGACCAGCTGCGCAGCCCGGCGCGGATAGCCTCTCGGCAGGTCTCCCGCGCCGACCGCAGCAGTTGCTCGCACTCGGCTTTCAGCGTTAGCGCTGCAAGATAATGTTCCGCGTCAGCGGGACCGGTGAACACGCGATGTGCGTTCAACCCCATAAAGCTGGCTCCACTTCGAAGCTGGATAATTCTGGCCGGCCTATGTAGAGATGACCGCTCGCGCGAACAAGGCATGAACGGCGAATGTATCAAATCCTCGGCATCAGCCGCGCCCTTAGCCTTTTCGGCCTGCTTTGCGCAGCGGTAATAGCGCTGTGGATGATAATTGCACCCCCCAGTGACCCGTTCTCGTTGAAAGGATTGTGGAAAATTGGCTCCAGCGCGGTTTCGGCCAGCGCGCTCCTAGTCACCTTGATCGGTCAAACGCCGATTTTTCCGATGCTCTGCCGCTTGCCGTTCGTCCGGAACTGGTTCCCGCCGATCAACGGTAAGTGGAAGGTCACGCTGCATTCGAACTGGCCGGCTATCCAGCAGCGCGCCAATCCAGGTAACGATCCCATCCCGCTCGTGCCGGTGCCGGCTACTATCACAATCATCGCCCGGCTCTTTTATATTCGGATAAATCTGTTGTCCGACAGCAATTATTCGACATCCAAAACCGTGTTCGTTCGTGCGACCCGCGATACTGAAGATGGCTCGGTGACGCTACACTATATTTATCGAAGCTCGATCAGAGTTCCGGAAACTACCGACAGCGAATCGCATGACGGGGCCGCGAACCTCGCAGTCAAGCAAAACGGCAACGATCTTTGGCTTGAAGGGGTGTACTGGACCAATCGCAACTGGCATCGCGGCCTGAACACCGCAGGGGTGATAAAAGCATACCGGGCATAAGTCCGCTTACTTCTTCCAAGCTTCTCGATATTTCCCACAAACGAACGTTTTCAGGAACGCTGGCTATCGTTCCCGACCCTTCAGCAGTTTACTGAGGCGCATTGTTCCCGAAAATTGTTCTTTTAATCTACGTTCCCATATGCGATTCTTACGTGAGATATGGGAACAACATTCGTCGGATACGCCAGGGTTTCGACCCTTGACCAGAATCCGGAGCTTCAGCTCGATGCGCTGAAGGCGTCGGGGTGCGGCAAGCTGTTCGTCGAGAAAGCATCCGGCGCAAAGGAGGACAGACCCCAGTTGTTGGCGGCGCTCGACTATCTGCGCGACGGCGACACGCTCGTCGTCTGGAAGCTCGACCGTCTCGCACGCTCCATGAAGCAGCTCATTGAAACCGTCGACCAGCTGAAGGCGCGCGGAATCGGCTTCCGCTCGCTGACTGAGGCTATCGACACTACGACCGCCGCGGGCGAGCTGTTCTTCCACATCTTCGGCGCACTGGCGCAATTCGAGCGCTCTATCATCCGGGAGCGCACGAACGCCGGCCTGAAGGCGGCGCTCGCCCGTGGGCGCAAAGGCGGCCGCCGTCCGAAGGTGAAGGAAGACGACATCCGCGCGGCGCTCGCTCTCTTGAACGATCCGCAGATTTCGGTGCGCAGTGCGGCCAAGCGGCTGGGCCTGAGCGTCTCGACGCTTTACCGCCATGCGCCGGGATTGCGCGCGCGCGTCGGGGGGAAGGGCTGATGCCAATCCGCCGCCAGCACAGATGGCTGTACCCGATCGACTGGCAGCAGATATCCGTGTCCATCCGCTTTGGCCGGGCGAAGGGGCGCTGCGAACATTGCGGCCGGCCGCATGGCCGCGTGGTGATGCACCTCGGCGACGGGCGCTGGTGGGACGAAGAGCGCAATACGTGGCGCGACGGACGGGGGAGGGCGCTCTCCAGCCTGCCGGCTTATGTGCCAGGCGATGCCGCGCCGCTGACGACCAAAGTGTTTCTGGCTGCCGCGCATCTCGACCACGACCCCGGCAATAACCGGCGGCGCAATCTCAAGGCTTTCTGCCAACGCTGCCACATGCTGCATGACCGCGACGAACACCGCCGCCGGCGCTGGCTCACCTACCGAATGCGTAAGGCCCTTGGCGACCTGTTCCTGGGGACCTATTCGGAATTCAGCTAAGTATCTGGCCGATACAGGACATTATCATGCGCTTTCGAGCACTCGAACGGGGAACGATCGGTAGGGCAAAGCGCCGACAGACAATGAGACCAAAAGTCTTGTTGACCCGCGATGAGGTTGCTAATTTCGCGGAGGGAGTACCCAATAGGATTTCTCAGGGGCATTTACCGCTATTTCTAGGGGGCGGCGTCATGCAGATTTTGAGGTGTCTCACGCTGTGGATAGGGCTGACCGGCACAATTGCAACGGCGGGAGCCACGTGCAGCGAAAACAATCCCGGCTACAGTCCAGATCAAAACGATACGGTCTCCGTTCAATTGACCTGTGACATGAAGGGCTGGAAAGCGAACAGCACGCCCGGCCCCGGATATGTTTTTACGGGTATTTCGATTGTGTCGAAGCCCCGCAACGGCGCTTTAAGGGTCTGGGGGAAGTCTCATTGGGGCTACGGCCCCAAGTCTCCGGGCTCTGACTCTTTTACACTCAGGCAATGCGCAACGCACTACGATGTTGCACGCGGTTGTTCAACGCTCAATTACACGGTGACTATCACCAAATAGTGCTCGGGAGCAGATCGCCGCGCTCTAAATGGCCAGCATTTCCGCTGAAATAGCCGCGGTCAATTGGGAGGCTCACGACGGAACTGATAGCGAAAACGCGAAAGACACCGGAACGCGAGAGGGGCGAGCGTCCGGGTAGGTGGACAGCGGCGGAAGGATGGCCTTGGCCCCCCACGCGGGATCATCCGATGGCACGCGAGCTTTGCTGGAGGTAGCGAGGGTTCAGGTCAAACTTTCCCGCGAACATTTCGTCGGTGAGATAGTCGACGCGGCGGGCGATCACCGTAGAGCGCCCGGCGAAGCGCACCGCGATTTGCTGGGCTGTCATGCCGAAGAGCGCTTCGGGCGAAACGTCCCCCAGCAAGTCCGCGATGGGCTTTGACATGCTCATGGACGTGTGGCCGAAGGTGACGAACGCGCCGCAGTTTTCGGTGATCGTCTCGTGGTCGAAAGGATAGAGCGACCGGAGCTGCGCGTGCGATTGCAGGAACAGGCAGCATCGGAGGCCGTAGCCGCGCAATAAGGTGACGGCTTCCTTGAAAACGCGAAGGCCGCCGAGCTGCGAAAGTTCGTCTACCATAAACACGGTCGGGCGCTCGGGGGCGCTGACCCTCTCGGTGATGACGCCGAGGAGCGTCGCAAGCCATAGCCTCAGAAGCGGGCCGTGCGAGCCGATTTTGGTCGGCGGGATGACGATATAGATGGTCATGGGCGCGCCGCTGCGCACAGCCTCGATGTCAAAGCTGGTGGTCGCTACGGATTTCTGCACGGCGGCGCTTGCGAAGATGCGCATGTGCTGCTGGGCGACGCTGCGCACCGAGGTGCGGACCTTGTCTCCCTCGTGCTGCAGGAAGGTCGCCAGCTGTTGGTAAGCGAATGGGTGCAGCCCTTTTACGGAGTCCAGAAGAACGGCGGCCGAATATACGAAGTCGCTGGACGCCAGCAGATTCCAGACATCGCCCAATGCGCGGGATTTCAGGCCCCGGCTCGTTGCGACATGCACGAAAAGCCCGCTGAGCAGCCCTTCGGCGAGATCGTCCCAGAACGCCTCTCTCTCGAAGCGATGACCTTCTGACATTAAAGCTGCCAGCGCGAAGGCCTCGTCGGCGACGGTTTCGGCATTCGCTGCAAGGCGTTCAAGCGGATTGAAGGAAGCTGGTTTGTCAGTCGCAATGCGAAAAGGGTCGAGGATGACGACCTCGTGGCCCATTTCGCGGCGGCGTCGCGCAGTGATCCTGGCCGCTTCACCCTTGATGTCTAAAACAATTGCAGGGGCCTCACACGTAAGCAGATTCGGAATTATCCAATTGCGTCCCTTACCCGCGCCGGTCGGTGCGATAACCAATACGTGCGACTCTGAGCGGTCGGAAATGAGCGTGGGCGAGGCCGGACCCGGCGCGGCAACCCGCGCTGTGAAGCCCACGGTTTTCTCTTCAACCGGCATTTCCCAGCCGAAGAGCAAGCGAGAGTCAGAATCCGGCACCGTGCGCCGGGAAGCGCGCTTTCGCATGGGGCAGCCCGTCCTGGAAATCGTTGCGCGTGGCCGATCAGGCCGGGAATTTCGCCGATGGGCGATAGACTCGCGCACTTGCCGAATCGGCGTCAACCTGAACGAACCGTGATCTGCGAGATCGCAGACGGCGGACCAGCTGGGTTAAACCCACTCGTTTTTGCAATCTTCGCAAAAATAGCCCATCGTGCCCACGCTTGCGGACTTTGCGATGGTCGAGCCGACGTTTTCTCCCACCACTGATGCGCCAACGGCTGACGCCGCTATTAACGCGAGCGGAGCTAGCAGCCCACCCGTGACCACAGTGCCTGCAGCCAAAAGACCAAGCCCCAAACCGCCTATTGCACCTATGTTACCTCCGACGTTGCCGCCCTTTCTTCCGTAAATTTTCCTGGAGATTGAATGATTGCCAACTATTTTCGTGCTGCGGCAAGCAGGACAGGCAGAATATGCGGTCATCACGCCACCTTCTTCGTTGTTTTCTGGAATTTATTGATCTTTGTGTTCGATGAGCCGCGAGTTGCTGCGGCTCGAAGATGACTCGGAGACGATGCGCGCGGCATCCCTGAAAAACGAGATCCAAAACAATAGCAGCGCGATTGGAATCCCGACGTCGTAGAGCACATCGACGCCGGGGATCGGCTCGACGGGAACGGCGATCAACCCTGCCGCAAATGTCGCGCCGACGCGGAAGCTTAGCGCCGTGAGGATGCGCTTTAGTGGGTTATCCGCCGGCAGGACGGAAATAAGCACGATCAAAGCAACGAGCAGCGCGAACATCGCAGCCACGAAAATAAGTAGGTCGTGGATGATCTCCGCAATCGCCGAAAAAAATCCCATGTCCGATCCTCCGGTCGAAATGTCAGCGCGCCCTTCTCTGGGGCTTCAGCAATGTGTCGCGCGCCAAATTGAGGCTCTTGGCGAAAAACGTGCTCCCGCCTGCGTCAGGATGCACTTTCTGCATCAGGCGGTTGTAGGCAGCGCGGATGTCGGCAGCGGTCGCGCCGGACTTCAACTCAAGGATTTCGAGCGCCTGTTCCGGCGTCATGCGGCCGGTGGTTGGATCGCTCCAGGCGTATTTCGCATCCTCTTCTCGCTGCCTTCGGCGAGCCTCTGCCTCGTCGCGCTCCCGTCGTTTTCGCTCCTCGGCCTCTCGCTCCGCTCGCTTCGCGTCGCCAGCGGCGCGCGCCGACTGCAAGAATCCGTCGAACCAGGCTTGCCAGGATTTATGCCCGCGACGCGTGCCGGCCGTCTGCTGCGGCCGTTTGGTGAAGTTCTCAGTCCGGCGCGCGAAATCCACGGACTCGACCACGGTGTCCCCGAGATCGAGAAGTCCTTCACGGCGCGCGATGCGGATTTTGTTTTCCAGACCGAACAGCGCAATGCTCGCAAACACAATCCACCAGCCGATATAGAACGTGGCGTTGCTGCGCTGTGCCAGCCAAAGGCCCAGCGCCCCGCAGAGCACGGGCTCGAGCAAAACCTGAGCGACCGATCGCGGCAGGAACGGAGCGGCGGAGAATATCAACGAGCGGCCGGTGTCGTAGCTGTGCCACTCGGGCGAGCCGCGCCTGATACGCCGCATGTGTCGCCAGTGGTGGAAGAAGGCGAGCAACGTGAACGCTCCCGCGAAATAGGCAAGCCTCCAATCGAAGGGGTGCTCGATGTTGGCAAGCGCGATGAGCAACGCTGCCGCCATGAGAATTCTGAGCCGCAGCAAAAGCCTCGCGCCGATGTCGCGGTGCAGAAACACGAGCAGGCTGCCGGCCATGACCAACGTAGTTATGCCCACGGCGGTGCGCCCGGCGGGATTGCCGACCGGCGAATTATCCGTCCACGACGACATGCGCGCTCCTCTGATCGATGCGGAGCCGCCGGAACGGTAATTCGTCGCTGAAGATGTGGCCGCCGAGATAGACGATAACCTCCACCTCGAATTGATTGGCGGGTCCGCCCCGGCGCAAAACCGTATACTCGGCCGTCTCAACGAAGAAGCGGCGCTGTTCACTCGTGTTCACGTGCGAGGCGACGTGCCTGTCCTCGGTCGCCGGACCCGAGCGGCCGATGTTGGTTGAAAGGATTTTCGACCAGCGCTCGCCGAGCAGGCGCGAAGCCCAGGCGTTGGTGTCCGGGCTGGACTGCTGGCAGAACGCCTTGATTTGCAGATTGCCGAGCAGCGAATCGACGGCGCTCGCGCTGCCGAGCGCGCGCAGATAGCTCTCGCGGTTCTGCGTCAGGTACACCGTGCATCCGCCGGCGGAGCGCGCGACGGCCTGATACTCGGCGTCGAAGAAAGTGGCGAAATTTGCGGCCTCATCGGCCCACAGGAAGGCTGGGCGAAGATACTCGCCGGTATCTGCCGGCGGGCGGCGCATGACGGCGATCTGGAAGCAATATTTCCAGGCCAAATTCGCGAGCTTTCCAGCGAGCCGGAATTCCTGTACCGGCAGATCCACGATGATGATTTTGCCCTCGAACGTCGCCTCGGGCGCGATGTTCGTGTCGGCGGAGAACAGACGCCGTAGCGGCCTGGCATTGAACGGCCGCGCAAGCATCAGGAAGAGCAGCACGATGATGCTGCGGGTGCGCTCGGAGAGGTTGGGAAAAGTCGCCAGCCAATAGTCGCGGCATTCGATGAAGTCGGCGCGGATTTCCGGATCGCCCTCCGCCGTCGCCTTGTCGGCCTCGGCGAGGATGGCGGCGCACTCCCCTGCCCCGCCGCGCCAGGCCTCGCTGCGCGCCTCCTCCTGGCTCTGCGGCGCGGTGTTCACGATGGCGCGCAGCAGCGGCAGCGAGACTTCGAGCCCCGCCAGCAACGGCAAGTCGACGAGGTAGGTGTTCATGTGGTGGAGCGCGTCAACGAAGAAGCGGTTGTCGCCTCCCTCCCCTCCTCCCGACGTGCCCGCGATCGCCCCGGCCATCTCGTCCAGAAGCGCGACGATATTGATGGCGAGGCCTGCGCCCTCCCCGCTGCGGCTTGCCTCCCATTCAAGGGGGTTGAATCGCCAGTTTCCCTGGGCGTTGATGATGACCAAGTCATCGCTGCGATGGGCCTCGGCCGCCCATTTTTCCCACTGGGCGCGCTCTTCCTTTTTCGCGCATAGCACAAGGCCGCCGAAGCCGGCCGTCAGGTACGCGAGCGCAAGGTGACGCCCGATGCCGCTGGTCTTGCCGGAGCCCGTGCTGCCGAAGACGGCGACGCCAGTCGTCGCATCGGAAATCCGCACGCCATCGCCGTTGTCCCAGTCGCATAGCAAGCGATGCGGATGAAACGGCTTTGACTTCTGCGGCGCGCCGCGCGTCTCGCTGCGAGAGAAGATTCTTCCGAGCATGGCCCCGACCATCGGGAAAGTATATTTCCCCGGCGTCCGGACCGGGACGGTAATTGCTATGCCGCAGGCGGTTCGCCGGCCGCTTCCGCTTCGCTGCCCGCAACGCGCTTGTCGAGTCGCTCGACGACGATGGATTCGATGAGAGGTTCGTTGTCGGCGGGCCGTTCATGCTCGCGCGCGTCGAAGTCCTGAATGAACTCGCACGTATGCCGCTTGATTGATGCGACAATGTCTTGAAGGTTTTTGCCACGCACCTTGACGGTCATGAAGCCGAATTCGAGCACGAAGTTCGTGAAATACTCATTGTCGTATGAGACGTTGTAGAGGTAGCGGTAGGCGGGCGAATGGGTCGGCCCCAGCACGCGATGGATGTCGAGGCTTAAGGCCCGGTCCTTGCCCTCGTGGGCCTTATAGGGCTTGAGTGCGTCCTTAGGTCCTGTCGCCGCCGACGGGTCGGGCCGCGCGGGGCTTTCCTGCGCTCCCTTCCGCCTGAATTTGGCGAGCGGATCGTCCGCCATTATCCCCTCTCGAAATCATCAAAGGAATGCCTGACGTGAATGTCGATCGTTTCCGGCGTTCCTTCAACTGGATTTTCGACCCTCGGGTCGAACGACCGCCCGTACTGACTCGGCGCAGCGAAGCCGGAGTGTTGCCAGAGCATATTCTGATAGGTCTGCCCGATATCCGCGACCGCATCGCGCGCAAGTTTCTTGAGATCGTCGGCGAACGGCATGGTTTCACCACCTCAGGTCCGGATCGGAGTCCCCTTTGCCCGGACCGGGGTCCGGCGGATAGAACCCGTCGTCGGGTTCAGCTCCCCTGCCCCCGGCGCGCCAGTCAACGTAGCGCTGCCACGCCCCCTTGGCGAGATCGCGCGCATCGGTGGTAACCTGGTGCACAAAATCCGACGCGCGCTGCCACCACGGCATGGGCCGGCCTGTGGGCGGAGCCCATTCGTGAGGTTCGCCGACAGCCCGCGCGGCGTGGGCCTCCATCACCGCATCGCGGGCGTCACGCTTTTCGGTGTCCGAAAGCGGCGGCTCGGAATGTTGCGCGGGGCTGGGCTCGGGGGGCCCGAACAGGCTTCGGGCGGCCTGCTTCATGCTTTCC
>Ga0302319_10024101_pt1 | contig 10838 bp, 15 predicted proteins | sample Bog_T0_2_FD_203319 | JGI IMG/M metagenome (GOLD analysis project Ga0302319, IMG submission 203319) | Peat permafrost microbial communities from Stordalen Mire near Abisko, Sweden - Bog_T0_2 | ecosystem: Environmental > Terrestrial > Soil > Wetlands > Peat | place: Sweden: Abisko, Stordalen Mire... | reverse complement strand
ATTTCAGTAGGCTTATCGCCAAGCGCCAGACCTAGCGGACGGATGGAGTAGGGGGTGGTTCATCTTTAGACCAGTGGTCCCTCGCAGATGGTTCGAGCGAAGCGGCCATCTTCTCGCCGTGGATAACGCATCACGCATACTGTACTTCCAGAAACGCTCCGGCGCACAGCGCATATACGACATCCGAACTTTCCACCACTCAAAATGATTCCACTCTGCGCCATCCACTCCATCGATAAGGACTACGTCAAAACCTTGCACGTAGGCCACAATAGGATCTGAGATCGATCTGGCAATTTCATCGATACGGCGCTCTTCTTCAATGACCTGAGAGCGTTTCAATTGACAATAGGCGTTGGACTCGTCAGTTTCGATATCGTCAATCTGGCGAATTAGCTCAAACAAAGCGGGTTGTATCGATTCGTGCGCCATCCGTCCTACTCTGGTCTCCTGTTGGTCTTGCTCGCTGTTGGTCTACATTCGCGCAATTTGGCTGGACTTTTGGTGCTCATGGTTCCCGCAACAGGGGCGCTGATTTACCGGATTCATATAGAAGAGGCGGCGTTATCTGAGGCATTCAGCGAACAGTATGCCGACTACAGCTAGACCACTTGGCGCTTGGTTCCAGGTTTGTATTGACGCAGTTCGTCTGGTGTAGAAGCAAGGCACCCCGGCTACTCATGAGTGTTGGTTGGAGTTGCCGGATCGCGGTGAACCGTGGCACCTTATGGAACAGGGCCGGAAAATGTTGAGAGAGCGCCTATATTTTGAAAAGAGGATTTGTCGGGAGTGGGCATTATGAATGCCAGACGTTGGTATGCGATTGGTTTCATCGGCGTGGCGGCGTTGGGCTTGGCGTCCCGCCGTTACCCTGGTTTGTTTCCCGCCTTTCTCGGCAAGTATCCAGGCGACACGCTGTGGGCGCTCATGGTCTTCTGCGGTTTGGGATTTCTCAACCCTGATTGTTCGACCGCTCGGCTCGCTTTTTATGCGCTACTTATTTCATACGCCGACGAATTGAGTCAGCTTTACCAAGCTACATGGATCAATCAGATTCGCGGAACGAGCATAGGGCACTTGATTCTAGGCTCGACGTTTTCATGGTTAGACATGCTGGCGTACACCGTGGGCGCGGCGATTGGAGTGATCTGTAAATCGGCGGTTGAAAGATTGGGTTGCAGGTCAATGCTGCGGTGACCGTACCCTTGGTCGGCGATTGCTGGGATACAGAAAGTGGCGCTCCCAGCCGATAGATAAAGCATGGGCGATCCGATATGCGCGGTTGAGGTGCCTTTACGGACACCATCCGGTAAGAAGCTTGTGCTATTCACTTGCATCGCTGGATTCGTGGTTATCGCCGGTGCGTGGACCGCTACTGCCTTCGCCAATCACAAACAAGCCGGAATAGCGGCATCAGGCGTTGAAAAAAGGCCAAAGTAGCTTCCCCTATCTGGGCCATTTACTCACTACCAGGGCGAGTCTGTTTCGTAGAGCATCTGTTTGAATACTTCAATTTGATCGCTCCGTATTTCCCCCCCTACATAAGGGTTTCGTCGAGTGCCTAACTAGAATAATCCCAGTCGCACTTTCGTCTGACGGAAGGCTAAAATAGCGATTAAGATGGTTTGCCCGTACCGCTGGTTCGACCTCCGCCTTTTGTTGCTCGCTGCGGCCATCCTGGTAAGCGCCAGTTGTGGCAACTCCCGTTCAACGGGCACAATTTCCCCGCAACCGACGCCCACTCCCCAAACTTACACAATGTTCTGACCTACCGCAATGACACCTTCCGAACCGGCCAGAACCTCACCGAAACAGTCCTGACGACGAGCAACGTGAAATCTTCTTCCTTTGGGAAGTTGTTCTCCGTCTCAATGGACGGTAAGGTAGATGCCCAACCTCTTTACGTATCGCAAGTGGCAATGCCCGGAAACGGCACCCGTTCTGTTGTTTATGCGGCGACCGAACACGATTCCGTCTATGCTTTCGACGCGACGAGCGGTCAGGTGTTTTGGCACGTCAGCTTATTGGGAAGCGGTGAGAGCCCTTCCGATGATCGCGGCTGCGGACAGGTGACTCCAGAGATCGGCATCACCGCAACACCCGCAATCGATCTGACGGCGGGGCCTCATGGAACCATTTACCTTTTGGCGATGACCAAGGACGCAGCGGGCTCATATCATCACCGATTGCATGCACTCGATATAACCACGGGACAGGAGGAATTTGGAGCGCCAGTTGAAATCGCTGCCAGCTTCCCTGGCTCCGGCGACAACAGCACCAACGGTCAAGTGATTTTCGATCCCAAGCAGTACAAGAGTCGCCCTGGGTTACTCCTGCTCAACGGCGTGCTGTATACCGGCTGGGGTTCTCATTGCGACATTCGCCCGTACACTGGCTGGTTAATAGCTTTTGATCGATTGACGCTCCAGCAGGTTGGCGTTTTTAATTTTGCTCCCAACGGCAGTGAAGCGGCGCTTTGGAACTCAGGAGGCGGGATTGTTGGCGACCCGGCAACCGGACGCGTGTTTGTAAGCGTTGCGAACGGCTCATTTGATACGACGCTCGACGCCTACGGTTTCCCGGTCAGCGGCGATTTCGGGAATGCATTCGTAAGGCTCAATCTCTCGGGCGGTCGCTTCGTCGCTGGGGATTACTGGACCATGAGCAATACTGTGAGCGAGTCTTCGCAGGTTGAGGATCTGGGATCAGGTGGCGTCATCGGGCTGCCCGATCAAACAAGCGCCACGGGGCAGCCTGTTCAGCTTGGCATTGGTGCTGGCAAAGACGGAACGATCTATGTTTTTAATCGGCTGAATATGGGTAAGTTCAGCCCGCAGAGTGACGCAACAATTTATCAAGCGCTTCCTGGGGCTTTGAGCGGATCGGTGTTTTCCTCTCCGGCGTGGTTTAACGGAACGGTCTATTTCGGGGCGGTTGGCGACCGCATTCGCGCATTCAAAATGAACGCCGCCCTGTTGACTACCCAACCGGCTTCAACCACCAGCAATGTTTTCGGCTATCCAGGTGTTACGCCCGCTATTTCAGCGAACGGCACGAGCAATGCTATTTTGTGGGCCGTCGAGAATAGCAATCCCGCCGTGCTTCATGCTTACGATGCGACGAATCTCGCGACCGAGCTTTACAACAGCACGCAAGCCAGTTCGGGAAGAGACAACCTCGACTCTGGCAACAAGTACATCACGCCAACCATTGCGGATGGCCGTGTCATCGTGGGCGGTACCGCTAGTGTGACGGTTTTCGGATTGATCCAGTAAAGAATGGTCGCGCTCAACTAGTGCTTATGGTGCTTCAGCGCCTCACGAATTTTGGCCACGTGAGTGCCGTGCACTCGAATGGCCTCGTGCAATTGCTGACCGGTGACGTGAAATTCTGCTGACCAATAATGAATGTCGGAAGCGAGCTTCGGGTTGATCTCGTTTGGATCGTGCGGCCCTTTCTTCTTTTCAGAGTGCTGCTCTTCCGGGACAGGGTCCAGATCTGACATTGGTGTTCTCGTTTCTGCCTCAATGGGCTTCCTGTATGGACACGATGTGGGCGTCTTCGCGCGAACGACGCCACCAAAAGAAAGGATACCGCCTAAGTGACCGCCGAGTCGGTCTCTGTTCCTCCGGGCAAGCGGGCCGTGCCTGACACAGTGTCCGATACCGGCGAGTCGGTAAATCATTGGAGTGTCGAGCGATGATTCGAGTGACAATCGCAAAATCAGAGGATCAGTTCAGCAACTTTCCGGCAAAAGCTTATCCCTACTGGTGGATGAGAAGCTTGCGGTGGCTGCTGATGTACGGGTTCAGACTGTTGTTTTACAGATCAACGACTTTCGCGCATGACTTAAACGGGGTGCCGGTTGACTCGATTTAAGAGAGCGGAAGCATTCGTGGTGCATTCACAAGGGCCGCCGCTAGGTTGGTCAAGAGTTTGGGGTGTTTCCTACTCCATCACAATCCTTAAGAAACCGAGGAAGGTCAATCCTGTTCAATTCTCGACGCAACGCTTCGTCATGAGCGCTCAGCAAATCACCGAATTGAATCATGACGCCGTCCGCCTGAAAACTGTCGGCGCCAGCGTCGAGTAGTGCTTGTTGGAAAAGATGAACGATCTTCCCAAAGACGAACTTGAACTTCGGCCCTTCCAGATTAAGTAGGTCCTGTTTTGAGAGCGCTTCGCCCTCCACCAGGGTCATGCGCAGTTCTTTCAACGCCTTCATTCGATTGTTAAAGTGGACCGGATGCAACCGACGTTGAAAGCGTCCAACCGGCGTCATCATTCCTTTGATCGTGGCGGCCATCTCGGTGGCGATTTTGCGGGCAATGGCATACACAGGCTCGTTGCGATCCGCGACCATTCGCGCAATAGCTTCGAATCGCAAATCCTGCAATCGGGCGGACTCCGAGGCTGCTTTCATCTCCGGCGCTTCGGCGTCAAAGAAGTTGAATTCTCACTGGACCATGTTCGTGCTGATTCCCTTCGCCCAGAATTCGGGTAGTCGAGTTTGGGTCGAGTGTAGAAGAGGTCGATCCATGGCGTCGTTCTGGATACCAAGTCAGATACTGCTTGCTATGGCCGCACATGCTTCTCCACTCGCCGGAGGGAATTACAAGCTGCTTTCCTTCAACCTTTAGGAGCATAATCTGTGGATAGGCGCAAGATAACCGTATTTATTTGTTCAGATCCTGACTTGTGAGCGCCGCTCGAATGTATAGCCAAATCGGAGGTGCAACGGTGGGCGTATTACGGATCTTGGTGGGCAGTTCTGTGGACCGGAAAGAACATGGGATTCGGCCCGTATATTCCACAGAAATGATCGGGTTGAAGGCGATTAGTATGTACGGGAAAATTCCAAGCAATGCTGTTTTGAAATCGGTAATTTAAATCCGAAAGTTACCTTTTGATCACCTCGTTGGTAGATGGCTGAGCGCATCATGGGCCAGGAAAGGCTAGTTTAAATTCGCCAATTATGGGCTTTAATTTGCTGTACAATTTCCCCACGTCCCATGAGCGATCCAGCATTGCCCGCTCCTCAGGGCAATGTATCAGGACATCTTCAATAAATGGGTCGAACATGACGAAAAAGCACAACCAGAGATACGGCCTCTACCGAGGCCGCCGCGTTGTCGTGGCATTCCCATCGACATGAACAAGCTCCAACCTTTGCGCCACGTGCCAACCCCGCCGGCTTTGTCCGAGCCGGGAATCGTGTCGAAGACGCCAATCCGGGCGGGGTTGATGGTATCGATGGCGCGGTCGAGAGAGACGGACTTACCGCCGTTGGGACCTCCTACGAGAGCGAGGTAAAGCTGAGGCCGGAGCTTGTGACCGCAATTGATCTTGGTGCTGTGTCTACCGGACCAAGCGGCCAGGAGAGCGCAATAGCTCCAGCCTACATAAGTATCTAGTGTGTCGGCAAGCTGGGAGAGCTTGCCGTACATAGCGGAGGGTGGGATGGTGAAGTCGGCCTTTAAGGACGCCTTCACCTTCTTCGTAGGAGTGCCGCTCATCGTGTCACCCCTTTCTCGGCGGCGTAAAGGCCGAAGACGATCTCGGGTGTTAGAAAGCGAGCGTACAAGGCGTCACCGCGTATCAACGTTTGGATGGTGCCGTCTTTCTTGCTGAACTTGATCAAGGCTCGCTGTTGTTCTTGCGGACTGCCCCGGAAGGGAATGTCCGCAGGTTCAATGAGGAACCAGGAGCCCGGATCTCCCTTCAGCCTGTCAAGTACGGGCTGAAGGCGGGGCACAACCGACGTTTTGGGAAGCGGCGGGGCTCGAGGAGGATCTTGGCGCACCATTATTCACCACCCCCAATTTCGGCTTCCGGTTTATCGCGGGCTACTTCGATCGCTTTGACGATCGCCCTGAAGGCGGTGTCATCGAGACACTTGCCCAGCTTCTTGCTCAGTTGAACGCCGTCGCGGTAGGGTTCCACGGCGGCGTGGACTTCCGCTTGCACGAGCGGATCGAGCGTATAGCGTGAGGGGGCGGCCACGCGCGTGTAGTCGTAGCCAATCTGCTTTACACGAGGACTGATCGTGAAGTCCATGGACCATATCGGCTCGGCATCCAAGGTGATTTTGGCTATGGATTTGATCGCGGAGGCGGACAGCCGGAGATACCCAATCTCGAATTGAGTCTTATCCGCCGGTGTGCCTTTCGCGAACTTTCCGTCGGCCTGGGTATTGAGGTACTTCAGCGCAAGACAAACAAACATCTGCTTGGCGCTTTGGCGCTCGTCATCAAACGAGGTACAGCACACGGCGGGCTTACCTTGGATCTTCCCTTTGCGGTCCCGCCGTGAGAGGCAAATATGGAAACCCTTCTTCTCGCCTTCGTTGATGAAGTGCACGAAGGCCGTCTTGGTCTTGCTGATCTCCGAAGGAAGGATTGCGACCCGCACGGCATTCTGCCCGTCCGGCGCGATTCTCTCCAGGCCATCGCCTAGAGATAGTTCATTAGCGTCATCCCAATTGAAATCCTGTGCAGTGAGCACGGGAAGTATGGTTTCATCGTCTTCAAATGGCATTTCAACCTCAAACCCAAGGTTTGGTTTCCTTGGGTTCTTTGCTTTCCGAAGATGAGTACCCTGTGCGCCGGACGGACCGGCCAGTTCCCCATGCGAATAATTGGCTAGGAAAATTACGTGCTGGCTGGTTCGGCAACAAGAGCGTAATAAGGATGAGCGTTAGTAGGCCACACGAATCCGGGGTGGTATGGCGGTGGCGTTTTTGGCAGTGCTCGGCTGACGGTGTTTTCGGGGTGGCGGTGGTATGGCGGTGGCCTGGCGGTGTGGATTGGCCCTCACTTGACAGCCAATAAAGACGGGACTTCGGCGTGGGTGTGGGTGGTCTCTTAGATATAGTGAGAGATTATTAAAATAATAAAAGAAACTTCCCTTTGTTTTCAATCATTTAGAAGCAAGGTGCTTCACGGTCCGAACAAGGAGAATAAAAAGAGAATCTAAGACTTTTTCAAGAATCACCCTCTGTCTCTATAACAGGATCACCGCAATTCCTTCCAAACCATAGCAGGGGATGGACTTACGAAGACGGTGGTTTTTTAAAGCCAGCCACCGCCATATCACCGCCACCAAGCTTAAATATAAGATAATAATAGACTTAATGCCAAATACCGCCACGCCTGGAGATTGCTAGGGCTCGTTAGGGTGGATACTGAGGGCGTGGCCGGGATTTCTACCGCTGGGCGTGCGCCAATGGAGATCGCCTTGCAATGCCTGGATACACAGGACACTACCGCCGCGATCGCTTGGCAATCCCCGCGCGGGACATATATATAGGGTTGCCGGCTTCGTTGTTCGCTGGTTGCAACCGCAATTGGTTGCTTCGTCCGGGCGTTCGTCTGGCCCACCTGATAACCTGACCGACCGTCTAAGCGGCCGGAACGGCGGGCGCTCGTCTTGTCGATCTTCTTTTTTCAGGGAATGCAGATGTTGCTGGGCGGCTTACGCAACTGCTCCTTCATTGCCACCCATGGGAAGAGCAGATCCAACGTGAAAAGCTCCATTTGCGTTCCTATTCTGATGTCGCGCTCCAATAACTTCCCGTTCATTCTCATCTCGCGCTGCAACGACGCGCGGTAGCATTTACCACAGATCCATTCCTCGCCGGGCTTTGAGTACGTTGAACGGCCACATGTACACTTATACGTCGCTTTTGCGAGCTGTCGCGCTCGTCGCTGTTTGCGTTCAGCGTCGCTGATATTGAGTTTGTTGTACTTCATCAAGAAAGGAGTGTTTGTGAACAACAAACTTCTCTCAGTTTGAGAACAACAAAGTTAGGCGGAGCGTCTGAGAACAACCAAATCTAGGGCGGGGGCAGCCATTTTCCGAAAACGCCAAAGCCGGATGATCGACGCGGCCTGAAGCAATGTCTTTCCCTGATCGCGATTTCCGGGTTAGCCTGACCCGCCTGCCACATCGGTTCCGCCTGTCTGCGTCAAACCCCGGCGGTCCAGCACGCGCTCAGGCAGCAATGGAAAGTATCAACTCGAAAGGAAGCAGTGGTTGAGCGACGGACTGAGCCGACTTTTGAACGGCGGAATCGACCTTGTCCTGCTCGACCTTGTGCGAATTAGCTTCGCCCCAAGCCATCTTTTTCCGGGTGTGACTGTGTCGGTATGCGATTTCGGTTCTGATGTAGAATCTCGTAATTATGAAGAATCCATTCAAGGTGATTTTCCGAACACCCATACCGCCGGAAGACATTAAGAAAGCGACCACCGGAGAATGGCACCCGGTCTATGTCGCGTACCGCTTTAGGGCGGAGGGCGTCAAGATCGCTCTCCAAATGCTGCTAGGGTTTGCTATCGCGGTCATTCTGATCGCGAAGTTGTTTTGCCGAACGTTTTTACCCTTCAGTTTGATCAACTCCTTTTGGGCTTTCAAACCTTCCACTCTGGATTTAGTAGGACACGCTCTCGCCTACTCGGCGGGCATCGAGTTAGCCTACACATTATTTACACCAGGGCCAGATGAAGCCCTCGATCCCGTAATGATGGGTCTGGCAGCCGCTATGCTCTTGGGCATTTCACAAGTCGCAATGCTGACGGCGTCCGAGGCGGGCGCAGCCGTTCTCTATTGCCTTGCGCTGGGCGGGTTATTCGCAATCAGAAAATGGCTTCAGAAATAAGGGAGCGGCTCCGTTGCTGTTCCTGCCGAAAGGAAGCCCCGCCGCCAGCTCGAATCGATATGGTGGCTTCGTATTTTGCTCCGGGAAAATAAAATGTTATCCCCAATCAACAATCAACCCGTCAGCTTTGTAGATCACCACATGACAGTTTTTGTTCTGACTCAACTTGAAGGTAAAGCACCGACGCCGGTAGCCACCGTCTCATCCGAAAGATCTGCGAAGGAATGGTTTCGCAAGACGGTGGGAAATGACTTCTACCCCCTTGTTTTAGACAGCGTAGACCATCTGGGGTTGGTGAACGGCCCCGCCTTTGTCAAGCCCCTTGAGCCCATCTCTATACCGACTCCCCCGCTGCTTCGTCCCGACATGGAACCGGTTGAAGCGCTAGAGGCGCTGAAGGACTACATGACCGCGCTTTGCGCGTCGGTGGAGAAGATAGACAAAGCGCTCAACGGTTAGTCCAAGCTAACGGCTCCTGTTCCCGGCTGTCATCTCCCATCGAGCGTTGGTCTCGTGTTGGCCCTCTCGTTTGCCGCCGATCCGGTGCTCACTGCCCATCGGGATGTATAGCCTATTCCGGGAAGACCGCCCCTCGCGACTTGGGGTGGTACTCACAAATCAACAATTTATTTCGTGGCGAGTTCACAAAACCGCCTCTGGCTTTGTAGAGTTACAGTAGGAGCGCAACCGGAACCGCCTTTACTACTTCCTCTCCGCCCGAATCTCCGTCGATCAGAATTTATGCGCCTCTATCTATGAATCCAGCTATCACGCTCACTCAGAAACAACTAACCGATTTCCTATTAAATGTCGCCGTCGTCCGCCCCGTATTCATTTGGGGAGCCCCAGGCGTCGGGAAGTCGGCTTTGGTTCAGCGCTTTGCCGCAGAAGTGGGGATACCCTGCGTCTCGCTACTGGGCAGCCAGCTTGCCCCTGAAGATCTGATCGGTGTTCCACAGATCGTCGATGGTTGCAGCCGGTTCTGCCCACCGGTGTCCATTGCCCGTAAGCATCCATACTGTCTTTTTCTCGATGAATTGAATGCCTGCTCTCAAGAGGTTCAAAAGGCTTTTTACAGTCTCATCCATGAAAGACGGATCGGCGAATACGAATTGCCAGCGGGTTCGGTCGTGATTGGCGCTGGCAATCGAACTCAGGACAACGCCATCGTAAAGCCGATGTCATCGGCGTTGATCAACCGGATGATTCACGTGCATCTGAAGGTCTCCCACCGTGATTGGCTGGAATGGGCGGGCGAGAGCAACATCCATCCCTTGGTCATCCAGTACATCCAGAACCGCCCCGACCATCTGTGGATGCAACCGCCTCGCCATGAAGAGACCTTTTCCAGCCCACGCTCATGGCACATGTTGAGCGATGCGCTTCACGAGTACGGCGAGACCATCACGGATGAGGTCTTGCAGGTCCTCGCCTTCGGTTGTTTGTCGGCTGAGCACGCCGGACAGTTCAAAGCATTCGTTAAACAGATTCGCAGCAAATACAAACTGAAGGCAATTCTGGAGAGCGATACGACGTGGCCCGCAGAACCGCAAGATCGTGACATCTTGTACTTCCTGTCGCAGTCGTTCCGGGGTTATTTGATAAAGGAACTGCCGGTAGATCGCGCCAATCTGAATGCTGAACAGAAGGAACTGGCCCATAAAGCGAAAGCGCTGTTAAAGGAATTGGCATCTATCAGCCTTGAGATGGCGCAAATGGTCGTCAGTGTAGATGGTGGCGAGTCGCTGCCGAACTGGCTGCTGGTGGAAATTGTTCGCGATCTTCCGCGCTTAGTCGTCAGGAAAGAAAGCTGAGCTTGGCATGAGAAGGGAACTTCAATTTGGCGCGTAGTAAAGGCAGGTCCACGCCGGGGGAGAGCGCCGCCGAACGATTTCAGCATGGCTTGTCGCTCGCGCATGAGCACCCGCTGCTCGGCCCAATGCTGGCGCGGGCGTCCGTGATACGGAATCCAGAGGCCCCGTATCCACGTGAAGGATGGGCCAACGTTACTCGCGAAGGCCAGATCTATGTTCACGCCAAGAGGATCGGCGAACCAAGAGAGTGGCTATACGTGCTGGGCCATTGCGTGTTACACCTTGGCTTCGGACACTTTCAGCAGCGGTTCCAACAGCGGGAATGGGATTTAGCTTGCGAGTGCATTGTTTGGCAGTTTCTGTTC
>Ga0302319_10024097_pt1 | contig 10839 bp, 9 predicted proteins | sample Bog_T0_2_FD_203319 | JGI IMG/M metagenome (GOLD analysis project Ga0302319, IMG submission 203319) | Peat permafrost microbial communities from Stordalen Mire near Abisko, Sweden - Bog_T0_2 | ecosystem: Environmental > Terrestrial > Soil > Wetlands > Peat | place: Sweden: Abisko, Stordalen Mire... | reverse complement strand
TGGTGGTTGCGACCACGAAAACGGACGCGAACAGGGTGCCGGCGGTGCCGGCATGTTCTGCAAGATGCGAAGTATCCATAAGGAGCCAGCCAGAGTTCTTGAAGCAGCGAACAGGTTCGAGAATCGTATGTTCGGCGCGCGGGCCGCCATCGTGGCGCCGCGGGAGCTCTTGATATAAGACGCAGCGACGATTTGTCTGGGATATTATCCGGTTCCGGCGGAAAAAATCCCGGCCCGCGCCCCGGATCCAGAGGGCTTTGCTTGGCGGACGCCGCCGATCCGTGGCTCAGCGCGGTGTTCTCTGGCGGCCCGGCGCCGCCGGGCGGTGTGAAGAACGTAATACCGCGCCTGCGACCGTTCACTTCTTGCCGGCCTGCGGTGGCTTTCTCAGGCGCCGGCGATAACGCTGTTTTCGGCGCCTCGTTGACGATCTCCCCCCGCTTCGGCACTTTGGGACCCGGCCACGCGCTGCATGGTCGCATCAGGCTATTTTCCGTAACGGGCGTGCCCTCCTAATGTCCAAGCCGCTTGCTTTTCAAGCTCTGGCGCAATTCGCAGCCGTAACCGCCGGCCGCAATATGACCAAGGCAGCCTATGTCGCGGTATCGGTCGGCGTTGTCATGATGCTGATCCTCACCGTGGATCCCGCCTATGAGTCCATGCATCATTGGGTTGACGCTGCGCTGTGGGCTTGTCTTGCCTTCTTCGCGTTCGAATGGGCGGTCAGGCTCCGACGCGCGTTTCTGGGTCAGCGTGGTTGGAGCTACGCGATATCGGGCCGCGGACTGGTGGACGCGATTGCCGCGATCGCCGTACCGCTCGCCCTCATCCTCGGCGCCAATTCCAAGACCGCATGGCTGCTCGCAGTCCTCTGGCTACTCAAGGTCGTCCCGGGAATTCCGGGATTGCGGCAGTTGCGCCGGGTGCTGGTGCAGGAAAGCGGGCCGCTGCTCAGCGTGCTGGTGATCTTTCTGATGGTGCTGTTTCTCGCCTCGGTCACTGTCTATTACCTGGAGCGCGACGCCCAGCCGGTAGCCTTCGGCAGCGTGCCGGCGGCGCTGTGGTGGGCGGTCGCGACCCTCACCACCACGGGATACGGCGATGTGGTGCCGATCACGCCGCTCGGCCGGCTGGTCGCAGCCTTTGTGATGATTTGCGGCCTCGGTGTGTTCGGGCTCTGGACCGGTATTCTCGCCACCGGCTTTGCCGCGGAGACCCGTCGGGACAATTTCCTCAAGACCTGGGAGTCGGTGAGCAAGGTGCCGTTCTTCGCAGCGCTGGGCCCCGCGGCGATCGCCGACGTCACCCACATGCTGCGCACCATGGACCTGCCGGCGCGCACCGTAATCATCCGCAAGGGACAGGCTGGCGACTGCATGTATTTCATCGCCGAAGGCGAGGTTGAAGTCGATTTGCCGGGCAAGAAGGTGCGGCTCGGCGAAGGCGCCTTCTTCGGCGAGATGGCGCTGCTCGGCAATAATCTGCGCTCCGCCAATATAGTCACCACGCGGGTCTCGAAACTGCTGGTGCTCGATCTCGTCGATTTCCGTCTGCTCATGGCGCGGCATCCGGATCTCGCCGAGACCATCGACGTCGAAGCCAAGCGGCGTGCGCAGGAGAACAAATGATGCAGAAACATGCCGATGAGCCCGCGAGCGCGCCGCTGCTCGATATCGCCGGTGCACGCGCCAGCATCCGCCTCAACCGGCCAAAGCATCTGAACCGCCTGCAAGCCGGCGACCTCGATGTGCTCTTTCAGCTATTCGACCGGGTCGAAGCGGACCCCGCGATCCGGGTCCTGGTACTGACCGGCACCGGCCGCGCCTTCAGTGCCGGATACGACCTCGGCTCGATCGCCGAGCGCGCGGCCGGCAGCGCGGATCAACCGAGCGCGGGTTCGGCGTTCGAGATCGTCGTCAACCGGCTCGAGGATCTTGCCGTACCGACGATCTGCCGGCTCAATGGCGGCGTCTATGGGGGCGCCACCGACCTCGCACTGGCGTGCGATTTCCGGATCGGCGTCGACGCCTGCGAGATGTTCATGCCAGCAGCAAGGCTCGGGCTGCACTACTATACGAGCGGTATCCGCCGCTACGTCTCGCGACTCGGCGTCGACAACGCCAAGCGGCTGTTCCTGACCGCAGAGAAGATCGGCGCGGCCGAAATGCTGCGAATCGGCTATCTCACCGCGATGGTTCCGGCCGAAGCGCTCGACAACGAGGTCGACCGGCTCGCGACCGTCCTTGCCGGCAATGCGCCGGTCGCGATGCGCGGCATGAAACGCGCCATCAACGAATTCGCCCGCGGCGAACTGGATCAAGCGGACGCCGACCGCCGACATCGCGACAGCATGCGCGGCATCGAGATCAAGGAAGGCATCCGGGCGTTTTCGGAAAAGCGTCCGCCGAAATTCTGACTGCGCATCTCTCTCGGCCTCATCCCGAGGAGCGGCGGCTTCGCCGCGTCTCGAAGGATGGGCCGCCCTCGTCCTTCGAGACGCCGCGCTTTGCGCTGCTCCTCAGGATGAGGCCGGAGCAAAAGCCCCAACCATTCGCGGGCCAAGCCCGTGTTATCAGCTACTCGTCGTGGAACGTCACCGTTTCCGCGACGCTGGCGCGGCTGGTGCGGTAGCTGTTGGCCTTGTGCTCGCGGTTCGGAAATCCGAATGAGATGCCGCAGACCACCTTGCGGTCGTCACCGAGGGCGAAATGCCGGCGCACCTCCTCGGAATGAAACGCCAACGCCGCCTGCGGGATCGTGGCCACACCGAGCGCCTGCGCGGCCAGCATGAAGCTCGTGACATAGCCGCCGCAATCGATCGCGCCGTAGACGCCGAGCGCTTCGTCGGTATGCACGATGGCGACATGCGGCGCGCCGAAGAAATTGAAATTCTCCAGCGCCTGCCTGGCGTAACCGGCCTTGTCGCCACGTGGGATTCCCAGCGAATTGTAAAGCTGAAAACCGCTTTCGCGGCGGCGCTCCAGATAGACGCCGCGATATTCGCGCGGGAACGGAAAATCTCCCGCGAACGGCTTGCCGGTCTCCGCGATGGGATAGATCAGGTCGCGAAATCTCTTGGCCGCGGCGCCGGAAGCGATCTCAAGCCGCCAGGGCTGGCTGTTGCACCACGACGCTGTCTTCTGCGCCGCCTCAAGGATGCGCTCGATGGTTGGGCGCGGCACCGGCTCGGGCTTGAACGCGCGGCATGAAAATCGCTCGTTGAGCAGTTGTTCGAGAACCTCGATCGGCGCGCGGATGGTTGTCTGGTCCATCACTTTACCGCCCCTTGGTCGGAATCTTATTGAACGGCACGTCCTTGTCGACCCGGATGTCACCGGGCAGGCCGAGCACGCGCTCGGCGATGATGTTGCGCAGGATTTCATCGGTGCCGCCAGCGATCCGCATCGACGGCGAACTCAGCAGCATCTGCTGGAACTGTCCGCTCGCCTCTTCCTCCGAAGCGCCGGTCAGGATACCGGCGGCGCCCTCAAGATCCATCGCATAGGTCGCAATGTCCTGCAGCATGGTTCCGGCGACCAGCTTGCCGATCGAGTTTTCGGGACCCGGCCGCTCACCCTTGGAAAGCGCCGAGACCGCGCGATAACTGGTGTATTTCAGCCCGCTCGCCTTCACCGCCCAGCCGGCGAGTTTCGCGCGCGTAGCACGATCATCGATGGCGAGGCCGTCTTCGGTCATCAGGTTGGAGCACAGCTCGAACATCTCAGGAAAGCCAGTCGCCAGCCTCGAACCGATCGACATCCGCTCGTTCATCAGCGTGGTCAGCGACACGTTCCAGCCGTCGCCGACAGCGCCGAGCCGCTGATGATCAGGAATGACGGCATCGGTAAAATAGACCTCATTGAATTCCTGCATGCCGTTGGCCTGCTTGATCGGCCTGACTTCGACGCCCGGGCTCTTCATGTCGAGAAAGAACATGGTCAGCCCCTTGTGCTTGGGCACATTTGGATCGGTGCGCGTGATCAACAAGCCATAGTCGGAATAATGCGCCCCCGAGGTCCAGATCTTCTGGCCGTTGATGATCCAGTCATCGTCCTTCTTTTCCGCGCGGGTGCGGAGGCCCGCGACATCGGAGCCGCCGGCCGGTTCCGAAAATAACTGGCACCAGACCTGTTCGCCCGACGCGAGCTTCGGCAGATAATGGCGTTTGTGCGCCTCGCTGCCATAGGCCATCACGGTGGGGCCGCACATGCCTTCGCCGATCTGGAACGGCTGCGTCAGCTTGCCGTAGACGCCTTCCTCCTGCTGCCAGATCACCCGTTCAATCGGCGTCGCGCCGCGGCCGCCATATTCCTTCGGCCAGTGCAGGCAGGCCCAGCCGCCGTCGGCTTTCTTCTTCTGCCAGGCCTTGCCGACCTCGACGATATCGTCCCGCTGCAACCGGATCCGGCCGAGCGAAGCTTTCGCCAGCTCGGCTTCATATTGCTTTGGCGCGTTGGCATCGATCCAGGCGCGGGCCTCGGCGCGAAACGCGGCTTCCGGCGGGGTGTCATCGAAGTTCATCGGCAACTTCCTCCCAATCTGTCACTCCGGGGCGAATGTCATGCCCGTCCCCGTGTCGGGATCTTGTTGAACGGCACATCTTTGTCCACCCTGATATCGCCGGGCAGGCCGAGCACGCGCTCGGCGATGATGTTGCGCATGATCTCGTCGGTACCGCCTTCGACCCGGGTACCGGGCGCGCGCAACAGCATGGCCTGGAACTTGCCAGCGGCTTCCGCATCCTCCGGTCCGCTCAGCACGCCGGCGGCGCCCTGCAGATCCAGCGCGTAGGCCGCGACGTCCTGGATCATCGCGCCCGCCACCAGCTTGCCGATGGAATTTTCCGGCCCCGGCCGCTCGCCCTTCGACAGCGCAGAGATCGCGCGCATGCTGGTATATTTCAGCCCGGAGGCGCGCACCGCCCAGTGCGCGAGCTTCGAGCGCACGCCGCGGTTGTCGATGGCGAGGCCATCTTCCAGCATCAGGTTGCTGCAGAACTCGAACAGTTCCGGAAAGCCGGTCGACATGCCCGCCCCGATCGACATCCGCTCGTTCATCAGCGTCGTCAGCGACACGTTCCAGCCGTCATTGACCTCGCCCAGCCGCTGCGCGTCGGGAATCCTGACGTCCGTAAAATAGACCTCGTTGAAGTCGGACTGGCCGTTGGCCTGCTTGATCGGCTTGATCTCGACGCCGGGGCTTCGCATGTCCAGGAAGAACATGGTGAGGCCCTTGTGTTTCGGCACGTTCGGATCGGTGCGCGTCAGCAGGATACCGAAGTCGGAATAATGCGCGCCCGAGGTCCAGATCTTCTGGCCATTGACAATCCAGTCGTCGCCCTGCTTTTCCGCGCGGGTGCGCAGGCCAGCGACATCAGATCCGCCGGCGGGTTCGGAAAACAGCTGGCACCAAATGTTCTCGCCGGACGCCAGCGGTGGCAGATAGCGCCGCTTATGCGGCTCGCTGGCAAACGCCATCATGGTCGGACCGCACATGCCGTGACCGATGATGAACATTCCTGAGAGCTTGCCGAACGCGCCTTCTTCCTGCTGCCAGATCACCCGTTCGATCGGGCTTGCGCCGCGCCCGCCATACGCCTTCGGCCAGTGCAGGCAGGCCCAGCCGGCGTCGGCCTTCTTTTTTTGCCAGGCTTTTGCGACGTCGAGAATATTGGCGGCCTTGAGCTGGGAGCGCCCGAGCGACGACTTTCTCAACTCGTCCTCATACTGCTTCGGCGCGTTGGCGGCGATCCAGGCTTTGGCTTCGGCGCGGAAGGCGGCTTCCTGCGGGGTGTCATCGAAGTTCATGGGCGTTGTCCTTGGTCGGGTTCGTCGTACTGGACGATCCGCCGCGCGGATCGATCCGGAATCCAGAAGTTAATTGGCTCGAACTTCCGGGTTCGCAGCTATCGCTGCGCCCCGGAATGACTGGCAAAATTCACGCCGCATTGCGCTGGCGCATGCGCTCGATCAGCGCGTCTTCCCAATAAGACAGGCTGCCGAGCGCCAGCGCGGTGGCATTGGCGCGCCGGTAGTACAGATGGCAGTCGAATTCCCAGGTGAAGCCCATGCCGCCGTGGACCTGGATGTTGTTCTTGGCGCAATGCTGGAACGCCTGCGTCGCGCTGATGCGCGCGGCGGCCGCGGCCTCCGGCAGTTCGGGCGCGTTGGTCGAGAGCGCCCAGGCACCGTAGTAGCAATTCGAGCGCGCCAGCGTCGCCGAGACGTACATGTCGGCGAGCATATGCTTGACCGCCTGGAACGAGCCGATCGGCCGGCCGAAGGCGATCCGATCGAGCGCATAGTCGCGGCCCATTTCGAGCGCACGGTCGGCGCCGCCGACTTGCTCGAAGGCGATCAGCACCGCGGCGCGGTCCAGCACCTGCGAAAGGATGCTCCAGCCTTCACTGGCGGCGCCGAGCGGCTCGGCCTTGCAGTTCCTGAACGTCAGTTCGGCCTGACCGCGCGACGGATCGATGTTCGTCAGGATTTTGGCTTCGACGCCATCGGATTTCAGGTCCACCAGGAACAGCGCGATGTCACTGTCGCGCCCGGTTGAACCCGTACGCGCCGCGACAATGGCAAAATCGGCGATGGCGCCATCCGGCACCGGCTTTTTGACGCCGTTGAGGGCGCCACCGGAGGCGGTGAGTTGGATCGCCCGCGGCGATGGATTGCCCTTGCCCTCGAACAGCGCCAGCGTGCCGATGGCCTCGCCCGATGCAATCAGCGGCAGCCATTTCTGCTTTTGCGCATCGCTGCCGGCGAGCAGGATCGCTTCGGTGGCGAGATAGACCGTCGACGAGAACGGCACCGGCGCCAGCGCCCGGCCGATCTCCTCGGCGATCACGCAGAGTTCGAGATGCCCGGCCCCGGCGCCGCCGAATGCCTCGGGGATCGCGACGCCGAGAAAGCCCATCTCGGCGAGGCCCTTCCACAATTCGCGGTCAAAGGGCGCATTGCCGTCGACGACGGCGCGCACCGCCTTGGACGGGCATTTCTCGGCGAGAAATTTCCGCGCCGCATCGCGCATCTGCTTCTGTTCGTCTGAGAAGTCGAAATTCATGGGCGCTGTACCTTCTTTGAGCTTTTCACTCCGGGGTGCGCGAAGCGCGAACCCGGCATATCGTTGGGACTAATCTCTGGATTCCGGATCGGTCCGAAGGCGGACCGTCCGGAATAACGGCTTGATGATTGGCGGCACTTCGCTCGCAACGCTATTTCTTTCAATTCAAGATAATCACATCCTCGCCGGGCGGATCGGCATAGAGCCGGTCCACCAGCGCGGCGCGGCGTTCCAGGCCGGCGCGCTGGTTGATGTAGCCCTTGTCGGTCAGTTCGTTGCCGTCGATCGAGGCCGGCTCGACCATCAGCATCGCCCGCGCGATGCGCATGCTGCTGGCGCCTTCGGTCGATCGGTTATGCGCCTCCAGCCCGCGCTTCAGGCAGGCCAGCACCTTCGGGTGTTTTACAACGTCATCGTAACTGGCATCAGGGTTGCCGACAATCTGCCGGCAAGAGTGCAGGTTTGGCCACGCCAGCAGCCCGACAAAGGGGCGATCCTGCCCCGTCACCAGCGTGTCCTGCACCACCGGCGACGCCGCCGCGATCGCATCGGTGCGCAGCGAGCCGACATGGACGAAGGTACCGGTGGTGAGCTTGAAATCCTCGACCACGCGGCCGGCGAAGATGATGCCCTGCACCGGGTCCTCCGGGTCGACGAACACGCCGGCATCGCCGATGCAGTAGAAGCCTTCCTCGTCGAACGCGGCCTTGGTCAGATCAGGTCGACCGAAATAGCCGGGCGTGACGTTGACGCCGCGCAGCCGCAATTCATATTTCGATCCGGCCGGGACCATCTTCAATTCGACGCCGGGAAACGGTAGTCCGATCAAACCGACGCGCTCGGTGTCCCAATAGGTTCCGGTCGAGGTCGGTGCGGTCTCGGTCGAGCCCCAGCCGGTATAGAACACGATGCGTTCGCCGGTGGCGCGCACCGCCAGCGCCTGCATCCGGTCATAGAGATCGTCGGGCAGCCGCGCGCCGCCGTAGGCCATCAGGCCGAGATTCCGGAAGAAACTGCGGCACAGCGCGTCGTCCTTCTCCATCGCCGCGGCCAGCGCCGCGTAGCCGGCCGGCACGTTGGCATAGTAGGTCGGCGAGATCTCGCGCAGATTGCGAATCGTCTCGTCGAACTGTCCCGGCATCGGACGGCCATCGTCGATGTAGAGCGTGCCGCCTTCGGTCAGCACGGGATTGAACAGCGCATTGCCGCCCATGGTGTGATTCCAGGGCATCCAGTCCAGATACGTCGCCTGCGGCGCATGGGGATCGCGCGGCCGCACCTGCATCATCATCGCGGCATTGGCGCACATCATGGCCTGTGTGTTGATGACCGCCTTGGGCATCCCGGTCGAGCCCGAGGTGAACAACAATTTGCCGACGGTGTCCGGCGTGATTTGCGCGATCGATTGCTCGACGTCACCGGTGACTGGCGCCGCCGCGAGATCCGCAAAGGCGATGCTCTCGATGCCCGCGCAGGGACGCGCGACGTGGATCACGGTGACGCCGTTGAGATCGAGCGCCTTCAACGCCTTTTCGAAGGTCGGACCGTCCTGCACCATCACCACCGCCGGCCTGATCAGGTCGAACAGATATTTCAGCTTGACGTGATCGTGGCTCATCAGCGAGTAGGCCGGCGACACCGGCGCCGCCGGGAACCGCGCCTGCATCGCGGCCTGCGTCATCAGCGCGTGCTCGATCGAATTGCCCGAGAGGATCGCGACCGGGCGGCCGGCGCCGAACCCGAGATTGAGCAGGCCCTGGGTCAGCGCATCCACCGTGCGCTTGGCCTCGCCATAGGAAAGCTTGCGCCATTGCCGGTCGGCGCCACTGCGCTGCGCCAGCCAGATCCGGTCAGGCTGTTCGTTCGCCCATTTCGCCAGCGAGGCCGGGATATGCTTCTCGTAAGGTTTGAGCGGGATCCGCGACTTCAGCACGATGACGCCGTCCGGCCGCCGCTCGACCGCGATATCGCGCTCCAGCCATTCAATCTTCCGAAAGGCCGGTTTTATCAGCACCGCGGCGGTATTGCCACTCATCTCGCTTCTCCCAATTTCCGGGCTCGATGGCCGGAATTCTTCTTATTGCGTTGCACTCTCGCCGCTTGCGGGAAAACCTGTCCCGCAAGGGAAGAGGAAAGAACAGTCAGCGCGGGGCCATGCGGATGGCACCGTCGAGCCGAATGGTCTCACCGTTCAGCATCGGGTTTTCGACAATATGGACCGCGAGGTTACCATATTCGCTGGCATCGCCGAGCCGGGCCGGATGCGGCACCTGGGCGCCCAGGCTCTTGCGCGCTTCCTCGTTCAGTCCCATCAGCAGCGGCGTCAAAAAAAGCCCGGGCGCGATGGTGTTGACGCGGATCTTGAGGCTGGCGAGGTCGCGTGCCGCCGGCAGCGTCAGACCGACGATGCCGCCCTTCGAGGCCGAATAGGCGATCTGCCCGATCTGGCCCTCATAGGCCGCGACGCTCGCGGTGTTGATGATGACGCCGCGCTCTTCGCCTATAGCCGCATCAGTCGCCAGCCGCTCGGCGAACAGTCGCAGCACGTTGAAGGTGCCGATCAGATTGACATTGATGATGCGTACGAACTTGGCCAGCGGATAGACGCCGTCCTTGCCGACGGTGCGCTGCGAACCGCCGATGCCGGCGCAGTTCACCAGCACCCGGGCGATGCCATGGGCGGTTTCAGCCTTGGCGATCGCCGCCTTGACCTGGTCCTCGTCGGTGACATCGGCCACCACCGCGACGCCCTTGACCTCTGCCGCGACCTTCTCGGCATTCTCCTTGCTCTGATCGAGCACGGCGATCTTGGCGCCCTTGGCTGCCATGGCGCGCGCGGTGGCGGCGCCCAGGCCTGAGCCCCCGCCGGTGATGAGAACGGCAACGTCTTTCAACTGCATGAGTTAAGAACCTTTCCTTGGGCGTTTCTTCTAGAATTGGCGATTAGCGAATGGCGATTAGCTCATGGCGAATGGCGAACAGAAGAAGAGCAGACCTGGCTGTTATCTATTCGCTATTCGCTACTCGCTACTCCCCATTCGCCCCTTCGTCGTCAGCATGCCCCCGCAAATCAGCGCTTCCATGTGCCGGATATATTGGCGGCAGACTTCGTCGGTGACGGGGCCGACGCCGCTCGCGCGGGACATTGCGTGGCGGCCGAAAAACAAATGGTCGCAGGCGCCGATCAGGCTGGTGTAGAACAGCACCGGATCGATGTCGCGAAACTCGCCGGCCCTGATGCCTTCCGCCAGCAGGCGGCGATGAAATTCCAACAGCGGAGCGACGAAGAATTTCGAAACTTCATCAGCGGCTTCCGCGCTGCTTTCATGAAGCAGATAATGAATCAGCCGGTTCATATAGGGAAACTGGTGATAGGCCCGGATGATACCAGCGATATGCAGCCTCAGTTTCGCGGTCGGCGCGATCGGCTGCGCCAGCAGATATTCCAGTTGTGCCACCTCAGTGGCGGCGTCCCGCGCCAACAGGGCCAGCAGCAGGCCGTCCTTGTTGCCGAAATGATATTTCACCAGCGCGGCGTTGACGCCGGATCTTTGCGCGATGTCGCTCAGGGACACCTCGATCGACGACCGTTCGATCATCAGTTCGCTAGCCGCGTCCAGCAGTTTTTCCGCCGTGGCGTTTTTTCCACCCGGAAACCTGGTTGATACGCTGGTATTCAACGGCGATTCCATGACCTGCCTGTCCGGCAATCCAGTCGGCAGATAACCCGATGCGCAGACCGCACTCAAGTGTTAATTGATTGATTGACTAAAT
>Ga0302319_10024094_pt1 | contig 10839 bp, 7 predicted proteins | sample Bog_T0_2_FD_203319 | JGI IMG/M metagenome (GOLD analysis project Ga0302319, IMG submission 203319) | Peat permafrost microbial communities from Stordalen Mire near Abisko, Sweden - Bog_T0_2 | ecosystem: Environmental > Terrestrial > Soil > Wetlands > Peat | place: Sweden: Abisko, Stordalen Mire... | reverse complement strand
CAAGCTTGTCCCCGAAATCAGGGCGATCATGGACCGAATCCTGCACCAATCGCTCTTCATCGGCTTCCTGATCAACCTGCCATCGGCTTGAAATCTACTTTTTCAGGATCGACTTATTAGCCAGTCACGAGCTGCCGCAAACCCGGAATCCCGCTCATCCAGAGCCGATTCATCTGCCAGCAACCGGCCAAACATATACTAGCAACAGCCACCGCCCGCGGCTCAGGCAGGCGAACCCCAACCGGAGAACCCTCATGCAGCAAGCGGGCATTCCCAACCAGACGCCGGTCGCCGCCGATACCCCGGTCCCGGCCACAATCCCACCGAACAGCGCCATCATCCGCGCCGAGAAGATCGAGAAATACTACGCGCAACCCAGCCAGAACCGCATCCAGGTCATCTCCGCCACCGACCTTGAGATCCTGCCCGGAGAGATCCTTGCCCTGCTCGGTCCCTCGGGCTCCGGCAAATCCACCATGCTGCGCATGTTGAGCGGACTTTCCACGCCAACTTCCGGCCAGGTCTACTGGCATCAGACACCCATTGCCGATGCCGAGATCAACGTCTCCATCGTCTTCCAGAGCTTTGCACTGTTTCCCTGGCTCACCGTGCTTGAGAACGTAGAGGCCCCGCTGCAAGCCCGCGGCGTAAGTCCGGAGGAGCGCCGCGACCGCAGCATGAAGATGCTGGACACAGTTGGCCTGGACGGCTTTGAAGCCGCCTATCCTAAAGAATTGTCTGGCGGAATGAAGCAGCGGGTCGGCTTTGCCCGCGCGCTCGTGGTCGAGCCGGAGGTCCTCTTCATGGACGAGCCCTTCTCCGCGCTCGACGTGCTGACGGCCGAGAACCTGCGCAGTGAGCTTCTCGAGCTATGGGCCAACAAGACCATGCCCACCAAGGCCGTCTTCCTCGTCACCCACAACATTGAAGAAGCCGTCCTTCTGGCTGATCGCATCGTTGTGCTGGGGCGCAACCCCGGCCACATCCGCACCGATTTCCGGGTCCAGATTGCGCAGCCTCGCGACCGCAAATCCGAGCCTTTTACGCAGCTCGTCGATTACATCTACAAAGTGCTCACCAAGCCCGATGCGGCCCCCGCCCAGGCGCCCGATCAGCAGTCCGGCCCCAAGGTCCGCGACCAGCGCCAGATGCACTATCAGATGCTGCCCCACGCCCGCCCCGGCGGCATGGCCGGCCTGCTCGAGCTACTCCTCGACAAGGGAGGACGCGACGACATCTACCGCCTGGCCGACGATCTCAGCTTTGAAATCGATGACCTGCTGCCCATCGTGGACGCCGCGCAACTGCTCGGGTTCCTCAGCATCGAGGAAGGCGACGCGGCCATCACCGAGACCGGCACCGAGTTTGCCAACTCCGAGATTCTCCGCCAAAAAGAGCTCTTCCGTCACGCTGCTCTGGCCAACGTCCTCTTGCTGCGCCAAATCCGCCGCGCGCTGCTTTCCAAGAGCGACCACACGGTGCCTGAAGACTTCTTTCTCGACATGCTCGACGAGCAATTCAGCGAGGAGGAATGCCTGCGTCAGATTGAAACCGCCGTCACCTGGGGCCGCTACGCCGAGCTGTTCGACTACGATGCCGGCCGCCGCCGCTTTGTGCTGCCCGACGCGCCTGAAGATGCGATGGCTGAAGAGGTTGCCGCCAGCGAGGACAGCAAGTGAACCTCCAGCATCCTCTTGCCCGCACTCTGGTTACCGCTCGCACCTGGCCGTTCCTTATCGATACGGCCGTGGCCGGCTGCGCGCTGGCCGCGTTCTTCGCCCTGGTCAGCACCGGCGCGTATTGGATGGGAAAGCCCGTCCCCGTGGTGCCCATCTCGCACTCCATCGGCGCACTGCCGGTCTACGCCTTCTATTCCGTCGTCCGCATCGCCATAGCCTACGTCCTAAGCCTCATCTTCGCCGTCGCCTACGGCTACACCGCCGCGTATAACCCCAGGGTCGAGGCCTGGATGATTGCGGTCCTCGACATTCTGCAATCCATCCCCGTCCTCAGCTTTCTGCCTCCCGTCGTGCTGGCCATGGTCGCCCTGGTTCCCGGCCACCAGATGGGCATCGAGATGGGCGTCATCCTGCTTATCTTTACCGGCCAGGTCTGGAATCTCGCCTTCAGCTTCTACTCCTCGCTCAAAAGCATTCCCAGAGAGATGATCGAGGCCTCGCGCATCTACCGCTACTCTGCATGGCAGCGTTTCTGGCAGCTTGAAATGCCCTACTCCGCCATCGGCCTGGTCTGGAATTCCATCGTCTCCGTTGCCGGCGGATGGTTTGCCCTCATTGCCTGCGAAATGTTCACCATGGGCGACCGCAACTTTCAGTTGCGCGGCCTCGGCAGCTACCTCCAGACCGCGACCGCTTCAGGCGACATACGGGCGCTCGTGGCCGGTTTTGCCGTCGTCATTCTCATCGTTGTCGCCACCGACCAGTTGATCTGGCGTCCGCTCATCGCCTGGAGCGACAAATTCAAATTCGAGCAGGTCGAGTCTGCCGATCGCGTTACCTCGCCCATCCTTTCGCTGCTCCAGCGCTCGACCCTCTTCACTTCCCTGCCCGGTCGCATCTTCGCCCGCCTCGAAGAGCCCATCTACCGCCGCATGGCGCGCAGCAAGCAATGCCGCGTCGTCCAGCCCATCGATGACGACCGGCCGCACAAAGCCTCCGCCGTGCTCTGGACGCTGGCAGCAATAGCAATCGTGGTCGTCGGCTGGGGAGCTATGCAAGCCGTCCTCATGCTCAGGACCGTGACCTGGCCCGATCTGCAACAGCTGCTCGAAGGCGCGGGGGCAACCTTTCTGCGCGTCAACGCCGCCCTGCTCATCTCCGCTCTATGGACCATCCCCGTCGGCGTCGCCATCGGCCTCAACCCCAAACTGGCGCGTGTCGTGCAGCCGGTCGCACAGGTCCTCGCCTCAGTCCCGGCCACAGCCTTTTTCCCTATCTTGCTCATCGGCCTGGTCAAGATCGGCGGCGGCCTGGGCATCGGCTCCATTGCTCTCATGCTGCTCGGCACGCAATGGTACATCCTCTTCAACGTCATCGCCGGAGCCATGTCAGTCCCCTCCGATCTGAAAGAGGCCGCCGCGGTCTACCACTTCACCCGCTGGCAGCGCTGGACCAAGCTCATCCTCCCCGGCATCTTCCCCTACCTCATCACCGGCATGGTCACGGCCTCCGGCGGAGCCTGGAACGCTTCGGTCTTCGCCGAATACTCCCACGTCGCCGACCGCACCCTGCAAACCGTAGGCCTCGGCGCGCAAATCGATGCGGCCACTGACAGCGGCCGTTTTCCCATCCTGCTCCTCGCCACCATCATGATTTCCGTCATGGTCGTCACCATGAACCGCCTGGTCTGGCGTCGCCTCTATAGGCTGGCGGAGACGCGCTATAAACTCGAAGGCTAAGCAGGATATTCGAAGAGTTGTCTTGAAAGGGCACGACCTCACAGGCTGCGGAAAATCCAGACTTTGTAAAAGGGCACGACTTCAGTCGGGCCGCAAGCGTTCTAGAATCGACGTGGGCTTTAGCCCCTGCGGTATGGCAGGTGGCCAAGGTATGATAAGTCGGATGGTTTGCCCAACAAGGTCTCAAAATCGAGATCTGGGGCGCCGGGCGCGCGGCCCAGATGCCAATCATTTGGGTCGATCAGGGTCGGGCAACCCGCCCTCCAAAACCTCTTTCCTTACATCAGGATCATCAACGACATAGAAGAATAGTTCTATGTTCTCATGTTCGAGTTTTGGCTTAAGTGAGATAGTTTCTGTCATGCCATTCTCAGTGACAATATGGTAATACTTCTCCCAATGACTGAATTCTCTCACCTTGCCTTTTACCGAGGCCAGCTTTTCCCCTTTCCTGTTTGTTAATACAAATTTCGCATCAGGGCCGCGCGGTATCGTGTAGAAAAGCAATTCGCATGAAACATCCGCGCGTGTAAGTCTAGGCGGGAGTGTCATCGATCTTGGTAGCCTCGACTCACTTGCTAAATTAAAATGTGACTCAACACATCCAGTTATCGCACAGGAAAAGGCACATACTGCAACGATAAGCAAGTGTTTGCCTGTGCGTAAGAAGATATTCCACATTGTTGCCCCCTTTCTTGAGCTACCTTTTGCTTGGTCCATAGTTGCCGGGCGCCCACAGACGGGTCTTCGTCAGTGGGATGGAGAGTTTGGCGCTTGGCCCAGATGCCCATCATCTGGGTCGATCAGACATGGTCCACCCTCCGAGTTTTGGCTCAAGTCAGCTTCTCTCATGTCATTCTTTGGGCACATGGGCGGCCCATCCAAAAGCCTTTTTCTTAGAGTAGGGTCATCAATTCCGTTCTCATCCAAAAGCTTCTTCTTGAAAGTAGGTTCATCAACGACATAGAAATACGGCATACGATCTCCATGTTCGTCGATTTCGGCTTTATACCCTGTAATTTCTGGTACGCCGTCTACAACATTAAGAACGAAGTTTCCCAACCGAATCGACTTCCCACTTACCTCTGCCAGTGTTTTGTATTTTCTGTCAATTAATGCAACCTTTATATCCTCACCTCCCCGCGTTGGTTCCATGGATGCGCGTATGACTATAACGTCTGCACGTGTGATGCCAGGCGGGAGTGTGAACCATTTTGGCAGTCTCGAATAACTCGCTAAATAGTTGATTGAGTCAACACATCCGCTTATCGCGCAACATGAAAGACATATTGCAACGATAAGCAGGTATTTCTTTGCCCGTAGGCGGAGTGCGGCTTTCAGCAGCCTGCGGATCATCGGATCTCCTTATTTGTTACTCCAGGGTCCGATCATAGGGCTGCGGCGAGCGGGCGTGGGGGCGATTGTGACACTTCTGCGAGTGTCACAATGAAAAGCGGCTGGTGGCCCAGGTTCCTATCGAGTGAAAAGAACTAAACTGGGTGCCCCAGGGCCTGTACTGAGCGAAGTCGAAGTATCCGGATTTTCGGACCTGGGACAACTCGAACCCCGACGATCCGTAACCCTAGGTTTCCAAGGTCTTCCGCACGCCTCGAAATCTCAGGCCTCCAAATCGAGACTAGATCGAACGCTTGGACGATGACCTGAACTGGAAACTACCCACTGATTTTGCTGAGGAGGCAGAAAAAAACAGCGCAAGGGCTGAAGCCAAACTTTTCTTGCTGCATTTTCGGCACAACTCAAGTCGCGGCCTGTTACAAGGCTGTGTTGCGCGGAGTTTCATAAGCAAATACTCGTGGTTGTCCATCGAACCACGCGAAGACCCGCATAACCACCTAATCTCGCTCACGCCGTTCACTCCGATTCAGAAATACCTCTTCAGGTCCATGCCGTTATACAGCGAAGCAACCTGCTCTCCGTAGCCGTTGAACATCAGCGTCGTCTTTCGCTGCGCATAAAACGGCAGGCCTATGCGCCGCTCCGTCTTCTGGCTCCAGCGGGGATGGTCCACGTTGGGATTGACGTTGGAGTAGAAACCGTATTCGCTGGGTCCCAGGTCGTTCCAGGTAGTCGACGGCATCTTTTCAAGGAAGCGGATGCCCACAATCGACTTGGCGGATTTGAAACCATACTTCCACGGGACCACGAGCCGCACCGGCGCGCCATTTTGGTTGGGCAGCACCTCACCATAGAGGCCAAAAGTCAGCAGCGCCAGCGGGTGCATGGCCTCGTCCATGCGCAGCCCCTCGGAGTAGGGCCAGGGAATATTGGACTCCGACGCCCACTTTTCCACATGCTTGTCGTAATACGACAGGAACTGCACATATTGTGCGCTGGGCAACGGATCGCACAGGTTGATGAACTCCGAGAGCGAGTAGCCGACCCAGGGAATGACCATGCTCCAGGCCTCGACGCAACGGTGGCGATAGACGCGATCCTCCAAGGGATGCAGCTTGAGCAGCGCGTCAATGTCAAACGTCTTCGGCGTCTTGACCTTGCCATCCACACGGACGGTCCAGGGCCGTGTGGGCAGCACTCCGGCGTTGTGAGACGGTTCGCTCTTGTCCGTGCCAAACTCATAGAAGTTGTTGTAGGTGGTCACATCCAGCAAGCTGGTCAGCTCTTCGCCGGTGGTGGTGAGCGGGCTCTTCACGGTATCGAGTTTGGTTCCGGCCAGCGCGACCATGCGGGGCGAAACCATCTCGGCCAGCCGCTCGGCCCCCAAAGCAGCCGCGCCCGCGGCCACCGCGCCGGAGACGGCTCCGCGCAGAAAATGGCGGCGGTTCAGGTACTGGTCTTTCGGGGTGATGGCGGAAGAGGGGATGTCGGGCGGCTTGCCGATGAGCATGGGTTGACCTCGCGAGGGGAAATTCGCAATAGCAATCATTAGACACGATGGAGGGGGTGGGCGTTACAAGATTTATCGGAAGGGTTCGCGGGTTGCTATCTCCTTTCTGCAAATAGAAAAAGACGGTAAGGATGACGTGCCCACTCTTGCGCTACAATCTGGCTTTATGAATGAGGGATGGTACGGAGAAGATTATCTGATTCTGTTCTCTGAGTCTGAGGCCGTGCTGGCATCAGAGCGCTATGCAATTTCAGCACTCTTCCCCGGTTATCAAGTGGTGGGGCTGAGCGGCTGGGATAATTTCATTCTTCGCGACTCACTGGGGCACCCCTATCGGTTACCAACTGTTCCTGCCGTCCCTCAGTTTCTGTCGCAGTTTGAGATGCCGAAGGAATCACCTGCTCTGCGATCAGATGAGCGATTTCGCGGCAAGATCAAGTGGTACATAAAGCCAATTGTGTTTGGTGGTGACCCAAACGCCGGTGAAAACCTCACTTGGGTTAACCACGAGCAGCACGCGGATTTGGTCAAATGGTGGAATAAAACTTATCACTCGGTGAAAGGACAGACAGCACCGGCGAGGCACCTTTGAAAACGGTAGATCAATATGAACCGATCAACTGTTGGAATCCCAAGCAGTCTCGCGTTTCTTACAGAGATTTGTGAAGCCGTTCATGCGCCCCGCGCGAACGGCCACTGCGCCAGCCGTCGAGCGCGGTAGATGTAAATAAGCGTCCCGGAAGCCGCAATCGCACCAGCCACAGCCAGCCCGCCGAGCGCCTGGGTGCGGTTGACGAGCATGAAGACGAAGCCCGCCATGGCGATCAGCGGCGGCAGCGGGTAAAGCGGCATTCTGAAAGGGCGCGCCAGCTCGGGCCGCTGCACGCGCAGCAGGACCACGCCCGCGTGTTGCAGAAAGAACTGGAGCAGGATGCGTGTAATGACCAGCATGGTGATGACCTGCGCCAGGGAGAAAAAGCAGAAGCCGGCAGCCACCAGTCCCAGAGCCACCAGCGACCGGTGAGGAATGCCGTGCTTGGGATGGACCGCAGCGAGAAAACGGAAGTAGTTGCCGTCGCGGGCGGCGGCGTAAGGCACGCGCGAGTAGCCCAGCAGCAGCGAGAAGACCGACGAAAACGCGGTCCAGATGACGAGCGCGGCCATCAGCCTGCCAGCCCAGCGGCCGAAGGCGGAGTGGGCCATATCGGCCACGAGCTGCACGCGCACCACAGCGCTGTCGGCTGTGTGAGCGGCGGCATCGCGCATGGAGGGCAACGCGGCCAGATTCATGGCGACATAGAAGGCCGCCACGAAGAGCAAGGAGAGCAGGATGGCGCGGGGAATGGTCCGCTCTGGCCGCCGCACCTCGCCGCCCAAAAAGCAGATGTTGTAGTAGCCCCAGTAGCAGTACGTGGCGAGCAGCGTGGCCTGCGCCAGGCCATGCTGCGCCACGGGAAGGGTGAGCGCCGGCGAGGCAGGCATCTGCCAGCCGCCGGTAGCCGCGGCATGGGCAAAGCCGGAGACGATGACCCCGGCGATGGCAGCCAGTACACCGACAAACAACACCCAGGCCATCCGCGTGACCGAGCTCAGGTTGCGGTAGAGCAGCGCGGTGACCAGCAGGCACACGCCGGCGGCGGCGAAACTGGAAAAATGCAGTGCCGGCCAGGCGGCAATCGGGGCGCCGTCCAGTCCCGGCCAGAACCAGGCCAGAAAGCTGGAAAGGCCGATGCAGCCCGAGGCAATGGAGAGCGGCGCGGTAAAGCTGACCTGCCAGACGTAGAGAAAGCTCAGCCAGTTCCCCGCGCCCTTCGGGCCGTATATCTCTCGGAGGAATGCATAGGAACCGCCTGCGCGCGGGAAAGCAGCTCCCAGCTCGGCCCAAACCAGGCCATCGGCTACGGCGATGGCCGCGCCCAGCACCCACGCCCAGACTGAGAGCCGATAGCCCGCCGCCGCAATCACCAGCGGCAGGGTGATGAAGGGACCGACGCCGATCATCTCCAGCATATTGAGGGCGACGGCGGAGCGCAGGCCGATGCGGCGCTGGAGCGGGTCGGTGCTTGCGGAAGTGGGCAGGGGTTGCAACATGAGGCGGTTTCGCTCACCGGATTGTACACTGACGGGAAGTATGATTCTTACCGACAAAATTCGCAGAGTTTATGGAGCGGCAGTGGGCGCGGCCCTGGCCGGGATGGTTTTGCTGGCCGTTTACCCACTCACCGCGCAGCAGGCCGTACAGCAAGCCGCGCAAAAACCGGCCGAGGCCGCAGCCGAACTTGCGGCGATTCCGATGCCGGAGCCGAGCGACATAGCCCTGCCCATCGCCGAAGACCGCGGCGCGGCCGGGCTGGAGCAGGACATCAAGCGGCTCCAGACCACGGCCAGCGTGATGATGATCGTGGCGCACCCGGACGACGAGGACGGCGCGCTGCTGACCTATCTCTCGCGCGGGCTGGGCGTGCGCTGCATCCTGCTGACCCTGACGCGCGGCGAAGGCGGCCAGAACGCCATGTCCGCCGACAGCTACGACGCGCTGGGCCTGATCCGCACCAACGAGCTGCTCAAGGCGGGCGAGTACTACGGTGTGAAGCAGCTCTGGGGTACCGAGGCGGACTTCGGCTTCTCGAAGACTCAGGAAGAAGCCTTCGCCAAATGGAGCCACGACCGGGTGCTCTACGACGCCGTCCTCGCCGTGCGCCGCGAGCGCCCGCAGATCATTGTCTCCACCTTTGTCGGCGGCATTACCGACGGCCACGGCCACCACCAGGTCTCCGGCGAGATTGCGCAGGAGGTTTTCAAGGCGGCCGGCGATCCTAAAGTGTTCCCTGAGCAGTTAGGAGGCAACCTACAGATTTGGAATCCTTTGGCTGTCTACTCCATGGTTCCCTTTGCGCCGGTCAAGGACGGAAAAATGTTCGACTATGCCACTGGGAAATGGGCGCAGGCGAGGTTCAAGAATTACGTCACAGGCGAGTGGACCAACGACGTTCCCTCGGCCGATGTCAAGATGGAGGTGGGAAGGCTAGACTCGGTACTGGGGCGAAGCTATGTTCAGATTGCCCGCGAGGGCTGGGGGCAGCAGAAGTCGCAGAACGGGGGCGCGAACCCCACGCTGAGCGGGCCAGCTACGACCAGCTACCATTTGTGGGCTTTGGCTCGCGGCGCAAAGCCTGCACGAGATTGGATCATTACTACAAACGATGATCTGTTTTTGAACTCGACGGTTCAGATCGGCACGTCGCTCGGGGAGTTGGCGTTCCTCGTAAAAGGCACTCCGCCCGATTGGCTCTTTGACAGCCTGCGCGGAATCGATGAGGCCTTGAAGCACTTTGAATTGGAGCGCAAAACACAATCGAATCTATCCGCCGCGCACAAGCTGGCTCCCATTTACCAGCAGACTCTCGACCTGCGCGCTCGCGTGGCTATCGCCGATCTCCAGGCTCAGTCTAAAGCCAGCTTATTGTTCGAGCTTGACTTGAAGATTGAGCAGTTTCAGAGTGTGCTTAAAGGACTTCTTGAGCTCGACATGGTGGCGTTCACCACCAAAGCAACCACCGCGCAGGACGGCGGCTCCAGGGGTGGGTCGGCGGACGAGACGCCCAGGAGTGTGGTGCCGGGCGAGGAGTTCCGTGTGCGGGTGCATACCGCACAGGCCTTGGCTGAGACCCGGCTCATGCGGGTTTGGCTGGAGAGCGCGGGCGGAGCCTGGAAGAACGAAAATACGAGCGCGGCAATCGACCCGGAGGCTCACCCGGCCCGAACGAGCGACCAAATCTTTCGCGTGCGCGCCCCGGAGAATGCCGAGCCGACCGAACCTTATTTCACGAGGCCCAACACCGAGCAGCCCTACTACGACATGAGCAAGCCTGAGTACCGCGAGCGCTCCTTCGCGCCCTGGCCGCTGGCGGCGTGGGCGGAGTTTACCTTCGACGGCCTTCCCATCCGGCTCGGCCAAGTCGTCCAGACGATGGAGCGCGTCCCTGGTTCCGGGGGCATCTATGAACCGCTGGTGGTAACCCCCGCCATCGGCCTGAGGATGGACCCCGATGCGCGCATCCTGCCACTCGACGGAAGCCCACTGCCGGTGAAGGTGACCGTTCACGCCGAAGGCGTGGCGGAGGGCACTGTCAATCTCACCCTGCCCGCAGGATGGCGCTCCGAACCGGCGGAGGCGCATTTCCATCTCGACGCCGCCGGCGATACGGAGCCAATTCAGTTCTCTGTTACGCCGGCAGCCAAGCAAGAGGGCGCGTACACGATCCAGGCAGTCGCGCATTCCGGAGGCCGAAGCTATCAGACGGGATGGCAGAGCGTTGGCTACGCCGGACTGCGCCCTTATAACCTCTACAAAGAAAGCCAGTTAAAGACGCGCAAGGTTGACGTGAAGATCGCCCCCGGCTTACGCCTGGGCTACATTATGGGCACTGGAGATCTGGTTCCGGAAGCGATTGAAGCCCTCGGCGTCAAGCCGCACATTCTGAACGCGCAAGAGATAGTTTCGGACGAGTTTTCCACGTGGAACATTCTGGTCATCGGAATCCGGGCCTATTCC
>Ga0302319_10024093_pt1 | contig 10839 bp, 9 predicted proteins | sample Bog_T0_2_FD_203319 | JGI IMG/M metagenome (GOLD analysis project Ga0302319, IMG submission 203319) | Peat permafrost microbial communities from Stordalen Mire near Abisko, Sweden - Bog_T0_2 | ecosystem: Environmental > Terrestrial > Soil > Wetlands > Peat | place: Sweden: Abisko, Stordalen Mire... | reverse complement strand
TGGCCCTCGCGCTCGGTTACGACGTTCATGCAGTGATAGATGCCATAAATGAGATAGACATACGCGTGGCCCGGCGGGCCGAACATGACTCTGGTGCGGCCCGTCAGGCCTTTGGCCGAGTGGGCGGCCAGATCATGCGGGCCGAGGTAGGCCTCGACTTCCACGATTTTGCCGGCGCGTTTCATACCGTGCGACCGGTGGACGAGGTGTTTGCCGAGCAGTTCGCGCGCGACCATAATCGTGTCCCGGTCATAAAATGAACGTGGCAGTTTTCGCATGGCGGAAGGGTAGCAGAATGCCGCCAAAGAAAAACCTTGCTATTCCGCCGCAATAAGCTATTCTGGCCCCATCTGTTAGATAGCTTGTCAGTCCCACGGCATGGTAAATCTTCAAGTGAACTCCGTTCAATGATGATTTGAAATCCGAAAATCGGAAACAGTCTGGTGAGTGCAGTGTTAGTCGGACAGTAAAACATCAATGAGCAATAAATTATTTGTCGGAAATCTTTCCTTCAATACCACTGAAAACGACCTGCAGGACGCCTTTGCGGCGCACGGCACGGTCACGGAAACGAACCTGATGATGGACCGCATGAGCGGCCGTCCGCGCGGTTTCGGTTTCATCACCATGAGCACGGCCGAAGAAGCGCAGAAAGCCATTGCCGCCTTGAACGGCGCGCAGTTGGACGGCCGCGCCCTCACGGTCAACATTGCCAAGCCGCGTGAAGAACGCGCGCCCGGCGGCGGCGGCGGCGGTCGTCGTGAATACGGCGGCGGCGGCGGCGCTGGTCGTCGTGAACGCTATTAATCGCGTTTGAGTTTTTCAGGCGGGGCTCGGGTAAAACCGGGTCCCGTTTTTTTTGTTGGAAAATTTTCGTCCGTAAGCCGGCTCGGCATCAGATCCGGGTTGGTAAAGCCCGCATGCCAAAACTGCGAACCGCGTTTGCCTCCTGTAAGAAAATCAGCCAGTCCGGACGGCTGGCAACGACCTTCTCGGTTTCCAGTTCTGACAAAGCCATCGCCGCCGTGGACAAGGCGTCCGACTCGGCGGCGGCATTTGTCAGCGCCCAGGCGCGATTTTGCCGCTGCGCCGGCCGGCCCGTTCGCGGATCAATTATGTGTTCCCCCTTCACCGTCAGACCGGAACCACTCAAGGAACAATTTTTAAGCCAGTATCGCTGCCTTGAGCCGTCGTCACCCAGGCCACAGGACCAGCCCGGTGTTCCTGACGGCGCGTCGCCGGCGAGAATGCTGCTGCCGCCGGCCACGAGCAGAAAGGCCGGGCAATCCCACTCGCGCAACACTTCCGCCATGCGGTCGAGCGCAAAACCCTTGCCGATGGCACCGAGGTCGAATTCCAATTTTCCACTGTCGCAACGGATGTGAAATTTTTCTTTCAGCAAAGCCCATTGCGGCATCGCCGCCTGGGCTTTCAACGCGGCGGCGGCCACGGAAAAGGCGCCCCGCGTGCCCGCTTCCATTTTTATTGCAATTTCGAGACAGGCGAAAACGGGCTCGCTTAAATGCAAGGTTTCACCAGGCGCAAGCTGGGCGATTTGAGCAATGCCGCTGTTCGCGCGGAAACGGCTCAAGTGCGATTCCAGCTCGTCCGTCAAAGCCAGTGCGGCCTGCGCGGCCTGCGCGGCGTAGGTTTTTTCTCCGCCCGCAATGCGCACCTGAAACTGCGTCGCCATCGCGTGATGATTGAAGACGTGGATTTCGCTCATGGTATCTTTGGCGGGGGCGCTGCCGCTGCCAGGTTGGTCATCATCGGCGACCACAAAATCAGGAGCACGTCGGGTCGCGCGCCAAAAAACTCCGGCCGGAAATTTTTCAACTGCTCCGCCAGCCGGCCGGACACGTCCGTCGGGGTGATGAAAAAATCCGCCGGGCCGGTTTCCTGTCCGGGTTGCCAGAAGCCGGTCTGAGGGAATTTCCGCAGATACCACGGCAGCGGCCACGCATCTGCGGCAACGACGGCGATCCGCGGATTGGGAATTTTATTCTGCCGCGCCAGTTCTTCCAGCCTTGGCGGCAGCCGCAGCAAATCTTCCACGGTGTGCGCGTAGGCATAGGGATTTTTTTCGTCCGCCGGCATTTGGAAAACACGTTCCCGCGTGTCGTGCCAGATCAAAACCCCGGCGGCGGCGATGAAAATTGAAATCAACGCGCGGGCGGAAAACTTTGGCCATGCAAGCCACCCGCCTTCAACGGCGATGCCGGCGAGGATGGCCAGCGGCAGCCAGAGGTTCAGGGCGAGCCACGGCGTTTTGTAGGGAATCGCGCTGTAAATGCTGAAAACCAAAAGGGCATAGAGGGCAATGCCAAACCTTGCCGGCGATGCCGGGCTGCGGCTGGCGCGCAAAAATCCGATGGTGGCGACGAAGAGAACGGCCATGCCCGACCAGCCGCCGCCGAGCAGGCGGGCATAATACCAAAATGACTTTTCATGGCCCTGGCCGCTGGCGCGCGCGGTGAAATTCGGGATGGCGCGGAACAAATCGGGCAGTGCCGCCCAGTTTTGTCCGCCCCCGGTGAACAGCAAAATTGCCGTGCCAAGAAAGATGACCGCAACAACCAGCCAGATTCGGGCCGATGGAATTTTTGGCGACACGCGAAAACGCCGGCCGATAATGGTGGCCACGCCGAGGGCGAAAAAATGAATGACCGCCGTTTCCTTGCAGGCGAGCATCAGCGCGGCGCAAAATCCGGCAAGGGCGGCGGATGAAAGGGAGGTTTTTCGCCAGGCACGACCGCTTGATAAAATGAGGCCGAGCGTCGCGGCGACGAACAAGGTTTCATGGATGAAATAGCGGCTGTAATACACCGGCAGCGGGGCGAAGGCGAACAGCAGCGCGGCGACGAGGCAGGGGATGAAGCCGAACATCTCCCCGCCCGCGCCAAACAGCAAAACGGTGGCGGTTCCGGCGAGGACCGTTGAAAGGCGCACCTGTGTTTCGGTGAGTCCGGCAAAGTTTTTTGCGCCACACATTTGCGCGACGGGTTTGGCCAGGAGGAACAGCGCCGGGCCGTGGCGGTCCTGCGGGTCGTAATGAAAATGTTCACCGGCCATGAGTTCGCCGGTGATGTAGGCATTGACAGATTCGTCCGTGTGCATCGGCCGTTCGCCGAGTTGCGGCAGCCGGACGGCGAGCGCGAGCAGGGCGAGCGTGAAAAAAACCGCCCAGCGAATTTTAGGCGGCGGGTTTGCCAAACACTTCAACCTCGATGTAGTGGTTCATTTTGTTGGTGGTGTTGCCGTTGCTGTAAAGGCGGACGTAACGGCCCTTGACCCCTTTTGCGTCCACCAACTTGCCAAACCGGGTTTCGATGTAGGGAAGATCCTTGCCGCCGGCGGAGTTGTCGTAGAGGGTGGTCACGTCTTTGCCAAAGGCCGGGTCATCTGAAACCTGCACGACCACGTCGCGATACACACGCTCCTGCGAATGAAAATGCCACACAACCACGGCGTAAATATCGGCGTCTTTTTCAAGGTCAATCTGCAGCCATTGTTTGCCGGGCCCGAGTTCGACCCACGACCCTTCGTCGCCTTCCTTGTCGCCATCGGTGACCAAATCAAGCGTGCCGACGACCGGATCGCTGTCGCTGGCGGTCACTTTCCTGCCCTTGGCGAGATTGACCGTGCCGGCGGGCACCGAAAAGTCAGGCCACTTGGTCAATTTCGGTTCCAAGTTCGGCACGTTGATCGGCACCGGGGTGCCGACGAACAGCGGCTTGGGCAGATCCGTCTGAAGCGGAACCTTGTCCTGCGCCCACGCGGCGCCGGCGATGAGCAGTGCGGCGGTCACGGTTATTCTAAAAAATAATTTGTTCATATGACGTCAAGCTTTGGTTTCTTCGGGGGTGATGGCAATCGTTTTTTGCGCGGCGATGGCCTCGTTCGCCTTGTGGATGACATATTCGCTGGAGAAGGCCTCGTCCGCCGGGCAGTTCAATTTCGCCGTGCCCAGGATGGCGTTGAAAAAATTCTCCAGATGCGGCATGTGCGGCGGCTTGTTGAAACTCACCGTCATTTCATATTCCGCGAGCTGGGCGGTTTCGCGCACGTCCACCTTGGCGGCGTCGGGCGTCGGCGCGGTGCCGCCGGTTTTGGCGCGGAGATAATTTTTCGAAATCAAATCATCCCAGGACGGCGCGCGGGCTTCCCGGTAGATGGCTGACAACACCGGATTCTCCGACATTTTGATGGAGCCCTCGTCCCCCATGAAATACTCGAAATAACCGCCGCCCGCGCTGGTCGTGGTCTGCACCTGGTAAAAGGCGCGCGCCACGCCTTCGGGCAGCGGGTATTCGTAGATCACCATCGCATTGTCATACCACTCGTGGTTCTTGTAATAGTCAATGCCGCCGCTGGCCAGCACCGCGCGCGGGGTCACACCGAACCACCAGTTGAAAATGTCAATCTGGTGCGCGCCCAAATCGGAAAGCGGGCCGCCGCCGAGATTTTTGAACCAGCGCCAGTTGCGGAACTGGTGCATGTCGGTGAAGCCGTATTTCGCCAGTTCCTCCGGGGGCATGGCGGCCTTCTTCGGCCAGCCGAAGTCTTCCGTGACCGCGCGGTTCCACTGGGCCTGGGCGGCGGTGAGCCGGCCGCACAGTTGGGCGTCGCGGATGAGCCGGTTCATTGCAAAAACGTAGCGCGGATTGCTGCGGCGCTGGTGGCCGATCTGCAACAGCTTTCCGGTTTCCCGCATGGTCGCAACCATCGAACGCGCGCCCTCGATGGTGTTGCTCATCATCTTCTCGCAATAAACGTCCAGGCCGGCCTTGAGGCAGGCGTTGGTGATGGGCGCATGCCAGAAATCCGGCGTGGCGACGACGACGGCCTGCAAATCCTTTTCGGCAGCCAGCAGCTCCTCGTAATTTTCGTAGGCCCGGACGTCCACGCCCATTTTTTTCAGGTAACGCTCGCCGTAGGTGCGGGCATATTCCCAGATGTCCACGATCGCCACGAGGTTGACGGTGTTGATTTTCAGCAGCGATTCCAGCAGCACGCGGCCCTGCGCGCCGAAGCCGATGAGCGCGATGTTAAGCCTGCCGTTGGCGGACTTCGCCTGGCCGAAAACCTTGGCACCGGAAGCCAGCATCAGGCCCGCGCCGGCCGCGGCCGTGGCCCCGATGAATTCCCGGCGGGTGAGGGGTTGGCTTACCATTTTTTGAGGAGGGCCAATTTGTTGTGTCGGGCGAGCATCAGTGCGAACGCGATGAGGGCGACATGGATGCCGAGCCAGGCAATGCCGTCATCCTGCTTGATCAAAATCAACCCGGCGGTCAGCCCAATGTAAATCAACCCTTGAACGAACAGCGAGAGCCGCGTGCCGAGGCCAAGCAACAGCATCACGCCGGTGACGATGAGCGCCGGGCCGAGCAGGTTGTTGAACGCGGCGGTGGCGAAGTGCGGCAGCAACGGTTCATTGGCGAACTTGTCCTTCAGCGGTGCCGGGATGCCGGAGTAGTTCGTGAGCGAATAATATTTCACCTTCACATCAATCATCGCGCCGCTGGGATCTTCCATGCCGGTGACCGGATCAATCAGCGGTTTCTGAATCGTGGCGTAGGCGCCGAATTTTTCAACGCCGGTCAGGATGGCGCGGACGGCGAGCCAGCCGCGCAAAACAAGGAAGGCGAGGGTCTGGTCGCAGCCGCAACTTTCCGCAGTCGCGGACGGGTTTTCAACCGGGGCCGCCTTCCTGGTTTCGTTCGGTTCGTTCATGTTGGAATTATGTTCAAAATGAAAGATGCGTCTGGGCTTGTAAAGGTTTCAAAGGATAATTTTCAGGAGTTCTCCCCCGGACCAAACAAGGCCGGTGACCGGAGATTTGTTGTTCAAAATCTTGAGCCCCGTCCGGATTGGGTGCCGGAAAACCGGGCGGCGTCCCGAGAACTGATGACCTTGAAAATCTTCTTTGCAGTTGAAGTGTTGAAGCATGTTGTTAGTTTACGTTCATGCAATCCCCCGCAGGCCAAACGGCCATTCGCTGGAACCGGCGTAATTTCCTCAAAACCGCCACGCTGGCCACCGGTGCGGTGGTGTTCGGCGTGCCGACCCTGCTGCGCGGCCAGAACCTGAACAGCCGTCTGAACATCGCCGTCATCGGTGCCGGCGGCAAGGGCGCGGGCGACACGGATTGCTGCAGCGGCGAAAACATCATCGCCCTGTGCGACGTGGACACCGTGAACTGCGCGAAGACCTTGGGGAAATATCCGCAGGCGAAGTTCTACCGGGACTTCCGCGTCATGTTCGACGAGATCGGCAAGAGCATTGACGCCGTGGATGTCGCCACCCCGGATCATTTTCACGCCATTGCCGAATCCCATGCGATGCGGCTGGGCAAACATGTCTATGGCCAGAAACCGCTGACGCAGACGATTTATGAGGCGCGCCATCTGCGCAAGCTGGCGCACGAAACCGGCGTGGTCACGCAAATGGGCAACCAGGGCAGCGCCTCAGATGGTTTGCGTCGCGGCGTCGAATGCCTCCAGGCGGGAATCATCGGGCAGGTGCATGAGGCCCACATCTGGACGAACCGCCCGATCTGGCCGCAGGGCATGGGCCGGCCGGCCGGTTCCGACCCGGTTCCCGACACGTTGAACTGGGACATCTGGCTCGGCCCCGCGCCGGTGCGGCCCTACAAAAAGGGAATTTACCAGCCCTTCAACTGGCGCGGCTGGCTGGATTTCGGCACGGGCGCGCTGGGCGACATGGCCTGCCACACCGTCAACCTGACCTTCCGCGGCCTGGCACTGGGCCACCCGACCGAAATTGAGGCCCTGCCTTTGGGCGTGATGAACAACGAATCCTATCCCCTCGGCTCCAGAATCCGTTTTGAATTTCCCGCGCGCAAAGCAGTGGTGAATGCCGCGCACAAAACCTTCTTCCACCGGCACGACACGCTGGCGTTCGACCCCGTCACGCTCTGGTGGTATGACGGTGGCCAGCCATTGTCCGACCCCAAGGCAGGCGGAGGCCACGATGGCAGCAACAAACCGCCGCGCGAACTCACCGCCGACATCGAGGCCATGCTCGGCGAGATTCCCGGCAGCGGCTGCCTCCTCATCGGCGACCGGGGCACCTTGTTTTCCCCGGATGACTACGGCGCGCAATTTTTCATCAAGCTGGCCGGCGACAAAAAATTCACGCACTTCAAAAAACATCCGGTCGTGGCGCAGATCCCGCATGTCATCCCGCGCAACCCGTTCACCGGCGACGACGACCTCCGGCAGCATCTGGAATGGATTGCGGCCATCAAGGCCGGCCGGCCGGAACTGTGCTACTCGCGCTTTGCCATCGGCGCGACGCTCACGGAAATCATGCTGCTTGGCTGCGTCTCGCTGCGGGTCGGCCAGAAGATCGAGTGGGACGGGCCGAACATGCGCGCCCGCAACTGCCCGGCCGCCGCGCAGTTCATCAAACGCGAAAACCGCGCCGGCTGGAAGCTGGCTTGAACCGGGAAACGCTTTACGCCGCCACCCGCGACCACCAGCGGGTCAAGGTTGCTTGCGCCTGCCGCATTTGCTCCCGCGCCCGTCGGACGGGATAGGGCCGGGGTGAGGGGGTTCGTTCAACAGGCAGGGTTTCACCACCACCCCGGATTACGGCTGGGTTTTAGGACTCCAAACGAAGTCTATTTCTAACCAATTTGTCGCACTACAAATTTGAAACTAAACCACATGTGGAATCCTAATTTCTGTTGCGTGTTGTTCAATGTAAGAAAACAAATTATCACGTCCCTCCGATGATTTTGAGTTTTCGTGTCGTTCGTGTATTCCGCCATTCACCCGCCGTCATTTTGCCTGCAACTGCACCGGCTTGTAGCCGCCGCGCGATTTGAAGTAGCCCAGCAGCGCAAGGTAACACACGAAGGTGAAGGCGGGGAACATCGCCATCTTGCCGAGTGCGCTGAACTTGCCGGCGGTGGTGGCGGCCTGCAAATCGGCCTGCGCTTTCGCGTCGGTCACGGCGGCGCTCTTCACGGGGTCAATCGCCTCATAAGCGCCGAGGAGATATTTTGGACTCGGCTCCATCTTCACCTGTTCGTAGAGCGCGGGATTCGTGGCGCGCAACTGCTGCGTGGTGGTGCTCTCCTGCATGTAGCCGAGGAAGGGCGCGCCGAGAATGCCGACGGCCAGCATCCCGATGCCGCCCATCGCGTTCAACGTGAGCGCGCCGCCTTTCGGACATTGCTCGGAGGTCAGGCCGAGAATCGTCGGCCAGAAAAACGTGATGCCGACCCCGAACAGCGTGGCGGCGGCGAAGATGGTTCCCGTGCCCGCATGAGCGGTTTGCGACAACGCGAGAATTCCCAGGCCGGCGAGCGCCGAACAGGCCGCGAGCAAACCGACGGGCGAAAATTTATGGATGAGCGGCCCGGCGCAAAAACGCAAAACCAGCATGATGGCCGACGTATAAACCAGCACCCAGGCGGAATTATAACCGGCGGCTTTCATCGGGTCTTCCATGAGCGCGGTGATCCAGCCGTTGGTGCCGAGTTCGGTGGTGGCCTGCGGCATCATGATGATGATCAGAAACGCGAGCAGCAGCCGGCCAAAAGATCTGGTGACGGCGGCAAAGATGACAACGACGGCACCGGTCAACCCCCAAACCACACCGCTGCTCCAGCCGAAAACCTGGCCGAGTTGCGCGAATACGAGACCAAAGCCGACCAGCGCGCCGAAAAAGCCGAACTCCTTGAGCATCGCCTCATAACTGATGCCAGCCTGTTCGCGTTCGCTTTTCGGAATTTTCAGGCTGACGAGGATGAAAAGGAAAATGAATGCCGGAATTAAAATCAGTCCGAGCGTGATGCGCCAGTCGGGATTCGCCGCCAGCGCGATGGTGCACAGTCCGCCGAGCACGAGGCCGCCCGGCCAGCCGGCGTGAAGGCGGTTGAGCCATTTGGCCTTGTCCGTGTTGAACATGGTGGTGACGATGGGGTTGGCGTAGGCTTCCACACTTCCGTTGCCTAGGCCCAGAATGATGCTGCCCCAGTAAAGCAGTTGGTAACCGTGGTGGTGCGCGGCGGGCAGCGCGTCGCCGGTCACCCCATGAATCGTCTGGTAGGCCAAGAACGCCATCGCGGTGTAAATGAGGTAGCTGACGAACGAAAAAACCATCGCCACCTTGTAGCCGATGCGGTCAATGAACAGGCTAAAGATGATGATGCTCACGCCGAACGGCCAGACGCCCGCGCCCTGAAGCTGGCCCACGACGACGTTGTCGAGGCCAAAATCCGCCTTGAACTGGCCGCCGCACAAAATCATGCGGCTGATGAACGCATAACTGGTGGTGATGAGGGCGATGAAACAGCCCCAGAACAGGATTTTGTCGTGACGGTTGTTCATGGATGCGCTGAATACTCCCGCCCGCCGCAAATCTGTCAACGGTAAAAATTCAAGGATGGGTTTTGAAATCGGTCGCTTTTGTTTGAAAGCACGCACTTGACCTAACCGCCCGGCTTGGCAAGATTGCCTGACCAAACACCACCGCTTATGTCACGACCTGTCACACTTTTCACCGGTCAATGGGCCGATCTCCCGCTGGCCGAACTCCTCCCGCTCGTCAAAAAAATGGGCTATGACGGCGTGGAACTGGCCTGCTGGGGCGACCATTTTGAACCGGACCGCGCGCTGGCCGAGCCCGATTACGTCAAAAAGAAATGGGCGATGCTCGCCAAGAACGGTCTGAAATGTTTTGCCATCTCCTCACACCTCGTCGGCCAGGCCGTGTGCGATTTGATTGACGAGCGGCACAAGGCCATTCTGCCCGCCGATGTCTGGGGCGACGGCAAACCCGAAGCCGTCCGCCAGCGTGCCGCCGAGAAAATGAAGGCGACGGCGAAAGCCGCCCGGAAATTTTTCGATGCGCAACGTGGCGGCGACGCCTCGTCGCCAAAAGTTGGCGGGGGCGCCACCGCCACCGTCAACGGTTTCACCGGCTCGTCCATCTGGCATTCGATTTATGGATTTCCGCCGACGAATCAGGATTATTGGAACAAAGGTTTTGCCGACTTCGCGAAACGCTGGCTGCCGATCCTCAACGTGTTTGAAGCGGAAAACGTCAACTTCGCGCTCGAAGTGCATCCGACGGAAATCGCCTTCGACATCGCCTCCGCCAGGCGCGCGCTCGAAGCGGTGAAAAATCATCCGCGTTTCGGTTTCAATTACGACCCGTCGCACCTGGGCTACCAAGGCGTGGACTATGTGAAGTTCATCCGCGAATTCGGCCCGCGCATTTTCCACGCGCACATGAAGGACGTTTGGTGGGGCCACGGTGACGGGTCGGTCGGCGTGTTCGGCGGCCACACGGATTTCACCGACCCGCGCCGGTTCTGGGACTTTCGTTCGCTTGGCCACGGCGACATCAAGTTCGAGGACATCATCGTCGCGCTGAACGACGTCGGCTATCGCGGTCCGCTCTCGGTGGAATGGGAAGACGGTCGCATGGACCGCGTCCACGGCGCGACCGAGTCGTGCGCGTTTGTTCGCAAACTGGATTTCACACCGAATGCGGCGGCGTTTGATGCGGCGTTTGCCAAAAAGAAGTGAGTTGAAACCAACGCGGGCTTGTGCGCGGTGGAGGGTCTGCAATGGCACTCGTGCCACCTCAAGCTTGCCTGGCTCGTGCATTCGGGTAAAATTACGGGATGTCCGCACTTGGCCTAGTAAAACAATTCAGCGTTTTCATGTTGGTGTTTTGGATGGTTCCATCCGGCGGAGCGGCGGAGCGGGTGATTGCCGCCGACTGGAATCAAATCCAGGGTCCGACCCCACAATTGTTTCACGAATGCATCGGGGCCGGGCGTGCCAACGAGGGCTTGCG
>Ga0302319_10024088_pt1 | contig 10840 bp, 8 predicted proteins | sample Bog_T0_2_FD_203319 | JGI IMG/M metagenome (GOLD analysis project Ga0302319, IMG submission 203319) | Peat permafrost microbial communities from Stordalen Mire near Abisko, Sweden - Bog_T0_2 | ecosystem: Environmental > Terrestrial > Soil > Wetlands > Peat | place: Sweden: Abisko, Stordalen Mire... | reverse complement strand
GGAACGATACGGGGGCGCCCCTAAGAAACTAAAGCAAGGAGCAAAAGGAAGAGAAAACGGTCACGATCTACGGTGCAAAGCAACGTTGGACACCACCGCCACGCCTCTTCCTTCCTCCTCGCTACAACTATGCGCAGAACTGCGTGTGCTCGCTTTCTCATGGCCTATTTATTCACCGCGTGGAAGCGGCCGGCCGCGCTAAACTTCTACCAATGTCGGCAACGCGGCTGCCTACTTTGGACGGATGGCGGGGAATTGCGATTCTCGCGGTCCTGTGCAGCCATATTCGCTGGCCCGTTCCCGAAATGGTGCGCGTGGGCCAGTATGGCGCCATGGGCGTCCACTTATTCTTCGCGCTAAGCGGCTTTCTGATCACCACACGACTCATCGAAGAATGGCAGGCCTCCAAACGCGTCGACTGGCGCAATTTTTATATTCGCCGAGTCTTCCGAATTCTGCCTCCGGCGTTTCTGTACCTGGCTGCCATCGCCGTGCTCGGGATCGGCTTACAGTGGATTCCTACCAGTTGGCCGCAACTTGCAGCCAGCGCCTTTTTTTATCGCAATTATCTGACATCTACCTTCCCGGAGCCGCGCTATACGGCGCATTTCTGGTCCTTGGCGGTGGAGGAGCACTTCTACTTTTTATGGCCAGTGGTGCTGGCGCTGACGGGAATCCGCCGAGCGGTCTGGGTCGCGCCGTCGCTCGGCATTGGAGTCGGAATTTGGCGCGCATTGGACCAGCACTTCAACTGGGTGGCAGCGCTCGATCCAGCGCTCAAGGGGTCGGTTTGGCGCACCGATTACCGGCTCGACACTCTCTTCTTCGGCTGTGCGGCGGCCCTATTGTGGTCCTATCCCCAGGTGCGGATCGCCGTCAATACGATAGCAGGCACTGCCGGTGTGTGTGTCGTACTGCTCGCTACAGTGGCTTGTCTGTATTGGCAGCCACTAGGATATCTAAGTATGCTGGCGATCCTAATGGCGTTGCTGCCCGTGGCCACTGTAGGTCGGCCCGAATCGCTGGCCGGCCGCTTCTTGGATTCACCCGTGCTGAAGTTCGTCGGGCGCATCTCTTACAGCCTGTATCTTTGGCAGGAGTTATTTTTCCCTGTATTTGGCGTTCAAGCAACGCTGGGTGTCGTCCAGACTTGGCCGTGGAATCTGATTCCCGCGTTCGGTTTGGCCATGTTAAGCTACTATTTCGTGGAAAAGCCGTTCATTGGATACGGCAAGTCAATCCAACGCCGCCGAGCCGTGACCGCTAAAGGGCTCGCCGCTCAGGCAAGCTAGACAGCTTGCGGAACGGCACATGGGAATTCATGGTTAGGCTGCAATCGATGCGATTCAGAATCGCCAGCAAAGCTCCCGTATCGATCGGTTTTTCGAGGCAGCCGATTGCACCCTGAGCCACTACTTCCTTTCGGATCAAGTACGCCATCCCGGTAATCACAGCGATCGGCGTCGCTTCATACATTGGGATGGCACGGACGTTTTCAACAAAATCCTGAAAATTTGAAGTTGGAAATCGATCGCTCGTCACGATCAGGTCGGGGGGGCTACTTCGCCGGAAGAAGGCCAGCGCGTCAGCTCCACGGCTGAATACGGCCAAATTATGTTCCCTGCCAATTTCGGCCAGGGTCAGATGAAACCAGCGAGCGTCTCCAGAATGATGCTCAATAAGTGCGATTCGCATAAATCCTTGCACAGCCTCTGGCGGATGGTCTTTGTTTTATTCTCGGATTTTCTTCGCCAGTTTAACAACTATGTGTTTTACTAGTCCTGGCCGGATGGTACGGGACTATCAATACCTCGTTCCCGGCCCGCGATCTCCCTCATGTGCTCCAACCACTCTTTCGGCACTCGAACGTTGCTATGGATCCCAGACCCGAGCACTATCCGCGGCTTCGCTGCGCCATGAAAATCCGAGCCGCCGGATGACGCAAGCCCATTTTTGCCGGCGATCGCCTGATATCGCAGCCGATCGGCCGCGGAATGGTCCGAATGTTGAACCTCCATTCCAACCATTCCGGCGTCTCGCATCTCGCGGATCGCCGCTTCTTCTTCCTCCAGATTGCGAATGCCTAGGCGTACTGGATGCGCCAGAACTGGGACACCTCCCGCGGATAGAACGCACTGAATCGCGTTTGGTAGAAGGGGCGAATCGCGTTCCACAAAGCCTGGCGCATCTTCGCCGATGTATTCGCGAAAAGCCTGGTCGCTCGATTGCGCATAGCCTTTCTGGATCAGAAGCTTGGCGAAATGCGGGCGGCCTGTCAGGCTGCGGCCCAGCGCCTGCACCTCCTCCAGTTCGATAGCCAGGCCCATCGATTTCAATTTCTCCACCAGCCGGACATTGCGTTCACGCCGGCCTGCTTGCAGCTCGCCCAGCCACGCCAGAAATTCGGCGGATGGCGGCCCTGTTAGGAAATAACCGAGCAAGTGGACAGTCTTCATCCCGCCTGTGCCGCGCTTGAGAATCATGCGAGTGCTCATCTCAATTCCACAGACGAGGTCGAATCCCCGCTGCCGGGCGCACGGTAGCGCAATTTCGTACCCTTTGAACGTGTCGTGATCGGTGATCGCGAGCGCTTCCAGTCCCGCATTGACCGCCGCGTCGATCAATTCCACCGGAGAGTACGTGCCATCCGATTCATTGGTGTGCGTGTGAAGATCGATCAAACTAATCCTAACCCGGCGCTTAATCGCTCAAACCGGGACAAAACCGAGTCTTTCCGCCCATTCTGCCGCATCTGTCGCCGCCCAGATTAATAATAGGTCCTCAATGGGACGCGATATCCAAACTTTGGGAAACAATGATTACCCCTGGACTGGACCATCGCTCTCGGAAGCGGGTAAAGTGACCAGGCATCGTCTTCCTATCATGAGACAAGAGTATTCGACCCGACTCCGCTGAAATGCGGAGCACGACTTGATCCGCCACGCCAACGATGCCGCCATCGCGGGCACTCATGAAATCGACCGCCGGCTCCCTTCGGCGAAGGCCAACTACGATCTTGTGATTGAAATCGGCGTCCGCTTGAAATCGTGGATTCATGTGTGGGACGAATGAGTCGTCCCGCGCGCTTCGGCAATCTTGGCATAGAGCGCCGGATTCCTTCGCCGCGCCTGCTCACGCAGGGTTTCAAACTCCAGGCGACCCTCCTGCAAGTACTGGTCCACGATTTTCCGATTGGCCATGTAAAAGGCAAGAGCGCCAAGAATCTGCTCGAGGCTTAAGACCGGAAAGGACTCTGCGATCCCCTCAGGCGACTCGCCCTTCAGGTAGGCGTAGACCACCGAGTCCAGCGAAACTCGGGATTCTACGATGAAGTAACCGCTGTCGCGCTCTTCGATGTATTCCTTTGCCATGCACCTAGCCCGTTCCCAGTATACGGCTGGTATCTGTCGCGATGGTTAGGTATGTGAAGTGACGGCGACGGGAATCCGACTTTGCGCAAACAGCATCGCATTGAACTTCCGCGCGAACTCGGCTTCCGAAAATTGCAGCGACCAGGACTGTAGTGCCTGCGGCCGAACCAGATGATAAATCTTGTCCAAGTCATTGATGGCCTGCAACAAGGCGTCGTCGCTGTTCTCTATATATAGAGTGCCCCCCAAGGGATTCTCCACGGGAACGATCTCGCGAACGCCGCCTTTCCCCAAAGCGACCACCGGTTTCCCACTAGCCAGGGCTTCCACCGCTACGATGCCGAAGTCTTCTTCTCCCGGCATCACCAGCGCCAAACAGCGCGCGTACAGCTCACGCAAGTCCTCGTCCCCCACCCGCCCGCAGAATTCGATATTCGGAGTCGCTATGCGCTTCAATGCTTTGAATTCCGGACCTTCGCCGACCACGCGCAGCCGGCGCCCGGATCTTGCGAACACTCGCACCGCTGCATCCAGTCGCTTGTAAGGCACCAACTCCGAAACGGCCAAATGATAGTCCTCCGGCGGCTTCCAATAAAAGCTATCTATCGCAACCGGAGGATGAATCACGGCGGCGTCACGCCGGTAAGCGCGCTGAATCCGCTGCCTGGTGCTATCGCTGTTGGCGATGAACTCGTCCACCCGAGCGGCAGATGCGTAATCCCACAGCCGCAGGTAGTGCGTCAGGGGCGTCATCAGTGCCCGCTTCACTGTGGAGCTGGTCCATTCTTTCCGATACGCCGGATAAAGCTCCCACAAGTAACGCATCGGCGTATGGCAGTAGCAGACGTGGCGCGCGTCCGATCGCACGATCACACCCTTCGCCGGTCCCGATTCGCTGCTGATCACCAGATCGTAGGCGCTCAAATCGAAGTTTTCGAGCGCCATCGGCATTAGTGGCAGCAGCGCTCGATAGTGCCGTCTCAGAGGCTGCAGGAATGATGCTTGGACACGATGGGTACGGATGCTCTCCGAAACGCGCGCGGGATCGTAGAACAGCGTGAAGACATCGGCCTCCGGCAGCAGGCGGCACAAGCTCTCCACCACCTTTTCTCCCCCGCGCATGTTCAAAAGCCAGTAGTGTACGATCGCGATGCGCATGGGGAGACGCCTTCGATTGTAGCGTTCGGGGCCCTCGCTCAACTACCCTGGTCTCATGAGACTTGTATCATTGTTGTAAAAACTTTAAACAACCGGGCATTGCCTATTCCCATAGCAGCGCGAAAATCGCTAAGCTGACGGAGAAAGCATGTCCATCGAGATCTCCATCGAGCAGGCCGCCATCGATCCTCTTCGCTCCAGTGTCGAGCTTCCGCGCCGCATCACCCTTTATCCGTTGGGGTTTCCATTATTGCTGGAAACCAATTCGGAAAACGTGATCCGCGCCGCTCTAGATAGTTGGGCTGAGTTCCCCCAGGGCTTCGACGAACCTCCCGCACAGTTGAGTTTGGGCGTGGAAGGGGAGTCCCTTCGACTGCCTCCGCCGCCGGTCTTCTCGAGCCGCCGGCATCTGTTGAGCATCGTTTCAGATCCGCAAAACACCGTCTTCTGCGATATGCAAACCGGGTTCGGCTTCGGCTGGGTCACCGAAAACGTAGCGGCGGCGCGGCCGTTCTTTCGCTACCACTTCTTGGATGCGGCTGCTTTGATGCTGATCGCCGAGTTGTATCTGACGCCAGTCCACGGCGCCCTGATTGAACGCGGCGGCCAGGGAGTTCTTCTATGCGGCGACTCCTTTGCCGGCAAGAGCACATTGGCCTATGCTTGTGCGCGGTCCGGCTGGACGCTGATTTCCGACGATGGAACGTTTCTGGTGCGCCGCCGCGAGGATTGCTACGGTATCGGGAATCCCTTCTCGCTCCGATTTCGGGAAGACGCCCGATTGCTATTTCCAGAGCTAAGCTCACACTTGACCGGCCTGCGTCCGAACGGAAAAGCCGCCATCGAAGTGGCTACCTGCGAGTTACCGGAGATCGCTACGGCAACCGGCGCGATCGTAAACCATGTTGTGTTTCTGAACCGCTACGCTGGTGGGAACGCCCGGCTAACGACACTTTCTCGCAGCGAGGCTCTTAACCGGTTACAAGGTCTTCCGGTAGCCGGCCTGGAGAGCGTCCGTGAAGAACACCGCCAAGCGTATCGACGATTGTTGACCGGCGGCGTCTGGCAATTGAACTATGGAGACTTAAGGAGCGCCGTCGAGCGGCTGGATATCCTAGCGGCGCGGGGTAATTGATAGAATGCGCCGTTTTTTTCTATTTCTGTTTGCTTGCCCGCTGGCGGCCCAGGTGTCTTCTGGTTCCTTAATTGGCGACGTCCGAGACGAGAAGGCCGCCTACGTTCCCGGCGTCACCATCACCGCGCGCAATCAGGCCACCGGCTTCACACGCGCCACGGTGAGCAACACCTATGGCAGCTATCGACTCGACGAATTGATTCCCGGCAACTATTCAGTGACCGCCGGACGGACCGGCTTTCAGACCCTTGTGATTCCATCGGCAACCGTTGAGGTGGATCAAAAGACGCGGCTCGATATGAAACTGGTGCTCGGCGCAGTCTCCGAACAGGTAACGGTCACCGCGTCCCAAGCTCCCTTGCAGACCGATGAGGCGTCGGAAGGATACACGCTCGATTCCGCGTTTGTCACGGCCCTGCCTTTGCCCGATCGCAATGTCATCTCGCTGGTTACTCTGGGACCAGGCGCGATTCCCCGGCAGCTAGGCGGGTTCACGCACGACATCATGAACGATTTGCAGGCTGGACGAGGCGCTGTGGAACTGAATCCGCCCGTGAACGGGGCGCGGTCAACCATGAATAACTACGTTCTGGACGGAGCATACAACACCGACCGCAACACGTTCGCGATCGTCATTACGCCGCCTTTGGAATCCGTGGCCGAGTTCCGCATCCAAACCTCGCTCGCTCCCGCCGAGTTCGAGCAGGGCGGCGGCGCAGTGGTGGATGTGGTCACCAAATCCGGAACACAGAACTTTCACGGAAATGCGTTTGAGTTCTTCCAAAATGAAGCTACCGACGCCAAAGGCTACTTCGAAGTTCCAGGGTTGCCGCGCGGAATTTTCCGCCAGAACCAATACGGCGGCAGCCTGGGCGGGCCGCTGCCGAAGTCCACATTCTTCTTTATGACTTACGAGGGGCTACGCGGCAAATCGGCCAGCGCCTCCCAACATGTGGTTCCTGAAGCGCCAGTGCGCGCCGGCGATTTCATGGGAGGAAACTTGATTTACGATCCGCTGAGCACCGGCGCCAGTGGTGCCAGAGCGCCGTTTCCAAACAACACCATTCCACCCAGCCGCATCGATCCAATCTCGCGCAACTACCTGGCGATGTTTGAGCCGCTGCCGAATTTGCCAGGCAACCCATCGGGCGATTACGTCGATTCGACGCCCAACCAAAACCAGAACGATTCGGGATCGGTCCGCATCGATCATTCGTGGCATGCCGGCAGCCAGTTGTTCGCCCGCTACACCATCAACGATGAACGGACTCTGCTGGCTGGTTCGTTTCCGGAGCGCCCCACCTCGGAGAGTCTGCGCGCGCAACAGGCCACCGTCGGCCAGACCTTTTCCGGTCCGTCCTGGGTGAGTGAGTTGAGACTAGCGTTCACTCGTTTGCGCGTCTTCGATTTGCCGCTTAGCGCGTTCGGAACCAATGTCACTCAAGCTTTGGGGATTCAGGGCTTCCCCAATGACCCCTATACCTACGGACTGCCCGCACTCGTAGTGACCGACTACGACATGGTTCAGGATTCCGACACGCTGCCGCAGACCCAGCGAGACAACAGCTTGTTCGCCTCGGCGAGCTTCTCGCGAACTAACGGAAGACATACCTGGAAGGCCGGCTTTCAGTGGACCCACTTCACCATGGCGTATCTGCAAAGCGAGTTCGTCCGCGGGCAGTTTACGTTTAACGGCACCCTCACCGAGGACCTGGCGAATCCCAACACCACTGGCGATGCCTTTGCCGATTTCCTGCTGGGCTTTCCGGAAGAAACGCAGCGCCAGGTAGGAACTGCCCAGGCATACCTAAGGAACGACAGTTACGCCGGTTATGTACAGGACGATTGGCGAGTCGCGCATAACATCACTTTGACTGCTGGCTTGAGATATGAATACACGTCGCCCTTCACCGAAGATCGACACAATCTGTTAAACCTCGATTACTCGAATCTGCCCGCGCAGTCCACTCTGCAACCTGTTAATTCCGCCCAAACTCCTAACTATCGGGCCTTCTCGCCGCGCGTCGGCGTGGCCGTTCGGCTGCCGCACAATTCAGTCTTTCGCGCCGGGTACGGGATCTACTACAGCCAGGAGATCGCCGACGAGACGTACGATTTGCTGCGAAATGGAGTCCAAACGCAAATCAACGAGCCGGCTTCGAACGTTCCCGTGTTAACTCTGGCCAACGGATTTCCCCAAACCAGCTCAACCGGCTTTCCCAGCTATTTCGGCGTCGATGAAAATAGCCGGACGCCTTACGTTCAGCAATGGACCGCGAGTTTGCAGCACGAACTCACACGCAGCACTCTGCTGGAAATAGGCTATGTTGGCACCAAGGGGACCGATCTTGGTTTGTTCCGCCGCTTCAATACCCCCGCGCATGTCGAGATCGGACAGGATCTGCCGCCGCGTCCCGGTAATCTGCAATCGTTGCGCACCTGGCCCGATTTGGGCACCATCTTTCAACTGCAACACATCGGGAATTCTATTTATCATTCCCTGCAGGCCAAGGCGGAGAAACGTATGACTCACGGGCTTTCGTTGCTGGCCAGCTTCGTGTGGGCCAAATCGATTGACGATGCGGATAGCATTGTCCCCGGAGAGTTTGAAAGCTTTGGAGCGCAGGACGAGCGGAATCTGCGGCTCGAACGAGGACTGTCGTTCTTCGATGTGCGGCGACGTCTTGCTGGAGGCGCGGTCTATTCGATTCCAAGTTTGAACTACTGGCGGCCGTTGTTCTCCAACTGGCAAACCAGCGGAACGTTCGTCTTCCAGGATGGAACACCGTTGAATCCGGTTTATTTCGCCACCGATTTTGCGAATTCCGGAACACCCAACCGGCCCAATGTGGCGCCCGGAGTAAGCGTCAACCTGCCCGCAAGCCAGCGATCGGCCGATCGATTCTTCAACACCGCCGCCTTCTCCGATCCTGCTCCTTATACCTTTGGCGATGCCGGGCGCGATATACTTCCCGGTCCTGGAAATGCCGTGGTGGATCTGTCGTTGCATCGCCGTTTTCGAATCCGTGAACGGGCCACGTTCGAAATTCGCGCCGATTCATTCAATCTTCTGAATCATCCGAATATCGGCATTCCCGGGCCCTATCCCGATTTCGGACCTTTCTTCGGCAAAGCGCTATCGGCGGGCGATCCACGCCGCTTCCAGTTCGGCGCCAGGGTCGATTTCTGAAGCTGCCCCCATCGATTCCGATCTACGCGCGAGCGGTTATCGAGGCTCTTCAATTCTCGGATGCTTCCACAAAGACTCTGGACGAACTGGACGACAAGGATTGGGAAAAACTGCTGGCGTTCTCAGACCGGAGTCTACTGTCCCTGCCTCTCGGACTCCGTTGGCCGTGCGGGGCGCTGAACCAGAGACTCTCCGACAATGCGCAACGATGGCGGCACACTAAGGCGGCATACGCCGATATCGCGCGCGCCTTCGAAGCGGCCGATCTCGAATTCGTTGTCTTAAAAGGCTTCGCCCACTGTCCGGATTTTGTAAGCGATCCTCGCCATCGCGCTCAATACGATTTCGACCTCCTTGTACCGGCAGTGAAAACTCAGGAAGCTCTCGAAATCGCACGCGGGCTTGGCTACCAACCTATCGTCACTATGGACCGCCTTCCTGTCGATCATCTCCCCACTATGATCCGCAAGACTGGCTGGGAATGGCGCGGGAACTATTTCGATCCCGATCTGCCCCTATCGCTGGAGCTGCATTTCCGGCTCTGGGATCGGCAGACCGAGAAGATCGGGATTGACGGCCTGGAAGAATTCTGGGAGCGCCGCGAGAAGCGAACCATCGATGGCTTGAGTTTCAGTGGCCTATCGAGAATGGATGCTATAGGCTACGCGTCGCTTCACCTGTTGCGCCATTTGCTAAGAGGCGATGTCCGGCCTGCGCATGTGTATGAACTTGCCTCGTTCTTTGAAAAGGCCGCACCGGATGCCGCGTTCTCGGAATCCTGGAGTACGACTCATAGCGAGAGTCTGCGCCGGGTAGTAGCGACTTGCGCGGCCCTAGCGCAAGCGTGGTTCGCCTGCCGTTTAAGCGCACCCGTGCAAGCCGAGATCGCCCGGTTGCCAGCTCCGGTTCAACGCTGGCTCGCCGAATACGCCCTCTCCCCGTTAGCATCGTTGTTTCAACCCAACAAAGACGAGCTGTGGCTGCATCTTAGCCTTCTTGATTCGTTGGGAGCTAAAGCATCGGTACTGCAGAGGAGGCTGCTTCCGTTCTCGCTGCCCGGAGCGATCGGCGCGACACACGTTCCGGCGGCAGATCTTACGCTCGCCATCCGATTGCGAGCCGTAGTCCGCTACGGTGTGTTCCTGTTCCTACGTCTGGTCCATCACGCGCTGGCGTTGCCGGGGGTTCTAACAGGCGCGATACGCTGGTTTGCACCAAGTCTCGACTTAGGCCGCGAATACTGGCGATTCTTTCTCGCCGCCGGACTCTTCGACTTTGGTTTGTTCGTGTACTTCCTGCTTTACAACCTATATTTGCTACAACTCGGATTTGGCGAGAAATTCCTAGGCTTCGTGAGCAGCGCCATGCTGGCGGGCGGCATCGCCGGCTCCATCCCCGCGGGCCTCGCGATGCAGCGCTTCGGCTTGCGGAATACGTTGCTGGGCGGATTCATTGCAGTCGCGATGCTTTCCGCCACTCGAGCGAGCGTGACCTCTGGCCCGCTGCTGATCGCGCTCGCCGCAGCCGCTGGATTCGCTTCCTCCATTTGGGCCGTGGCAATCTCTCCCTGCGTCGCCCAATTGACCACCCCCAAGAATCGAGCCTTGGGCTTCAGCTTGGTGTTCTCCGCGGGTATCGGGATCGGCGTTTTTGGCGGCGTCATTGGAGGGCGTCTTCCCGCCTGGTTCGCGCGGATCGGCTCCAGCCCGATAGGCCCACTCAATTACCGAGCGTCGCTATTGGTTGGTTGCGCGATCGTCCTGTTAGCGGCGTGGCCGCTGCGAAGACTTGACTTGGCTGCCGGTGAACGAAGCGCCAGGATGCGCCGCCCTGGACCCGGACTCTCCCGCTATCTGGTCGCGGCCGCGGTATGGAATCTCGGGACGGGCGCATTTAACCCGTTCTTCACCGCTTATTTCGCGCGTCTGCACACCGGAGTCGAAACCATCGGTGTGATTTTTTCGATGTCCCAACTGGCGCAGGTGG
>Ga0302319_10024087_pt1 | contig 10841 bp, 7 predicted proteins | sample Bog_T0_2_FD_203319 | JGI IMG/M metagenome (GOLD analysis project Ga0302319, IMG submission 203319) | Peat permafrost microbial communities from Stordalen Mire near Abisko, Sweden - Bog_T0_2 | ecosystem: Environmental > Terrestrial > Soil > Wetlands > Peat | place: Sweden: Abisko, Stordalen Mire... | reverse complement strand
GCTCTCGTCACGCGGCACGATGTGGTGCTGACCAATTTTGACGTGGCGAATCCACTGTCGGTCGGCAACGGCAAATTTTGTCTCACTGTGGATGCCACCGGACTACAGACCTTTCCTGAAGCGTTTGAAAAAACCACGCCGCTCGGCACCTTGTCGGACTGGGGCTGGCATACGTTCCCGAATACAAACGGGTGGGACATTGACCATTTTCAGTTCAAGGAATACACCAATTTGACCGGCCGGGAGATTCCGTATGCCGATGTGCCGCACAACCAGCAGACGCCGGAAATCAAATGGCTGCGCGACAATCCTCACCGGCTGGACTTGGGCCAGATTGGTTTGGTACTGCGGCGGGCGGATGGCTCGCCCGCCACGACGAATGATTTAACGGACATTGAACAAAAGTTGGACTTGTGGAACGGCGAAATTATCAGCCATTTCAAATTTGAGGGCGCAACAGTGGAGGTGGAAACCATTTGCAACCCGCAACAGGACGGCATTGCCGTACGGGTCTCATCAGCGCTGCTGAAACAAAGCCGCGTGGCGATTCGAATTCATTTTCCCTATGCCACCGGGGAAACCACCACAGCCGACTGGACCCAGCCCGGGGCGCATGAAACCCGGTTGACGCAGGACCGGAGCAATCAGGCGCATTTCGAGCGCAAACTGGATAATGACCGTTACGCTGTGGATGCACAATGGTCGGCCGATGCCTACATGACCCGCACTGCAAAACACCAGTTTGATGTCGGATTTCTCCTCATCCCCGCCCGCTCCCCGGAGAATGACCAGCGAGGAGATGAACTGGCCTTGGTGTGTACCTTCGCCCCGCAAACCAATTCACCCCTGCCCACTTTCGCACAAACCAAAGAAGCGGCAAAAGTATATTGGAACCATTTCTGGCAGAGCGGCGGAGCGATTGATTTGTCCGGCAGCAAAGACCCGCGCTGGTTCGAATTGGAACGCCGGATTGTTTTATCTCAATATCTTACGGCCATCCAGGACGCGGGTGAAAATCCGCCGCAGGAAACCGGGCTGACCTACAATTCGTGGGAAGGCAAATTTCACCTGGAAATGCACTGGTGGCACGAGGCGCATTTTGCGCTTTGGAACCGCCTGCCACTGCTGGAAAGATCACTGGGTTATTACCAGAGAATTTTGCCGCGCGCCGAGGGCACGGCTCGAAAGCAGGGCTACACCGGCGCCCGCTGGCCGAAAATGACGAGCCCCAGCGGTGCGGAATCGCCTTCGCCGGTGGGGCCGTTTCTCGTGTGGCAGGAGCCGCACCCGATTTTCTACGCGGAGCTGTGCTGGCGGGAACACCATGACCACGCGACGCTGGACAAGTACCGCGACGTGGTTTTTCAAACGGCGGAATTCATGGCGAGCTATGCGACATGGGATACGAATACGCAACGTTACGTTCTGGGGCCGGTGCTTCAGTGCGCGCAGGAGATTTTTCCAAAGGAAAAAACGCTGAATCCCACGTTTGAGCTCACTTATTGGCGCTGGGGCCTGGAGACTGCGCAGCAATGGCGGGAACGCCTCGGCCTGCCGCGCGAAAAAAAGTGGGACGACGTTTTGAAGGGCCTGGCCAAACCCTCCGTGGGCGACGGAAAATATTTATTCACGGAAACGACGCCGGATTGTTACACGGACCCGAAATGGAACGCCGATCATCCCGCAGTGCTCGGAGCGTTGAGCTTTGTGCCGGGTCCGCAAATTGATCCAACGACGATGCGGAACACCCTTGATTGGATCTGGCAGAACTGGAACTGGCCCGGCACGTGGGGCTGGGATTATCCGATGCTGGCCATGACGGCCGCGCGCCTCGGCGAACCGGAACGCGCGATTGACGCACTGCTGCTCAACACGCCAAAAAATCATTATGGCCTGAACGGCCACGTCTATCAGCGCCCCAACCTGACGATTTATCTGCCGGCTAATGGTGGATTGCTGTACGCGACCGCACTCATGGCCGCCGGCTGGGATGGCGCGCCGAAGCGCCATGCGCCGGGGTTTCCCGACAACGGCCAATGGACCGTGCGTTGGGAAAACCTGCGGGTCGCGCCGTGATGAAGTGGCGTCAGGCATCCCTGCCTGACGTGGAGGGCGGCATCCCTGCCGCGCGGAAAAGCGGTGGAAAGTCTGACGGCCGGCAAAATTCCAACGCGCGTGATTTGCGCGAGGTTATTTCCGCGGGGCTGGGAAGCCCCGCTCGACGGCAGGCAGGGATGCCTGCCACTACAATGTATAACCAGAAATGGTGATTGCGCGGGCAGCGGATTTTTTTGCATAGTCTGCGCAGCAATTATTCCCTTTTAATTCATTGGCCATGAGCATTGAGAAATCTTTCGCGTTCGCGCAAGAACGTTATTCCCAACTTGGTGTGGATGTTGACCAGGCGCTGAAACGCCTTGCGCAGATACCCATCTCGCTGCACTGCTGGCAGGGCGATGATGTCGGTGGTTTTGAAAATTTCGGCGGCACGCTGGGCGGCGGGCTGGTGGCCACGGGAAATTTCCCGGGCAAGGCGCGCACGCCGGACGAGTTGCGCGCAGACTTGGAAACGGCCTATACCCTGATTCCGGGTAAACACCGGCTAAATCTCCATGCCTTTTACGGCGAATTCGGCGGCAAGAAAGTGGACCGCGATGAAATCGCGCCGGAGCATTTCAAAACCTGGATTTCCTGGGCCAAAAAAAACGGGCTCGGCCTCGACTTCAATCCAACCTGTTTCTCGCATCCCAAGGCGGCGGATGGTTTCACCTTGTCCAACCGGGACAAGGGAATCCGCAAATTTTGGATTGAGCATTGTATTCGCTCGCGTGAAATTGGCGCGGCCATGGGCAAGGCGCTCGGCAAAACCTGCGTGACCAACGTGTGGATCCCTGATGGCATGAAGGACACCCCCGCCGACCGAAACGCGCCACGCGCGCGCCTCGCCGAATCCCTCGACGCGATTTTCAAAAAAGCCATCACGCCCAAGCTCAATCTCGATGCGGTGGAACCCAAATTATTCGGCATCGGCAGCGAAAGCTATGTCGTCGGATCGCACGAATTTTATCTGGGCTATGCGGTGAGCCGTAAAAAACTGCTGACGCTCGACGCCGGGCATTATCATCCGACCGAGGGCATTGCCGACAAAATCTCCAGCGTGTTGCAATTTCTGCCGGAGATATTATTGCATGTCAGCCGCGGGGTGCGCTGGGACAGCGACCACGTGGTGATTCTCAATGATGATCTGCTGTCCATCGCGCGGGAGATTGTGGCGAATGGTTTTGAAAAGCGCGTTCACATTGGGCTGGATTATTTTGACGCCAGCATCAACCGGGTGGCGGCCTGGACCATTGGCACGCGCAACATGCTTCGCGCGCTGCTCATCGCGCTGCTGGAACCCACCGACATGCTCCAGGGTACGGAAGCGGCGGGGGATTTCACTACGCGTCTGGCGTTGCAGGAGGAAATCAAATCGCTCCCGTTTGGCGCCGTGTGGGATTATTACTGCGAGAAGAAGGGCGTGCCCGTTGGCGAAAACTGGCTGGCAGAGGTGAAGCTTTACGAAAAGGATGTGTTGTCCCAGCGAAGCTAAATGTTGCCCAAAAAAATTCCGCAATAAAAATGAACTCAGTCCCGCACATAATGCATCACCGCGAAGCGGTGACAGAAATTAGCCGGGGATTAAGCGAAGCGACATCCCCGGACAAGGTTCCCGAAACACATTGCACCCCGCAGGGGTGCTAGAAAACGCTGCAACCATGGGTTCAACTTTTCTCTCACTTGGTGTCGCTGACGCTCAACCCCCGGCTAATTTCTGGCCGCCCTCCGGGCTGGCACGGGCGCTTTTTAACTGTGGGAACACGCGCCACGTTTTCGTCTCAATCACCTTTCGAGATGTCGTACAAATTGTAACCAACTAAAATCTAAACCAATAATGCAACCAAATCCTCTACTTGGCGTGGTCTTCCACTGGCTGGGCGGCCTCGCTTCCGGCAGTTTTTACGTCCCGTACAAGGGCGTTCGCAAATGGTCGTGGGAAACGTTCTGGCTGACTGGCGGGATGTTCAGCTGGCTCATCTGCCCGTGGATCGGCGCGTTCCTGCTCTCGAAAGATTTGATGGCCGTTTTGCATGAAACGCCCTCGAATACATTTTGGCTGACCTACTTGATGGGCGTGTTATGGGGCCTCGGCGGTTTGACGTTTGGGCTGACGATGCGGTATCTGGGGATGTCGCTGGGCATGGCGGTGGCCCTGGGTTATTGCGCCGCGTTCGGCACCTTGGTGCCGCCGATCGTGAAGGGTGAATTTGCGGCCAAACTTTTGCAAACACACGGCGGCAATGTCTGCTTCCTCGGGGTCATTGTTTGTCTGGTGGGAATCGCCATTGGTGGTTTCGCCGGCGTGCGCAAGGAACGGGACATGGGCAACGACGGCAAATCCTCGGCCATCACGGAATTCAGCCTGTGGAAGGGACTGGCCATTGCGACGTTTTCCGGGGTCATGAGTTCCTGCTTTTCGTACGGCTTCCAATTTGGCGAGCCCATCACCAAGATCGCCGCCAAGCATGGCACCGGGCCTTTCTGGGTTGGCCTGCCCGTGATTGTCGTCATTTTGCTGGGAGGTTTGACGACCAATTTCCTCTGGTGCGTTCTGCTGAATATTAAAAACCGCACCGGCTATCAATATCTGGCTTCACATGTTCGTGAGGAACATGCGCATCACGGCGGCCTGGGAAGCAGTGAACACGCAACAGGACAGCCCGGCAGCACCGCCGCCGCGCCCACGGACCTGAAAATCCCCGTGCTCGGTAACTGGCTCTTCTGTGCGTTCGCCGGCACGCTCTGGTATTTTCAATTCTTCTTCTACCAAATGGGCGAAAGCCAGATGGGCAATTACAAGTTCTCAAGCTGGACGCTGCACATGGCGAGCATCATCATTTTCAGCACCCTCTGGGGAATATTTTTCAAGGAATGGCGCGGGGCCCGGGCCCTGACCAAGTCCCTGGTGGTCGTCATGCTTTTGTTCCTGATCGGCTCGACCGTCATCATCGGCTGGGGCAATAAAATCTCCGGAGACGATGACGCCAAGGCTGCCGCGGCGCAGGCCGCAGGAACCCAGCAAAAATAAAATGCCCCGCCATGCCTTCAAGATGAAGTTGAAGCCCGGCATGGCCGCGGAATACAAAAAGCGTCACGACGCCATCTGGCCCGAGCTCGCGGCCGAACTCAAGGCGGCGGGCGTCTCCGATTATTCCATCTTTCTGGACGAGGAAACGCTCACGCTATTCGGGGTGCAACAGTTGAGCGACGACCACACTGCGGCGCAGTTGCCGAATTCACCGGCCGTGCGCAAATGGTGGGATTTCATGGCGCCGCTGATGGAAGTGCATCCGGACAATTCGCCCGTTGCCTCGCCGCTCAAGGAGGTTTTCCACCTCGATTGACCTTCAAATCTGAAAGTCCAGCGCCGTGATTTTATGCGTCTTGTCCAGCACGCGCATGTCCAGGCCGTCGTAAATTACGAGTGAATTTGGCTGGACGCTGTTCATGATGAACACGTTGCCGCCGATGGTGCTGCCCGCGCCGATGACCGTGTCGCCGCCGAGAATCGTCGCGCCCGGATAGATCGTCACACGGTCCTCGATGGTAGGATGCCGTTTCTTGCCGCGCAATTGCTGGCCGCCCGCTGTGGACTTCGCCCCCAGTGTGACGCCATGATACATTTTCACATGGTTGCCGATGATGGCCGTTTCGCCGACCACCGTGCCCGTACCGTGGTCCACAAAAAAGTGGGTGCCGATTTCCGCACCCGGGTGCAGGTCCATGCCCGTGCGGCTGTGGGCCCATTCGGCCATGATGCGCGGTATCAGCGCAACGTGCTTCAAATACAACTCGTGCGCCAGCCGCTGGACGGCAATGGCCTCGACGAACGGATAGGAAAGAATGATTTCCTCCTTGCTTGCCGCCGCCGGGTCGCCGTCGAACGCCGCTTCCACATCCGTCTGCAAAATTTCGCGGACGTGTGGCAGGCTGCCTAAAAAACCGACGGTCAGTTTGTGAGCCTCGGCTTGGATGTCCTTTTTTGCCAGACCTTCCGGCGGCCGATATTCGAGGCTCTTGCGAATTTCATCTTCCAGAGCCCCCAAAACTGAATCCAGGAGCGCCGCAGTCTCCACTTTAATTTCCGACGAATGAAAGAGCTTTTCCTCGTAGAAACCCGGAAACAACAGGCGAAGCAAATCGCAGGTAAGGGATGTAACCGCGCGTTTGGACGGAAGATTTTTGCCGTCCAGATGATTGATGCCGCCGGCCTTGGCGTAGGAGGCAACAAGCTGGATTGTCAGTTGGGTAACGGATTCCACGGGATAAAAACTACCATGAAGGCCCGCGGACACAAACGATTTGTCACCTTGGGATTGGGCGACAAAGGCTGGAGCCCCCTGGTCTATGGCAAAGTATACTTAACCTTCGATCTGCGTGTATTCCTCCCGCTGGCTCCGTACGAACTGTGGCGAGGCTGAATTCGGGGCAGCTCCACGGATTTCGGCGGCTCGCCGTTTCGATGCGAGCAGAGCGTAGATCACCAGGCCAAAGCACGACCAGAAGATCATCGCCAGGCGCAGCGCAAAACCATAGGTCATGCCCATCACCGACGTGTAACCGAATGCTTTCAGGATGAGAATCCGCGTGCCTTCGAGGCTGCCCAGATTCTGGGGCACCGCGAACGTCAGCAAATCAAACCACATGCCCAAAAACCAGATGCTGGCGGCCACAATCCATGTGGTGTCTTGGTGCAGCAGGTGAAAGAACAGCCACGTTTGGGCAATGCCCACCGAATAACCCGCCAAATGCCAGGTGATGGCCGAAGTCAAACCCCAAGGACGCTCCTGGTAAAACCGTTTCATGGTTTGATCCACCGCCGTCAACTCATTCGCCGCGTGGTGAAACATTTTGCCGCCAAATTTGCGGCCCGCCAGCCAGCGCACAATGCCGCCGAGCTTGCCGTGTTTTTGGAGCAGGAAAAAAATGGCAAGACTACAGCCCAAAAAGATGCCGGAAAAGGCCATGGCCACCCACAACGGCCCCGGCACTTGAACGCGCCAAAGTATCAGCAGCGCCCCCAGGCCCACAAAAATCAGGTGCGCCAGCGCGAAGCATAATTTGCCAATGAGCACCCCGCTGGCGGCTTCCGGCCCGCGATGATGCGAAGCCAGCAGCGCGCCCTTGGTGACTTCGCCGCCAAGCGCGGCGGTTGGCGTGAGAAAATTTATGGCGTATCCGGCCATGCGGATGCGAAATAAAGTCCACCACGAGAGTGAGCGGAGCGGGCCGCTGAGGCACTGACGCCAACCAAGAGTGTGGATCATTTCGGCCACGCCTTCGCCCAAGATCAGCGGAATCAAGCCCCAGCCGAGCAACGCCAGTTCATGCCACAGTTCCCGCACGCCCACACGGGCGAGCAAAACGGCCAGGAACACGATTCCGAGCGCCAGCAAGGCTGTTTGCAATTTCTTCACTGTGGCTGGGTTTGCCGCCAACCGACATCGAATCGTGTGCTATACCGTTCAAAGCGCGACAAGTCGGCGTGCGGCTGTTTCACAAAATCACGTGGTCGGGCGGGCGCGCGGCGATGGTCATAACGCGAGCGTTGGTTGGCCAGGTGCTGCATCCGTTCCCGGGCCCCATCCGCCAAGGGTATTTCAAATTGCTCGTAAATGCGCCGCACCACTGCCAACGGATCGGAGACGATTTCTTGATACCGCACATCCATGAAACGGCCCGCGAGTTCCGGGTGGGCGTCGCGAAAATCCACGAAACGGTCCAGCACTTCCGCCAGCACCCCGGCCTCGCGTGCGGATATCCTTTCGTGGTCGCCCGGACGGGCATATAAACCGTGCAGAACCTCCGTAAGATGGCAGGACGATTTCAGCACTTCAAATGGATTACGATGCGTCTGGATGATGAGCGCATCCGGAAATACCTTGAACAATTCCTTCAAGCCATACACATGATCCGGAGATTTTAGGACCCAATGCCGTTCGGGCTGGCCCAGCTGAAGATGTTGAAGAAACCTCCGCTCAAACTCGTACGCCAGGCTGAGGTCCGCCTGCCGCAGAAAAGATTCATAACTGGGAATGCGGCAGGTGGAGACAAACTCTTCAGACAAAAACGTGTAACTGTGGATCGCCACGCATTCGTGAGGCGTACAAGCCCGCATCGGAAAGACGGCGTCCGCCTGCCGCGCCAACCGGCGGAACCACCACAGGCACGCGGCAGCCTTTTTTATCCGGAGGTCCGGTGCGTGAATTGAGCGCGTTGAAAGTGGAACGGGAGACATAACCTCCCACACCCGTGGCGCACGATTACCCGGATCTTCCGCCAATAATTCGTGCAGAAAAGTTGAACCACTGCGCGGCGTGCCCGTGATAAAAATGGGCCGTTGAATGGGTGCCGAGGCCGCGACCGCCGGATGCCCGCGCCACCATTCGGCCAGGCGCAGCCGCGTTTCCAACAGTCCGCCCAAGTGCATCCGCATCAGGAAACGGCCAAGGGGATGCAAATCAGCCTCCTGTTCCAGACTGCGGGTCAACAACGAGAGCATGGGTTCCACGTCCGGGTCGCCAAAATCTTTCAACCCCGTCTTGTGCCGGGCACATTCACACAAGTGCTGCGCATCCAGATACCAAAACTGCCGGCTCATGGCATCGCCCAACGCGGACCAGGTGGGTCGGTTCGGTTCGAAGTTTGTTTTCATGCCATCGCGAATCTCCGTTCAGGTTGAACAACACCGTTGTTCGCTTAGGGGCGATAATCCTCCATCGTTATGTAACTCTAGCGCATGGATAAACCGAATTCAACATGGCGAATTATTCTCCTTTGATTTTCCTTGTCGTGTGATGCGTATCTCTGGCCGGAAAATAATCCAAGGCCATGGCCATTGCAACCATCAGACTTCACGCGGCGCGGATTTTCGCCACACGAAAACTGCCGGCCTAAATCAGTTTACCAGCCGATACCAGTTGTCGCGCTGGTGGGGCTCATAACCCAGTTCTGAAATCAGCCGGCGCATGTCCGCCACGGTCATGCGGAAGGTGGTTCCGGCCTGGGACACCACGTTTTCCTCAATCATGATGCTCCCCAGATCGTTTGCGCCGAATTTCAGCGCCACCTGCCCGATTTCGAGGCCCTGGGTGACCCACGAACTTTGGATGTTCTCAAAGTTATCCAAGTAAATGCGGCTCAATGCCTGCGTGCGTAAATACTCGTGCGCGCCCACGGTCGGCGCCTTCAAGAGGGTGTGCTCCGCCTGAAACGTCCAGCCGATGAACGCAGTAAAATGGCCGGGGGAAAAGCGGGAATCCGAAAGCGGCAAAGCGGAAACGGACGGAGCCGCGGGAGTTTCCGCTTTCCCGCTTTCCGCTTTTCGCTTCAAGGATTTGTCCTGCTGCACGCGCAGGCGCTCAAGATGCTCAATGCGGTCTTCGATGGTTTCCACGTGGCCAAACATCATCGTGGCCGAGGAATACAATCCCAACCCATGCGCCACGTCCATGACCTCCAGCCAGTCGTTGCTCATGGCCTTGAGCGGCGAAATGCGCTGGCGTACGCGGTCCACCAAAATTTCCCCGCCGCCGCCGGGAATCGAGCCCAGGCCGGCCGCCTTGAAATCACCGATGATCTTCTCCAGCGGTTCGTTAAACACGTCGCGGAAATGCACAAATTCGCTCGGGCTGAAACCGTGGATGTTGATTTGCGGCCACTTGTTTTTGATATGCGCGAGCAGGTCCAAATACCATTGCTTGGTCAGCTTCGGATGGTGGCCACCCTGCATCAGGATCTGCGTGCCGCCGAGCGCCAGCGTCTCCTCAATCTTCTGGTCCATCTCGGCGAGCGAGATGACGTAGGAATCGTCGTCCTTTTCCACGCGGTAAAAGGCGCAGAATTTGCAATAGACATTGCAAACATTGGTGTAATTGACATTGCGATCCACGTTGAAGGTGACGATTTCGTTGCCGCGGCCGTGGTAGGCTTTGCCTTTCGCAAGCTGGCGCCGGTGATCGGCGAGGGCGCCGAGTTCCTCCAGCGGCAACGCGTAGAGACGTTTGGCCTCGGCCGGTCCAATGCGCTTGCCGTCCCAGACTGCTTGCAGGAGTTCATCCAGTGATGCGTCGTAAATCACACCAAGACTCTAACCAATTCCGCTGAATGAATCAAATCACAGATGCAGCGTCATGCCTGCCTGACGCCGAGCCGGGCTTCCAAGCTAAATCCCTACGGAGGGAACCCCTTCAAGCTTTTAGCGAGATCCCGCCGGCCTTTTTGGTCCTTTTTTGTCCAAAATAAAAGTTGAATCGCCCGCGAAACCGGCTAGTTATCTGGTGTTGAAATGAAACCAACCGACCTGCGGGGCATCCTGCAATACATTCCGCAATTCCGCGAGAAGACGTTCGTCCTCGCGCTGGACGGCGCCATTGTGACCGACGAAAATTTCGCCACGCTGTTGCTGGATGTGGCGGTATTGCGGTCGTTGAACATCCGCGTGGTGCTCGTGCATGGCGCCTCGGCGCAGATCAAGGCGCTGGCGGAGAAACAGGGCGTCAAGCCGTCGAACCTCGATGGCTCGGGCATCACGGATGCCGCGACGTTGCAAATTGCGCTGGAAGCGGCCAACCGGTTGACGCATGAGATTCTTGAAGGATTGTCGGCCAACGACCTGCGAGCGGTTTGTCCCAACGCCATCATTGCGCATCCGCTGGGCATCCTCCAAGGCGTGGACCATCTGTACACCGGCAAAGTGGAGCGCGTGGACGTGGAACTGCTCCAGACGCTGCTGGCGCAAG
>Ga0302319_10024086_pt1 | contig 10841 bp, 10 predicted proteins | sample Bog_T0_2_FD_203319 | JGI IMG/M metagenome (GOLD analysis project Ga0302319, IMG submission 203319) | Peat permafrost microbial communities from Stordalen Mire near Abisko, Sweden - Bog_T0_2 | ecosystem: Environmental > Terrestrial > Soil > Wetlands > Peat | place: Sweden: Abisko, Stordalen Mire... | reverse complement strand
ATCTGATCGACCTGGTCGCTGCCGCCCTGGTACTTCGATTCGTTGATGGGAATGCGGATCTTGCCGCAGGGCGATGCGAGCGCCCGGCTGGTAAGGCCGGTGTACTCACCGGTGATGTCAAAATACTGATGCTCGTGGAAATTGAATACCCGATGGTAGAAGTCCTCGAAATAATCCATACGCCCTTTCGCCACGTTGTGCGTCAGGTGATCGATTTCCAGAAGCCCGGCTCCGGCTGGCGCTCCGGCGGCAGCGGGGTCCATCACGAAATCGATGTCGTAGATGCTGGGTCCGGTCTGCCGATCCACCAGGTAGATGAGACTTCCGCCGACGCCCTCGATGGCCGGAATATTGAGCTCCATCGGCCCGACCGCGCCTTTGACTTCCTTCGCCCCGGCGGCCACGGCGTCGCGCAAGGCGCGCGCGGCATCCTTCACGCGGAACGCCATCGCGCAGACGCTCGGCCCATGTTCCCGCGCAAAGCGCTGAGCCAAGCTGTTCGGTTCGGCATTCACGATGAAATTGATCTGCCCTTGCCGATATAGGGATACGTCCTTGGAGCGGTGACGGGCGACACGGGTAAATCCCATGCTTTCGAACAGGCGGCCGAGATGGGCGGTATCGGGGGCGGTGTACTCGACGAATTCGAAACCGTCGGTGCCTAGGGGGTTGCTCAACTCCGCGGGTTCGCCGGCTGCGCTCACGTCTGTCTCCTTTCCGAGGGATGAGGACAGAATAAGGCGTTTCCGATGCCAATGCATGCCGCAATTGAATTATTTTGAGCTTAGAATGAATGAATATGCCGGCGATATCCAAATTTCTGGAGAAAACTGCCATGGAGCTTCGCGCAGAGGATCATCGCATCCTGCGCGAACTCGGCCGCGACGGGCGGGTGTCGAACGTGGAACTCGCGCGCCGCGTGCGCATGTCGGAATCGGCGTGCCTGCGCCGGGTCCGCGCACTGGAGGAATCCGGGGCGATCGCCGGCTACCGCGCGGTGATCGATCCGAGAGCGCTCGGCAGAATCCTGGCCGCGTACATGCTGGTGAACCTCGACCAGCGCGGCGCGAGCGATGCCAACGCATTTCTGGACGTGATCCGAGGTGACGACCGGATCATCAGCTGTGCCGCCGTCACCGGTCAGTTCGATTTGATTCTCGAGGTCTCGGTGACGGACGTCGCCGACCTGACCGACCTGACGCTCGACACGCTGCTCAAACTGCCCACTGTGCGCGACGTTGTCACGTGTCTTTCGCTGAGAGCCTACAAGGCCGGCGGCGAACTCCTTCACCGTTGACCGGTTTCAAGCGCGGGGGCCAGGTCGCTCGAAGCATTGCCGCTGTACGACGCCGTCGCACGCCTCAAGAGCCGGGCGCATTGGCAATCAGACATGATTGCGGGATGGGCTTTGGGAACCGGGGTGGGCTATTGGACCACCACCCGCGCGACGCCGCTGTCGGTCCAGATTTTGCCCGGCGGCTTGTCGATAGGATTCTTCAAGCGATTCTGACGGCCACGCCGCCCGGTTCGATCAAATGCCGGCCTGCAGGGGGCGAGGAAATCGGGGAGAACCGCCGATTTACCGGCTACACTTGGGCCATGCTGATTCAAACGTCGGGAAAGGGATCCCACGATTTGGGTGCCATGCACCCGCCGGGCATCATCCGGTCAGCGCTTGTGGGACGACAACCTGCGGGCACCCTGCGTCACCTGTTCGACAATCTGCGCGAGCTCACCCGTGGCGAGATCATTGGCGAAGATCCGCAGCGCAACGCCGAGGCGACGCGGCTGCGCGTCGACCGGACCGACGGCCATGGCAGCTATGAGCTCTATCGTCTCGACCGCGATTTGTTCATCCTGACCATGGATTGCCTGTTCGACCGCATGCGCGAGGAGATTGCGACCGGCGAGGGCCTGTTGGAATTCCACATATGTCTGCGCGGGCGATTGACCATGCACATCCCCGGCCGGACTCAGCCGCTCGTGGTGCAGGGTCCCTGCCTGCTGTTGCTGCACCAGCCGGTGGGCGCCGACGTCGGCGAGAGTTTGGAAGCGGGTATCCGGCACACCGGAATGTCGCTTTACTGCCGACCCAGCTTTCTGACCGCGCTGCTGCAGCGGAACGGCATCCCGGAATGTCCGCTGCTCGAGACCATCGAGTCCCATGACGCCGGCGCGGTCTGGTATGAACGGCGGCACTTGAGCGCCGGCCTCAATTTTGTCGCGAGCAGCGTGCTGCGAAGCCCCTACCAACGCGGCTTTCGACTGCTGCACGCCGAAGCGAAAGCACTCGAGCTTCTGTGCCAGGCGCTGTCGCCGACGCAGGACGAGGTGGGCGGCGACCGCGCCGTCACCACGAACACGGTGGTCCGCCAGGTCGACGCGGCGCGGCGCATCCTTGCGACGCAGTTCGCGCCGATCCCGCGCATCCGCGAGCTTGCGCGGCGCGTCGGCATGAGCGAGTCGAAATTGAAGCGGGCCTTCAAGGAACATTTCGGTGCGACGGTATTCGACTACGGCCTCGACTGCAGGATGCGCCGTGCGCTCGAGTTGTTGCGGGCGAACGCGATGAGCATCTGCCAGGTGGCTGAATGCGTGGGCTATCGGCATCAAACGAGCTTCACCGCGGCGTTTCGCGATTATTTCGATTTCCTGCCGAGCGAGGCCAGGGTGCGCGCCGCCAATCGAGGCTGACGCAGCGAGGGCGAGCTATGGGTTCTGCGGCTGATTGGAAGCTGCCCGCGAAACGGGCATTTCGCGTTTTCGAGAACGAATGGATCCCAATGCGTGACGGCACGCAGCTGGCTGCGCGCTTGTGGCTGCCGGAAGGCGCCGAGCGAGTGCCGGTGGTTCTCGAATATCTCCCCTATCGAAAAGACGACGGCACCCGCCAGCGCGATGAGCCGACCGGACGGTATCTCGCGGAACACGGCGTCGCCTTTGCGCGCATCGATATACGAGGATCGGGCGACTCCCGCGGCGGACTACTGGCCGGCGAATACACGCCGCAGGAACAGGAGGACGGCGTCGCCGCCATCGCGTGGCTGGCGCGCCAGCCCTGGTCGAATGGCTCGGTGGGCATGCGCGGCAAATCGTGGGGCGGCTTCAACGCGCTGCAAATTGCGGCACTGGCCCCCCCCGAACTCAAAGCCATCATGCCCATGTGCTTCGCGGACAATCGCTACACCGACGATGCGCACTACATCGGCGGCGCCTTGGGCCTGGTCAATTTCGAGTGGGGCCAGCTGTTTCAAACGGTGCTCGCGGGTCCGCCGGATCCGAGATTCTTCGGGCCGCGCTGGCAGGAGGAATGGCTCAAGCGGCTGAACGGATTTCCGCCGGTGCTCCATGAGTGGCTCACGCATCAGCGCTTCGATACCTTCTGGCAGCGAGCGTCCGTGGGCCTTGACTACAGCCGCATCCGCTGTCCCGTGTACTGCGTCGGAGGCTGGGAGGACGGCTACAACAATTCGATCACCCGTGCACTCGCCGAACTGAAGGTGCCGCGCAAGGCGCTGATCGGGCCCTGGGCCCATCTGTTTCCGCCGGACGGTTTGCCTGGGCCGGCACTGGAATGGGCGCAGGAGGAGGTGCGGTGGTGGGTCGAATGGCTCCGCGGCGAGCGCACGGGAATCATGGCGGAACCGATGTTCCGGTTCTATATGCCGGATTGCACCGCCTCCGAAGTGTACCCACAAGAGACGCCCGGACGTTGGGTGGCCGAGGATACCTGGCCTTCGGCGCGCGTTGCACCGGCGGCCTTCCATTTGAATCGAGGCACCCTCGATTCCACGCCGCGGGCGCCGGAGACCCTGCGATGCCCCACGCGCAAGATCGTCGGCTTGCAGCGCATGGAATGGATTCCCTTTTCGATGAGCAGCGATTTGTCCAAGGAGCAGACACCGGATGATGAGAACTCGGCGCGATTCGATTCCGCACCGCTGCCGGCGGACCTCGAAATCATCGGACGCCCGATCGCGACCCTGCGCATCGCCGCCGACGTGCCGGTCGCGCATGCGGCCGTAAGACTCACGGAAATCAATGCCGACGGAACCTCCTGGCTGGTCACGTACGCGCTCCTCAATTTGACCCATCGCGACGGCCACCGCGAGCCGTCGCCGCTCGTCCCCGGACGCTTCTACGATGTCGAAGTGCCGCTCAATTTGATGGCGCACCGATTCAAGAAAGGCAATCGGCTTCGGCTCGCCCTGTCGGAAAGTCTCTGGCCTCTGGTGTGGCCGGCGCCCACGCCGGCGGTCCTCAGTGTAGTGACGGGAGTGTCGAAGCTCACCCTGCCCGTGCGTGCGCCGCGGCAGCCGGAACCCGAATTCAAGATCCCGCTCAAGCACGTCCAGGAGGACGGCTCGAAGCTCGGCGGCGGCGTGACGGTGACAGGACCCGACGCAGAAGGCCGCGTCGTCGTCGAGCGCCAATCGCCGCAGCTGCGCTGGCGGCTTGAGACGACGGCGGGAGACCCGAACAGCGGCCGGTGGGCGGGCGAGATGACCGATCGCTACGAACGCGATGACTGGGGTGCGAATGAGTTGTGCGCGGGTTTCGAGCTCACCTCGACCCCCGATGCATTCCGGCTGCGCGAATCGCTGAAGGCCACGCGCGGTGAGACCGTGGTTTTCGAGCGGCACTGGGACCACACCGTCAAGCGGGACTTGATGTGAAAGGGGAGCCAAGAGACTGCCGCTTGCTGAACTGCCGAGCGCTCGCCGGGGCTTGACAACCGATCGGCCCGGCTTTAATTCCTGGGCCTATTCCTGTACCCGATGGGTGTTCCATGTGCAGAAGCATCAAGACCTTGTTCAACTTCGAGCCTCCCGTCACCGACGATGAGATCCGCGCCGCGTCGCTGCAGTTCGTGCGCAAGATCAGCGGCTTCTCCAAGCCCTCGAAATCCAACGAAGCCGCGTTCAGTTCGGCAGTGGACGAAATCGAGGCCGCATCGCGCCGCCTGCTGCAGTCGCTCGAGACCACCGCGCCGTCGAAGAACCGAGAGGAGGAGGCCGCCAAGGCCAGAGCGCGCGGCGCGCAGCGCTTTTATCCGGTGAACTAACGGCATGGCCATTCGAATCGTGCGGCTCGGCTCACCGCGAGCGCCCGGCGAAGGCCTGCGCATCGGGACGGTGCGGCGCCCGCCTCGCGGCGTCCCCAAGGCGCAGTTCGCGAGCCGGGATTTCTTCGACGTGTGGTATCCGGTGCTGGCACCGACCGAGGAGCTGCTGCATCAAGCGCAGTCCGTCCACGACGAAAAAAACTGGAAGAGATTCGCCCGCAGGTTCATGGCCGAAATGAAGGAGCAGGGCCCTTCCCGGACTCTCGACCTTCTGGCAGCGCTTTCGCACTCCACGTCGTTGTCGGTGGGCTGTTATTGCGCGGATGAATCGCGGTGCCACCGAAGCCTGCTTCGGGAGTTGCTGACGGTGCGCTCCGCCGCAATCCTCTGAGGACGTCGTCCCGACACGGGGCCGGTGCGGTGCGCACCGTGTCGAAGATGTCGGCCAGACACCGACAGCGTGTCACGGGGTTCCCGGGCTGGTTGCGCCAGGCGGTTGGACCATACTTCCCCGGCGGACGAGGCCGCTGCGCGGAGACTTCCATGAACCGTATACCCCTTTTGATCTCAGTTACGGGAGCGCTGGTCGCGGGCAGCTACGCGGGTGCGACCGACTGGAAGGCACAATCGCTGTCCTCCAAACGTCAGACGGTGAGTCAAGTCATCGATTGCATGAAACGACGCATGTCGAGCGACCGCGCGATTTCGTACAACGAGGCAGCCAAGGTTTGCAAGCAACAGGTCCTTGCACAGCAAAACGAAGGCCCGCGGACCGTACCCCTCGTCGCGGCGGATACCTCGGCAACGCGCTGAGCGTGGCCAGCAGGGTTTTTTCGCGCGCTGCCATCCTCGGACACCTCGGTCGGAGCGCGGCGCGCCCCCTGATATAATTACAGTATGGAGATCGAGAGAAAGCTGGCGATCCTCGCCGATGCCGCGAAATACGACGCGTCGTGCGCCAGCAGCGGTGCGCCGAAGCGGCATTCCGCGCCCGGCAACGGGATGGGTTCCACCACCGGCATGGGCATCTGCCACAGCTATACGCCGGACGGGCGCTGCGTTTCGCTTCTCAAGATCCTGCTGACCAATTTTTGCGTTTATGACTGCGTGTACTGCGTCAATCGGCGTTCGAGCGACGTTCCGCGCGCGCGCTTCGCGGCGCGCGAGGTGGTGGACCTGACATTGTCGTTCTATCGACGAAACTACATAGAAGGCCTGTTCCTGAGCTCCGGGATCATCCGGTCGGCCGATTACACGATGGAGCAGCTCGTCGAAGTCGCGCGTTCACTGCGCGAGGATCACGAATTTCGCGGCTACATTCATCTGAAGACCATTCCCGAGGCGAGCGCAGAGCTCATCGACGCGGCGGGCCGGTTTGCCGACCGGCTCAGTGTGAACATCGAGCTCCCGACGCGGGATGCGCTGAGTGCACTCGCGCCGGAGAAGAGCGACATCTCGATCAAGCGGAGCATGAGCGTCATCCGCGTCAAGCACGACGAGTTCAAGGAAGGAGGCGCACGGGCTCCGCGTTTTTCGCCGGCAGGCCAGAGCACCCAGATCATCGTCGGCGCGGAGAGCAGCACCGATGCGGACATTCTCGATACGGCCGATACGCTGTACCGGTCCTATCGGTTGCGCCGCGTGTACTACTCCGCGTTCAGCCCGATTCCGCACTCCTCCGCCCGCCTGCCCAATCGCGCGCCGCCGCTGGTGCGGGAGCATCGGTTGTACCAGGCTGATTGGCTGCTGCGCTATTACGGCTTCTCGAAGCAGGAACTAGTGCAATCGATGCCCTCCGGCCAATTGGATCTGGGCATCGATCCGAAGACCGCCTGGGCGCTCGCCAACCGCCAGTGCTTTCCGGTCGACGTAAACTCCGCGGAGCGCACTTCGCTGCTGCGTGTGCCCGGCATGGGAGTGCGCGTCGTCGATCGGATTCTCTCTTCGCGCCGGCACCGGCGGCTGCGCTTCGATGATCTTCGCGCGCTCGGCGCGAGCCTCAAGCGGGCGCGCTTTTTCATCGCCGCCTCGGACTACTCTCCGCCGCACGCCGAACGAGGCAGCGAGCGCATCAGGTCCGAGGTGATGCGATCGGGCGGACAACTCCCGCTCTTTTGATCGGGAGCTTTTCGATGATGCCGTCCGCGCCCGCGTTTTCTTTCGAAGACTGGCGCGCGGCGGCCCGCCCGATGCTTGCGGCGGGGATGAAGGCCGACGGCATCAACTGGGAGACCGCACCGCCGCCGCCGGCCGCTCCGGCCATCCCCGCGGAAGTCCGCCTGCCGCGCGCGCTGATGCGGCTGCTCGAGAATCTTTCCTGCTTCCGGCATCCCGGCCGCTGGGAGCTGATGTACCGGCTTGCATACCGCATACATTTCGAGAATCCCAGGCTGCTGGAGGATGCCGCCGATCCTGATGTCGCCAATGCCCTGTCGATGGATCGCGCAATCCGGCGCGACTGCCACAAGATGCACGCGTTCGTCCGATTCCGGGAGATCGACGACGGCAGCGGCGCCGCCTACTTCGCCTGGTTCGAGCCGGCCCACGAGATTTTGCGCAAAGGCGCGGATTTCTTCGTCCAGCGTTTTCCGAACATGTGTTGGACCATCGCGACCCCGGACGGCACCGCCGTTTGGGACCGGACCTCCCTGCGCTTCCTCGACTCGCCGCGCGAAGGCAAATCCGGGACCGACGCGTTCGATGAGCTTTGGCGCACTTATTACCGCAGCATCTGCAATACCGCGAGGATCAATCCCGCCGCCATGCAGCGCGAGATGCCGCAGCGATACTGGCGCAACCTGCCGGAGGCCGCGGAGATCGGCGCGCTCATCCGCGGCGGCGCGGCCGACTTCGCGTCGCGCCATAGGGAATCCGACGAGACGCGAAACTCCCTGACGCGCGCGGTCAAACGGTCGCTGCCGAACCCGCCGCCCCCGGGAGAGGGACCGCAGAGCTGTCGCCGTTGCGATCTGTGGAGGCATGCGACTCAGGCGGTGGAAGGACGGGGCGCGCGCGCCGCAGCCCTCATGCTCGTCGGCGAACAACCCGGGGACGAGGAGGACTTGCGCGGTGAACCGTTCGTCGGTCCTGCCGGCAAAGTTTTGGACGGGGCGCTGGCCGCGGCGGGCATCGAGCGCCATGCGGTTTTCATCACGAATGCCGTCAAGCACTTCAAATGGGAACCGCGGGGCAAGCGCCGTCTTCACAAGAAGCCGGACGTCCGTGAAATCGACGCGTGCAATATCTGGCTGGAATTGGAGATCGATTCGGTGAAGCCCGGCATCATCGTCGCGCTCGGCGCCACGGCGCTGCGGGCGCTCTTGGGCGCCACCGAGTCGATCAAGGCGCTTCGCGGCCGGCCGCTTTTCCATCGGAGCGGCGCGCCGGTGCTCGCGACCTATCACCCGTCGGCGATATTGCGGGCGGAGGGAGAGCAGGCGGACGAACTCCGCGCCGCGCTCATCCATGACCTGGCGCTGGCTCGGGAGACCGCCGAGCGCAACCGCTGACCGCCGCCCGCCCCCGGGCGCGCCGCAGCGGCATATCCGTTAACATAGGCGGCGTGAAAATCGTCACCTACAACGTCAATGGCATCTCCGCGAGACTGCCGAATTTCCTGCGCTGGTTGAAGGAGACCTCGCCGGATGTCGCGTGCCTGCAGGAACTGAAGGCGCCGCAGGAGAACTTCCCCGAGGCCGCGATTCGCGAAGCGGGTTACGGCGTCATCTGGCACGGACAAAAAAGCTGGAACGGCGTCGCCATCCTGGCGCGCGGAACGGAGCCCGTCGAGATCCGGCGCGTACTGCCCGGCGATGCGGAGGATGTCCACAGCCGCTACATCGAGGCGACGGTGCACGAGATCACCGTGGGTTGTCTGTATCTGCCGAACGGCAACCCCGCACCGGGACCCAAGTACGACTACAAGCTCCAGTGGCTCGCGCGATTCATCGCTCACGCCGCCGAGCTGGTGTCGAGCGATACGCCCGTGGTGCTGGCCGGCGACTATAACGTGATTCCCACCGAACGCGACGTGTACAAGCCCGAGCGATGGGTGGACGATGCGCTATTTCGCACGGAAGTGCGCGAGGCATTCGCCACGCTGCTGCAGCAGGGGTGGACCGACGCGATACGCACCCTTCACCCGGGCGCCACGATCTACACGTTCTGGGATTTTTTCCGAAATGCCTATGGCCGCAATGCAGGCCTGCGCATCGATCATCTGCTGCTCAACCCGGCGCTCAAGGGCCGCCTGATCGCGGCGGGCGTCGAGCGCGACGTGCGCGGGTGGGAGAAGCCGAGCGATCACGCGCCGACGTGGATCGAGCTGCGCTAAGCTGGCGAGCGCCCGGCCCGATCGCCGGGGTATAATCATCGCCTATGTCCACGCCATTCGACGCGCTGCATCTCGCCCGCGCGCAATTCGCGTTCACGATGTCGTTTCATTTCATCTTTCCGGCCTTTTCGATCGGCCTGGCGAGCTATCTGATGGTGCTCGAGGCACTGTGGCTCAAGACCGGTCAGGCGCTGTATCTCGACCTCTTCAGATATTGGCTGAAAATATTCGCCGTGGCGTTCGGCATGGGAGTGGTGTCGGGCATCGTCATGTCCTATCAGTTCGGCACCAATTGGTCGGTGTACTCGAACAAGGCGGGGCCCATCATCGGGCCGCTCATGGCTTACGAGGTGCTCACCGCTTTTTTTCTCGAAGCCGGCTTTCTGGGCGTGATGCTGTTCGGCGCGGACAAGGTGGGCAAGGGTCTGCATTTCTTCGCGACCTGCATGGTCGCGATCGGCACGCTCGTGTCGGCGACCTGGATCATCAGCGTCAATAGCTGGATGCAAACGCCGGCGGGATTCGCCATCAATGCGAAAGGCCAGTTCGTTCCCGCGGGTTCCTGGTGGCCCATCATCTTCTCCCCGAGCTTCCCCTATCGCCTCACCCATACCGTGATCGCCGCCTATCTCACCACCGCGTTGACGGTCGGCGGCGTGGGCGCCTGGCATCTGCTCAAGGATCGAATCAACCCGCACGCCCGCAAGATGTTTTCCATGGCGATGTGGATGGCCGCGTTGGTGGCGCCCGTGCAAATCCTCGCGGGCGACACACAGGGACTCAATACCCTGAAGTATCAGCCGATCAAAGTGCTCGCGATGGAGGGCGATTTCGACCCGAGTCCGACCGGTGCGCCGCTGGTGCTGTTCGGCCTGCCGAGCAACGAGGATGCCGCGGTGCATGACCGCGTGGAGATTCCGAAATTGGGCTCGCTGATCCTGGAGCACGATGCGAACCGGCCGCTCCAGGGGCTCAAGCATTTTCCACGCGATCGATGGCCGGACGTCGCCATCGTGTTCTGGTCGTTCCGCATCATGGTGGGATTGGGTGTGGCGATGCTGACGCTCGGCCTCTTCAGCCTGATCGCACGGGCACGCAGCAGACTGTACGACTGGCAATGGCTGCACCGTGCGGCGGTACTGATGGGGCCCGCGGGTTTCGTGGCGGTGATCGCGGGCTGGGTGACCACCGAAGTCGGGCGCCAACCGTACACGGTCTATGGGCATCTGCTCACCGCGGATTCGGTCTCGCCGCTCGCGGCGCCGGCGGTCGCGGCCTCGCTCGTGGTGTTCGCCGTGGTCTATTTCACCGTCTTCGGCGTGGGCGCCGCGTACCTCATCCGGATGATGAGCCGGCTTCCGGATTCGCATGAAGTCGAACCCGCACACATTCCGCAGCGCGCGGCGGGCATTACCCCCGCCTCGGGGATCGACCGATGAGCTA
>Ga0302319_10024085_pt1 | contig 10841 bp, 8 predicted proteins | sample Bog_T0_2_FD_203319 | JGI IMG/M metagenome (GOLD analysis project Ga0302319, IMG submission 203319) | Peat permafrost microbial communities from Stordalen Mire near Abisko, Sweden - Bog_T0_2 | ecosystem: Environmental > Terrestrial > Soil > Wetlands > Peat | place: Sweden: Abisko, Stordalen Mire... | reverse complement strand
CGCATGGTCTTGGGGGTATGTGGAACCCGCCACGGGGGGTGGCGTCCACGCTTCAAAATCCCCGAAATGCTTCCAGCAGGGCAAGCTCCGATTGCCCTAGATGACATGGGGCAGACAAGCGGGGCGCAAGGCGCCAAGCTGTCCGCGTCATGACTACTAATCAAACGACACAGACAGACCCTGGCGCCCGCGCCCGGGTAATAAAACTCGGGCTGGATGTTCACGCCAGTCTCATTGTTGTGGTTCGCCAGGTGGATGAGCAGGCTTCCCAGCCGCCGCAGCGGTTTAGCGAGGAGGCATTTATCGGCTTTGTTCACCGCCAGTTGGCGCAAGCGGACGCGGTTCATAGCTGTTACGAGGCCGGACCGTTCGGGTACGTCTTGCACCGCCGACTCGACCGCCTAGGGGTCCGTAACCTTGTTGTGCGACCCCGCGATTGGAGTACCTACGGCGAGCGGGTCAAGACGGACGGACGTGATGCCGGGGCGCTCTGCTCCTGCCTGGACCGGTATCTCGCCGGTAACTGCGGCGCACTGGCCGTCGTCTGGATCCCGTCCGAGGCCGAGGAGATGGCCCGCGGCGTTGGCCGCCAGCGCCAGGCCCTGGCGCGCGAGCGCGTCCGGCTCACACTGCGAGGCAAGGGACTGGCACGGCTACGTGGGTTATCCATTCCCGCGCAGTGGTGGCAGGAGCGCATATTTCCCAAGCTGGGGCTGCCTGATGACCTGCGTACGCAGTTGGCCGTCTGGCAGCGTATATTGCTGCCGATCGATGCCGAGCTGTCCGCCCTCACCGTCCAGCTGCAGGAGGCCGCCCCAGCGCAGTTGCCCTCCTTCCTGGGCGCCATGACCTGGGAGTTGCTGCGCCGCGAGGTCGGCGACTGGGGGCGCTTCCATAACCGCCGCCAGGTGGCCAGCTACACCGGGCTTTGCCCGAGCGAGCATTCCTCCGGCGGCTCCCGCCTGCAGGGCAGCATCACCCGCCACGGCAACCCCCGCATTCGCCACCTGCTGGTCGAGGCCGCCTGGCGGCTCCTGCGCTCCCAGCCCACCTATCACGCGGTCGCCAAGTGGCGCGAGGCGTTCCTCGCCACGCCCCTAAGTCCCGCTCGCCGCAAGAAGATCATCGTCGCGATCGCGCGCCAGCTCGCCGTCGACCTCTGGCGCCTAGCCACCGGCCGCGCCACCGCCGAGCAGCTCGGCCTCGCGACGACATAACTTTGGAGCGGCGGGCCGCCCGTAGGCTGCCTTGGGTGTGCTCTGCCACGCCCGTTGCTTACTAGGTGGGGCGGCCCGTCACTCCTTCGCGCCAGCTTGTATTGATCATGGTGCGCTGCCGCTCACGGCATGCGCGGATATTAGGATAACGCCGGTCGCACCGACCGCGCGCTTCGCGAGGGAGCCGCTTCAACCAAAAACCCAATGTACTTCCCAAAGTTCAAACCTCCTTAAAAGGGGCTTGACCGACGTCTCCCCATATTAGGTAGCCATTGAAAATGGCGGAGAGAGGGGGATTCGAACCCCCGGTACGGTTTTACCCGTACAACGGTTTAGCAAACCGTCCCTTTCGGCCACTCAGGCACCTCTCCATTCCAAAACAGGGGCACATTCCAGCGCGGAGACCCCATCGCACGCAAGCGTGTTCGCATCCCACCCCATCCAGGCCCTAAGGCCGCACAGCGCAATCATTTCGGGAAATCCACGCTTCGCCCTCCCCGGGAGACAGATAGGCATGTCCCATCGAACGGTATCGCGACGTTGGAGCTCTTGAAGGCATTATCGAGCAATTGGACGGGCACCCGCCCGGCGGGCGGCCAGTAGGAAATGCCCTCAAGGACCGTGCGACCATCCAGGGAATAGCGCACATGGTCCGACGACCCGAGGGTGGTGTCAGCCGGGTCGTTGAGCGCACCCATTTCAATCTTCAGGTCGTAGGGTCTCGTCCTGTCAATCTTGACGCTCGGGCCGTTAAGGGCACCCACTCCCCAGTGGTCGAGAAAGAAGCGCACGTGCGTCGCATCCTCGTTCACGACGTAGACAATGCACCCAGCTCCCGGTGCCCCGGCCTCAAGGAGACCTAGGCCCCAGCCAACGCTGCTCCCGTCAAACCGCAGCCTCATCGAGACGGGTCCAATGCCTGCGTCGATCACTGCCTTCGCGGAGGCAATCGCAGGTTCCGCAGAGCGGGTAGAGACACTGATGACTTCGCCCTGGAAATCTCGGCTCGAGAATGATCCAGCGAGCGGGTTGTCGAGCGCGTAGACCTCGTTCGCGGTGAACGGATACGGCTGCTCGCGGGTCTCGAGCGCGCTCCGTCCATCAAGTGTCACCCGTATGCAGTCGGGCCTGACGATGGCGTCGCTGTGGGCGAAGAGCGGCCCAAGGGCCACCGTCATCACGTGTTCGGCGCCGTCGTCGATGTCCATCGGTGGACCGAAGAAGGGCGCCTCACCCCAGTGCTCGACGCCAAACACCACCCTGCCCAAGTCCAGGCGTCGAACAAAGACTATGTCGCCCGCCTTCTCCCGGCCGGTAACAATGACCGGCTCGTCACTGTTGCCGACGCTCGAGAATCTGACCCTTAAGTCGATAAACGTGCGCGGCAAAGCCAGGAGCGGCCAGGACCCGGTGGCCAATTCGCCCTCATCCGCGGCCTTTAGCGAAACAATCTCCCCGCTAAATCTCCTGAGGCAGCCGGGCGCCCCAAGTGTGTTCCATCCCGCGATAATTTCGCCGGGATCATAGCGGCGCAGCTCGCTCGCGTACTCCTTCAGCCGGACGCCGTCCATCATGACGCCGAAGCTTCCATGCGTCGGTCCGCCCGCTGTCCTGGAACCGTAGTGGACCACCAGGCGATGGCTGGCCGCGTTATCGAGGCTGTGGACCGCCTGCGTGAACACGGGCACCTGGCCCTTCCGCCAAATCTGGTACCGAAGGCCGCCACCGGGGAGATGCTCTGCGATGAGTTCCGTCCCCGTAGCGGGATCCCCAAAGGAAAGCATGGGCTCGAGTTCCCCGGCATTCGCCGGGTTGAATTTGACCGTCAAGGCGGCAGTGCCGTCCAACTCCACTCTAGCTGGACCGACCTCCCTCCAATCCTCGACGTCCCTGCCTGGGCCTACAAGAAGACCATCGAGGCCCGGAGCGGAGCTAAGGAGCGCGGGCTCGGCGGAACGAGGCTTGCGAAGCTCCTGCTTCCAATCGCCGGCCGTGAGGTTCGCCACGGGACCAGTCAGGGGACGGTACCCGGCATACTCATCCGATATTCCCCATTCGCGGAAGATCCCGACTGTCCTTGGCCGGCGTGACTCGCTGGACCCAAGGAGCGAGGCCCGGCTCGTGTCGAAGAACACCACCGCGTAACAACCCGCGAAGAGGTAGGTTCGGACCCTGAATGCCGGCGCACACGCAAGCGCGGCGGCCGAAAGGCAGGCTACCGGGCAAAGCATACGACCACTGACTGTGTCTCCCCCGCTCCACGCGACATGCGAGAGGAAGACCAATGCCCCGATTCCCAGCAGAAGCGGAACGAAGCTTCGCCTCGGCCCCCGGAGAGAGGCCACACCCGCCACGACCGCAAGCGCCAGCAGGAGGAATGTGAACGGGTCCTGGACGAGGGCGCCGGCAAGGTAGACTTCCCCGTGCCTCACGAGGGCCGCCCGCGGCAGGCCGAGAAGGACGAAGTTGTCCGGCCTTGCCGAGAACACCGTGCCGAAATGGATCCAAGCATAGGCGAGCCACAGCCCAAGGGGACAAAGCCCAAGGATGAGCGATCGCCAGGACGACCCCGGGGCAGCGCGAAGGCGCCAGAGTCCCGCCGCGACGAGCGGAAGAACTGCCCACGCCAGATCAAAGCGGGCCATTACTAGCAGGGCGCTGCAGAAGGCCGTCCTGCGAAGCGTCACGGCTGCGTCTGGCTCACGCGAAGCCCGCGAGAGGGCATAGGCGACCAGACCAGTAAGGAAGAAAACGAGGGCGAACTCCTGGCCAGAAGCCATGAATTCCCTGAAGCTGTTGGAGAGACAAAGCAGTGCGGCCACGGCGAGGACCTTCGAGGCGTCGCTGAGAAGCTGGTTCGATGAACGGGTCTCGGCGCGAGTCATCCTGTGGCACTCGTGGAGCAAAAGTACCCCTACCGCAAAGAGCATGAACTGGAGCGCCACCGCCGTTGCCGCCAATCGCCCGCCGACGGAAAAGCCCAGCGAGAGGAGCATCACCCACAAGGGCTGGCTGAAGGCCAGCACATGGTGCCCGCGGACCAGGTCCGGGCTTCCCGTGAGAATCCAGTTCAGGCTTATCCGCCAGAGGCGCAAGGCGTCGTCGGCGAACCATGCACCCGAATACAAGGCAACCGCTACCGCAAGGGCTGCAAGAGCGGCGAAGAGGCGTGGAAGCGCTCGCCTCAATGGCCCTCCGCTCCGTTAAGCCACATGGGAAGCGTGGGGTGGACCATGATGAACGCGCGGTAACTGTCGAACTTGGCGCCGGAACGGATCGGAATCGCCTCCGCGGGATCCCTCGCGATGTCGTAGTACACGAGGCCGAACTTCGGGTGGTAGAGGATGCGGTCGTCCCCGCTCTCGACCCCGAACGAGTTGACGTTCCATGGGCGCCACTCGTTGTTCGAGACGGAAACCGAAATTCGCGCCGGGGGAACCAGCCGGAAAAGGTCATATCCCGGATAAGCCAGGCCCTGCGGGAGCTCGAGTCCCAGGACATCCGAGAGCGTCGGGGCAATGTCGAGATTGGCGACCGTCCTGGCGCTGTTGGCCGCCATCGCCGATCTCAGCGCCGACGGCGCCGCACGGGGAAGATAAACCGCAAACGGGACATGCACGACCTCGTCAAAGTGAGAATCTAGGCGGATCACGTCGCGCTTTCGATCCGGGTGGCTTTCACCGTGGTCGGAGGTGACAAAGATCAGACTGTCCCCCAACCTCCCCTCGTCCCTTAGGCTTTGGAAGATCGTGCCGTAGAACTGCTCTATGATGTAGGCCGCCCTTATCTTGGCGTCGTGCGCGTAGCCCGGCACATGGATCATGCTCTCGATCTGGTATGGCACATGGAGCGCGTTGTTGTTGAGGACCAGGAATAGCTTCCCGTCCCGCCCCTTCTTGTGCACGAGCTCAGCCACCTTGTTGGCGACGAACATGTCGTCGACCCCGAGCAGATTAGCGTTCGGCTGGCCCGTCTTCTCGCCGGAGAGCAGCAGGTCCAGCGATTCGCTCTCAAAGTACGTCCTCATCCGCGCCCAGCCGTAGTCCTGAGAGGTGAAGAAGGCCGTCTCGTAGCCCCGCTCCTTTGCCATGTCGTAAAGGAACGGTAGTTTGAGCGCGACGTCAGTGCCTGCCGTCGGGTCCGTCCCGGTCAAGATGCTCGGCATGCTTATGTCGGTCGTCGAGCTGTTGGCGAATGCATTGGTGAACCTCACCCATCCCGATTCCGGAAGCCCGCTTTCAGCGAGAAGCGTGTCGAAGAGCGTCCGAGTCGGGTCAGCCGAGGACGCGAAATGGCCCGGCAGTGACTCGTTGATGAACACTAGGATGGTCGGCGGGGCGTATGGCGGCGTCCCGTGGTCCACCGGAGCGGCGTGGCGCGCTGAGGCCAGGGGCTTCTCCGCAAGGCGCTCGCCGTTCCTCTCGGAGTAATAGATTCCCCCTCCACTTATCCTTAGGAGCGAATCGTCGACAATCGTTTCCCTGTTTGCCGTCAGCGCGTAGCCCAGGAGCACAAGCACCGCAGGCCAAAGCATACGGGCCTGAGTGCCGGAGCGCCTCCGGAAAAGGACCGCAGAGCCGAGGGAGACAATAACGATCTCCACGAGGACTCCCGGGGAAACGAGCTTCGTCACGTTTGATCCTGTGGCAGAGAGCGCGTGCGTCCTTAGGAGGACGGGCAGGACCGACGTGAAATGGGTGTGGAAGAACTGCAGCGATAGGAGGTCGGCGGTGATGGTCGCCGCAAGCACGGCGGCACAGAGTGCGATCCCCGCAAGGCGCAACGCGCCGGGTAGGACGTCCACGCCCTCGAACACGAGTATGCATACGGGAAGGAATGCCAGGATGTCCCAGCCCGGCCTCGCAGCTTCAATGAACGCTTGAGCGCCCGTCCACGTGAGCCCGATCGCCTCGGTCACCAGCTTCGCGGCCAGGCACCAGAGCCCAAACCGGAGCGATGCATGGCGCCTCCAGGATTCCCGGGCCCCTGTCTTTGTCTCGGGGGACATCAGCGCCAACGGCAACGTCCCACAGCCAAGGCGCTTGCGATTCCAGGGTATAGATTCACGGCGGCCTAGTTAGGGCCGTCATGCAAAAGTGACAATCACCAAGGGCGACCGCGGGCGCCCGGCCTCAGGACTCGTCGTCAGCCGGCCTGTCGCTGTCTTCCCTGCAGTCGCTGATGACGCGAAGCCAGATCTCGCGCAGGTCAAAGAGCCGCATCCGCATGTCCTCGCGCGCCTCGCACACGGCCTCGACCTTGTCGGCGGCCTCGGATCCGATCTGCGCGAAGCAGTCGTTCAGTGCTGCAAGGGCCCGCTTGAAGAGGCAAATCGCCATCGCGTAGTCGCCGAAATCCAGGGCATGGATCGCCATGACGGCCTGCTCCTCGCAGCGGTGCAGCGAGGAAAGGAAGCCTACCGACAGGCCCTGAGGGACCTTGGCCGGATCCGACGCCATCAGCTCCCATGAACGCCTGAGGCTTAGGAACAGCGCCTTCGTGGCGATGTAGACCGGGTTCTTCTGCAGCGTGTAGATCTCGTCGGTGAAGATGATCTTCTCCGGGTTGTCGCGGTCCTCCGACTCCTCGGCGTCTCCGCGGTCCCAACCCATGCGGTCGGCCACCTCGTCGATGCGCTCCGGTCCCGCCTTCAGCGTTTCATAGAAGCCGAGGTAGCGATGGATGGCGCTCTCCTGCTCACGCAGGTACACCTCCCAATCAAATTCGTTCCAGGCTAGATCCCCGTTCTCTTCCCACTCGTTTTCCGAGAGGTTGTCAGAATCGAAATCGCTCATCTGTTGGATTGAATGATCGCCCGGAAAGGGCTGTTAGGCAAATAAATTAATCCCCCGGGGACCCCTTGGGCTGGTTCGGCGGATTGAAGGTTGAAGGAGCCCAAATGCACCCCCTATTCTGCTTATCCCGTGCCAGAAACCCACCATGAAACCGCCTATTTTACGGGCCGCGTCCAGGGCGTCGGCTTTAGATACGCCGCCCTCCAGGTTGCCCGGGAATTCGAGGTATCGGGCTTTGTGACAAACCTTTCCGACGGACGGGTCCTCCTGGAGGCCGAGGGCCGCCCCGACGAGGTGGCCGCCTACATCGCTGCCGTTGAGGAAAGGATGCACGGATACGTGAGGAAGGTGGACCGCATGAGCGCCCGCCGGGATGCCCAATTCTCGGGGTTCTCGATCAAGTGAGCGAAGACGGCCCAAGCCCCTCCCCTTCGGCCCTTGGCGTGTGGCTCTCGGCCGCGAGACCCAGGACCCTCCCCGCCGCGGTGGCGCCGGTCCTCGTGGGCACGGCCATGGCAGCCCATGACCATGCCCTGGTGCCGGCAGCCGCCCTCCTCTGCCTCGCCTTCGCGCTCCTTGTCCAAGTCGGCACCAACTTTGCGAACGACTACTATGACTTCGTGAAAGGGGCCGACACCGAGGCTCGCGTCGGGCCAAGGCGAGCGGTGGCGGCCGGGCTCGTGAAGCCTGCCACCATGCGCAAAGCAATGTTCGCCGTCTTCGCGGTAGCCTTCGTCCTGGGGCTAAGCCTAATCCACTGGGGCGGTCCGTGGATGCTCGCGATCGGGATCGCGAGCATCCTGAGCGGCATCGCCTACACGGGCGGGCCGTGGCCCCTGGGCTACCATGGCCTGGGTGACGTCTTTGTCTTCATTTTCTTCGGGCTCGTAGCCGTATCGACGACCTACTTCGTGCAGGCCGGGACCGTGACCGGCATGGTCGTCCTGGCTTCGGTGCCGATGGGCCTCCTTGCCGCGAACATTCTCCTCGTTAACAACTACAGGGACGCTGACACGGACGTCGTGGCCAACAAGCGTACTGTCGTCGTCCGGTTCGGGCGGCGCTATGCCCGTGCGCAGTTTGGAGCCTCGGTCGCTGTGGCGCTCATCGTGCCATTGATCTTCCGCGCCGGGGGATACTCGTCCTGGTGCCTCCTGCCACTCCTGCTATCCCCCATGGCCTTCTCGCACATCAAGCGGCTCAAGTCAGCTCGCGGACCCTTGGAACTCGTGGCGCTACTGGGCGCCACGGGAAAGCTGCTCGCGCTCTACGCCGTCCTATTTGCTGCTGGGGTGTCTTTCTGACTTCCCCCAGTCCTAGGGATCGACTGTCCGCGCACCTCCCCAGCCCTGGATAGTTTCGGACCTAGCCGCGCCCAAGGAGTTCAAATGCCTTGGCCACTGCGGCGGTGCGGGTGTTGGCCGAAAGCTTGCGGAAGGCATTCTCTACGTGCTTGCCGACGGTCCGGGGAGAAAGGCCAATTATCGTCGCAAGCTCGAGGTTCCGCTTTCCCTGGGCAATCCAGTGCATGACCTCGCATTCTCGGAGCGTTAAGCCTTCGCGTCGCAGCCTGAGGAAACTCGGCGACGACGGGACCTCGACCATGACGATGGTCATGACCTCGCCGCCCTTTTCGGGGAAACACCGGAACAGGAGCCTGCCATGGATGCCCTCTGCCGAAAGCGCCCGGAGCGGCCGCAATAGTGGCTGGCGGCGAAGTTCTAAAAGAGAGTGCGCCACCCAGGAATCTAAGGGTCCAGGCAACTTGCTTCCCTCGTCCCAGTGGGGAAAGTAGTGTTTGAGCTTTATCCGGACCGGCTCCGTGATCTCAAACGGACTAAAGTCCGCTTTGAGTTCAATGCGGAGCGGCCCGGCCCCAACGTCCCGTTCTATCGCCGAAACCCGCTTCCACGCCGCGTGCAAGTGCGGCTGAAGGAGTCCAGCCAAGTGCCGCTCAGTGGCCGAAAATTTCTGGTCGCGATAAAGGGAGACCATCTTGAAGCCGGATCGCTTGTCGGCCAGCAGAAGGAGCATGTCGCTGAACATTGTCGGCTTCGCGATCCCGTTGAAGTGGTCTGTTCGGCTCCAGGTACCGAGCGACACGAGGTCCCGCAGGTGCAGGATGCTCTCACAGTCGGGTTTAACCAGGAACTGACCCAAAGGATTGTCATGGAGGAACGCGGCAAAATCCCGTGGGTAATCAACCGACGTTCGTATCCGATGCAAAGTATAAGATTCGAAATGGCGCCCAAACTCCTCGCATGTTGAGGCACTGAGCCGAAATTGCTGGTCGATAGCCGACATAGAAACTCGGGCGAGCGAGTCCACCGATTGCGCTGCATAAATGGATCCGATCGCATCGGATAGCCACGTCATGTCCCTTTGGCTGTACACGGCCTTGTTTTATCTAATTCGGTGATTCGGGCTCCACACAACGAACTGCGTATATGAATGACCTCCGCGTTCTGCGTTCCTAGGTGCTCCATCAGCAGGATATATTCCATATCCCTAATCGCCGCCTCTATCCATGAATCCCGACGCGACTTCTTTATGCAAAGCATTCTCACCATTAGCGCGATGATCGCGAGCTGCAAGTGCGCCCCAAAATCGTTTTTTTAATGGGTGCCGGCAGCAACTCCCTCCGGATTTTTGATAGCGTTAGGCTGAACTACAATAACTAGGAGGCACACAGAATGCCCGGCAAAAAAAATACGGCATCCTCCGTATATAATGAATTCTCCAAATCCACTACCCTCGTCGGATGCAATATCGTCTTATTATATGGACGTTCAAGAACATCGCTATCGCCCTTATCTAATTGTCACTTTCCACACGGAAAGCCTGTAGTTTTATTACACCAATGCGAAGGTAACTGTACCGACGGGTACGTAACCGGAACGAGTATTAACCGAGGAGCTCAGACAAGCATGCAATACAATCGCCATTTTTTAGCCATTGTTGCCTTCGTGGCGATTAGCTTACGGGGCACGTGCCAATATGTCTCCCCACAGATAACTGCTGTTAGCTTGGCTTCCCCGTCGGCTCTCGCGGCTGGATCTAGCGTGGCTTACAATTTCTCCGTGTCAGGTAACACCACTAGCAGCGCCACTTTCGTTCAATTAATAATCCAAGATCCAATCGGCCATACCTACATCTTGTATCAAACTGACATCTCGAGCGGCACAGTCTCGCTACCCACGACGACTTCATGGTTGGACGGAGCCTACTCGGTGGCGGAGATTCGTGTCGGCGACTCACAGGGTTACGAGACCTTTTATGAACCCAACGGCCAGGTAATCTATGAAAATGGCGGAACAGGTCCGAGCACCTCACCGATTTCTCTTCCTCTCCTTGGCTTCACCGTCAGTGGTGGATTGGCTACTTATCTATCACCCACCCTCGCGTCGGCAGGCCTGTCTTCGCCACAGACACTAGTTGCCGGGAGCACACTAACATACAATTTCACTGCGGTGCCCGGAACGGACGGCTCCCTCAGCTTTGTGCAGTTCTTACTACAGGATGCGGAGGGACATTCATACATACTCTACCAATCAAACGTTCAGAGCGGGTCCGTCTCGCTCGCCACTACACCCTCATGGCTGAATGGCACCTACTCTGTAACCGAAATTCGCGTTGGCGACCCATTGGGTTACCAGACCTTTTATGAACCGAACGGCCAAGTGATTCATGAGAATGGCGGTGTGGGCCCTGACCTGACGTAGCCGAACTGAGCCATTGCGAATGAGGGTCTGGGCTCCAAGAAAGGAACCCAGATGCCAAAAGGAAAGAAGCATACCCCGGAGCAGATCGTAGCGATCCTGCGCCGGAT
>Ga0302319_10024083_pt1 | contig 10842 bp, 7 predicted proteins | sample Bog_T0_2_FD_203319 | JGI IMG/M metagenome (GOLD analysis project Ga0302319, IMG submission 203319) | Peat permafrost microbial communities from Stordalen Mire near Abisko, Sweden - Bog_T0_2 | ecosystem: Environmental > Terrestrial > Soil > Wetlands > Peat | place: Sweden: Abisko, Stordalen Mire... | reverse complement strand
TACAGGCTGCCCTTTCGCGGTGCAGCGCAATTCAATACGGCAATCGTCAGGATGCTCGGGAAGGCGGTGAAACTCCGCCACTGCCCCGCAACTGTAAGCGCCCCCGCCACAGTCCGCGTCGTTTCGTTCACTGGACCAAGGCAGGATTTCAGCCAGGGATATTCGCGAACTGCGAATGGCCCACGAACAGACCACTGGAGGCGAGCCAACATGGCTTGCACCTGGGAAGGTGGCTGAAAAAGGCGCAAGTCAGGAGACCGGTCCTCGGCGCTTTTAACCCGCTTGCGTTCCGAGGGGAACGAAGGAGCCATCATGTCTGTTTCCGCATCTCTGCGCGGACGTCCTGTCCGCATTTTGCCCTGCCTTTTCGCCAATCTCCTTGTAGCGATCCTGTTCACTGCGTGCGCAGCGCTGGGTCATGCCGCCTCCATTCACGGCGTGGTGACAGACGCTTCGGGCGCAAAGGTCACCGGTGCCAACGTTGTGCTGCTCAGCGACGGGAAAGTTGTTACCACTGCAGTCTCGACAGCCGACGGCAGTTTTCAGATCACAACAGGTTCGACGGGACGGTTTTTCCTGGTTGTCTCGGCCAAAAGCTTTCGACAGTTGGAGACGCCGGGATTCTACGCCGGGCAGTTGGACAACATCGAGCGCAACGTCGTGCTGGAGCCGGAGTGGGTGCGCGAGTCGATGGTTGTGACCGCAACTGGGACGCCCACGCCGCAGGCGCAGACCAGTGCCGCAACCAGCGTGCTGGGCCCGGTGGAGCTGGCCTTGGATGACGATCTGGTGAGCGTGCTGCGTCTGATGCCTGGTACGTTCGTGGCGCAGGACGGGCAGATGGGCGGCCAAACATCCCTGTTTATCCGCGGAGGCGACTCAGACGCGAACAAGATTCTTGTGGATGGAGTGAGCGCAGGCGACCTCGGCGGCCGGTTCGATTTTGGGACGCTCTCGACCACGGCGGTTGAAAGTGCAGAGGTGTATCGCGGGCCGAATTCGAGCCTCTACGGCGCCGATGCGGAGACCGGCGTGGTCAGCCTGACGACACCCCATGGGACGACGAGTTTTCCATCGCTGCTGTTCCATGGCGATGCCGGAAACCTTCTCACATCGCGCGAAGAGCTTGAGTTGGCCGGCGCGTACAAGAAGTTCGATTATCTGGGCGCCTTCAGTTGGTTGCAGACAGCCAACAATTTGCCCAATGACGAGTTCCATGTGGCCACCACGGCGGCCAACGTGGGCTGGCAACCGAACGGGAATACTCAGATTCGCGCAACCCTGCACTACGGCGTGGATGGCACAGGCGTACCCAATACCTGGGACTTTTATCACGTTGCGGACCAGGCGACGGAAAAGGATCAGGACCTTTTCATGAGCGCGTCGATCGACAACCAGACGACGGTGGATTTTCACCAGACGGCCCGTTACGGGTTGACCCGCAAGCGCGAACAATACGATCTGTGGAAGATGAGCGGCGGCGGAGGCTTTGACGCTTACGGAGATAGCCTCGGCGATTTGGTAACGATCACCGGCGCAAATGGCGCCACCACAACCGGGCAAGCGGTGCTTGACTACGACCAGACGTATCCATATCAGTACCAGCTTGCTTCCAATCGCGATCAGATCGTTTACCAGGGCGACTACCGGTTTACGCCGCACCTGACCGCCCTGGGCGGCTTCCACTATGAGAATGAGCGCGGCCTTCAGAACGTCGCGTCGTACGGTGAGCACGAGATCGTCGGCCGAACCAACTACGTCTACCTGGCTTCGGCGCACGGGGATTTCAAGGATCGTTTCTTCTACACGCTGGGTGGCAGCGTCGAGCACTACTCGCTGTTTGGCACGCAGCTTTCGCCACGCGCGGGCGTTTCGTTTTACGCCGTCCGTCCGCGCAAAGGCATCTTCAGCGGAACACGCGTTCTGTTCAACTTTGGCGATGCGGTGCGGGAACCGGCGCTGACCGACCAGTTTGGCTCGCTGTACACATTTCTGCAGAGCAACGGCTACCAGTCGGTGGCTCAGGCGCTGAGCATCGGGCCTCTGGCAGCGCCGTCTGTACGCACCTATGAAGGCGGCGGAGAGCAGAGCTTTTTCAGCGACAGGCTCATGTTCCGCGCGAGCTATTTTCACAATCAATATGGCAGGGAGATTGAATACGTAGGCGGAGTGCTGCTGCCAAACCTGCTTCCGGGCCTGACGGCTGCGCAGAAGCTGCAATTGGAGAACGCGCTCGGCTACTACTACACAGACGACTACGGCCTTGCGGTCAACACCCAAGCCTATCGGGCGCAGGGAATCGAGACCACGGTCGAAGGCGGCATCGGGCGCAACATCTTTCTGCGTGGCGGCTACACCTATCTCGATGCCGTGGTGCAGCGTTCATTCAACAGCGACAATGAAGCGCTTGTGGGCGGATATGCGCCCACCTACAACGGCATTCCCATCGGGGCGATCTCGCCGCTCGTGGGAGCGCGCCCCTTCCGCAGAGCGCCGCACACAGGCTTCTTCGCCGTGACCTACACGGAGCGCAAGTTCAGCGCGATCTTCTCTTCAGCCTTCGCCAGCCGCAGCGACGACTCAACCTATCTGGAATACGCGGATCACAGTTTACTGTTGCCAAACAGGAATCTCGATCACGGCTATGCCAAGCTGGACCTCGGAGGCAGCTACAATTTGCTTACCTGGCTTGGGATCTACGGGCAGGCGGAGAATCTGCTCAATGAGCGGAACATCGCGCCAATCGGGTATCCAAGCCTGCCGATCACGATCCGCGGCGGGCTGCGCATTCAATGGGGGATTGGGGCAGGGAAGTAAGTTCGACGCTGAATTCGGATTAAGCCGTCATGGGGTTTGAGGATCGACCCAACTACGGCTTAGCCGTATATTCTAACTATGCGGTACACGTGGGATCTGGAGAAGGATGCCCTGAACCGTCGCAAGCATGGGTTGTCTCTTGTTGAGGGGTCGACGCTCTCGAAGATCCAGATTTGTACTTCTGGTTCGACGAGCGGTTCGATTACGGGGAAGAGCGAATCATCACATTAGGGCTCAGCAAGAGACAAGTTCTCTATGTTGTCTCGACACAGAGAGAAGAAGATTTGACAAGGATCATTTCGGTGAGGAGGGCGGAGAATGATGAAATTGAACAATATGATTTGGGTCGATCATGAGCCCGGCGATCCGCCAATTGAGACGGACACCGACTGGGATGCAGTGGATGCACTGACCAATGAGCAGATCCATGCGGCAGCGCTCGCCGACCCGGATGCGCAACCAATTCCGCGCGGCACTGATGAGGAGCTTGCGAAGCTGGGCCTAATTCGTGGTGTAAATGTGAAGAGACTGCGGGAACAACTGAGGCTGACACAGGAGGCTTTTGCGGCGACCTATCGGATTCCCGTAGGGACGCTGCGGGATTGGGAGCAGAGGCGGAAGAATCCGGATGCGCCGGCCCGGGCTTATCTGACGGTGATCGCGCGGAATCCACAAGCGGTAGCGGAATGGTTAAAGCCGGCGGCTTAAGGCTGAGTTGACCCACCTCTCAGGAGCGCGCCCGCGCGCTCCCAAAGTCAAAACTCTGCATCGCTCAACTCCGCAAAAAGTCCTTCGCCGTCTGAATCAGCACGTCGCGGCTGATGTCGGAGATGGCGTTGGTCAGCGGTATGCCCTTGGGGCAGACTTCCACGCAATTCTGGGCGAAGCCGCACTCCTGGATGCCGCCATCGCCCGCCAGCGCGCGGAGACGCTCTTCCTTGAAGACCTTGCCGGTGGGGTGGTCGTTGAAGAGCTTGACCTGGGCGATGGTAGCTGCGCCCACGAAGCCCGTATCGTCGTTGAACTGCGGGCAGACTTCCATGCAGCAGCAGCAGGAGATGCAATTGGAGAGCGGGTAGCTGGCCTCCTGCTGTTGCGGAAAGACGCGGGGGCCGGAGCCGAGATCGTAGGTGCCATCGACGGGAACCCAGGCCTTGACAGCCTTGAGATTCTCAAAGAGGACAGAGCGATCGACCTGAAGATCGCGGACCAGGGGGAACTTGCTGAGAGGTTCAACTCTGATGGGCTGTTCGAGGTTGTCGACCAGGGACGAGCACGCCATGCGCGCCTTGCCATTGATCCGCATCGCGCAGGAGCCGCAGATTTCCTCCAGGCAATTCGAATCGTAGGTGATCGGCGTGGTCGGCCGTCCGTCGGCCGTCACGGGGTTGGCCGCGATCTCCATCATGGCCGAGATCACGTTCATGCCGGGGCGCCACTCGAGCTCAAAGGTCTCCCACACAGCGGGAGCATCGGGGCTGGCCTGGCGCTTGATTTCGAGTACTACGGTCTTGGTTGCCATGATGTATTGATCCCTTAGGGGCTCAAGCCCCAGATTCTTTGATCGGTCCGTTTGGCCCGACTAAAGTCGTGCCCTTTCAAAACAAGGCCGCGCGCAGCGCCTTATTTGCTTGCCGCGTAACTACGTGGGCGCGGCTTGATGTATTGCGTGTCCACTTCTTCGTATTCGAAACGAGGCCCTTCAGCCGCACCGGTAAAGCTGGCCTTGGTGGTCTTCAAAAACTTCTCGTCGTTGCGATCGGGGAAGTCGGGCTTGTAATGCGCGCCGCGCGACTCGTCGCGCAACAGGGCTCCCAGAGTCACCGTGCGTGAAAGCTCCAACATGTTTTTCAACTGCCGGGCAAAGGCGAAGCTGGTGTTGGCCCACTGGCTGCGATCGGAGAGGTTGACGTTCTTGAATCGTTCGAGCAGTTCGACGAGCTTTTCGTCGGCCTGCTTGAGGCCCTTGTTGTAGCGGATGACCGTGGCATGCTCGGTCATGGTCTGGCCCAGCTCGCGCCAGAGTTTGAAGGGATTTTCAGTGCCTTCATTGTTGAGCAGCTTGGCGTTGATTTCGGCCTGGCGGGCGATCTCTGCGCCGTGACCGCCGTCGCCTTCGTGCGCGGTCGTGTCCTTGGCATAAGCCAGGGCATTGGGGCCGGAACGGAAGCCGCCAAAGATACAACTGACCAGCGAGTTTGCGCCCAGGCGGTTGGCGCCGTGGTACTGGTACTCGCATTCTCCGGCGGCAAAGATGCCGGGAATATTGGTCATCTGGTTGAAATCTACCCAGAGGCCGCCCATCGTGTAATGCACGCCGGGGAAGATCTTCATGGGCACATCGCGCGGATCGTCGCCCACGAACTTCTCGTAGATTTCGAGAATGCCTTCGAGCTTCCTATTCAATGTTGCCCGGTCGATGTGTGTCAGGTCCAGATAGACCATCGGCTGCCCATCGATGCCAAGGCCGTACTCATACACAACCCTGTGGATGGCGCGGGTAGCCACGTCACGCGGCACGAGGTTGCCGTATTTGGGATACCACTCCTCGAGAAAGTACCAGCGGTCAGAGTCAGGAATCTGCTTGATGGGACGCTTGTCGCCCGCGGTGCGCGGAACCCAGACACGGCCGCCTTCGCCGCGCGCCGACTCCGACATGAGCCGAAGCTTGTCTTCGCCTGGAATGCAGGTGGGATGCACCTGGATGAACTCCCCGTTGGCGTAGTACGCGCCCTGCTGAAAGATGGCCGATTGTGCTGAGCCGGTGCAGACAACAGAGTTGGTGCTTTTGCCGAACAGAGCGCCGTTGCCGCCGGTGGCGAGAATAATCGCGTCCGCCTTGAATGAACGCAGTTCCATCGTCCGCAGGTCCAGCGCGGTGATGCCGCGGGCTACGCCGTTCGAGTCGAGCACGGCAGAGAGAAACTCCCAGCCTTCGTACTTTTTCACGTGGCCGGTGGACTCGTGGCGGCGGACCTGTTCGTCAAGCGCATAGAGCAACTGCTGGCCGGTCGTAGCTCCCGCAAAAGCCGTGCGCTGATAGAGCGTGCCGCCGAAGCGGCGGAAATCCAACAAACCTTCCGGCGTGCGATTGAACGGAACGCCCATGCGGTCGAGCAGGTCGATGATGGCCGGCGCGGCCTCGCACATGGCCTTGACCGGAGTCTGGTTAGCCAGAAAGTCGCCGCCATAGATCGTGTCGTCGAAGTGCTTGTCGGTGGTGTCGCCCTCGCCTTTGAGGTCCTTGGCGGCATTGATACCGCCCTGCGCGCAAACGGAATGAGAACGCTTGACGGGAACGATAGAAAAGAGGTCGACGTTGCCGCCGGCTTCAGCAATCTTGATGACCGCCGCGAGCCCGGCGAGGCCTCCGCCAACCACAATGATTCTTGGTGCTGCCATTTACGAACTTCCTTTTCAGAGATCAGGGGTCAGAGATCAAGGACCCGTTTCTAGTTCCGATCATGCGACGTTAAACCAGGGTCGATTCAGACGCACACGCTATTGGAATTGGCGGGAGCTGCTAAAACAGAGACCGCCGGTCGCGGATTCTCTGGAACGTTGGGATACTTGCCGCCGACAAATGCCCAAATGCTGGCCAGGCCCATGACCGCCAGTACCACCCCAAACGCGGCGCAGGCATAGCCAAATCGCTTGCGCGCGGTTGCGCCGGGCGTAATGCCCCACTTGGCGGCGAACAGCCAGATGCCATAAGCAAAGTGCCAGCAGATGGCGATCATGGCGATCACGTAGACGGCCAGCATCCACGGATTCTGCAGCTCCATCTGCACCTTGTGGAACGACGCGTATGGATTTTCAGGGAGCGCAATGCCGGAAAACCGCTGACGATAAACGTGCTGCCCGATGTAAAGGAAGGCAATCAGTCCCGTATAGCGCTGGGCGGTGTACATCCAGTTGCCGGCCCACGGGTAGTAAACGATGTTCGATTTACCACGCAGCCAGATGTAGACGCCATAAAAACCGTGATAGAGGATGGGCAGAAAGATGAAGACCCACTCCAGAACGCGGACCAGCGGCAAGCCGTTGAGGAACTTGACCTGGTCTCCATAAGCGATCGGGCCTTTCAGCGCCTCAAAATTCGAGAGCAGGTGCTCCAGCAGGAATGCGCCGATAGGAATTACGCCGAGCAGCGAGTGCAGCTTATGCCAGAGAAAGGAGTTCCCCTGAGCGGCGCGCAGCGGCTGTACACCAGGGCGTACGGTCGGCGCGGAAGGTTGTTGAGCAGTTGCCATGGATGTTTCGGCTCCTAAAGGGCTTCAGGGGTGGGCTGTTCCAGATAGAGGGACAGAGAATTGGCGCTTATTTCATCCTGCATTATTGGTGTCGCATCTCACGCTCGTCAAGGCGGCTCAAGACTTGTCCCCAGGTTCTTGACCCAAATTGCGCGAACTTGTCGTCATTTTGATCAGGCGGGCCGCTCCCCGCGGACTCGAGAACGGCTCCAAGTAGTTTTGTCCTCACTCTGGACCGCCCATTCGTGACAACAGTCTCAACCTGGCGGCGCTCATGACTCGATGCGAATTCAGGACGGCAGCATGGGCAACAGAGAGGCAATTGCGCGGCCGCGATGGCTGAGCGTGTGTTTGGTTTCGAGGTCGAGTTCGGCCATGGTCTTGCCCAGACCGGGCAGATAAAACAGCGGATCGTAGCCAAATCCACCTGTCCCGCGGGGCGCTTCAAGAATCAACCCTTCCACAACGCCGTTGGCCGTCAGGAAGGGCTCGCCGTCGCGCGCGACTACGAGCACGCAGCGGTAGCGAGCAGTTCGCAGTTCCGGGGGTACGCCGGCAAGGCGCTGCAGCAGGATCATGTTGTTCCACACGTCTGTATTGTCGTTGGCATCGGGCGAGTCCACCAGGCCGGAGTCGGCGGCGAAGCGGGCTGAGCGAACCCCGGGCGCGCCGTCAAGAGCATCCACTTCGAGGCCGGAGTCGTCGGCCAAAACCAGCACACCGGCTGCGAAGCGGGAGTAGTAGACGGCCTTGAGTGTGGCGTTGGCGGCAAATGTCGCCCCGGTTTCACGGGGCGCGGGGATGGTCGCGAGAGCGGGCAGGGGATCGATTGAGATGGAATGCGCCTCAGCGGCCGTGCGGAAGTCGCGAAGCTTGCCTTGGCTGGTGGTGGCTGCGAACAGGCGAAGGGCCATGAGGAAAGTGTAACGGGCAAGGGCTGGGCGCAAGCCGGTAAATTGGCGACGCCTCAAATCGAACAGCATTCCGCGTGAATGATGCACATTCAAACCGAAAAGCGCCTTCAGGATAAAGCAATTACGCTTGGCCAGATTTGGAGGCGATCGGTGACGAAGTTTCGAGTACTTCTATTCGTTGTAAGTTTGCTTGGCTTTGGTGCGGGGCAAGCTTTTGGGCAATTTGAGACGGACCTTGTGAATAGCGAGGGTGCAACCGCGCCTTGCGTGGGCATTGGTCCCGTGGGAGGCCCATTGGCGAAAAAGTGTGCCGACATGTTGGCGCAGGCAGGCTTCGTGCGCACAAGCGAGCTGGGATATTCGGGCCTGACGATCGGCACCGTCAATACAGACGACGGAGTGATCACTGCCGTTGATGCAGATTCAGCGGCGGCTCATGCAGGCCTCGAAAAAGGCGACCTGATTGTTTCGGTTGAAGGCAAACCGGTAAAGCCCACGCCTGGGATGATGGTGGAAAAGGCAGTGTTTGGCCGGAAAGGCGACGCCTTGCATTTGACGGTGCGCCACGCTGGCGCCAATCAGGATGTCAGCGTCGTGCGGTCAGCTGAGAAAGCGCCTCCTGGAGCGCCGAAAGCCCCCAACATGTTTATCGTCGTGAAGGACCTGCTGAATTGGCGCGGGCAATTCCTGCCCTGCATGGGTGCGGGCCCGCTTGCCCCGGCTGCACTCGAATTATGTACCAATCGTTTCAAGCCGAATGGGTTTATTGCGGTGAAGGAGCTGGGTTCCAACGGCTTTCAGATCGACATGGCTCGTGAAGACGGCGCCTTCATTAGCTCAGTCGATCCAAACTCCGACATGGCCAAGGCCGGCATTCAGCCCGGAGACGAGATCCTGGCAGTGGAAGGCCACCCGTTGACCGGGAGCATCGGCGAGGAAGCCAAAGCCCAGATATTCGGCAAGGCCGGCGATCAGCTTCACATAAAAGTCAGCCGCAATGCAACGGAAACGACAGTGGTTCTGCAACTGGCGGCCAAGCCGCAGAATTAGAATCCACCTGCATCCCCGCCCGCGCTCATTCAACAATGGAATCCTTGGCAATACGGCCGTGCGGCTGTTTTTGACAGAGACTCTGCGCGTTGTTTAAGGTTATTCCGTCTGGAAATTATTTCATTTGATAAATAAGCGCCGCACAGTGCCCGGGAAGCCAACACAGCTTCCCAAAGCAAGGCGGCAAGCTGCACAATGGACGGGTTTCTTTCTGACGAAGAGCAGGCACATGAACATGGGATTGATGCGGCAAGTGGCGTACAGGGTGATTCTCTCAGGGCTCGTTCTGGGTTCAGCGGCAACGGCGAGGTCAGCTCCAGCATTTGTGGGTCCGGTGGAGTTGCGTGTCGACAACCTGAAAACGCCGCTTGGAATCGACGACCCGACGCCCAGCTTCTCGTGGCAGTTGCACGATCCGGCGCGCGGCGCGAAGCAGACTGCATATCAGGTATTGGTTGCTTCAAACGAGCAGCTTCTAAGCCAAGGCAAGGCAGATATTTGGGATAGCGGGCGGGTCGTATCCGGCGAGTCCTTGAATGTGGCCTACAAGGGGCCGGCTATTGCGGCGTCGACGCGCAGCTTCTGGCGGGTGAAGGCCTGGGCCGCGGACGGCAAGCCGTATGCCGAGAGCAAAATCAGCTGGTGGGAGACCGGCCTGGTCACAAAAGAACCCTGGCAGGCGAAGTGGATCGGCTATGAGACGCCGGAGGAGGATGCCGTGCGCCACGCGACGGCGGATTGGATCACAAGTCCAGACGTTGCCGCGCTGGATGCGGAAAAGGCGTCGGAGCAGCATACGGCCTACAGGCAGACATTGACGCTGCCAAAGTCCGTGCGCCGGGCTGTCCTATACGCGACCGGCCAGGATAGCGTATCGGCGTGGATCAACGGTGCGCGGGTGCTGACCGCCGACAAACTGCCGGCGTGGAAGCAGATGCCCTGGAAGAAGTTTGTGCGCGCGGATGTGACCGCCAAAATGACCAGCGGCCCCAACTCGATTGCGATTGAGACTGTGCATTATGTGGTGAACCCCAACGGATTGGCTACCGGCGACGCGCCGCCGATGATTGCAACGCTGGTTGTCGAGTTTACAGACGGGACAGTTGCGACGTTTTCATCGGGAACGGATTGGAAGACGGCAATTCATGCCGCTTCGGGTTGGCAAGAGACGGGATTCGACGACTCGGGTTGGAAAAAGGCGCTGGCCTGGGTGCAAGGGCCGGGGACAATGAGCGCGCCCATCGGGCATCCTTGGATTCCCGATTCAGTCAAGGCTCTGCGGCATCCGTTTGATGTGGCGGCTCCCGTGAAGTCGGCGCGGCTGTATGCAACTTCTCTTGGGGCGTACGAACTGTTTCTCAACGGCAAGCGCGTGGGAGACGATGTGCTGGCGCCTGGTTGGACCGACTTTCGGCAGCGCGTGAAGTACCAGACCTATGACGTGACCGCTCAAGTGGCGCAAGGAAAAAACGCCATTGGCGCGCTGCTTGCGCCGGGCTGGTACGAGACGCCGCTCGAATGGTTTCAGCAGCCGAACAACTATGGCGACACGCCGCCGGCCCTGCTGGTCCAGTTGCGCATTGAGCACACCGATGGAAGCGTGGAGTGGGTGACCACAGACGCCTCCTGGACGGCGAGTACGTCTGACATCCTGCACTCGGAGATTTACGACGGCGAGAGCCAGGATGCGCGGGCCAGGCAGACTGGCTGGGACACGGCTGCATTCCAAGCGGCATCGTGGAAAACTGCAATCATCATCGATCCGAAGCCGGTCGCGATCGAGGCGCAGGATTTTCCATCCATTCGAG
>Ga0302319_10024082_pt1 | contig 10842 bp, 8 predicted proteins | sample Bog_T0_2_FD_203319 | JGI IMG/M metagenome (GOLD analysis project Ga0302319, IMG submission 203319) | Peat permafrost microbial communities from Stordalen Mire near Abisko, Sweden - Bog_T0_2 | ecosystem: Environmental > Terrestrial > Soil > Wetlands > Peat | place: Sweden: Abisko, Stordalen Mire... | reverse complement strand
CCTGCCGCAGGGCAGCCTGACGGTGGAGAACAAGCAGATTGAGCTGACGCCCAGCGATGGGGCGCGCACTGAGCCTATCCCGCTGGCGAACGTGGCTTATGTGATCGACCAGCCTACTTTCGACAGGGAGCTGCGCACGGAACCCGGATTCTTTTCCGGTTGGGGCGGCAATGCGACGGCTGGGGCCACCGTGGTGCAGGCCACGCAAAACACTGAAACCTTCAGTGGCGGCTTTTCGCTGGTGCGGGTGGTGCCGCCGGTTGGGTGGCTCGATCCCAGAAATCGCACGGCCGTGGACTTTGGCGGTTCCTATGGAAAGATCACCGAGCCGGGCACATCTACCGTAAAGACGGCGATCTACCATGCGGACGCGGAGCGCGATGAATTCTTTTCGGCTCGGACCTTTGCGCTGGGCCAGGTGGTATTCGACCACAACTTCTCACAGAGCCTTGACTTGCAGCAGATTTATGGCGGCGGGCTGGGGCGGACGGTCATCAAGCTGCCAAATCAGACCCTTGACCTGAAGGCCACGGTGCAGTTTGAACGCCAGGACTTTATCGCCGCGACGCCTGGAGAGAACCAGAATCTGATCGGTTCCACCATTGCGGCCAACTATGTGCGCAAGCTGCCCAGGAACATGGTTTTCAATCAGCAACTGGCTTATATACCGGCATGGAACGACATGCACGCCTACTCCGCGGGCGAAACCGACATGTTTATTATTCCTGCGTACAAGCGGCTGAATCTTTCGCTGGGAACCATCGACACCTACCTGAACGACCCGCCGGCGACGACGCCTGCTACCAAGCGAAACTCATTCCAATTCACTATGGGAGTAACTTACGCGTTTCCGGTGCCGCACTAGGAGTTACTGAAGGGGCAAGGGAAGAGTCCACAACTTGCCATCACCGTGGCGGGCTTGTTCGAGTGGCGTGAGATTGTGGACAATCGGAAGATGCAATCTATATTGAATGGTCGAGCGCTCGCATTCGCCGCGCTTTCCGGTTTCTGCGTTTTCGGGACTCTGCAACCCGCGTCCGGTCAAGTTCCCGCTGCGGGGCAGGCAATCGTGATAGACCGGGCCGGGAGTGGCAGGGTCTTCGACGGAGTTGGCGCAATCAGCGGCGGTGGAGGCAACTCCCGGCTGCTGATTGATTATCCCGAACCCTACCGCAGCCAGATTCTCGACTACCTGTTCAAGCCCAAGTACGGGGCAAGCATGCAGGTTTTCAAGGTTGAGATCGGCGCGGACATGGACTCGACCGACGGCGTCGAAGCAAGCCACATGCATACCCGGACAGACGAGAACTACCAGCGCGGCTATGAATGGTGGCTGATGGAGCAGGCCCGAGCGCGCAATCCCAAAATTAAACTGGTCGCACTTTCCTGGGGGGCTCCGCATTGGGTGGGAAACGGGAATTACTGGTCGCAGGACATGATCGATTACACGATCAAGTGGCTCAAGCACGCCGAGCAGGACCATCACATGACCATCGATTACGTGGGAGGCCGGAACGAACACGGATACGACGTTCAGTGGTACAAGGAATTCAAGGCAGCGCTTCGCGCCAATGGGCTGGGTTCGATCAAGGTGATTGCCTCCGACGACTGGGAGAAGCTGAAGCTATGGAACATTGCTTCAGAGATGAAGAAGGACCCGGCCACCAACGACTCCATCGATGTTGTGGGCGTGCATGGACCTGGCTGGGGAGGCTATCCCACGCCCGATGCCCTATCTCTTGGAAAGCCACTTTGGGACAGCGAAGCCCACTTCGATGAAAAGCCTCCCTACAACGAGATAGCTCGCAACATCAATCGCAATTATGTTGCGGGACGGGTTACCGCTTCGATCTATTGGCCCGTGGTCAGCGCCATGTACGATAACTTGCCGTATGACAACATCGGCTTGATCAAAAGCAATCAGCCGTGGTCCGGGCATTACACGGTTACGCCTTCGCTCTGGGTAATGGCTCACACTTCTCAATTCACCGAGCCAGGCTGGCATTACATTGACAGCGCCTCCGGGTTCTTCAGTGGAGATACCACCGGCGCGCACGGAAGTTATGTCGCCCTGGAGTCGCCGAATAACTCCAGTTTCAGCCTTATCGTGGAAACCGTTGAAGCCCGCAGCGCACAGACAGAGCGGTTCAAGGTTGTGGGATTTGCGCGGAACACTTTGCATCTTTGGACCACAAATCTCAATTCAAGCAGTTCATCGGACTGGTTTGTGAAGGAAGCCGACATTCATCCGGTTCATGGCGAGCTCACCCTCAATCTTGAGCCGGGCCGCGTGTACACCGTCACCACAACGGCCGGACAAACAAAGGGCGATGCCGCTTCGCCTCCTTCGGCGGCTCTTCCGCTCCCGTTCGGAGATAACTTCGAGAGTTACGTCCCCGGCAGGATGGCAAAGTACTTTTCCGACATGGTGGGAAGCTTCGAAACAGCTGACTGCGCAGGCGGCCGGGCCGGGATTTGCCTGCGCCAGGTGGTTCCCGAAGAGCCTATCTCGTGGAAACGTACCGCCGGCCGCCCATTCACCATGGTGGGCAATCTGGATTGGACGGATTATCGTGTCTCGAGCGATGTGCTGCTTCAGCAGGCCGGATCGGTCGATCTCATCGGGCGGCTCTCAGGGATGAGCGGCATGGACGTGCCTAACTCCTATCAGCTGCGCGTGGCCGACACCGGAGAGTGGTTTTTGCTGAAGACCATGGATAAGAACCAGCGCAAAGAAGATGTCAAAGAGGAAGAAGCGGTGCTGGCGCAGGGTAGGGTAAGCGCGCTCGGCTTGAATCGGTGGCACAACCTCGCGCTGACGTTTCAAGGCGATAACATCTCGGCCGAAATCGATCGAGTTACAGTCCAGACAATTAAGGACCCCAGCTTTGCCAAGGGTATGGTTGGGCTGGGTACGGCGGGCTATGTCGATGCTGAATTCGATAACTTCATGGTCGAAGCGGTAACTCCGCCTACGAATGCGAAGAGCGGCAGCAGGTAACTCGCGCAGATTCGAGTTATCCGCGCCAACCCTCCAACTCAGTGCCCATCTGTTCTGGCCGCGTTCAGGCCTTGAAAGATGGCGTCGAATCTACCGCTCTCGGCTGAAAAGCGCAAGGGCTTCACATTCTCAACGCAGATCTCCGCGGGCGTGGGCTTGGTTTTCAGTATCTCCATCACCTCGGCAAGAAACTTGTCCAGCGGCATGGCGCGCGGGTCTTCGGCACCGTCCATGAGATGGGTTTGGACGTAGGGCGGAATAAGCTCGAGCACCTCAATTGAGGTCGACCTGAGCTGATAGCGCAGCGAAAGCGTATAGGAGTGGATGGCGGCCTTGGTGGCGCAGTAGGTAGGGGTCAGGGCAAGCGGAAGAAAAGCCAGCCCGGACGAGACGTTCACAATGGTGGAGTGCGGCTGCTTTTGAAGATGAGGCAGCAGGGCCGCGGTCAGCCGAATGGGACCGAGAAGGTTAGTTGCCACAGTGGCCTCCGCGTCAGCCAGATCGGCTTGCTGCGCGAGCAGCTTTTCGTGGCGCATGATGCCGGCGTTGTTGATGAGCACGTTCAGGGCAGGGTAGCCGGTGGCGATCTGGGCGGCAAATTCGCGGATCGCGGCGGGGCTCTCGATATCGAGGGTGAGCGACTTCATCCCGGGGTTGGCAGTAGTGGTTTCTACGAGCGCCTGTTTGCGGCGGCCGGCGACGACTACCTGATTGCCGAGCGCGTGGAGAGCTTCGGCAAGGCCGCGGCCAATCCCGCTGCCTCCGCCGGTAATGAGGATGGTATTTCCGGAAAGATTCATAGCAAGTACCGCCTCCAACAGGCATTCTATGCGCAACGGCTTGAGGCTAGATATTTGAGGACGCCGGATGGGTCAGCGCCCGGAGATCAGCATGACAGGATCGGGAAATGTGCGGCAGGTCCTTTCCGCAGGGAGTTTCCAGGTCGAGCCATCCGTGAAGGTTACCGATTGCAGGTCGATTGTCATAACCGCCGACAGGCCTGGCACCCAGATATCTCCGGAAGCGTCTTTGCCGGGTTCGGCTGAGAACTTTATATCCATGGTCTTCTCCGCATCGAAAGCGTCATCCTGGGATGCCAATGTCTGAGTCACACGGCCTTTGGGGACGAGGCCGCGCACGGTCACGGTTGCCGATGCAATCCGCCTCGAATCGGAGCTGGTGACGGTAAGGTGAAGGCTTTGACCGATCCCTTTGGGATGGCTGGAGTTGACTGCCAGCAGGTCTCCATCGGCTGCGTGCTGAGCGCGCATGAATACCGGGCAGGTGCCAGTTGGCGGAGGCAATTGGATGACAATGTTCTGGTTCCGATTTGCCGATTGGGCTGCCAATGCGGCGCAAGACAGAAGCAGGAAGAGCGGGACATCGATTGTGAGCTTCATTGCGGGCTCCTTTCCATCAGAACAAGTATAGGCTTGCAGTTTTGACGCGCGCGTCGCGGCTTCGTTTTTCGTAGCAGGCTTAACTTCCATGGATTCGATTTCCATTGGCGAGCGCCGAAATGTGCGCCGGGTCACGTACCTATCTCGCGGGGCGATTACAATTTGTTTATGCTTAGAACGATTAGTCGCCGCAAGTTCATCGCTACTGTAGCCGCCTCCGTCGCAGCCGTTCGGCTTGGCGCGCAAAACCGGGCCGTACCGCAGGTCACTCTCAGGATTCCGACTGTAGCTACGGGTCCGCACATGCCTGCCGACTTCGTCGGGCTCTCGTACGAGGTGCAGCAACTGACGGACCCTAGCTTCTTTTCAGCGAGCAACGCTGGACTGATCAGCCAATTCAAAGCTCTTGCGCCTGGTGGCGTGCTGCGCCTGGGCGGCAATACCAGCGAGTTTGCGTGGTGGAAACCGAAACCCGAATCTTCCGAACCTGAGCATCCGCAGACCCGTGAAGTGGTTGGCGAGCCCAAAGCTCAGTATTACGCCGTGACGGCTGAATCGGTGCGCAACCTGGCCGGTTTCCTGAAAGCGGCCGGATGGACCTGCCTGTATGGCATTGGGATGGGAACCAATACGCCGGAACGTGCGGCGGAGGAAGCGGCGTTTGTGGCGGAGACGCTCGGTGAGGCTTTGCAGTACTTTCAGATTGGCAACGAGGCGGATCTGTTCGGGCACCACTTGCGCGATCCAAAAACGTGGTCGGCGAAAACATACCTGCAGGAGTGGCTCGCACTTGCACGGGCGGTGACCGCCCGCGTGCCAGGGGCAAAGTTCGGCATGCCGGATGTCGCCGGGAATGTAGCGTGGCTGACGGAGATCGCCGATTTGTGGCGTTCCGTCGAGAATCCGCCACGCGTGACAACGCTTACGCATCACTACTATTTCGGAGGCCCGGCAACCAACCCTGCGGTCAACATTCCCAACCTGCTTAAACCGGCCACGATGGCGAGGGTTCAGAAGACGGCAGATACCGCGGTGGCCGCGGCAACCAAGATGGGCGCCCGCGTGCGCATGACCGAGGGAAACACTTGCTATCGCGGCGGCAAGCCTGGTTTGTCGGACGTTTTCGCGGCTGCGCTTTGGGCTGCGGATTACTCGCTTCTTCTAGCCAGCAACAACTACTCCGGAGTCAATTTGCACGGCGGCACCGGCAAATCCGTCGCAAACTCCGTCGGGGGTTTCCTTCCTGGGGACGTGCTTCTGAGTGGGAATGGCGAGACACCGGAGCAGATCGCAACCCATCCTCACCCCTTCTACACGCCCATTGCGACTTTCGGCTCAGAATACCGGATGGAGCCTGTGGCGTACGGCCTCAAGTTTGCCGGGGCATTTAGCGGAGCAACCTTCTTCCCGGGCGACTTCACCGCACAGCTCCAGTCGACGGGAGTGGATGCGACCGCCTATGCCGCTGCGCATCCCAGCGGTCATGTGGCGATCATCCTGCTCAACAAGGACGCGGAGCAGGATGTGGAAGTAAGCCTGGATTTTGGACAAAGAAGGTCCGGAGAAGTAGAGACCGAAACCATGCACGCAGCGTCGCTCGATAGCCGGGAAGCTCAGATTGCCCGGTCGCTGAAGCCGGCTCGCCTGAAGGATGGAAAATACACAGTAACGATTCCCCACTCGACAGGGCTTTGCCTTACCGTCAAGTGAGCGCCGGGGAATTCTGAGCCCGTCGTTGAAAGACTGGAAGCGCGGGCCGGGATTGAACCGATCTCCCTCTACTTCGCCTTCGTATCCGGCTTAACCGGCTGATTTTTTGCCTCGTTTATCATTTGGTTGACTTTGTCTTTTTCACCGTAGTTTGGGTTTGCGGCAAGCAGCTTTTCCCAATCGGCGATCGCGCCTGCCGCATCCATCTTGCCCCGCCACATGACCAGGCCGAGGTTGAAAAGGGTGTTCGGATTATTGGGCGCGAAGTGGAGCGCCTTGTTGAATTCCGCAATCGCCTGGTCGGCATTTCCCATGTACCAGTAGGCGGTCGCCATATCGGTGCGCACGCCTGCATCGGAAGGCCTGGCCTTGAGGGCGCGCCCGTAATAGTCGAGGGCGATGGGATACTGCTGTGCATCGTAATAGACATTGCCGATGCCGGCGATCAAATCCGGGTTGTTGGGATCCGACTTGAGTTTATCGAGCAGCGGCGCCGCCTTCGCGTCGGCCATTTCTTTCCATTGAGGGGGACTGGGATTCTGCGACGCCTGGGCAGCCCCCGTCACAACCGGACCCGTGACATTAGCAGCCTGCGCGGATGCGGTTGCCGCCGGAGTTTGCATTCCGCGAATTCCCCAGCCGCCGGCGATTCCCGCCGTCAGGCAGACAGCCGAAAGGATAACGGCTCGGTTCCTTGTCCATTGCACCATAGGATTTCGATTAGTGTCCGTCATTGCGCGGTGCTCCTTCAATCCCGTGTCGATCGCCCAGCGTTGTCATCACGTCGGCCATCAGTTTCAAGACAGCGGCTTTGCGGTCCGGGCTCAACTGCGGATTGGACTTCAGCAATCGCTGCCAGTCGGCCAGGGCGCCCTTGCCGTCTTTTTTCCCCCGCAAACGGATCATGCCAAGGTCGAAGAGCGCATTGGCGTTTTTGGGGTCATCGACCAGCGCCCGATTCAGTTGTGCGATCGCCCCATCGACATCGCCGCCGCGGAACAGACTGGAGGCCAACTTGATGCGAAAGGCGGCATTCGCAGGGTCAACCCGCACTGCCCTGCCGTAGTATGCGGCCGCTTCCCTGAACTGAAGAGCGGCATGGTAAATGGCCCCGGCCTGGATCAGCAAAGCTGTGTTACTGGGATCGCTCTTCAGCTTTTCGACGAGCGGCGCCGCCTGCATGTCGGCCATCCTTTTTAATTCTTCCGGGCTGGGCATACGTCCGCCGCCCATTGCGAGGTGAGATGGCGGTGCGGCGTTGACGGCGGGCACAGGTTGCTGGCCGGCCACCTGCTTCCTCTCATCCCGGCTGGGGGTATCTCCGCCGCGCATTGCGCCCGCGGGGGCTGATTCGACCACGGCGCTGGCAGCCTGGCGCACCACAGACACGGGCGATTGCGATCCGCGGAGCAGGTATCCAATCGGCAGGCCCGCAACGAGGCAGATTACAGCCAATGCGTAGACCCGCGTCGGCGGCAAGGGCGGATTCGCAGTCGATGCCGTGGTTGGTTCGTTTGCCATGCCTTACTCTCCCCTGGCCGGAATTGCATGTGAGTCGGACTCTTTCGATCGTCAACATCGGAGCGTCAATCGCCGAGTGGCTACGTTTGCCGACGCGCGGAAGGACTTCCGAGCGCACACTGTTGCAACTTCACCTTAACGGTGACGACGGAGTTAGTGGGGCAATCTGGATCACTTAGTGGTGTGACGAAAATCACAACCTGGACGATTTAGGGCACATTAAGTGATCGGAATCACATCCCATGACATTGGTAATTGGGAAGTATAAACGTATAACTTCGAGGTGTTTGCAACCGCCTTGGAGCAAGTAAATCTGGTTTCTTGAATGTGATGCTGCTCATGTCTGAATACGGTACACAAGGGATCAGATTACTTTGGGGCATTTCACCAACGGCACTGTGCCAGAACGCCCACCATGGGGTGGAGCATTCCTGCCCAGGCCTCAATCTCTCCAGTTGGGAGATTTCTAAGCCATTTTCCAGCAATAGGTTACGAACAGAGGCCAGGATAGGCCCCGGTTCCGCGGCAACGGCATCAGTCGTGCACATGATCAAACTGAAGACTGAACTGAGAACAACACCAGTCAGGTCGCCGTCACGGTCCAGTCGAACAACAGGAATCGCACTAGGAGGCACCACCAAATGAAGCGCAATCTTTCCATTGCAATCGCCCTTATGTTCCTGGCAACCGCGAGCTTCGCGTCTGCCCAGATAGGCGCCGCGCCGACGACTGACGTACTCGGCGCTCACCTTAACTACGGCCGTGGCTGCGCAGGCTGTCACGCACCTCACAACGGCGTGCTTGGCGCCGGCGGTACACCTTACATGGGAACGGATACTGGCAGCGTCGCTCTCTGGGGCGAGGATGCCAGCCACCTGTACGGCATGGCGATCGCCTTTGCCGGACAAACCACAACAGCCTCCAAATCCGGAACCCCGGCATCGCAGGAAGTTCTGCCGTCCAGCCTGGGAGCGGGAACGCCTGACGTTTCCGGCATCCTGATGTGCCTGAGCTGCCACGACGGCAACTACGCCAAGGGCGCCATGATGCAGAACAGAATCTATGAGACCGTGCCTGGGACCTACAGCTCCCAAATCATCCCAACTCTGCTTGGGAACAATGGGGTCAGCGGGGCGGAAGGCCCGAGCTACCTGACCAGTCACCCGGTTGGGCTCAGCACGGTAGTTCCCTGCGGCATAGCCAGCCACGGATGGGATTGCACCTACTCCACGACCACCACCGGAACCACCGCCGCCGCGAATGGCGGAATCACGCCCGGCCCGTATATGACGCAGTTCATCAACAACTACGGCTGGTTTGTTTCGCCCTCCAGCTACAACAACACACCCGTTGTGATGTGCACCACCTGCCACAACCAGCACCTGATGAACGTGGTCTCTGTGTCGAATACGGCGACCCTCAACTCGGGCACCTGGAGTGCCCCCACGACCGGCGTCGCGAGCGGCACTTCGGGCATGCCGGCCGGCTTCTACTCGACGATGTTCTTCATTCGCGCCCCCTACAACCCGGCGGACTCGACCAAAGGCGGCAACCAAACCGCGCAGTTCTGCCGCCAGTGCCATGGTGGCGAGTCGAACGAACTGAACGGCGGCAAGGCTGGAACCATCTGGTAAACCGTATTGCATGAACGGGGAGGGGGTGACAATTCCCCTCCCCATTTTTTTCGACACAAGGATGGCAATCATGAAGCACACGTTCCCCACCAGGTTATCTTTCTTTATTTTGCTGGCTGCCGCGGCGGCCGGCGCGCAGGTGGCATCGCACACACCCACGGTCTTCACGCAACCACCAGCATCGGCAGCGCCGGCAGACAAGCCTGTGGCTCGTGTGAACGGTACGGTCCTCACTGAAACCGACCTGGTTCGCGAGGAATACGCCATTTTTCCCTACGCCCGCCAGCACAACGGGATTCCCAAAGACCTGGAGCCCGACATCCGCACCGGCGCATTCAAGATGATCGTCTTCGAGGAGTTGGTTTACCAGGAGGCGGAGCGGCGGAAGATGACAGTGCCGGCCGCGAGGATGCAGCGGGCCGAGACGGACTTCCGCAAGCAGTTTGCCACGCCCGAGGAATTCAACGCGCTCTATCAGAGCGAGTTTGGCGGCTCCGAGCAGTTGCTGCAGCAGAAGATCAGGCGTTCGCTGCTGATCGACGCTTTTCTGAAGGCTGAAGTTGAGAGCAAAAGCACGGTGACAGTGGCTGAGATCCGGGCCAACTACGACAAGAATCCGGGCCGATTTGAATACCCGGAATCTTATACGTTCCAGACGATCTCCGTGATCCCTCCGGCCAATGCCACGACCGGCCAGATGAAAGAGGCGCGCGCACGGGCCGATGATGCGCTGCGCCAGGCGAAGGCGACGAAGACGGCAGAAGAGTTTGGCGTGCTGGCGGAGAAGATCTCCGATGACGATTACCGGGTGATGATGGGGCAGCACAAGCCGGTCGCAGTGGAGCAACTGGCGCCGCAGGTGGTGAAGGCTCTGTCAACGATGAAACCGGGAGGGATGAGCGATCTGATTCAAGTGGAGAAAATCTACACCATCCTGCGCCTGGGGGCGCATACACCCGCGGGCAAAACGAAGTTTGAGGACGTAAAGGCGCAACTGGAGAAGGAGTTACTGCAGAACAAGAAAGAGGAGTTGCGTGCCGCGCTCTTCAAGAAGCTGCGTGAGAACGCCAAGATCGAGGTGCTGTAAGGGACTCAGGAACGGTCCCGGATTCGCGCATGGCGATACCCAGCGGTAGCAAGCCGTTTCGACGGACCGAGGGTCGACGGAAAGCGGCACATGCAGGAAGGACAAGATTCTTCGGTAACGAGCTCAGGTTTTGAGTAGTGAAGGCGGTCACACAGTGCGGGGGCCAAATCGAATTGCGCGGTTCACGTGTGCAGGTCTCCTGCTGCTGGCATTGCCTGTTGCGGCACAGGTGAAGACTGGCGAAATCAGCTCGAACGTTGACGGGAGCGTCTCCTCGGGATACAGCGCGGACTACGGGAACATGACCGGATCAGACCATGGCTGGGTGGTTGGAGGGGATCTGAATTACCGCGGCTCTTTCTACAGCCCGAATTTTCTGGCTTTCAACGCCAGCCTTTACCTGAACCAATCTCGCGCCAACTCCGACTCTCAATCCATCTCCAGCGCCAGCGGGGTCAACGCCTCGGCAAACATCTTCGCCGGCAGCCG
>Ga0302319_10024077_pt1 | contig 10844 bp, 9 predicted proteins | sample Bog_T0_2_FD_203319 | JGI IMG/M metagenome (GOLD analysis project Ga0302319, IMG submission 203319) | Peat permafrost microbial communities from Stordalen Mire near Abisko, Sweden - Bog_T0_2 | ecosystem: Environmental > Terrestrial > Soil > Wetlands > Peat | place: Sweden: Abisko, Stordalen Mire... | reverse complement strand
TTGGCACGGGCACGGCAGGAACTGTATCTCTCCACCTATGAATCCATGGGTGACAAGCAGAGCATGTTCAGCATTGCGCAACAAATGCTGGCTTCGCAACCGGGCAATTCGGTGGGACTTTACTGGTTGACCGTGTTGGCGCCGCAGCAGACGAATGCGAACACCGAAATTGTGGACGCGGGCGACAAAGCTGCGCATCAGTTGCTGGCCTCGACCAAGGATTATTTTGCATCTGACAAGAAGCCGGCCAGCGTGAGTGAAGCGGATTGGCAAAAGCAACGAGTGAGCGTGGAAGTGCTGGCGCAGCGAACCGAAGGCTGGGCCGAGTGGCAACGTGGAAACTTTAGCGCAGCCGCTGACGACTTCGCCGCCTGTTTAAAGAAGGAACCGGGCAACGCGGAGTTATCGTCATGGCTCGGGATTGTTTCCGGCTTGGACAACGACAAGCAGCAGCAAGCGGTATGGCACTTGGCGCGCGCGAGTACGAAGGAGTTGCCCGCGCCGTTGCCTGAAGATCAGCGGCGGCAAGTGAACGGCATATTGGAGACGGTCTACGTTTCCTATCACGGGTCGCTTGAAGGTCTGGACCAAGTGCGCAAGCTATCCGCCAGCACTCCGTTTCCGCCTGCGGAGTTTGCGATTGATCCAGCTACGGTGGTGAATGCGCGGCGCGCGGAAGCAGAATTGAGCCAAACGAATCCGGAATTGGCCGCGTGGCTGGCGATGAAGCGACAGTTAGAAGCGGCAACGGGCGAGAAGTATTTTGCCAGCGATTTGCAGGGTAAGCCGCTGCCGCAGTTGAGTGGCATTGTGGTGAAGGCGGTACCGGTACGCGCACCCAAAGAGATCACACTCGCAATGACGGATTCAACAGCAGCCGATGTAACGCTGAAACTCACTGTGCCAGTAACAGGCTTGGTGCGTACCGGCGTGAAGATTAGCTTCCAGGGGAACGGCGATTCGTTTACCAAGAGCCCGTTTTCGCTAGTGGTAACCGCAGACAGCGTGCAAGTGGTGAAGTAACTAGCGGTGAACGATCTCAATCTTGGTGACAAGATTAGAGGACAACTTGTCGGACGTGTTGACGACATATACAGCACCGCGAGGTTCGTCTTTCTTGACGGGTTCGGCGATGCGGGTGACCAAGATATCGCGGGTGCTACCGAATTGCTGATTCCAATGCTCGACAGTGGAATCGGCTAACTGGCTTTCGTGCTTGTTCTTGACGTTTTCGTATAGTTCGAAGAAGTCTTTCTTGTCTCGCGAGAAGACCACGAATAAAGTCTCTTTACCGGCGGGTTTGTGGACAGTGAAGCAATAGCCGGAAGGCACGCGAACCCGGGTGAAGGGATCGATTTGATTGCTCTGGCCCGCCATGTCGGGCGAAGGAAACAAGGGCAGCCACGCGCCGCTCGATTGCTTGGCCAGAACGTAGAGATAGCCCGCGTGGTTGGTTTGTAAGTCAATAGCGAAGCAATCGCCTTCTTTCAACACATGACTCGACGAGATCTCCTCGTCCTTGCTTTTGTCATGAATCAGAACGATGTTATAGCGCAGCCCTAAGTGGCGCGTGGCTGGTTGCGCGGAAGGCGCGGTCTTTCCCGCTGGAGCCTCTGGCCCCAGGTAGTACAACTGTCTGGTGCCTGTAGCGTCTTGGCCTGGCTGTGCGGCAGCAAGAACGCAGAAAATCGTTGGCAAAAAAAGACGCGGGTAGCCCACTTTCATACCTCCGGCTCAGAATATCAAAAACGTAGGTTAGCGTTCGGGCGAACGGGCGCGCACTAACATGACAGTTCCTTTTTCGCCAGTTGAATCGATAAGGGATTCGGTCCAGGCAAAGAAGACGCGGCCGGCGTTACCAGCGGCGACCGTAGGAAACTCAACAGGCATGGTGCCATCGGCAATGAGCACAGGATCTGACAAATCGCCGTGTGCGTCGATTTCAACCGCGTAGGGCCGAGGCGGAGTCCAACCACCACGGCGTTGCGGATCACGGGCCTGGAACGAGAGCAGCAGAGTGCCGTCCTCTTGCAGGGCAAAGGCCGGATGGTTGGCATCGAGCGTTTTGGTGGATGCCATGACAGGCAACGAGAAAGTCTTGCCGCCATCGTCGGTCCATGCCAAGCGCACACCAGCGCGGGCGTGGGAGGCTTCCGTCAGCCATGACACGTAAATCCGTTTGCCCACTCTGGCAACAGCGGGCCCGGAATCGGGACAGCCCTCCAACTTCCAATTGTCCTCGGCTACGCGGACTGAAGGCGCGAAGGTGTTGCCCTGATCGTTCGAAATGGAGACGACCATGTCGCGAATATTGCCCGGGAACACGCGCCGCCAGAAGACCATGAGCTGACCGTTCGGACCATAAACGATAGTGGGGCGGCAACACGGGCAGACGCCTTCGGCGACTTTCAGATTTTTCGAAAACGTCGCGCCTTCATCAATTGAGCAAGAGAGATAAATGGAAGCGGTTTCGGATTGGGTAGTTTGATCGCGGAAATCAAGCCAAGCGGCGCACAGTGTCTTGTTGGGCGCAACGGCGAAGGTTGGATAGCCGGCATACGTGGGCGTGGGCTGATCGGAGACGCGAACTGGTTTTTCGAAGGTGGCGCCGAAGTCGAGCGAGGCGGCAAACATGATGGCCGCCGCTTCGCCATCTTGCTGCTCCCACATGGTGTAGATTTTTTCGCCGGGGCCGAAGAGCATGACCGGACTATTTTCGCCGTGCGAACTGACATTGGTGCCGGGCTCATTAATAGGCACCGGCGGTTCAAACGTGTCGCCACCGTTGACGGAGGTGAGAAGCACCAACTGGGAGGTTGGGTCGGACCCCGCTACAGCGAGGACGTAAACCGTGTCACCCGACGGATCGAGGGCTATATGAGGATGGCGGGCCGCAGGAATATTGAGCCGGCGAGAAATCGCATGTGGATCGGGCTCCAGTTGCAAGTTAGCGCGCTTATTGCCGCAAGAACAAAAAAGCAGCAGGATTAGCGCGGGAAAAACAAATAAATAATTTCGCTTCGTCAAAATCGCTCTTTCAAGGGTACAACTTTGGCGCTTGGTTAGAGAAGAAAAGGAGTAAATGCGTTACGCCATTTTCGTCACTTAACATTGCGGAAAACCTTTACAAGGGCGGCGAGGGCACGATCGACATCCTGTTCGGTGAGGATATAAGGGGGCAGCAGGCGCAGTACATTTTCGTGGGTGCAGTTGAAGAGCACACCTTCTTTGATACCGTCGAGCACCAACTCTTTGCCGGGAATTTCCAGTTCGACGCCAATCATTAAACCGTGGCCACGGACTTCCTTGATGAAGGAAAACTTGCGCATCAATTCGGTGAGGCGCATGCGGAAATAGCCGCCGACAGTATTGATAGAAGGCAGGAGTTCGTCGAGGATATCGAAAAATTCCAGGGCGACGCGGCAGACGAGCGGACCTCCGCCATAGGTCGTGCCGTGCATGCCTGGTTTGATAGCGGCCGCAGCTTTTTCGTTAGAAACGACGACACCGATGGGCAAGCCGCAGCCCATGGGTTTGGCCGCAATGACGATATCGGGCAGTAGTGCGGGATCGAGCAACTGATAGGCGAAATAGGCACCAGGCCGGCCTACGCCGCATTGAATTTCATCGAAGACCAACAGCGCGTTGTACTGGGTGGCGAGTTCGCGGGCGCGGCGGGCAAAGGCTTCCGAGATGGGATAGATGCCGCCTTCGCCTTGGATAAATTCGAGAACGATGCCGGCAGTATTCGCGCTGAAGGCGGCTTCCAACGCCGGGATATTGTTGCGCTCAACAAAGCGGGCGCCAGGCAGCAAGGGTTCGAAATCTTTGCGATATTTGGGCTGGCCGGTAATGGAGAGCGCGCCGAACGTACGGCCGTGAAATGAATTTTCAAGTGCAATCACTTCATACTTGTCCGGCGAAATTCCATGGCCATGGGAGCGAACCATTTTGAGTGCGCCTTCCATGGATTCAGTGCCGGAATTACAGAAAAAGCTACGATTTAAACCGCTGATTTTGGCTAAACGCTGCGCCAGGCGCCCTTGATATTCGTGGTAATAAAGATTCGAAGTGTGCAACAACAAGCCAGCTTGCTGACGAATGATTTTGGTTATGCGGGGATGGGCGTAACCGAGGGAATTGACTCCGATACCGCTGATGAGATCGAGATAGCGGTTGCCGTCGAGATCGTAGACGTAGCAACCTTTGCCGCGATGAAGGGCCAGCGGATAGCGGCTGTAATTCTGCAACAGATATTCGCGCTCGAGATTCATGACTTCTTGAGCGGGAGTGAGAAGCTCGGGCTCGGGAGTGATCACTGATGCCATCTTTCAATGATAGCGAGGAGGTATGCCGGAAAAGGATGAGTGGTGGGAGGACTGCGCGAAGAGGCACGCGGCGCCTGGGGAGATGGGCATCTCTCTGTATTCCGCGTAGCAAGTACGGCTAGTTAAGGGCTAGATATTTCCACAACGGAATAGGACGAAACGCCTATTCAATCTGTAGAAAAAAGGTCGTTCCGTGAACTAGACTTGGTTCAAGTAGAGCGCTTGCGGGAGAAAACTTCTGTTCCGGGAAGCTTCTTCTGCGCTCTACCGCCTCATAAATCAGGCAAATATCACGAAACACATCCAAAGGAGGATGAATGGAAGTTTTTAAGAAAATCGGTCAAGTGAGCAAGGGAGCAGTGGTAGCACTGTCTGCCGCCGCCGTTTTAGCCTTGGCTCCGGCAGCGAAGGCGGATTTGATCTCGAACGGTAGCTTTGAATCATCGACGAACGGCGCGGGCCAATTGGGTTACAACACCACGGCGACGGGCTGGACCACGAGTGGAGCTACCACCAGCTATACGTTTTTGTTTTCGCCCAGCACGGCTACGGGCGTAGGCTCAGCTGGGATTTACGGCAATGTGCAGTTGCCCAGTGGCGTAACGGCGAGCCCGGATGGCGGCAACTTTGTCGGCCAAGACGGTGTTGCGCAGCTTTCACCCCTTTCGCAGACGGTGAACGGCCTGGTGGTCGGGAACCTCTATGTTCTTGATTTCTACTGGGGTGGAACGGAACAGACGCATAACGCGGATGAGCCGACCAGTGAAGGATGGCAGGTTTCCTTAGGAAGTCAGACGCAGTCAACCTCTATTTTGAGCGTTCCGACTCTTGGTTTCAGCGGCTGGCAGCAGGCGTCTATGGCGTTCACTGCGACCAGTTCCAGCGAAGTCCTTTCTTTCCTCGCAGAGGGTTCACCAACCGGCGCTCCGCCATTTTCTCTTTTGGATGGCGTTTCGTTGAATCCGGCTCCGGAGCCAGCTACCTATACGATGATGCTGGGTGGTTTGTTAGCGGGTGCAGGTCTTTGGCGGCGTAAGAAGCAAGCCAAGTAATAGCAGTTGAGAGTTGAGTTAGTTAGTTAGTCAGTTAGTTAGTTTATTCATTCATTTGTTAGCAGTGCGCGGGCGTCGTTCGTGGCGCTCGCGTACTGAAATTTTAATTTTTTGTGCGGGAAAGCTTTATGGAACTGGTACAGCAACTACGACATCTTCCTACATTTGCAGTGGAAATAGCGCGGATTAGTATCTGGCTGCTACTGCTAATGGCGGTGTTTGTGCCACTGGAGAAGCTGTTCTCTTTGCACAAGCAGGAGATTCTACGCAAATCTTTTCTGCTGGATTTAGGGTATTACTTCATCAACAGTTTGCTGCCGAAGATGATTCTGGTTATTCCCATGGGATTGATTGCCTGGCTACTGCATCGAGTGGTGCCCGGAGGAGTGCAAACCTTCGCACAAGGAATGCCCATCCAGTTCCGGTTGTTGGGTGCGTTGGTGGTGGGAGAAGTTGGCTTTTATTGGGGACACCGTTGGAGCCACGAGATTCCGTTTCTATGGCGCTTTCATGCGGTTCATCACAGCGCGGAAGAGATGGACTGGTTGGTGAACACGAAGGTTCACCCGTTCGACGTAGTGTTCATGCGGCTGTGCGGTTTTGTGCCGATGTATGCGCTCGGTTTGGCGCAACCTATGGCCGGCCGGTCGATAGACATGGTGCCGCTGTTAGTGATGCTGGTTGGCACGATTTGGGGATTTTTCATTCACTCGAACGTGCGCTGGCAGTTTGGCTGGTTGGCATTTGTGATAGCGACGCCGATGTTTCATCACTGGCATCACACGAGAAACGAGCATATCGATAAGAATTACGCGTCGATGCTGCCTTGGATGGATAAGGTTTTCGGCACTTGGTATCTGCCGAAGAAAGTGTGGCCGGCGCAGTACGGGACAGATACAGTGATACCGGAAGGCCTGGCGGGACAGTTACTTTATCCGCTAGCGCCGACGCATCAGGAGCATCACGAAGAGCCGGTTACTGGTTCGGCTGTCCAACAGGCGAGTTAGAAATGGTGATCGAGTGTCCTGGCACGAATTACCGATTACCTAGTTACCGCTGGATGTTAGCTCTGATCGGCGCGGTCGAGAAGGGCCTGTAAACCGAGTTCGAAGCGGCGTTTACTCGCACTGACCTGACCGGCGTTAAACATCTCAGCCGTCCGGGGGAACGCCCCAGTGGCCAGTTGCACGGCAGCAAACTCAAAGTCGATATTCGCATCATTAGCCGCTTCCCGTAGCGCGTGGCCGAAGACGAAGTCGTCGACCATTGTGAGGAGTGTGATCTTCTGCGCCTTGGTCATTGAGGTTTCCGCCAATGCCTCCAGACATTGCTCCATATGATGCATCGCATTTATCCCTGGGGGAGCCTTCAGCATTGATGCAAGTGCCCACGGGTGGCGAATGAATATCGCATGGGTTCGCTTGGCGATTTCCAGCATCGCACGCTTCCATCCCTTGGGAAGTGAGGGCACAAGACATTCGCCCATGAGCGCGTCGTCCATGACGGCCATCAAATCGTCTTTGGTCTTCACGTAGTAATACAGACTCATCGTTCCCGCCTTGAGTTCTCGGGCTACGCGGCGCATCGACACCGCCTCAAATCCGTATTTGTCTGCGATGCCAAGTGCGGCTGCGGCAATCTTCTCGCGAGTCAGTTGCGATTTCTCTCTTGACATTCGTACACTGTACCATTAGGATACTTTTAGTACGATGTACGAAACCCAGGTGTTAATTGTAGGAGCCGGACCCACTGGGCTAACGCTCGCCATCGATTTGGCCCGGCGCGGCATCCCATTCCGGCTGATCGAGGCCGCACCAGCGCCATTCGAGGGGTCGCGGGGCAAAGGTATTCAGCCGCGCACACTCGAGATTTTTCATTGTCTGGGAGTTATAGACTCGGTTCTTGCTGCGGGAGCGCCGTACCCAAAGTTCCGGGCTCACCTCGGCCCCTTGTCGTTTCGGGCCGGCTCAATAGGTTCTTCAAAGCCTCCTACCGAGACCGTGCCGTATCCAAACCTTTGGATGGTGCCGCAAGCGCGCACGGAAGCGATCTTGCGCGAGCGCCTGCGTGCGCTAGGCGGCGAAGTCGAATTCGGTAAGGCTCTAACGGCGTTCGCCCAGAACGAGGATAGGGTTGAGGCCACGGTTTCGAACGGCGAGATCATACCAGCGGATTTCATGGTCGGCGCCGATGGCGGACACAGTGCTGTGCGAAAGGCCCTTGGTCTTCGGCTCTGGGGTGAAGCTCTCGATGATAAGCCGACGCTGGTGGCGGATGTTGAAGTCGAAGGCTTAGATCGCCGCGACTGGCATGTCTGGCCACTCGTCAAGGGCGGCCCTATAGGGCTCTGCCCTTTGCCCAATTCACCACTCTTCCAGTTGATGTGCAGCGCAAGTACCGTTGATGGGAGCATCGAGAGCACTGTCCGGCGCGTCACGGGGTATCGCGTTCAACGTGTTGGCTGGCAGTCTGTCTACAAGCCAAACATACGTATGGTCGACCGTTATCGCGTTGGACGTGTATTCTTGGCTGGAGACGCGGCTCACGTCCACCCCCCTGCGGGTGGTCAAGGATTAAACACGGGTGTGCAAGACGCGTTCAACCTCGGTTGGAAACTCGCGAGCGTTGCTCGCGGCGGAGCGGATTCTCTCCTCGATTCTTACGAAATCGAGCGCCTGCCTATCGCCTCCGCCATGCTTGGCCTAACCAAAAAACTTCACCAAACGCGAGCGATCAGAAGGGGCGACGCCACGAACCAGCTTGCGCTCAACTACCGAACAAGCCCTTTGTCTTCGGGCATGACGGCAGGGAGCCTGCACCCGGGAGACAGGATGCCTGATGGGCGGCTCGGCGACGGCACCCGACTTTTCGATCACTTGCGCTCAGGTTCCGCCACCGAACTTGTCACACCGCAGGGGCGACGGATTCTGATTCGACCTGACGGCTACATTGGGCGTATTGGCGAAGAACACGTTACCGAGTATGCGGGTGAGGCGGTCGGCCAGATTCATGGCCCCATGACTCCGGGCCCCTGGGCTTAGCCTTTCTGAAAGCCCAGAGCGGATGAAAAATTGGGGAACCGTAGTGCCACTGCCTTGGAGAATCGGAGATGAAGCTGCAGTTTCGAACCTCCGATGGAGGGTTGTTTTTTCGCCTCCCTATGAAAGCGCCGTGTGAAGGCGAGCCCTAATGGCTAACCTTCGAGTAAGTAAGCATTTCAGGACGTAAATGTGATGCCGTAGCGTTTAGAAATCTCGAGAACCTGCGGCATTCCCGCTGGCACGGAAAAGTGTGAGATCTCTTCCAGATATTTCTCAAGACCGCCAGGCACGATGTGGATGAGCATCTTACCCACCTTCCCACCAACATTTCGAAACGTATGGATCGATCCACGCATAGCATGAAGCGCATCACCAGGCAAGAGTCTATGAGAGACGCCGTTAAGTAAGATTTCATATTCTCCTTCGAGAACAAAAAATGTTTCGTCTTCGTTTTGATGAGAGTGGGGCGGCGGCCCACCGCCAGGGGGCGAGGACTGGGTCATGGTGGCGGAGTGGCCATTGGTGGTATCGCTCGCGATCAGGATCTCAACTGGCTCACCGAAGACAGCGAAGCTTTTAACGGGGATCATTCGCTCATGATAATCCGAAAATACCGAGGGTGGAGCCGCCGCTATATCCTGTCCTCATGTCCCCTGAGTTACTTGCCGAATGGCAGGCGCATCTTGCTATGGAGTCGGGTGCTGCCGCTACACTGCTGGGCCTGGTGTTCGTCGCAGCATCCATTAACCTCAAGCAAATTGTCGTCACGCCAAGCCTCCCGGCCCGCGTTGTCGAAGCTGTTGTACAGTTCGTCCAGGTTTTGTTCGTCTCGATGATGATAACGATCCCTCGTCAGCCGGAGCGCGTAGTCTCAGTTGAAATTGTCGCCGTTGCCATTTTGTCTTGGATCATTCAGATGGTGGCGATCGCCCGGTATAAACGAGCCAGTTCGGGCCACCCCCGCTGGTGGCTGGTCCTTCGTATTGCGCAGACTCACTTCGCGACGATTCCTTTCGTTGTGGCCGGTGTTTCGCTTTGGCTCCACTTCGAGGACGCGCTGTATTGGGTTGTGCCTGGGTTCTTCTTTTCCTTTTTTGCCGGTTTAGTGAACTCCTGGGTCTTACTCATTAATGTGGGACGCCACAGACACGGAACGCCGCCGGGAGGCGACCAGTCCGAAGGCGACGCGTAGCCTTTCGCAAGCTGCAAAAAAACGCCAGCTTCACGGCCTCCGTTCGGGTGCCGGCGGATGCCAGGTTCCATTGAGGATGGCATTTTCAGGCCAGTACAGGCGGATTGTCAGATTAAATGGACCGTCGCCGGAAGGAAGCCAATTTGATTCAAGACTAGCGCCAGGTGATTGGGCTTGAATGTAAAGATCGAGCGATCCATCGTCATTGAATTTCAGTGCATCCCGATCGCCGATAGCGTAACGGTTCAGAGGGTTCGCGATGAAATATCCGCCTTGATCGTAAGCGGTGAGCGACCAAAAAGCTCGCACGGGCGGAAGGTTCCCCTTATTGAAATGGACCCGGTAATGGGAGGCGCCATTCAGAAGTTCGCCTGCTGCGTCGCCGCCACAGTTCATGTAGATTGCATCCTCTGGAGGATTCGCGCCAATGCCAAAACGCGCAATCGCTGCCCGGGCCATATAGTTGGTTCCGTAGCGGCCGATGGTTTTATTAAATCCCGACCAACCCGGCTTCTTGGCAGCGGCCGCCGGGATGAGTTGCTCGATACGACTGGACGCGGCCTGCGCCCCGTCGTTCATCGCCTGGCGTTGTTCAGCGTTTAGTTTAGAAGCGTCGAAATCCTGACCAGGCACGAGCCCTATGCGGGCCAGTTCTTGAATCATGGGACCATCCGCCGCATGCGGCGGGTTTGCTTTCATGGCCGTGGCGAACGCGGCGAAGAAGGTCATCGCGTCCATCACCTTCACTTGATCCGGCGGCGTAGCGCCCGCTGCGGTGCCGAAAGCAAGCGCGGAGTTGAGCTTCTGCTCACCATTCGGATAAGCGCTCAAAGGCATCATGCGCATACCTCTCTGAAAAGCGTGGACGTGATCATAATCGGCGGGCCCGTTTGTTTGGGTGCGGCCCAGGAGCCACACGATATTGGTCGCGGAGTCGAAGCGAGTAACATGTTCGGGGAGCGTGCCAGTCCAATGCGGACCCACAATGGCAAACCACGACTCCGCCGTGCCGGTGGTTCGCTTGCCAGGATTGGCAAAGGTTTCCGTCCAAGCGTCCATGAACTGCAAAAGATAGAAACGGCCTTCGGAATCGGGCACATGAATGAGAATCGGCTCGCGCGATAAATCAAGCCACGCGGTCGAATAAAGCGTGTCCGCATTAGGTCGCACAATGCGGCGGGTATCTGGACGTGGGAACTGTGGAACATGCGCAAACTGATTGACAGGCGTC
>Ga0302319_10024074_pt1 | contig 10845 bp, 7 predicted proteins | sample Bog_T0_2_FD_203319 | JGI IMG/M metagenome (GOLD analysis project Ga0302319, IMG submission 203319) | Peat permafrost microbial communities from Stordalen Mire near Abisko, Sweden - Bog_T0_2 | ecosystem: Environmental > Terrestrial > Soil > Wetlands > Peat | place: Sweden: Abisko, Stordalen Mire... | reverse complement strand
CAGAGTGCGTTGATAAGGTGTCACCGCCCGATCTATCATCGCTACTACTCATGGGGTAGTAAATAGGACTAGCATTTGACCTTTTGCACCCATCGACTAATTGGATAAGCAACAATCTCCCTGTAGAATTGAGAGAAGTCGTTCCGACTGGGAGCATCTGGATGGCGGATGGGGTGGGATTTCCTTGGCTTAGCCAACGCTCTGGCAAAAGGCTTCGCATTACTCTAATGCCGCTAATCGCGGCACTCCAGTCGAACTGAAGTTCTCATCCCACCGAATTTTTACACCCATCCAGCGAATGGATGGCGGAGGGGGTGGGATTCGGCGAAGAATCTGCGTGTTTCAAGGCCAATTCTAACCCATTTAACAGAGTAATCAACCACTATCCGCTCAATACCCCTCCACTACTCGATCACTATTCGAAAGGGACACTTATAGGGACACCTACAGTGCATTTCGTTTGACCTGTTTGCTGTAGCGACTCGAACCCTTGCTTTTAACAGTGTGTAAATCCCTAAAAATGCCCAAATATACAATTCGTATACAAAAAATTTCTGATTTCAGGGTCTTGTCACTCGGTTTTGCCCATGCTGGAAACTCCGCGCGGGCAGGTAGGATTTTGCCACGACTCCATCAATGGTTCGGAAAACTGTGAAGGGCGCAATCTCCCCTGCCTCATCCAGATCCCGAGAATTATCCACGAAATAGGCATGATCGAGAGGCGGGCAGCAGCAACTTCCAATTTCAAAAACGAGAATATCGTATTAGCTATGGGTTCTGGGATTTTTTTCGCCAGGAGAAAAATCTGATCCAAAGGATTATTATAATTCCGCCATCATTGGTTCATCAAAATAACACACACATGTCTTACAAGCGACATGCGTGATGGTGTCTCAATGCTGATGAATAAAGGCTTCGCGAGAGTTCCTGGTGACATATTACTAGAAAATCAATCCGCCAAGTGTTTCAGATCTCAAGATCCCCTAAAATATTTGGGTTGACGCTAAGAGGGGTAATCCATATTTGAGCGCAAGGAACTTCAAACCCATCATCCCCCCTGATGAAAACCTTCCCCTGCATAGCCGCGATTATTTTGTCGTTTGGTATCGGTGCAGTTTATGCCCAAACCAACAACATTCCAGGATCACTGACCATAGGTTCCAGCAATACGGTAGGAATTCATTGCTTGGCAGTGGGGCAGAGCAATACAGCAGTTGGAGCAAGCTCAGTTGCCATGGGATCTGGTTCCTATGCTAATGCCTCCTCCTTAGCTGTCGGGCTAGGAGCAAGGGCTACTGGGTCAGATAGCGTGGCATTAAATGCCTCAACATGTGGCGGTGCTGATGGATTTAGCGCAAACTGTGCTTCTGTACAGTATCTTGGTGCTGGATTCGCCCCATCGGCGAATGCCGCTGCAGCTTTCAATATAGGGGGCTCCTATGCTGACGCTACCTTCGCAGCCAACAATGGAGGTGCTTATAATATTTACTCAGCCGCATTCGGATTTGAGACACAGACTGCTTCTCCTGCGCAATTTGTAGTTGGCCGGTATAATCGAACGGTCGGAACCAATGAGGATTGGACGGGAGGTTTCGACGGGAGTGGTAACTCGTCATCAAACAATGCCCTTTTTATCGTTGGTAATGGAAACTCGGGTACCCCCTCCAACGCCATGCAGGTTCGTAAAGACGGACTGGTGTTGATAAATGCTAGCGGTGATGTGGATATGGGAGAATTCACCAACGGACCGACTCCCTAAATCAGGAGAGATTACCCAATTCACCGTGATGAAAACCAATTTCCTCCCACTGATAAAGAACTTCTCCCTCTTCTCAGCTATGGTCCTGGTGTTTGGCCTCGGTGCGGCCTCTGCTCAGACAACAAACATCTCTGGGTCACTAACTGTTGGGCCAAGCAATTTGGTGGGGAGTTATTCGCTGGCCGTTGGTGTGGCCAATCGTGCAACAGGATCGAACTCAGTGGCCATGGGAAACTACGCCACTGCTTCTGGAGATAATTCCATAGCATTTGGGTATAATCTAGATGCCTATCAAGATCCGAATCGAGGGATTTGGATGTGGGGTTACTATGCTACTGCCTCGGGATTTGCCAGCGCGGCTTTTAATCAAGCTGTAAGTACCGGTGATTATTCCTTTGCTGCCAATTCGAGTTTTATCACGGTTCCAAATGGAGGGGGACACAGTGCTCCTACGGCAAATAATGCGGCTTCTCTGAATTATGGTGCTGCAAATGCTGACTATTCCTTTGCCGCGAATGGTGGAAGCGCAAATAATTATCTCTCAGCCGCTTTCGGATGTACTGAGACTGCTTCTCCTGCACAATTTGTGGTAGGGATGTATAATTGCATGGTCGGTACCAATGAGGATTGGACGACCCCCTTCGACTGGACCGGTTACTCGTCTCCAACCAACGCCCTTTTCATTGTGGGTAATGGGAACGAAGATGACTATCAAGTAGTTGCTTCCGATGCCCTGCAGGTGCGTAAGGACGGGCTTGTTTTGATCAATCCAGGTGGTGATTTGAATACGGGTAGTTACACCAACGGGCCAACCCCCTGAATCAGGAGAGATCACCCCGTACACTGTGATGAAAACCAATACCTCCTCACTGATAAAGAATTTCGCCTGTATCTCCGCTGTGGTTTTGATGTTTGGCCTCGGTGTTGCCTCTGCTCAGACCACCAACATCCCCGGGTCATTGAGCATTGGCCCCGAGAATACCGCAACCAATAATTCCTTGGCTGTTGGTACCTGGACTTGGGCTGGTAGTACCAACTCTGTGGCGATTGGGTCTAGAATTGGTGCCAGTGGTTCTAATTCTCTATCAGTAGGATATATTTTCGGTGCAGAAGGGGACAACAGCGTGGCACTCAATCAAGGCGAAACTTACAGTCCTTATGGATTTGCTGCAAATTATGCGATGGTATCGAAAAGCTATTGGGGAGGAGCGCCGACAGCGAATTACGCCGCCGCTTTTAATACTGCTGGTGCCTGTGCCGATTATGCCTTTGCCGCCAATGGTGGAGGTGCAAATAATACATTCTCAGCGGCCTTTGGGCTTTGTACCCAGACCGCTTCTCCGGCGCAATTTGTGGTTGGGATGTATAATAACGTGGTTGGTACCAATGAGGACTATACAGCCACCAATGATTTCGATGATTCATCCTGGTCTCAAACTGATGCGCTTTTCATTGTCGGTAATGGAAACGCGGGTACCCCCTCCAACGCCATGCAGGTTCGTATGGATGGGATGGTCTTGATCAACCCCAGTGGTGAATTGGGAATGGGAAGCTACACCAACGGGCCGACACCCTAAATCAAGGCATCGTTTTTCTCCCCCAGATGAAACCCTTCCCCCATCATCAGAAAATCGGTATCCCTGCATTCTCCCTACTGGCGCTCCTCCTCGTCTTCCTACCGCTGAGGGCCAGTGGATCGCCTCCTGCCTGGTGGTATGAGAGAGGCGTGATAACCACCAACCCTCCGGCTGATTACACCGCAATCACTCAGGGGCAACTCAAGTACCTAGCCACAGCGGCAGCCGCCGAACTGGATGCCCACTTCACGAGTCCTTGGGCCAGCGGAGCCGGTGATACGATCCATGCCATGATTGCATCTTGGAGTACCCCGACGACCAATACCACCGATTACAACGCCGTCACCCTCGGTCAGCTCAAAAACGTTGCTCAACCCTTCTATGACCAGCTCGGCTATGGGGGCTCCTACCCTTGGAGCTACCCTGCAAACACAGCCAGCGACTACAATGTGGCCAATATTGGGCAGGCAAAACAGCTCTTCAGCTTTGATGTGACCGGAGATGCCATTCCCCACTGGTGGCAACATTACTACGCCATCAACTATCCCAATATGCAATCAGGCAATGGACTAACTTACTTCCAAGCCTTCACGGAGAGACATTACTATCACGGTGCAACACCGACCCTATCGATTGTTAATGGGAATAATCAGACTGGCCCTGTCAACGGACTGCTTCCCCAACCACTGATTGTTTCGGTGACAGATGGTAACGGTAACCCTTATGTCGGTGCCCCTGTTTCCTTCACGACAGGAGCAGGTACCCTTCAAGGAAGCAGCATTGGAACCCCGGCGACAACCATTACGGCACGCAGCGACAGCAGCGGCTTGGCCAAGGCATTTCTGACTCTTCCCACTACGCATAACGCCACAGTAACAATTTCTGCCTCCACGGGGAGTGCTCAAACATCGTTCTCTGAGCAAAGCGACAACGGTAGCGGCACCAATACCTACGTTAATCCCTTTGTGCCAAGTCAGGTCACAGCCAATGTCAATGTCGATGGGAGTGTTGACATCACTTGGGTTAACAACGCCGACCCTAATGATCCACGTCCGATACAGGTCGCCTACATGGATACGAATAACACCATGCAGACGATCACCACCGTGCCTGCCGGATCAACAAGTTACCATGTTCCTCCTCAATGAACCCTGTGAAGAATAATCTTTTTAGCTGGGTGGTGATCCTGGCGGTATCGGTAGGGTTTTTGAAATCCTCAGAGGCTCAAAATAACACAAACTCGTTCTTAGCTCTCGTGAACACTAATACTCTCCCCGTAATGACTTATGCCGCAATCGATATCAGTGGAAGTGTTCAAGGGACAAATAATGTTACTCAGATTGCCCTTGCTGACAATAACACGGCCTACTTTTTATACACAAACGTAACTCCTGACTGGGGTAGAATTTATTCTGATATAAATTACTCAGGCAATTTTGGCTCATCCGCGATTTACAAATGGCAAGCAGGACAAGTAACCCAATTCCAAACTCAATCAATTGTTACTGTGTCTACTTATCTTGAGCCAAACTATACTGAAGATTTGTGGAATCCCTGGCAGCAGAATTATAAATACATAAGTTATACACCTCAACAAATATTAAAAGACGGAACTTTATACGGCACTCAAAACACTGATATTCTCTTTTATGATGCAAATAATAATTACGCGTGGCCTTATTCATCGGTTGGATTTTTTGAGTCAACATTAGGCGTTTTAGAGAACACAACCTTTGGGTTGCCTTCTCCTTATGACGGTCAAGCTCCAGTGGGTGCTGGAATGAGTGTTAACTCAGCCGACATAGGGGTCTGTGCTGGTCGTGGGGCATTTATAGATATACTGAATGGAACTAACAGAATTTGGCCTCCTGACAGCCAAGAGCTCACCAACGTTTGTGGTGGTGATTTTGGCTATGTAATAATTGGAACAAATATGACAATTTTTGATCCTAATACCTCATGGGACCATGCATCAAACACAAGCAATTTTACAATAGTCCCAAGTAACTTTACCCCTTCTACCATTAATAGAGCTCCATCAGCAGTCGGCACGGAGGCGGATGGCAATGCACTTCTTTGGGCGAACGGAAATTTTTACCCTCTTGAAGGTCGACCTGAGAATTGGGTTTTCAATGATGAAAATCAGGGCCTCCTGAGAGGCTTTACAAACCAAGGTATACCAGAAGGCTCTTTCTGGGAAACCAACGGAGGTAGCCCACAGATGTTGCGATCATTCATGACGCCAGAAGTACAAAAAATGTATGAAATTATATGCCCTTATGCGATTGGTAATCAGCGAAACCCGGCTGGGAATGGCATTACCAATGCAGATTCATCTTTTAATATATTGGCACAAGCAGGAACCAACGGAAATAAATTAGTTTTTCAAAGAGATAACACACATCACTGGACGGTTTACCAACAACAATTCCCGACAAATATCGCAAACCTTTCTCTGCAGAACACAGGTAATTATTATTCGCTCTCCTTTGCACAAGGATCTGTCAATGCGCAGGGGGTTATGGCAGTTTTCGGGACCCCTTCTGGTTCCAACAATACCCATGCCTATCTGATGGTTCCAGTGAACATCGTGCCCGACTATGATAGGAATGGAATTATCAACTTAAATGACTATGGTCACATCACTACTAACAACCCTTTTCGCTTCTGGATTAATGATACCGGGGAGAGCGGGGATATAGCCTCTGGGGGAAACGACATTCCGGCATCAGCATCATTTCAGGGGATTTCCACTCAAAATAACTCCAAGCCTACTGTTCAGGGCCGAGAGGATCTTATCAACTTCTTCCCGCTGTATTTCGATATTTCCAAGCTAGTGCAGCTCCTGCCGCCAGGGAACGGCAACACTTACTCACTGAGTCAGGCCGATAGTGCTGTTCAAATTGTCTATACCTCCCTTGTTCCCTCTCAGGTGGGCGGGTTTTTGACCAATGCAAGTGTGGTTTCGCAGTACACGAATGCGACTAAAATCAGTGTCACGCCTTCAGGGGTTGCTCTTTCCAATAGCTGGCTTAGCGGTATCGGTGATACCAATACCGCAGGAGGCGTCCTCCTGCTGGACGGAGCTGCCCAAACAACCAATCCACTTGTGCTCACTGTCAGTCAGGGATCACAGCAGGTGGCTAGGGTAGAATTTCCTCTCAGCATTGATGTGATCGGCAACATGTACCGCACCATCAATCTCATCACTCCCACAAATCCCATCTTAACCACGAACATTCCCTCCAATTACCCCGATTCGAGAAGTAATGGGAAGATGGTGGTTTTCGTCCATGGCTATAATGTCAATCAGACGCAATCCACGGCATGGTTTGCGGAAGCCTTCAAACGACTGTATCAGAGTGGAGCACACTCCATGTTCACAGGAGTCCAATGGAATGGGGCGGTGAGCCAAGTTTCGGTCGCAGGATTATCCCCCAATTATTGGACCAATGTTGATAACGCCTTTTTAACGTCGCAAGCTTTGGTAAGTAGCGTCAACAGCCTGCCAGGTGGAACCAATAAAATCATGATCGCTCATAGCCTGGGCAACATGGTCGTTTCCAGTGCTCTCAATGATTATGGAACAAATGCACTGATTAGTATTCAAACAAATGCACTGAATGTGTCCCAGTATTTCATGCTGGATGCGGCGATGGCTACAGAGACTGTCGATCCCAACACTTTTGGCGACACTAATAATATGGTTTTTACAGGATATGCTCCAACCACAGGACTTACTTATGCAGAAAGCATTCTCATTCCAAGTGTGGCGGACCCGGTTTGGAAAAGTTATAACCATAACCTCTGGGCCGCTTACTGGCATACTCTCTTTCCCCCATATATTGACGGAAGGAGTGGGCTGACTTGGAGCAACCGTTTTTCAACCATTACGGCCAATGCAAATGTGACAATTTATAACTTTTGGTCCTCGGGAGAGGATGTCTTGGATAATGCCTCCAATGGTGTCTTCGGTCCCCCCGCCGCTGAACTGGCCTGGGCCGATCAGGAAATGAGCAAAGGGACTGACTTACAAGCCACCGCTAGTCACCTTAATTTGGTTGATTCGACCATCATCCAACAAGGTGGCTGGGGGATGAATCCCAGCCACGAAACAAGTTATACAAATCCCATGAGTGCAGCGGTTACCTATTTCCCGATGCCAGCGAGTCAGGCTAACAGCCTTGCAAGTACCAATATCAGTCTGTTTAAGACCAATACTTTCTTCACTCCCTTCTCAGATGACGCATTAACTGGGCCGACTGGGAGCACTGAGGCGTTAAAGCCCAATGTTCTCAATCAGACGCTGGCGGAGGCCATTCCCGCTCTTTCTTTTGCCGTGGGGAGGAATGCATTTAGACCAATCGTCAACACAAATAACTTTGACATGGTGAAATTGGAGGATGTTTCCAATGGGATACCTCAAGGAAGTAGTTATATTGATGACGACCATATCTACTGGGCATGGCATCATAGTGATGCAAAAGATGTGGCTTATCCATTTACACATAATTTGTGGCAAAACTTGGTAACAACTGGACAACTTAATAAACCATGAAAATTGATAATTACATCGCATTTATAGCGTTATTTATTTTTAACCCAATTAGTCTGATAGCTAACCCAACAGCACAATTGACGTTTCATGTTGTGTCCGACGATGGCAAACCAGTTCCCAATGTCCCACTGCTTCTTTCAAGTTTTGATCATTGGCAGCCAGGAGAAGGCTTTGGCCGTGACATCTATACCAACACAACTGTTAAAACGGACGATAACGGTGTTGTGACGGTCACAGAAAATATCGCGCGGGGTGATGTTCATTATGGGGAAAATCAGCTATCCGGTTATTATAGCGGTGGTGGAAAATATCAGTTCAAATCGGTTTTGAATGGTAAATGGCAGCCGTGGAATCCAACGGTGGAGTTTGTAGTCAAACCGATACTCAATCCAATTCCGATGTATGCACAAGCTGTTCGGACAACTATCCCTGCTAAAAACAAAGCAATAGGATATGATCTGGAAATTGGAGATTGGGTGGCACCCTATGGCAAAGGAAGTGTTAGTGACTTTATTTTTTCACTCAATGAAAAAGTTCCATTTACTAAATTAAGCCAACCTTACGATGTGATAAATTTACTCTCGTTCAGCAACATAGGAGATGGGATTCAAAGTCTGATGTTAACTGGAGCTGTGGGAAGTTCCTTTCGCCTTCCTCGTTTTGCTCCGGCAAATGAATACCAACCAACGCTTTCTCAGCAACTCTACTCCATAAACAATAAAATATCTGATGGGGCAGTCAGCAATAACCAGAATTACTTCTATCGAGTACGCACGGTGCTTGATGGGAGCGGCAATGTGAAGAGCGCCCTCTATGGAAAAATTTCTGGGCCTATCGAATGTGGCGCCCAAGGATATATACAGTTCACCTACTACCTGAACCCGACTCCGAACGACCGGAACATGGAGTTTGATCCGAGTAAAAACCTCTTCCAAAACCTCCCCACTCTCCAGCAAGTCACCGCACCGTAATCGTGTGCAACACTCCTCTCGCGCAGTTGGCAATGGGAAAACCTCTGACTGGCGGGAAGAGGTTGGACTGTGCAGCAGCACAGCCCGAGAGGGCGAGCGACGTGGGCACGTCCGAGTTCAAATGGTAGTTTTCGTCCATGGCTATAATGTCAATCAGACGCAATCCACGGCATGGTTTGCGGAAGCCTTCAAACGACTTTATCAGAGTGGAGCACACTCCATGTTCACAGGAGTCCAATGGAATGGGGCGGTGAGCCAAGTTGCACAACAAGTTCCTTTTCTCGGAGGAAATTCACCCAATTATTGGACCAATGTTGATAACGCCTTTTTAACGTCGCAAGCTTTAGTAAGTAGCGTCAACAGCCTGCCAGGTGGAACCAATAAAATCATGATTGCCCATAGTCTGGGCAACATGGTCGTTTCCAGTGCTCTCAATGATTATGGAACAAATGCACTGATTTATATTCAAACAAACGCACTGAATGTCTCCCAGTACTTCATGCTGGATGCGGCGATGGCTACAGAGACTGTCGATCCCAACACTTTTGGTGATACTAATAATATGGTTTTTATAGGATATGCTCCAACAAATGCACTTACTTACGCAGAAGGCATTCTCGTCCCAACTGTATCGGACCCGGTTTGGAAAAGCTATAACCATAACCTCTGGGCCGCTTACTGGCATACTCTCTTTACTCCATATATTGACGGAAGGAGTGGGCTGACTTGGAGCAACCGTTTTTCAACCATTACGGCCAATGCCAATGTGACAATTTATAACTTTTGGTCCTCGGGAGAGGATGTCTTGGATAATGCCTCCAATGGTGTCTTCGCTCCTCCTGGGCCTGAACTGGCATGGGCCGATCAGGAAATGAGTAAGGGGACTGCCTTACAACAGGCTGCCTCCTCGCTGAATTCAACGGCTATTCAGCGAGGGGGTTGGGGAATTAGTACTAATTATGAAACAAGTGAAGTTGACGGCTTCGGTTTCACTAATTGGTCAGCTATGCCAGCGAGTCAGGCTAACAGCCTTGCAAGTACCAATATCAGTCTGTTTAAAACCAATACTTTCTTCACTCCCTTCTCAGATACCGCTTTAACCGGGCCGACTGGGAGCACTGAGGCGTTAAAGCCCAATGTTCTCAATCAGACGCTGGCGGAGGCCATTCCCGCTCTTTCGTTTGCTGTGGGGAGGAATGCTGTAGATGAATTGGATGAAAACCAAGACATGATGGAATTGGAAGATGGTTGGCCAACCAATAGACCTATCAATTCGCTCAAAAAGCCAAGATGGTTTCATGGTGATGCAAAAGATGTGGCTTATCCCTTTACTCACAATCTCTGGCAGAAGTTGGTCACGCTAGGAAATCTAAATCAATGATATGAAAAAACTATTTACCTTTTTTGTTCTTGGAGCAGTGGTTTGCATGCAGCCCCTTTTTGCCGACAATCCTGAAGCAAAAATTACGGTGCATGTGGTGGATGACCAAGGTCATTCTCTGATAAAATTTCCAGTTGGAATGGGCGTCATCAGTGGATGGAAACCTGGAGAGGGATTTGGTACGGATCTTACGGAGAGTTGGACTAATATTACGGATGCCAATGGAATGACAACAGCCACACATAAATGCTATAACCCGAAAATTGGAGTCTGGGTACAAGGTATTAATGGATATTATTCATCAAGAATCACTTACAACTACACTAATGCTATAGCAGGCAAATTACAGCCTTGGAACCCGACCGTGGAGTTTGTCGTCAAACCGATCCTCAATCCCATTCCGATGTATGCAAGGAACATGGGTGTGATGGGTTCAAATTTCAAGCTCCCTGCCAAAAACACTCCCATTGGCTTTGATCTTGAAGCAGCGGACTTTGTTGCTCCTTACGGTAAGGGAACATCCTCTGATTTCATCTTCACTCTTTCGGATATAGCCTCGACGAATGCCACCCAAAAGCCAACCGAAAGTGCCTTAACCA
>Ga0302319_10024073_pt1 | contig 10846 bp, 6 predicted proteins | sample Bog_T0_2_FD_203319 | JGI IMG/M metagenome (GOLD analysis project Ga0302319, IMG submission 203319) | Peat permafrost microbial communities from Stordalen Mire near Abisko, Sweden - Bog_T0_2 | ecosystem: Environmental > Terrestrial > Soil > Wetlands > Peat | place: Sweden: Abisko, Stordalen Mire... | reverse complement strand
AGGATATTTTACAACTTTTACATCCAACTCCGGCTTTAGGTGGAACACCAAGGGTTCAAGCCTTGAACTTGATTCGAAAGCTTGAAGGTTTTTCCCGTGGCTGGTATGGGGCTCCTGTTGGTTATGTGGGACTGGATTGGGCGGAATTTGTGGTAGGCATTCGTTCTGGTTTAACCCATGGCAAGAATTTATCTGTTTTTGCCGGCGCTGGTATTGTCAAAGGTTCTGAGGCGGCAGAAGAGTGGGATGAGGTTGAAAATAAGATCAGTAATTTTATAAAAATAATATCTTAAAGTGTCTAAAGGCTTGAGTGAGTTCTTTCTTGGTCATCGAAAACTAGTGTTATTGCGAGGAACGAAGTGACGAAGCAATCTTTTAATAATATCAATCATTGTTGGGGAAGCTTAATCATCGAAGAGCTTTCCCGTCTTGGGGTTGATTATTTTTGTGTGGCCCCTGGCTCTCGCAGTTCGCCTTTGGTTATTGCAGTGGCTCAACATAAGAAGATCAAAAGCTTTGTCCATTTTGATGAACGGGGCTTAGCTTTTCACGCCATGGGTTATGCGGCAGCCACCAAGAAGCCGGCTGTCCTTATTTGTACTTCAGGAACAGCTGCGGCAAATTTTCTTCCGGCCGTAATCGAAGCTTCCAAAAAGAAATTGCCTTTGATCGTTATGACCGCTGATCGTCCACCAGAATTAAGGCAAACGGGAGCAGTACAAACTATTGACCAAGTCGGGTTATACGGAAATTACGCTCAATGGGCCACAGATATGCCTTGCCCCGATACCAAAATTGAGCCTCAATATGTTTTAACGACGGTTGACCAAGCCTGGTATCAAGCCTGTCGCAAGAAGGGGGTTGTGCATATCAATTGCATGTTCCGTCAACCTCTGACGTTAACCCAAACAACAGATGATCTTAAAACTTATATCAAGCCTATAAACCGATGGATTGAGTCAAATAAGCCATATACAGAATATGTCACTGGTTTTGAATCAGTTGCCTTACCAATCCCCAAAAAAATCGCTGCTCGTTTGGATGCTATTAAATCCGGAGTAATTGTAGTTGGGAAAGTTGGCGGTGAAGATGAAGCCCAACTGGTTTTAAGTCTGTCGGAAAAATTAGGCTGGCCTATATTTGCGGATTTGTCTTCAGGTTTACGCCTGGGGCAGAATCATTCTAATCTCATCCATTATTTTGATCATTTGCTTTTATCTGAAAAGATTGTTAAAGGCTTATCCTTTGATGGGGTGCTTCATTTGGGTGGTCGCCTGACATCAACGCGGTATTATGATTTTATCCAAAAGCAAAATCCTTCTGAATATATCATGGTCTTGAATCATTCCTTACGCAATGATCCTAATCACCAGGTTAGTCTTCGGGTCGAATCAAGTGTCAGCAATTTTATTCAAACAATTATTGGATTGATAAAACCTCGTAAGGGCTCTTCAGCTCTTAAGCTTTTATCCAAGGCTGATAAGATGGCAGATAAGACTATTGAAAGTACCTTGTTGGCTGATCAACGATTAAATGAACCTCAAGTAGCACGTATTATTTCTCAGATGATTCCAGAAAGTCATGGATTATTCTTGAGCAATAGTATGCCTATCCGTGATATGGGCAATTATGCAGACTTTAAGGGTAACGGTGTATTTGTCAATGGCAATCGAGGGGCGAGTGGTATTGATGGTATCATCGCTTCAGCGGCAGGGTATGCTAGAGGTTTGGAAAAACCAGTGACGCTCATGATCGGTGATTTGGCCGCATTGCATGATTTAAATTCATTAAGCATGCTGCGTGATTTACCAGTTCCTTTAATCATTATCTTGCTTAATAATGGTGGAGGGGCCATATTTTCATTTTTACCCATTGCTGAATTTAAAGAAGGTTTTGAGAAATTCTGGGGGACTCCTCATTCCAATACCTTGGCCTCTGCGGCATCTATGTTTGAACTAAATTACAGCCAACCCATGGATACAGTGCATTTTACGAAGGTGTACAATTCGGCGCTGAAATCACAAACTTCAACCATCATTGAAGTCATTACCAACCGCGAAGAAAATTTAAAAATACATCGTTCTTTGCAAGAGACGATTATCAAAAATATTTAATTAAGTTCCGCCATCTATGAATTTTTCAGAACTTGATTTCAACGAAGAATTTGTATCTGCTTTTGAGGCCTTGGAAAACACAGGTCAGCACACCTATATCACCGGGAAGGCCGGTACCGGCAAATCGACCCTATTGCAGTATTTCCGTGAAAAAACATCCAAGAATGTCGCCATACTAGCACCCACCGGTGTTGCTGCTATTAATATCAAAGGCCAGACCATTCATTCATTTTTTGGTTTTAAACCGGATGTGACTCCTGAAGGTGTCGGGGATATCCCCATTCGCAAGCGTAAGCGGAAAATGTACCAAGAGCTTAACGCCGTTATTATAGATGAAATCTCCATGGTTCGGGCTGATCTTATGGATTGCGTGGATATCTTTTTACGACTCTATGGTCCTTATTATGATCGGCCTTTTGGCGGGATTCAGATGATTCTTTTTGGTGATCTTTTTCAGCTGCCGCCTGTGGTGGGGCGTGGCGAAGAAGAAATCTTTAAGACACATTATCCGACACCCTATTTCTTTTCAGCCAAAGTTTTTGAAACTTTGGATTTTAAAATTTTGCACTTAAATAAGATTTATCGCCAAAAAGATGAACATTTTATCCGTCTACTGAATGCCGTCCGTGATGATAGTGTTGAGCAACATCATTGGGTCTCGCTTAACCGAAGGTTTAAACCCAACCAACAGTTAGCGACGGAAGATTTTTATATTGTTTTAACGACGACAAACGCGCTGGCGGATAAGGTTAATAATCAACGTTTACAAGGCTTAACTGGATCCCCAAAGATTTATCAAGGGTCGATATCAGGTGAATTTGAACGAAAATCACTGCCAACTCCAGAAATACTTGAACTTAAAGCCGGCGCTCAGGTGATGATGTTAAATAATGACACTGACAAGCGTTGGGTGAACGGGTCTTTGGGAAAAATTACTAGGATCGTTGCGGACACAGAAGGGGATGATATTATAATGGTTGAGTTGGAGAATGGCACTGAAGTTGATGTTAAAAAACACAGCTGGGAAATATATCAGTATTATTTTGATGAAGAGAACAATTCTTTAGGTTCTAAGGTCATGGGATATTTCACACAGTATCCCTTAAAGCTTGCCTGGGCTGTGACCATTCATAAATCACAAGGGCAGACTTTTGAGCGAGTGATCATTGATGTGGGTTGGGGTACATTTTCTCATGGCCAAATGTATGTGGCCTTAAGCCGTTGCACAACACTTGAAGGGATAATTCTTAAACAACCATTGGCCCAACGGCATATTTTAATGGATGAGAGGGTTTTAAAATTTATGAAGAAATTTATATTCCTTTTATTGTTGCCATGTTTTTCAATGATGGCTTTGGCTCAAACGCCATCACAGGATCGTGCTAAGACAATTGCTCAGGATCTAAGCAAGATTGAACAAGGCCAGACTAATCCTAATTCTTGGGAAGAGCAAAATGCCGATCAGCCCTATATTGGTCTTTTAGCTGAAACAGATACCACCATTCATCAGGATTGGTCTTTTGATCAAGATTATCATGCCCGGATAAAAATTCAAAAAGAAACCACCAAGAATTTTGGGCAATGGCCAATTTATTATAATAAATCCCGTGAAGAGATCACATCTGTTGAAGCCTTCATTGAAACGCCAGATGGTAAAAAGATTGAGTCGACAGATGTTAAAGATATGCCTGCGTATGACCAATCGCCATTATATGCGGATATGCGCATCAAGGTTATCAGCTTGCCTGAGATCAGTGTTGGAACAGTTATCGATGTAAGAGTCAAAACCAAGGTTTTGAAAGAAGAAATTCCTGGTCAGTTTTGGGATGAGATAACGTATCCTTCAATCCCTACCAAATATTCAAGAAATTCTTATGCTTTTCCAGATGATAAAGCAATCCAGTTTCATGCTTACAATAATGATACACAACCATTGATTGAAAAAGCCAATGGTTTAACTAAATACTCATTTATTTTTGAAAATACTTCTTATGCTGAGAATGAAGATTTTATGCCTCCCATGGATCAAACCATAGGGGTGCTTTCATTATCTTCTATAAGTGATTGGAAACAAATAGCTGATTGGTGGCGTGACTTAATTAATAAAAATGTTATCGATGATCCAGATATTACCGCCAAAGCTTTAGAATTGGTAAGTGGGAAAACAGACTCAAAGCAGAAGGTGCGTGCTATTTTAGAATTTATTCAGGATAATTTTCGTTATATCTCCATGGTTTTAGGTGATCATACCGTAGATTTGCATCCAACTAGTGTGATATTCAAGAATCGTTATGGGGATTGCAAAGATTTGGCGTTGCTGGCTAAACAAATGTTAAACAAGGTTGGGATTGAGGCTAATATTGGATTGTTTAGCGGTGAATTTAATGGTGATCCTCAGCATCGGCTGCCAAATCCTTCAGCATTTGATCATGTATTATTAGAAGTCAATGTTGATCATAAAAAGTATTTTGTGGATACACAGGCTAAAGGGTTTGATCTTGGGGAGCTGCCGTCAAGTTATGATAATGCCTATATTCTAGTCGTTGATCCGAATGCGTATAGCTTTAAGAATGTTCCAGTGGCTGATGAAGGCTTTCATTCGGTTGTGTCTAGCAGTGATATCACCTTGGGTGATGATGGGTCAGCCGATTTTAAAGTCCATGTGAAAATGCCTGTAGAAGCCTCAGAAGATTTTAAAAGCAATTGGGATTCGACCAACGATGCCAATAAACAGAAGTTTTTTGACAATCTTCAAGCTACTTTTGCCCAAGGTGGCAAGATAACTGATAGGGATGTTAAGGGTCTGGCGAATCGTTATGGTCCGGTTGAATTCAATTTCAGATATTCTCCAGCTAATGTCTACCAAGTGGTTAATGATATGATTCTTTTAAGAGAAGAGCCTCAAGGGGATATTCCTGATTTTTCAGAAGATAAGCGCCACTATCCTATTTTTATTCCAACCAACTCTTTGATTGTGAGCCGTAATACCTATCATATCCCAGACAGTTTGGAAATTTATTCTGTTCCACAGGATTATCATTTACAAACAGGTTTTATGGAAGTAACAACTACATATACAAAAGGGGATGGGACTATCACCGTAGAAAGCGTTTATCACTTAAGGCGTGCTACTATCCCCATGCAAGGTTATGCGGATGTAAAGAATTTTAGAGATGAACTCAATAAGAAATACGAGATGTATGTTATTTTAAAGAAAAAATCAAATCTAACGCCAGCTGCGGATAATTGGATTAAGAATCAGTAAGAAAGACAAGATTCGATGTCTGATTTAATTGTTTTATTATGGTTAGGATTTATATTATCTTCTGCAGTATTCTTTTCATCGAGTTCTATCCTGTATCAGTTTCAACAGAATAGTTTCTCGTTTGATAAAGGATTTTTACTTTCTTTATCAGCATGCTTAGTTGCTCTGGTGCTCTGCCTATCCATGTGGCCTCCAGTCCATCGGGTCTACGATGATGAATGTTTGTTTATATCTCAGTCTAATAATATTTGTTTGTTGGGGAAAGCAAGTATAACTCAAAAAGGAAGTAGGCTCCAGCCAGAGATTGTCAATTCGTGGACAGAAACCCCAAAGTTTCCAGGGTTTGCATTGATTGAGGCGGGGGTATTCTTTTTGACCAAGGATATAAAAAACAGTTTTTTTATATTAAATATAGTTTTAGGAACGTTATCCGTGGCGGTGGTTTTTAGAATTACTTGGGCTTTGAGTGCTAGTTATGTGGTGTCTTGGTGGTCAGCTGTTTTCTTTGCTTGTTTGCCCGCGCGCTGTACATACGCAATGTCCGCGGCATGTGATATTGCGGGTTTGTTTTTCTTTCTTTTGTTTCTTTTATTTCTTACGGATTTTAAGACTTTAAAAGTCAGGCGAGTTTTATATGCGGCGATATTTTGTGGAATATACAGTGTTTGTATAAAACCATTTTATGGTATTTTTGTCTTATTGGGATTAGGAATGGCTTTGTATATTTACCAAAAAGATGGTTTGCTGAACAGAAAGAATTGTAAACAAATAGTATTAGATTCAGTATGCCTATTTTTGCCAATTTTTATTTTAGTTCACTTTGCATATATAAAGGCAGGAGCTTGGTCGTTTTCATTTATATTTAGTAATCTTTATAGCAGTATTTCCTACTTATTTGATTATAAGCAAGACACTGTTCTAACGGTTATTGCATGTTTGTTCGTTATTGCACGAAATGTCATTTATGAAAAAGATAATGTGACAAATTGGATTGCAGGATGGTTCTTGATGGGTTTTTTGGTTCTTTCAGTTTTTTGCGCGGGAGGGTTTACTTATCCAGGTCAGGCTTACTCAGACCGGTATTTTCTTTTTTTAGCATTTCCGTTTGTCTTCTTAGCAGGAAAGGGGATGGCAGGAATTTTAAAGATATTTCGATTTTGGATTTTTGGCGTTATTTTTTTTATTCTGTTATTTGTCAATGCACTTGCTGCTTGTCATAATCTGAATAACAAAGCAAATGATAATTATTATTATAAGAAAACATTATTATTTAAGCAGGTGTTTAAATTCATTCCAAATGATGCGTACTTTTTAGATGAATGTCCCACTTTAGTGACAGCAATCAGTGCTAGAAAATCGATTAGTACTGAGCTCTTTTTTAAAGGTAATCATCCTCAAAAGATTGTTTTTTTAAAAGGCATTCCACTGGATTCATATGACTCTAATGATTCAAAGCAAATGGATTCATTAAATCATATCTTGAATGCGGAATATGTGTGCAAACCAAAAAGCCCTGCTTTAATAAAGCAGGGCTTTTTGTCAGTAATTCCATTTCTTTGCATTAGAAAATAGCGTTTATCTACGACGCATGCGCATCCGGCGAGGTGTTGAAAAAGCCATCACCGGTGATTTAGGATGATGGAATTTTTCTAACTGTATCGTTGGATGGCTATCTGCCACAGGCAAAGCTTGGTTGATGATCTTTTCGATATTCTTAACATCCAAGCGTTGATCAGGTGTTGCAAAAGACACGGCGTGTCCGGCAAAACCAGCTCGGCCGGTACGACCGATGCGATGGACATAATTTTCCGGATCATCAGGAAGATCGTAATTGATAACTAATTCGATGCCTTTCACGTCAATACCACGTGCAGCTATGTCGGTCGCGACTAAGACACGGTATTTGCCGCGTTTAAAACCTTCCAGGGCTTCTTTGCGCTGACTCAGGGAACGGTCAGAATGAGTTTCAGAGGCGTTATGACGCAAGCCACGTAATTGTTTTGTCAATCGAGCCACTGAAAATTTAGTCCGGCAAAAAATAAGGACAGATCCTTTATATTTAGCCAGCATGCTTTCCAGCAACTCATTCTTTAATTCTTTTTTGACAATAAACAATTCTTGAGTGATTTTATCAGCCATGGTACCTGTGGGAGCTACTTCAATGCGCACAGGCAATTTCATGTAGCTTTTGGCGATAGTCATGATGGCATCAGGCATGGTTGCTGAAAACAACATCGTTTGTCTATCTTTAGGAACCTGTTTGAGTAATTGTTGGATTTGCGGTCCAAAACCCATATCAAGCATGCGATCAGCTTCATCTAAAACTAAAATATGTGCATCGTTGAAATGAAGAGTTTTTTGTTGCATGTGATCAATCAAACGTCCTGGCGTCCCGATGATAATGCGTGGATGCGATTTTAGAGTTTGAATTTGTTTACCCATGGAATCTCCGCCAATTAAGACGGCAGTTTTTAGTCCAACGGCCGTTGCGATTTTGCGAAGGCTTTCATCCACTTGGATGGCTAATTCACGGGTAGGAACGACTACCAGGGCGCAACCTTTGATTGAAGCTAAACGCTGGATTAGGGGAATACCAAAGGCCATTGTCTTACCGGTCCCGGTTTGAGCAATGCCCATGACATCCTGGCCTTGAAGCCCAATAGGGATAGCTTGGAATTGGATTTTGGTCGGAACGGTAAACTTCAATCGTTCAATGACGCCAAGTATCGCAGGTGCAATACCCAGCCCGAAAAAATTTTGTTCAGTCTGTGACATGTTTTACTTTCTTGCGGCATAAGGATATATTTAATCCTTTGCGCAGTGTAAGCAATCTTCGCTTTTCTTAAGGGTAAGGTGGTGCTATGACCAAAAGGTGTACTCACATTTGGAGTACGAAGTTTGCTTAACGAGGTTAATTTGTTAATTACAAGTCCTAGAGATTAACACTATTTTGGCAAATATGCAAGTAAAGGAAATCTCTTTGCTATTTATCAACTTGTTGTGCTATAATTTCGGCCTTATGATTTCAGCCAATAATGTATCGTTACAATTTGGAAAGCGGATCCTTTTTGATGGGGTTAATATTACTTTTAACCCTGGCAACTGCTATGGCATTATTGGTGCCAATGGTTCAGGTAAATCTACCTTCTTAAAAATTCTTTCCGGAGATTTAGATACTACTTCAGGGTCTGTCAGTGTGGCTGGTGGTAAACGTATTTCTGTCCTTAAACAAGATCAATTTGCTTTTGATGAAATTACTGTTTTAATGACTGTGGTGATGGGGCATAAAGAGCTTTATAAAGTGATGAAGGAAAAAGATGAGCTTTACGCTAAGCCTGATTTTAGTGATGCGGATGGTCTGCGTGCATCTGAGCTTGAAGGTAAGTTTGCAGAGATGAGTGGATGGGATGCGGATTCAGAGGCGGGTAAATTATTAAGTGATTTGGGTATTCCTGAAGATTTGCATCAGCAGCAAATGAAGCAATTGGAAGGTTCCCAAAAAGTGCGTGTTCTATTAGCTCAGGCCTTGTTTGGTAATCCTGATATCTTGATCCTTGATGAACCCACTAACTCTTTGGATGTAGATACCTGCAATTGGCTTGAAGAATTTTTAATTAATTTTGAAAACACGGCTATCGTTGTTTCTCACGATCGCCATTTTTTAGATAAAGTTTGTACCTATGTCTGTGATATCGATTTTGGCAAGATTCAGATGTTTTCAGGTAATTATAGTTTTTGGGTTGAAGCGAGTCAATTAGCCTTAAGACAACGTTCTGATGCTAATAAGAAAACAGAAGACAAACGTAAAGAATTACAGGATTTCATTGCCCGTTTCTCTGCTAATGCCTCAAAAGCAAAGCAAGCTACTTCCCGTAAGAAAATATTAGAAAAATTGACCCTAGATGAGATCAAGCCTTCGACACGCAAATATCCCTTCATAAGTTTTAAGCCAGAACGCGAAGCGGGAAATGATGTTTTGCATATTGAAAATATGAGTAAGTCTATTGATGGTCAATTGATGTTTAAGAATTTTTCATTGCACGCTCATAAGGGTGACAAGATTGCCTTTGTGGGCCCCAATGATTTGGCTAAAACGACTCTGTTTCAAATTTTGATGGGGGAATTAAAGCCGGATAGTGGATCCTTTAAATGGGGAGTTTCAACCTCACAAACATATTTCCCTAAAGATAATCAGAAATATTTTGATGTTGATTTAAATGTTGTTGATTGGCTGCGTCAATATTCTGAAGAGAAGGATGAGAATTTTGTGCGTGGGTTTTTAGGCCGGATGCTTTTTACTGGTGAAGAAAGTTTAAAGAAAGTAAAGGTTTTATCCGGAGGCGAGAAGGTGCGCTGCATGTTATCCCGCATGATGTTGACAGGTGCGAATGTGGTTATCTTGGATGAACCTACTAATCACTTAGATTTGGAAGCTATTACATCATTAAATAAAGGGATTGAAACTTTTCCAGGAACAATTTTATTCTCATCACACGATCATCAATTAGTGCAAACAGCTGCTAATCGAATCATCGAGATGACACCTAATGGTTATATCGATAAAATCGGCCTTCCCTATGATGAATACCTGGAAGATGCGCGTATCAAAGAACAGCGGCATCAGTTGTACGGAAGTTTAAATTTGAAATAAAAGAATTGTCATTCCCGAATGTGTAACAAAGCTTGTCATCCCCGAATGTTTCTGTCGGGGATCTAGATAGTAAGATTTTGGATGGAGAGGTGGCCGAGTGGTTGAAGGCGCACGCCTGGAAAGCGTGTGGACGTGAAAGCGTCTCGCGAGTTCGAATCTCGCCTTCTCCGCCAGTTATATAGGTGGTAATCTCGCAGGAGAGATAAACAATCCTAGCAATAGCTAGTCTGTTGTGGGGATTTTTATGTTTGAGTGCTTCTAGTGTTAGGTTAATATTTATTTAGATTTATCCATTCGCAGATAAAATTTTTTACCATATTATACCTCAGTACAATTGATTCATTTTACACTCTCTCTAAAATACAATAATTCAGTAGGATGAATTATTAAAATTATTTAAAAGACGCCTATGATTGTTAAAACTGCAAAAGTGATTGATTCAAGCAATGAGAATTCTTTATGTGAATGCCCTTGTATATGCGGTAAGGGGAAGTTTAATGTGTCATATAGGATTATTGATAAAGGTAGGGAAGGGATCGAGCATTTTTGGCAGATTGACTGTATTTATTGCCGAGGAATTTATAATATAGAACAGAGAGGCGATTTGATTGGTATTGTTAAGAAAGTTGATGAAACGCCTTGGGAGCATGAAGTTAAGGAAATGGGCAGAGTTAAAACAAAGAAATTATTTATGAGATTAATAACGCTAACCAGAGATAAGGGATCAAGTCTTATTTTCCCTGTAAATTCGATCATCTAAGGGCATAAGATTTCCTGGTTTTGTTAATCACTTGTTCTTTGATAGCTTTATGGCCG
>Ga0302319_10024066_pt1 | contig 10848 bp, 10 predicted proteins | sample Bog_T0_2_FD_203319 | JGI IMG/M metagenome (GOLD analysis project Ga0302319, IMG submission 203319) | Peat permafrost microbial communities from Stordalen Mire near Abisko, Sweden - Bog_T0_2 | ecosystem: Environmental > Terrestrial > Soil > Wetlands > Peat | place: Sweden: Abisko, Stordalen Mire... | reverse complement strand
GTTTTGGATGTGTCTTCTCGTCTACTGTTTCGCCCCCCCGACTGAAGGCGGGAAGCCAGCCCGGTCCGAACGAAAGTTCGACCGGGCTGTTCTATATCTGGGCAATCCCAAACCCCTCCGGCCCTTCCCGGGAAGGGAAAGGACGGTGCGGCCCACAGGTGGCGAACGCCCCGCAGCCCAGCCTATGCGACAGACCCCAGAGCGATCTCGCGCTGCACGCCGATGGCGTCCAGAAAGGTTTCGTCATGACTGGCGACGATCAGGGCGCCGTCGTAGCCCGCCAGGGCCGACTCGACAGCCGCGATGGAGTCGAGGTCGAGGTGATTGGTCGGCTCGTCGAGAATGATCAGCTGCGGCGGACGGGCGGCCATCAGCACGCAGGCGAGGGCGGCGCGCAGACGCTCGCCGCCCGATAGCGCGGCCGCCGGCTTCAAGGCGGTAACATTGCGAAAGAGGAAGCCGGCCAGGGCCGCGTGAGCCGCATTGTCGTCAGCCGCCGGGTTCAGACGGCGAAAGTTCGCCAGCAGGGTCTCTCCGTCGTTTAGAAGGGCGGCGCGCTGATCCAGCACCATCGCACCGACTCCTCGGACCACACGGCCTGACGTCGGTTCAACATCGCCCATCGCCAGCCGGATCAGGGTGGTCTTGCCGGAGCCGTTAGGGCCGGTCAGCGCCACGCGCTCGGGACCTGCGAGGCGGAATGAGAGTCCCGCCAGCACAGGCGTTTCGGGAGACCACGCGAATCCCACCTCGTCGAACGCCAGCACCTGCCGGCCCACAGGCAGGCCGGATGGCGGCAGCTCAAAGCTCAACCGGCGTACGCGCTCCACCCGTGCCCGGGCATCCTCCAGATCGCGGCGCGCCTCGTCCCGCAGCCGCTCGGCGACCCGGCCCAGCCGCGCACTCGTGACCTCGGCTTGGCCCGCGCGAGCGTTCAGGACAATCCTGGGAAGGTCGCCGCGCAGTTTTGCCCGACGTCCGGCGGCATCGCTCCGATCCTTGCGTTCCTTCGCCGTCTGGGTCTCCCGGTTGACGCGGGCGAGATCGTGCGCGGCGGCTTCCAGCGCCCGCTCGGCGGCCACCACTTCCTCGGCCTTGCGCGCGGCGAAGAAGTCGTAATTGCCGCCGTAGACCCGGGCGCCAAGGCCGGAGAGCTCGACGACCCGGTCCATGCCGCGCAGAAGGGAGCGATCGTGACTGATCACCAGGGCGCCGCCGGCCCAACCGTCGAGGAGGTCGGCTACGGCCACGCGCGCCTCGCTGTCGAGATTGTTGGTTGGCTCGTCCAGCACGATGAAGTCCGGCTCGGCGATCAGCAGAGCCGCCAGCGCCGCGCGCGTGACCTGTCCGCCGCTCAAGGTCAGCGCCGGGCGGTCGAGGTCGAATCCGGCCAGGCCCATACGTTTCAGCGCGGCTTCTACCCGCTGGGGCAGGAGCCAGTCCGCCGATTCGAGATCGCCGGGCCTGGACTCGCCACGCTCGATGCAGGCCAGAACGGCCATCGCCGCGTCGACCCCCAGCACGACCGCGAGGCTGGCGTGCGGCGGCGGTGTCAGGGTCTGGCGCAGCGCGGCCACCCGGCCCGTCACCGACAGGCTTCCCGCCGCCGGTTCGATCTCGCCCAGAATCAATCGCGCCAGGGTGGTCTTGCCGACGCCGTTGCGGCCGACGAGGCCGGTGCGTTCGCGCCCAAAGGCGAGGGTGAGGTTTTCGAAGAGGCTTCGGCCGTCAGGCGTAAGGGCGGTGACGGAATCCAGGGTGACAAGGGCTGGAGAGGACATGATGCGCCTGGGTGTTGTGAGCGAACGGGGTGACGTGGGGGGCGTTCGCTGGGCGCAACATGTTCGAGTCCTCCAGACAGGTGAGCCGCTTATAGCGGCCGACGCGCGCGTTGAGGAGTCGCCTGAAAGTCGTGACGTGCACGAGTTTGCAGGCGATTGTAGGCTGCTGACGCGCGCCCACCGTCGCGGCGGAGCGCTTTTCCAGGGAGAACACCATGGCGGACGTGTCTTACCCCGTGCCGCTGCTCGCTCAGCCCGACAAATTGAGCTGCTGGTGCGCGTCGATGGCCATGCTCGTGAGCTTCCGAAGGCAGACCACCTACGCGCCGGAACAGTTGGCCCAGGACGTCAATTTCTCGCTCCGGACGAGCTACGACTGGGACGCGCTCGAGGCGGTCAAGAATCAGTTCGGGTTTCAGGATATCTCGCTGCCCTCAAACGCATCGCTCTACCCTACGCCGCAGCAGTGGTCGGACTGGCTGACCGCGAACGGACCGCTCTGGATCACGACGGTCGGCGATCCCTCGCACGCCATCGTCTTGCGCGGCCTCACCGGCGATCTGACGGCGGACGGCACGACAGCCCACATAAACGACCCGTGGGATGCGACCACGACATTCACCGACGACGAAATCGACTTCTCCCCGGCCAACGCCGGCCGCGCATATGACCAGTCCTTCACGGATCTCGCCGCGGACTTCGGGAACCTGGACCTGTCGGATTACGGCAGTTGGCGCGTGCTCTTTCTACCCACCCCGTCGGGCAGCTGAAGGCATGGGCCGGATCCTGGTTCTTGACAATTTGCAACTATCATTGCATCATGAAGGGCGCACTGACGTTCCAGGCCTCTTCCGGTGGCATGGCGGCGCGGTTGCGGAACACAAACGAGCGACGACCTGAACGCGCCCGCCGCCATCATGGAGCCGCTTCACCCTGCTCGAAGCCCGTTGCTTGAGCGAACTGGCGGTGAACCGCAAAAGGAAACGCCGGTATGTTTGATTCTATTGGTAAAACCTCCGGCGAAACCTGTCAAAACCTGTCAAAATCTGCCACGCAGACCCCTGCACTGGCCCCGGCGACCTGTCGCGTTCTATGCTGGCCTCAACGGAGGACGCCATGGACACCCTGACCGACCCTGACGACCGGGCCTTGCGCCTGGCTGAGCTTGGCCACATCGCCACCCTGGGCGATATCGCCCGCCACCACGCCAGGGTGCGACCCGACGCCACGGCCCTGGTGTTCGAGGGTCGCCAAACCACCTTCGCTGAATTCGACCGCCTCACCAACCAGGCCGCCAACGCCCTGCTGGCCGCGGGCGTAACCAAAGGCCGTCGCATCAACTACATCGGCAAGAACAGCGACCACTATTTCGAGGTGCTGTTCGGCGCGATCAAGATCGGCGCGGTGATGGCCCCCATCGGCTGGCGACTGGCGCCGCGGGAAATGGCCTATATTGTCGGCGACTCCGAGAGTCCTCTCCTTTTCCTGGGCCCCGAGGTCATCGACCGTGTCGATGAGATTCTGGCCGATCTTCAGCACCCCCCCAAGGTGATCGCCATGGAGCCCGGCGAACACGGATTCGTCACCTATGAGGCCTGGCGCGACGCCGCGCCCGCCACCGATCCGGCCGTCGAGATCCTGCCCGCCGATGTCGCCGTTCAGCTCTACACCTCCGGCACCACTGGCCGACCCAAGGGCGCCATGCTCACACATGCAAACATGCTGGGAGGCCGTCGCCTGGCCGCCGAGGCTAGAATGGCCTGGAACGAATGGGGACCCGAGGACGTCAGCCTGGTGGCCATGCCCGTCAGCCACATCGGCGGCACGGGCTGGGGCATTGTGGGGCTCTACAATGGCGCCAAGGGGATCGTCGCCCGGGAGTTCGACCCGTTCAAGGTGCTCGACTTCATCGAGCACGACCACATCTCCAAGATGTTCATGGTGCCGGCGGCCCTGCAGATCGTCGTGCGCCAGCCGCGTTCGCGCGAAGTGGATTTCAGCCGCCTCAAATACATCCTCTACGGCGCATCGCCGATTCCGCTCGACCTGCTCCGCGAGTGCATGGACGTGTTCGGCTGCGGCTTCTGCCAGCAGTACGGAATGACAGAGACCAACGGCACCATCGTCTACCTGCCGCCGGAGGATCACGATCCGGCTGGAAACGAGCGCATGCGCGCCGCGGGGCTGCCCATGCCCGGCGTGGAGCTCAAGATTATCGATGCGGCCGGGGCGTCGCTCCCCGCCGGCGAGGTCGGCGAGGTTGCGGTGCGCTCGGTGACCAACATGGCCGGCTACTGGCGCCTGGAGGAAGCCACGGCCGCGACCATCGACGCCGAGGGCTGGTTGCGCACCGGCGACGCCGGATACCTGAACCAGGACGGCTATCTCTTCATCCACGACAGGGTGAAGGACATGATCATCTCCGGCGCCGAGAACATCTATCCAGCGGAAGTTGAGAGCGCCGTCTACGGCCATCCCGATGTCGCCGAGGTCGCCGTCATCGGCGTGCCCGACGATCAGTGGGGCGAGGCGGTTAAGGCTGTCGTCGCCCTCAAGCCCGGCGCCACTCCCGACCCGGCGAGCATCATCGCCTTCGCCCGTACCCGCATCGCCGCCTTCAAGGCCCCCAAAAGCGTCGACTTCATCGACGCCCTGCCGCGCAACGCCTCGGGCAAGATCCTGCGCCGGGAACTGCGCGATCCCTACTGGGCCGGCCGTTCGCGCCGGGTGAACTAGGGTGGGCGGCCCAACCCCACCGTATCTACGGTGATTAACGGCGCCGCCGTTCCGACGCGGGGCGCGTCGATCCCTCAAAAACAGCTGGACCAACGGAACACCCTCTCATGACCAGGACCATCTTCATCACCGGTAGTTCGACGGGACTCGGCCGGGCGACCGCCATGCTCTTCGCCGGGAAGGGCTGGAAGGTCATCGCGACCATGCGATCGCCGGACGCGGAGACCGAACTTACCAAGGTCCCCGGCATCACCGTCATGGCGCTGGATGTCACCAACCCGGTCCAGATCACCGAGACGGCGCAGAAGGCGCTCGCCCTTGGCCCCGTCGATGTCCTGTTCAACAACGCCGGCTTCGGCCTCGCCGGCGCCTTCGAAGGCGCTGCCGACGAACAGCTGGTCAAGGAGATCAACACCAATCTTCTGGGCGTCATGCGCGTGACCCAGGCCTTCCTCCCGGCCATGCGCGAGCGGCGTCAGGGGGTGATTATCACCACCACCTCCATCGGCGGCCTGGTCACCTTCCCCTTCAACTCGGTCTATCACGCCACGAAATGGGGCCTGGAGGGTTGGAGCGAGAGCCTGGCGTTCGAACTGGCGCCCTTCGGCATTCGCGTGAAGACCGTGGCGCCGGGCGGCATCGCCACCGACTTCGCCGGCCGCTCCCTCGTCTTCACTCCGCACCCCGCCTACATGGACGCCATCGGCAAGGCCATGGCCACCTTCACCAACCCCGAGCGCCGTTCGCAAAGCTCGACCGCCGAGCACATTGCGGAGGCGGTCTGGGAAGCCGCCGCCGATGAAACCGACAGGGTGACCTTCGTCGCAGGCGACGACGCCAAGGCCACCTATGCCCAGCGCCTCGCCGTCGGCGTCGAGGCCGCCCGCGCCGGCATCCGGCAGCTCTTTCTGGGCTAAGGCGTCTGCGTCCCGCCCAGGTACACCGTATTAACGGCGATCTACGGTGGAAGCGGCGGGGCTAGCCTACCCGCGCCAGGCGCAGGAACTCCTCCCGCGTCCGGGGGTCATCCCGGATCACGCCGGTCAGGTGGCTGGTGATCAGGCTTGAGCCCGGCGTGTTCACTCCGCGCAGCGTCATGCAGCTGTGCTCGGCTTCGACGACCACGCCCACCCCCTTGGGTTTGAGGATTTCGTCAATGGCGTCGGCGATCTCGGCGGTGAGTTTTTCCTGGATCTGCAGGCGGCGGGAAAACCCCTGAACGACCCGGGCAAGCTTGGAGATGCCAACCACCCGGTCCGTGGGCAGATACCCTACGTGCGCGCGGCCGAGGAACGGGAGCATGTGGTGCTCGCAAAAGCTGACGACGCGAATGTCGCGCAGGATCACAAGCTGGTCGTAGCCGCCCACCTCGTCAAAGGTGCGTTCCAGATAGTCGCGGGGATTCACGCCATAGCCGATGAAGAGTTCACGGTAGGACTTGGCGACCCGCTTCGGCGTCTCGAGCAGACCCTCGCGGTCGGGGTCATCCCCGGCCCATCGGATGAGGGTGCGCACGGCGGCTTCGGCTTCGGACTGAGTGACAGGCGTATCGGTCAAGCTCGCAAATTCCTTCTGGCGCCAAGTCTCCTGTGGACAAGGCGGCGCACGCCAAGACTCCGGCGCCGGGGACACTTAAGGTCCGACGCCTTTCCTTTCAATGCGAGCCATGACCCTCCCATGCCTGACGACGCTTCGGCCCAAGACACCTTCAACACATCCGCCCAAGGCAAGCTCAAAAGCCTGATCGAACGCATCGAGCGTCTCGAGGAAGACAAGGCCGCCGTCGCGAGCGATCTCAAGGAGGTCTACGCCGAGGCGAAGGGCGAGGGCTTCGACACCAAGATCGTCCGCAAGGTTGTGCGCATCCGGAAAATGGACAGCGCCAAGCGTTCGGAGGAAGAGGCCTTGATCGACCTCTACATCTCCGCCATCGGAGGGCTGTGAAGACACGTCGACTCAAGGCCGGCGCCGCCAAGCGACCGGACGACAGGGCCCGGTCCAAACGCGCGGCGCTCAACGCCCTGCGGCGCGCCCGCCGGGCGGCCCTGCGCGCCGGCGTCGACCTCTCAGAATGGGAAGGCGAATTCCTGGGGTCGGTGGAAGAACGGCTCAACACCTTCGGCCGCGCCTTTGGCGATCCGGAAAAAGGGGCGCCCGGACAGGCCCTTTCGGCGCTGCAAACCGTCAAGCTCAAGGAGATCGCCGCCAAGGTGCTGGGCAAAAACCGGGACGAACCAAAAGGCGCGTTCCGTGCGAAGCCTGGCGCCGCGCCAAAAACGCGATTTCGTCGAAAGCTTCGCCGCGGAGGGGAACCCATCGCTCCAAAAGGGACTAAGGAGTAGAACCAGGGCGAGCGCACGGGGCGTTTGATCAACCGTCCCTACGGAGTCGTCGCCTTGAGCCCACCTGCAGCCATCGTCGCCCTGGCCACTGCGTCGCCGCCGTACGTCTTCGATCAGGTCGCTGTCGGGGAGGCCGCACGCAACCTCTTCTCCCATCGCTTTCGCGATTTCGAGCGTCTGTTTCCGATCTTCCAGAACACCGGCATCCAGCGCCGTCAGGCGGTGCAACCCATGGAATGGTATTTCGAGCAGCGCTCCTGGCCCGAACGCACCAAGGCCTATCTCGCCGGCGCCGTGGACCTCTTTTGCGAAGCGGCCACCCTCGCCTTGGACCGAGCCGGCCTGTCCGCCGCCGAGGTCGACACCATCGTCACCGTCTCATCCACCGGCATCGCCACCCCCAGCCTGGAGGCACGAGCCATGGGCCAGATGGGCTTTCGGCCCGATGTTTCCCGCGTTCCGGTCTTCGGATTGGGCTGCGCCGGCGGCGTCAGCGGCCTCTCCATCGCCGCCCGCCTGGCGGAGGCGAGGCCCGGCTCTGTGGTGCTCATGGTCTGCGTTGAGCTCTGCACGCTCGCCGTGCGCCTCGATGAGCTCACCAGCGCCAACATGGTTGCGACGGCCCTTTTCGGAGATGGCGCCGCCGCATGCGTCATCTCCACCGGCGCCAAGGGCTTGCGCGCCTTTGAAGGCGCTGGCGAGCACACCTGGCCGGACACGCTCGGCATCATGGGTTGGAACGTCGACCCAGTCGGGTTTGGCGTGATCTTCGACCGCTCGATCCCCACCTTCGCCGCCAAGCATCTGCGCGATGCGGTGGTGGGAATGCTGGGGCGCATGGATCTCGATCTTGGCGACGTCGACCGATTCGTCTGTCATCCGGGTGGGGCGCGGGTCATCGAGGCTCTGGAAAGCTCCCTCGGCCTGGGCCAGGGGGCCCTTGATCGGGAGCGCGAGGTCCTGGCGGACCACGGCAACATGTCCGCGCCCACCGCACTTTTCGTGCTTGAACGCGTTCTCGCCGACGAGCCGAAGGATCGCCTTATGATGTGCGCCTTGGGCCCCGGATTCACGGCGTCCTGCGTGTCTCTGGCCGCGTGATTCTTTCGATCATTGTTCTGGCCCTGGTCACCGCCCAGCGGCTGGGCGAACTCGTTCTCGCCTCCCGCAATACGCGCCGGCTCAAGTCCCGGGGAGCCATTGAGATCGGGGCGCGACACTACCCGCTGCTGGTCATTCTCCACGGCGCTTGGCTGATCGGACTCTGGTGGCTTGCCTGGGATAGCGACATCAGCCTCGCCTGGCTTGCCGTGTTTGTCGTCCTGCAAGGCCTCAGGGTCTGGGTCATCGCCACCCTCGGCGGGCGATGGACAACCCGGATCATCATCCTGCCAGGCGCCCCGCTCATCCGTCGCGGCCCTTACCGATTCTTGTCCCATCCCAACTACACCGTGGTGGCCGCCGAGATCGCTGTCCTGCCTCTGGCCTTCGGCCTGCCCATCTACGCCGTTGTCTTCTCGATCCTGGACGCCATCGTCCTCTTCATCCGGATCCGCGAAGAGGCGCGGGCCTTGGCGACCTTCAACCCATCGACGGCCGGCGGCGAGATTCCAGACCGTTGATGCCCTTTGTGCGCAAAGCCCCTAAATGGGGTCCATGAACGCACCCTCCGCCAACCTGCAATCCGAGACCCTGCCGCGCTGGAGTCTCGACGATCTCTATCTGGGTCGCGACGACCCGCGCATCGCCGAAGACCTCGCCGCCGCCGGGGCGGCCAACGGCGCCCTGGTCGCGCTCAAGGGCGCGTTCGTCGGCGCCCGCAGTGAGGCCAGCCGCCTGGGGGAGCTGATCGACGAAGGCGTCCATCACTATGAGGAGGCCACGAACCGGCTCTGGAGCGTTGGGGCCTATGCATCCCTGGCCGCCTCCACCGATCACGGCGATCCTGCCTGGGCCCGCTTCGAAGCGGACATTCGCGCCAGAAGCGCCGCGATTGGGGCGGAGACGCTTTTCTTCACTCTTGAACTGAATGAACTCGAGGATCGCGAGCTCGCCGCCGCTCTCGACGCGTGGCCGGCCGCCTCCAGATGGACGCCCTGGCTGAGGCGGGTGCGCCTTGGTCGGCCCCACGAACTCAGCGCCGAGCTCGAACGCATGCTCGTCGATCGCGCGCCGGCCGTGGCGAACTGGAGTCGGCTCTATGACGACACCCTGGCGCAGCTCACCGCCCGGGTGGGCGCCGAGCGGCTGACGCTGCCCGAAACGCTCAACCGCCTGTCGGATCCGTCGCCGGTCGCGCGGCGCGCGGCGGCCAAGGCTCTGGGCTCGGCCCTCGCCGAACGCACGCCGGTCCTGGCGCTCTGTCTCAATACGATTGCCGAAGAGAAGAAGGTCGAGGATCGTTGGCGTCGCTTCGATACGCCGGCGGCGGCCCGCCACCTGGCCAACGAGGTGGACGCAGAGGCGGTGGACGCTCTTGAGAGCGCCGTCGTCGACGCCTACCCGCGTCTCAGCCATCGCTATTACCGCCTCAAGGCGCGCGCGCTGGGCAAGCGGGTCATCGATCACTGGGACCGCAACGCCCCGCTCACCCAGGAGGCGCCGCGTCGCTACAGTTGGGGCCAGGCTCGCAGCCTTGTGCTTGAGTCGTTTGCCGCCCTGGCGCCGCGTTTCGCCGAGACCGCCGACATCTTCTTCGAGCGCCCGTGGGTAGACGCCGCCCCCAGAGCCGGAAAGCAATCGGGGGCCTATTCGCATCCGGTCACCGCTGATCGGCACCCCTACGTATTCCTCAACTATATGGGCGAGCGGCGCGATGTGCTCACCTTGGCCCATGAGCTGGGTCACGCGGTCCACCAGACCCTGGCCGCGCCCAGGGGCACGCTTCTGGCCGACACGCCGCTCACCCTGGCGGAAACCGCCTCTATTTTCGGCGAGGGCCTCGTCTTTGAGCGCCTCCTGGCCCAGGCCTCCGCCGAGGAGCGCAAAGGCCTCCTGGCGGGGAAGATCGAGGATGCCCTGAATACCGTGGTGCGGCAGATCGCCTTCCACCGTTTCGAGACCCGTTTCCACGCAGCGCGCGCCGTGGGCGAGGTGTCTCCCGAGGCCATTGGCGCCATCTGGCTCGAGGTGATGGGAGAAAGCCTCGGACCCGCGGTGCGCCTCAACAGGGGCTACGAACACTACTGGGCCTACGTCAGCCACTTCGTCCATGCGCCCTTTTATGTCTACGCCTACGCCTTCGGGAATCTCCTCGTCGAGGGCCTGATGGAGGCGCGCCGCGTGAATCCGGCGGCCTTCGCGCCCCTCTATGAGGACCTGCTCGCGGCCGGTGGCGCACGGACCTATGTCGAGGCGCTGGCGCCCTTCGGCCTGGATCCGCGCAAGCGATCGTTCTGGGATGCGGGCTGCAAGCGGCTGGAGCGCCTGGTCGACGAGTTCGAGGCCCTGGTCTGAGCCCTCCTGTGGAACGCGATCCTGAACGAGACCGCCTCTCCGGGCGGGTGGCGCGTTTCGCCCGCGTCGGCGCAGGCCTCTCGGGAGCCGCGGCGACCTTTGGCGCGAATGCGCTCTTTTCCGGCGGCGACGCCCAGGCGCGCAACGCGAAGGCGCTCAAGGAGGCTCTCGGCCGGCTCAAGGGTCCCCTGATGAAGGTCGCCCAGATGTTCGCCACCATCCCCGATCTGTTGCCCCCCGAGTTCGCCGCCCAGCTCACCGAGCTTCAGACCAACGCTCCGGCCATGGGGCCGCCCTTCGTCCGCCGCCGCATGGCCGCGGAGCTGGGTCCAGACTGGCGGCGGCGCTTCGCGGAATTCGACCTGGCGCCCTCTGCGGCGGCGTCTCTCGGACAGGTCCACCGCGCGCTCGGGCTGCAGGGCCGCGACCTGGCCGTGAAGCTGCAATACCCTGAGATGCAGAGCGCGATGGAAAGCGATCTTGGTCAGTTGCGCGTGCTCTTCGGGCTCGGTCGCCAGATGTTCGGCGCCATC
>Ga0302319_10024065_pt1 | contig 10848 bp, 1 predicted proteins | sample Bog_T0_2_FD_203319 | JGI IMG/M metagenome (GOLD analysis project Ga0302319, IMG submission 203319) | Peat permafrost microbial communities from Stordalen Mire near Abisko, Sweden - Bog_T0_2 | ecosystem: Environmental > Terrestrial > Soil > Wetlands > Peat | place: Sweden: Abisko, Stordalen Mire... | reverse complement strand
GCCCATTGAAACCGCTGGCAAAGGTGCTCACCACCCCGGCGGGCGTGACCTCCGACACCGTGTTACTGGTCCAATTTGCGACATAAAGATTTCCGCCTCCGTCAAAGGCCAGGCTTGTCGGGTAACCGAATCCGCTGGCAAACGTGCTGACCACTCCGGCGGGCGTCACTTTTGAGACCGTGTTGTTGCCAGGATTGGCCACATACAAGTTTCCGGCACGGTCGAAGGCGAGGGCCGAAGGGTAAGCGAAACCGCTGGCGAACGTACTGACCACTCCGGCGGGCGTGACCTTCGAGATCGTGGAGGGATCGGTAAGGGCATTTGCCACATAAAGATTGCCGCTGCCGTCGAAAGCCAGCGCATCGGGTTGATAAAAGCCGCTGGCGAACGTGCTGGCCCCTCCTGCCGTTGAGATCATTGACACCGTGTTATTGCCCTGGTTTGCCACATAAATGTTCCCGGCTGCGTCGGACGCGATAGCCAGCGGATGGCTGAGTCCGCCGGACAAAAGGGTCAAATGCCCATCCGGCGTAAGGGTTGAAACGGTATTGTTGATCTCGTCTGCCACATACAGGAGGAATGGAACATTTGTCAGGACTGCGGGGCTCGAAGTGGCAGAACCCACTGCATTTGCAGCCACACATTCGTATTCATAACCGGAGAATGCCGGGGTGGCATTCTCCACCGTGAGCGTTGCTGACATGGTTCCGCTGTAGGTTGAACCATTGGCTAGCTGAGTCCAAGTCGTACCGCCATTGGTCGAGACATTCCATTGATAGCCGATATTTTGGCCGCCGGCGGCGGCGCTAAATACGGCCGGGACTGCTTGACCGGCGATAAGACCCTGGTTTAGCGGTTGCGTGGTGATCGTCGGCGGATTGGGTCCCGGAAAGATGGCGATCGGTCCGGAGTAGCCACTCACAAAGGTGCTAACAACACCTGCCGACGTGACCTCAGCGATGGCATTGTTGCCGACGTGTGACACATAAAGATTACCACCACTGTCGAAAGCCAGACCGGTCGCGTACCAGGACACGGAGGCAAGTGTGCTCACAGCCCCGGCCGGAGTGAACTTGGTGACCGTGCCGTAGAAATCCGCCACAAAAACGTTGCCGCCAGGGTCGGTGGTTATGCTAAACAAATAGGACATCCCGTCAGCGAAAACACTCACCACCCTGGCGGGGGTGATCTTTGAGACAGTGCCGGCGTCGTAATCCGCCAGGAACACGTTCCCATTTCCATCGCAGGCCACAGACAGGGTTCCATTGCCACCGAGGTGCGGATCGGAAGTGAACCCCGTGGCAAACGTGCTCACCACTCCGGCGGGTGTGACTTTTGAAATCGTGCCATTGCCGAAGTCCGCCACATAAAGGTTTCCGCTTGAGTCGAAGGCCAAACCCGTCGGCTCACTAAAGCCGCTGGCAAACGTGCTCATCACTCCGGCAGGGGTGACTTTATAAATGGCACCATCCGCCACATATAGGTTGCCGTTTGTGTCAACGGCCAAGGCACTAGGACCGCCGAATGTATAAACGGATACCAGCGTGCTCTGCACCCCGGCAGAGGTGATTTTCATGATCGAGCCGGCCGCCCCCGGCACATACATGACGAAAGGTGTGCTGGTAAAATTGGCGACCAGATTCCGATTACCGCTCAGCGTAAAAGTGTAGCTGGCGGACGAACTCACCGCGCTACCGTTTTCGGTCCAGTTGGCAAACGTATAGCCGTTATTGGCCGTCGCCGTCACGGTTTGCGAAGTGCCCGAGACAAACGTTCCACCTCCGGCTACCGTGCCGCCTCCGCCCGGCGAGGCGCTGACGGCCACGTTGTAAGTGAGGGGATTGGCGCTAAAAGTGGCAATCAGGTTCACATTGCCGCTCACCGTGAAACTGTAATTCGGCACGAGACTTACGGCGATGCCATTCTCCGTCCAACTGTTGAAACTGTAGCCGCTATTGGCGCTAGCGGTTACGGTCTGCCAGCTTCCCGGTGCGAATGTTCCGCTACCGCCGACCGTGCCGCCCGCGCTCGGTGAAGCGCTCACCGCGATCTGACAATTGGCGGGCACTTCGATGGTGTCAACACCGGCGAATGTCGGTCCCCAGCCTGTGGTTCCCACAATGTAATAAGCCGCGAATAAATCGTAATCACCGGAAAATACGGTGGTGTCTGCGCTCGGCGCGTTACCTTGGAAGTAGGTGCCCATCAGGCTCCAGCAATCTGAAAAGGCATAGCTGCCTATGTTCATGACTCTATTCGGGATTGTGACACTGGTCAGGCTGGAACCCTGAAACGCCCCAAATGCAATGTTCGTGACATTGTTTTGAATGACAATATTAGTGAGGGCACAGCTTGAGAAGGCATCCTCGCCAATGCTGGTGACGGTGCCAGGGATAATGTATGACGTTCCCGCCATGCCAAGCGGGTATTCGACGAGCAGGGTCCCGGACTTGTTGAACAAAACTCCGCCCGAACTGGCATAGGCCGGGTTGTCGGGCTGAACATTAATGGCCATCAGGCCGCCGCAACCCAAGAAGGGAGCTGCGCCAATATTGGTAACGGTGTCGGGAATTATGACATTGGTCAGGCTGTCATATTGAAAGGCGTTGTTTTCGATGCCGGTGACGGGAAGGTTGTTGATCGTGCCGGGAATCGCCACCGTGCCGCCCGGCCCGGTGTAGCCCGTGATCCAAATGGCACCGTTTGTTGTCACAAACGTGAAGTAGGTGGATACATTTATTTGCGGGCCGTAACCAATCAGCTTGGTCCCATGGTTGTTGGTGGCGACCAGTGTTGGCGTAAAAAGTCCAATCACAGTAAATGTGTGAGAGGGGTCCTGAATTGCGCTGGTAGATCCATCGCCGAAATTCCAGTTCCAACCGATGATAGTATTGCCGGCGGTGTCGACATTGCTGGAATTAAATTGAACCGTCAAAGGTGACAGCCCGTTCGTCGGACTTGCAGTGAATTGAACAGAGGGCTGTTCCGCCACAATGCCTGGCCCATAACCCAAAACCAGGTGCCCTTGGCTGTTGGTTGCAATCAAAACGGGCTGGAAGGCGCCCGCAACGGTATAGGTGTAAGAGGGGTTCCGTGCGGTGCTTGTTGAACCGTCACCAAAAGTCCAGTTCCAATTGGCAATGGTGTTGCCCATGCTGTCTACGGCTGGCGAAGTGAAATTCACGGTAAGCGGAACGACGCCGTTGGATGGATTGCAGGAAAACTGCACTGTCGGTTGAACCTCTATTGCGCCAATGTCAACATGTTTGCCGTACAGGCGGGGGAATCCCCGCTGGTCGGTGGCAAAAAGATTCGTGGCTGAGTCGCTGCCTGCGTCAATGGCGGGGGATCCATTTGTTGGGGGCATGGTTTGCGTCGGGCCGCCGTAGTTGCCAAGGGCGGCCAGCCCCGGGGCGATGTTAACAGGGGGGCCTCCCATGATGGCGTTGGTTGAACTACTGTTATAGATATCTTGAATAATATTTGTCCCTGAAAGGAACATGGTGCCTCCGCTATCATTCCAAATGTCCCCACCACCACCGCCGGCAGTGCCGGCATTGCCTGCAATAATTGAATTAAAATTGGTCAGGGTGCTGTAGAAGATGTAAATGCCGCCGGCTAATTGCGCGCTGTTGCCGTATAAAGTGCTTTGATTTAATGTTGTCGAGCCTTCATAAGTGGCAATGCCTCCTCCATAGTAAGTGGAATAGTTTCCAGATAATGTACTTTCATTGACTGTCACAGTGCTTCCCCAATTGTAAATGCCGCCGCCGTAGCTATAGGCGTTATAACCGTAGGCGGCCGTGGAATTGCCGGTGAGTATGCACTTGTTTACCGTCAAAGTACCTCCGTAGGCGTATATGCCGCCACCATAGTAATAGGCGCCATTGTTCGCAACGGTGCATTGGTTCACTGTCATCGTCCCTTGATTGTCAATGGCGCCACCACCAGGCGCGGTGTTTCCAGTTAACAAGCATTGAGTCATCACCATAGTGCCGAGGTTGTAAACACCGCCGCCGGCAAGGTCGATCGCAGTATTTCCTGTTATTGTGCATCGGTTTAACATCGCTGTGCCAGTATTGTAAATGGCGCCACCGCCGAGTCCATTATTGGCACTTCCGTTAGCGATTGTCAGAGAGTTGAGAACGACATTTCCGGTTGACGTCACGCTGAAGACTCCAACAGCGCCCTGGCCGCTGATTTGGATGCCGTTGAGCAGGGAGGTGGCATCGATGGTGAGGCTATTGGTTAGGTTTAATGTGCTGTTAACCAAGATGGTCAAGCCGGAAAGATTTTGCGCAAACGTAATGGTCGCGCCGTTCGTCGCATTGTTAATGGCCTGTCGCAAAGTGCCGGCACTGCCGTCATCTGTAGGACTGGTCACGACCAATTGTGCAAACGCTGCGATGGGCAGTGCCAGCCAAACCAGTCCTTGCAAGAGAATTTGAGTCAAGGTGCGGTAAATTTTCATAATTTGTCAGCGCTTTCAGCAGGCGTGTTGACGACATGTCATTGCTGCTTGAGAATGTAGTAGCATTGCCGGGTATTGCGGTTGAGAGTGTTTGTGATGGTGACATTTCCGCCCGTGTTCAGTAAATTAGTTGTCAACGGCGTCCATTGGCTAAACGGCAGCGTGAGGTTTGTGCTCATCAGCGTCACATAAGTATGGCCAGATTGAGCGTCACTGACGGTTAACACCAGATTTGTCCCGGACAAACTAATGCTGGCAATGCTTGGCTGCTCCGCCACGACGCTGATGTCATCAAGACCGAGATAGCTGGGGTCATCCCGAAATCCAAATTCCAAGACCGTGTTGGTTTTGGTCGCCGACACCAGAAAGTGTAGGTTGGTCCATCCAGTCGCTGGAAGATTCGTGCCATCAAAAAGAGTGTTTCCATTCCAAGACACCAAAAACTCATTGGGAGATTGTCCATCAGGACTGTCCAGCCAAAGTGAAAGCAAATAACTTTTCCCAGGCGTCGTGGACAGAGTCTGAGAAATATATCCAAACGAACCGGATGTTCCCAAAGCGACTTCGTAGTTACCTGAATAAGGTATAATTTCAGATTCAGAACCGTCATCAATAAAAGTATAGCTTGTGTCTCCGGACAAAGCCCAGTCAGTAAAATCATCCGTTTCAAAGCCGCCATTCTGCACTAGGCCTGATAACATAATGGCTGGCAGACCAGCGAATTCAGAACCCCACCCGGAGGCTCCAGAAAGATAATATATCTGCGCGTTGCCGGCATAAATGAATGCATTCGAACCCACCGTGGGAGCATTTCCTTCAAAAAAGACCGTCGACAAACTGCCACAACCATAAAAAGCATAGTTTCCGATGAACGTGACGCTGCTGGGAATCGTGATAGCCGACAGATTTTGGCAGTCTTGAAAAGCCCAATCGCCAATGCTGGTGATGCTGTTCGGAATCGTAAGACTGGTCAGGCCGGAATTAGCGAATGCTTCACTGCCGATGCTATTGACGCCAGTCGGAATTGTGTACCATCCGAACAGTCCGCCTGGATAGCAAATAAGCGTAGTTTGATTTTTGTCGAACAAAACTCCAGCGATACTGCTATAATATGAATTGCTGGCAGCCACAGTGATGGCGCTAAGGCTGGCACACTGTAAGAACGCGCCGGCCCCAATACTGGTAACACTGCGGGGAATCGCCACATTCATCAGGCCGCAGCTATCGAACGCATAATCCCCGATGCTGGTGACACTGTTGGGAATTGTTATGCCAGCGAGATTCTCGCAGCCTTCAAACGCCCAATCTCCGATGGTGATGACGCTAGCGGAAAGCAGGATGCTGGTCAAACTGGAATTACCAAACGCTTCGTCTCCAATATTAGCAACGCCATCGGGAACCGAGTAACTTCCGCGTAATCCGCCCGGACACTGGATAAGCGTGCTCTGGCTCTTGTCAAACAACACCCCGTTGACACTGTTGTAATCGGGATTTTGTGCCGCCACCGTTATCGCCAGCAGCCTGGCGCAGTATGTGAACGCTTCGACTCCAATATTAGTGACGCTGCTGGAAATCGTCACATTCGTCATCCCGCATCCAGAAAAAGCATAGTTTCCTATGCTGATGACACTACTTGGAATAGTGACACTGGTAAGGCTGATGCAACTATTAAAGGCGGAGTCGCCGATGCTTGTGACACTGCCGGGAATTGTAATGTTGGTTATGCTGTTACCATAGAATGCGTCCGCCCCGATACTTGTCACGGTCAGACCACCAATCATACTCGGGATGGTCACCGCCCTAGGCAGACCGATATAGCCCGTGATACTGAGCGAGCCATCGGCATTTGTTGTGAATGTGAACTGAGCTTGCGCTGTGGCCGGCACCGTATAGGTGCCAGAAGTGATTGCCAAAGAATTTGAACTTATGAAAACTGTTTGTTTTGCAGGTGAAATCCAGCCGTTGATCGCGCTGAACCTTACTGTGTGATTGCCTGCCGACAAATTGGTGGCCGTCGTCCCGCTATTTAGCCATGCGCCATTATTATCTACCTGCCACTGCGCCCCGGCACTCACCGCGCTAGGAGGATTGATGGTTACTTGCAACGAGTCCGCGCTCGCCAAAACGGTCGGGAGTCCGTCATACGTGGCTCCCCACCCGCTGCTCCCAGGATAGTAATAAACAGTTGCGTTGCTGACTCCATAGAATGAATAGTCGAAAACATAAGTTGTCGGGGCATTTCCTTGAAAAAAGACCCCTGTCAAGTTGGTGCAGTCATAGAACGCATATTCCCCGATGCTGGTGACATTGGTGCCAATCGTAATGTTTGCCAGATCGTAGCAGTAGGCGAACTCGGAGTTTCCGATGCTGGTGATGCTGTTGGGAATCGTGACGTTTGTCAAACCGGTCTGTTGGAATGCAAAGTCTCCGATGCTCGTGACGCTGTTGGGAATTGTAGCGCTGGCCAAGCTGTAACAACATTCGAACGCCTCGCCCCCGATGCTGGTGACGCTGTTGGGAATCATGACGCTTGTTAGTCCGGTGGCAAAAAACGCAAGTTCCCCAATATTGGTGATGCTGTTGGGAATTGAGACGTTGGTTAAGCTGGTGCATTCCTCGAACGCACCGACAGGGATGCTGCTGAGACTGCTGGGAATCGTGATGCTGGTCAGGTTTTGGCAACTCAGAAAAGCATTCGTCTCGATGTCGGTAACGCCCGTGGGAATCGTGTAACTTCCAGCTAACCCGCCTGGATATTCAACGAGAGTGGTTTTGCTCTGGTTGAACAATACTCCACCTACGCTGCTGTAAAATAGATTTCCTGCCGCCACCGTTATTGCGGTGAGGCTTGAGCAGTCTTGGAATGGATCCTCCCCGATGCTGTTGATGCTGCTGGGAATTAAGATACTGGTCAAACTGTCGCAGAAATCGAAAGCATAATCCCCGATATTGGTGACGCTGTTGGGAATTATTATATTAGTCAGGCTTACACACCAAGAAAACGTATTGGCTCCAATACTGGTGATGCCGTGAGGAATTGTGACGGAGGTCAGACTAGTGCAATATTGAAACGCATTGGCTCCGATGCTATTGACATTTGTACCGAAGGTGATGTTCGTTAGTGGGCTCGTGGCATAATAGTAGTCAGCTGCGAAAGCATAGTTCCCGATGCTGGTGACGCTGTTGGGAATCGTGATGCTGGCCAGATTATGGCAGTCGTAGAATGCATAGTCTCCGATGTTAGTGACGCTGTTTGGAATCGTAATGTTAGTGATGCTAGAGTATTCGAACGCATATTCTCCGATACAGGTGACTGGCAGGCCATCAATTTCACTGGGCACGACTACTGTCGTTCCGGAACCGAAGTAGCTGCTAATACTGATCGTGCCGTTTGTAACTAAGTAACCGAATTGTGCCGGTGGATCCCACAGCAACGCCCGAAGACCGGCAAAAGTGGAACCCCAGCCGGTAGTGCCAGGCAGGAAATAGATTATCGACATGGGAACATCTTGGAACACTGTGGTATCGGCATTGGGAGCGTTGCCATCGAATTCAACGCTGGTCAGGCCGGAATTCGCAAACGCATAGGAGCCAATGCTGTTGAGGCTGCTGGGAATCGTGATGCTGGTCAGGCTAAAGCATTCATTGAACGCGGACGCGCCTATGGTGGTGACGCTGTTGGGAATCGTGATGTTGGTCAGACTGGTGCAGTCGTAAAAAGCAAACTCCCCGATGTTCGTGACGCTGCTTGGAATCACAACGCTGGTCAGACTGATACAACCATTAAATACATAGTTCCCGATGCTAGTGACGCTGTTGGGGATTGTGATACTGGTAAGCCCGGTGCAATATTCGAACGCATTGGTGCCGATGCTGGTGACGCTATTGGGAATCGTATAATTTCCGGCGAGGCCGACTGGATATTCAAGAAGCGTGGTCTGGCTCTGATTGAACAACACCCCGGCAATACTGCTGTAAACCGGATTTCCTGCCGCCACCTTTATTGCGGTGAGGCTTGGGCAGTCGCCGAACGCAGTCGGGCCAATGTTGGTAACGGTGCCAGGGATCGTAATGTCGGTCAAGCTGGTGTGACCATAAAAGGCATTGCCTGCAATGCTTGTCACCGGCAAACCGTTAATCGTACTGGGTATGAATACAGCCCCGCCTGGCCCGTAATAACTGGTGAAGGTTATGGCGCTGGCATTTGTCACATAACCATATTCGTCTTTTGCTGGAATGCCGGTGGTGGTGGGAAAACTACCCCAGCCGGTGGTGCCCGGCAAATAATAAGCCGTCGCGGCACTGTCGTACTGGAAAACAGAAGAATCAGCGCTGGGAGCGTTGCCCTCAAAGTAAACACTGCCTAGGCTGGTGCACCATTGGAATGCTTCTTCTCCGATGTTGGTAACGGTGGCGGGGATCGTGATGCTCGTCAAACCGCCGCACTCGTAAAACGCATTCTTTCCAATGCTGGTCACCGGCAGTCCGCTGATTGTGCTCGGGATGGTCACCGCCCCACCCGGCCCGTTGTATTTGAAGCTCGCGATGCTAATCCCGGCATTGTTGGTCGTGTACTCGATTATGCCGCCATGAACCGCAAAAGTCCAAAAGAGCGGGGCTGTGAAATTCACCATGGCGTTGTTGTTGGAAATCACCGGATATTGATCTGGGGGACTGATATAATTGGTTGGCAAACTTTCGCTGTCTCCCCAGTAATCCACTTCCACATCCCAAGTGCCGTTGGCAACGTTGAACAGAAAATTGCCGTTGGTATCGGTGAGAACCTCACTAACGCCTTGATAGTATAATCCGTTAACCGGTGTTTCATCATAGTCATATATCCCGATGCCGGCTATGGGATTACCATTGTTATCCTTGAGCGAGCCGGTGATGAAATTCGTGGCGAGAATGGCGGTAAAATTCTGAAGTGCCGCCTGACCAAGGTTGTCGGTGCCACTAACGGTCTGTTCGGAAAATAAGTAATTCGTCGGTCTTGAACTGTCGTCAACATTTACCGACCATGGGTTGTTCACACCACCCAGTGCCCCAGCGACGTAGTTGCCATTTATGTCCGTGTTGCCTTCCATGTTATACTCATCGCTACTGTCGTTGGCGCTGACGGCGATGCCCGGCATTGGATTTCCGAGGCTGTCCTTGACGCTGCCATAAAACAATGCCGTTGCTTTATAATAGGCTAAATTGACCCCCGTTGAGCCCGCACCGGCTCTATAAATCGGGTCGTTATACCATCCGACGTAACCTTGAAAACCAAGTGCCTGATATGGTTCTGGACCCAAACCCCACTCGCCCGCAGTGACTGGCAGATTGTAATTCCCATTGGTATCGGCACAGGTGAATGCAATTATGCCATTGTTGTTTGGGGAATTTTCAGCAAAAATGCCCAACCCTGGCAATCCGACGCCGGTGTTAGCATCCACCACCTTGCCGGCGATGCTGGATGTGGCTGGGATGAGCGTCAGGTTGGTGTTGATGGTCTGGCCTGTTGCCATTGATAGCACTGGCGAGGCAGCAAAGTTGTAGACATAATTGCTGCTTAAAGCCAGCAGCACATAAGTTCCTGAAGGAATCTGAATCGTATAACCACCCACATTGTTGGCCACCACACCGGCAAACGGGTTACCCGGTCCGCTGTTTCCTGCGCGTGGGGGCTGCAACACCACCACCACGGCATAGGGAACTTTGACGCTGGTGTTGTTACTGACCACATTGCCAGTGATCTTTTGTGCGTAGGCAAAATTTGATACCACAAACGGGATTGTGATCGGCGTAAAATGACCCGCAGGACTGGAAAGCCTATACAAATAGGTTCCGCAAATGTTCTGCATAAAATCTCCACTTTGAAAATTCAATGCTGCCGTGATTTTCCCGTCGGCTGCGCCATCCGTGTCGCCAGGAACGTTGATATTGGTGACGCCGCCGATGACCATACCGGCCTGACCATCCGTCAAAGTGAACTGCTGCACCAGCCAGTCGCCGCCATCAATGACACCTTTGTTGTTGAGATCGAGGAATTTCTGGACGACAACGGACTCCGTGTTCGTCAAGCCTTGAATTTGCAGGGTGATGTAGCCGCTATATGTGTTGCTTACAACAGCGGGCACGATGGAAAACGTCACCGCCGCCCTCGATGGTTGGAGGATGGCAAACGCGGTTGCGATGACACACAAAACCAATCGGATATTTTTCATGCGGCCTTTCGTTTTTTCTACTCATTGTTGCAAAACACGGTAAAACATCATTGGGCTCTGTAGCACAATTTGTGGGTGATTTTAACCGGATTTTGGGTTTGGTCAAGGTTTTTGATGAGTTTTGCGGGAAGTCGCTGGTGTTCGACCGCCGGGGGGCGCGAGCTAAGG
>Ga0302319_10024063_pt1 | contig 10848 bp, 10 predicted proteins | sample Bog_T0_2_FD_203319 | JGI IMG/M metagenome (GOLD analysis project Ga0302319, IMG submission 203319) | Peat permafrost microbial communities from Stordalen Mire near Abisko, Sweden - Bog_T0_2 | ecosystem: Environmental > Terrestrial > Soil > Wetlands > Peat | place: Sweden: Abisko, Stordalen Mire... | reverse complement strand
CCGAGGTCAAGCTGTTGAAGCTGACCAGGAAGGTTCACGATCTGCTGCAGTTAACCAAGCTCTATACGGTCTTTGACATCAAGGATGATGAAGCTGCCGCCATCGCCTCCTTCTAATCCTAAACTCTGCTCCAGCTGTAAACCATCAAAAAAGGCCATCCCGCGGGATGGCCTTTTTGCATTTCGCGCCGCATCAGGCCAGCGCGAGAACCGCCTCCGGAATGTGAAGCACCGGAACTGCAGCCGGCAGGGGCGCGGCGACGGGGGCCGCGGGTGGCGGCGCGTGATGAACGCCGCAGGTTAGCCGGTGGACAAAGTGATAGGGCGGCCAGGGACCGGAGAGCTGCATCTGGTACTCGCGCACCTGGGCGCTGGTGGTGGAGAACTTGCTGAGGTAGCGATCCACGTACTTGCGGTCGATCAGGTGAGCGATGTCCAGCATCATCTTGCCGCCCTCGGTCAACCGGCAGCTCACCTCTTCGTCCAGTGGCATGAAGAGGCGGTGCATCTGGAAGCTGACGGCGCGGGCGCGGGTTTGGCGCTCACGCTGGCGGCTGGCGTTCTCGCGCAGGCTGGAGAAATACCGCTGGTCCAGTCCATCGGAGGGCATTTGCTGGGCGTGCGCATGGCTGCCGCAGTCGTCGAGAAAAACCTTCAAATGCATCTCGGTTTTGCCGCGCAGCTTGTCGATGTGGTCGAGGAACTGGCGCTGGTTGGAACGGATGGAGCGGCGCAGGCTCTCGTCGTCCTGGAAGACGGTTCCAAAGCGGAAGGGCAGCACGGTGGAGCGCCGGAAACAATCGGCGACGATGCGCGCGTACTCCACGCCAGAGCGCTGATTGAGGGCTTCCGCGGGGTTGTGTTCGCTGACAACAACGGCCAGATCGTTGGCGGGATAAAGGAAGACCTGATTGCCGCTGACGCCGAGGACCGATTCCATCGGGATGGGTCTGCGATGATGAACTAACTCTGGAAATGCTTGTTTTTCACCGATACAGTAGGCATACCACGCCATAACGAGAGTCTCCGTCTGCTTACGCGGGAAAGCGCAGCTCGTTGGTGAAGCTCTGGGAATGAAAAAACAACTGCATCATAAGCAACTGCCGGGTTGAAGAGCGAACCCGGATGAACTGAGGCTCATAGTAGCCCACTGCAAAGACGACTGGCAACGTCCCACATCACGAAGTATGTAAAAGTTAGCAAATGCCTCAATCTTCGATTCATAGGAGTGAAATATTGATTGATGCTATAAAAACTTGCTCAATTGTGAACAGCCAGACCAATTTCGATGGTGAATTTCTGTGACCCAAAGCCCGTCATTCACTTTTGAGATTGAGCGGTTGAAGGCAATTTCAGAACAGAAGACGGCGGAAATGGAGCCAGAGGAGCGCATTGAATGCAATAGAGAGAACCAGCAGGCCCAAGATAACCAACGCGAAGACCATCGCTTTTTGGCCCACAGCTTTCAGCTCTTCTACCCGATAACCCACGGCATTCAACTCTGCCATCAGTTCCTGCTGCGCAAGTGCGTTGCGATCCGTTGCTTCTCGCACCAACTGCAACTGCTCCTCCACGCGTTGCAGCATGAGATTCTGATCCAGGACCTGGCCGCTGAGATCGCGATGCACAGCATGGAGTTCGGCCAAGCCGTTTTCGATGGGCGCCAGGTTGACCGGTGGCGCTGGCGGGGGCGCTGGCAGATGCGGATTCAGAAGATTGGAGACCGCCGAGCCGATATTGCCGTCCAGCAAGGGCAGAAGCCGCTGCACCAGCGGAATGGCCAGGCGCATTGCGCCTTTCGTCCGCTGGAATCTTGTAGCCGGCTCGCCGGGAGCGGCGGTGCTCGATGAACTATCCAGGGCGCGTTGCGGCGGAGTACTCAATGAGTCGTTCATGGCCATCCTTCTTCCTCAATATATAGGGAACGCCTCGCGGAGAGCGGATTTCCGTCTTTCGCGCAGATCAGGGCGGCATCTTTCAGGTATTCTTTTAGCCAGGAGAGTAGCGTGAAACCAGTCCTAGCTCATGCGCTGCGCAGCATGCAACGCAACATTCTGGCCGGCATCATCACCATCGGACCGCTGTTCGTAACCTATCTTATCTTCAGCTTCCTGCTTGGCGCGCTGGCCAAGGCCGGATTGCCGGTGATCAAGTTGTTTGCGGTGATTTTCCCTGAGGAGTGGCTCGGCCAGCCGTGGCTGCAATCGGTATTGGCCATCGTGCTGACGCTGGTGATGCTCTACGTGGTGGGCCGGGTTACCAGCCTGGTGATCGGCCGCCAGGCCTTCGAACTCTTCGAGGCCACACTGGACCGGTTGCCGGTGGTGGCCAAAATTTATTCGTCGGTGCGCCAGTTGATTGACAGCATGATGGCCAAGAAGGAATCCAGCCAGCGGGTGGTGTTGGTGGACTTTCCCATCGTTGGCCAAAAGTCCATTGGCTTTTTGACGCGCACGATGACCGACGCGGCGACCGGCGAAGAGTTGGCCGCGGTGCTGTTGCCCAACGCCATCAACCCAACTTCGGCATTTTTGCAGATTCTGCCGATAAGAAAAGTAACAGAAACGGACCTGTCGATGGAGCAGGCGATGAGCATGATTATGACCGGCGGCGCGGTGGGGCCGGAGACGATTCGCTTCTCGCAGCCTTTGCTTGAGGATGCAAAAGAAGCTATGCCGCCTGCGCCCTCGGCTTGACCTTGATCAGAGATTTATCTTTTGCAGCCTTCCAAATGTCGTGTTTGTTTTGCAGGTTCAGCCAAAACTGCGCGGAGCAGCCGAAGTAGGCGCTGAGGCGCATGGCGGTGTCGGCGGTGATCGACCGCTTGCCGAGGACAATGTCGTTCACGCGCGGCGCTGAGACGTGCAAATCCTTGGCAAGCCGATAGCTGGAAAGCTCCAGCGGCTCCATGAATTCCGTTTTGAGAATCTCACCGGGGTGAATTGAATAGCCAAAGGGAATCTTTTCCATGGCGTCTCCTAATGGTAGTCGACAATCTCGACTCTGTAAGCGTTACCTTCGCTCCATGCAAAGCAAAGCCAGAACTGATCGTTGATGCGAATGCTGTGCTGGCCCTTACGGTCACCCGTCAGGACTTCCAAATGGTTTCCTGGCGGCGACCAGAGATCTTCCAGACGTTCTGCCGAATCAAGCTGCGCAATCTTCTTCAGCGCCGAGGAACGAAGATTAGCCGGGATTCGGCGGCTCTTGCCGGTATCCCACAATAACTCCGTATCGGCGTCGGCGAAGCTCTTGATCACATTTGCATATTAACGCAGATCGTTAAGAATGGCAAGCGTTATTAAATCGCTCCTAACAGGCCGCTTCGTCAGGCTCGACCTCTTCTTTGGCGTGGCCGCTCTCTGCGGCGACCTTGCGCAGGCTGACGTGCTCGAAGCGCGCCCAGACGAGGCCCACGGGAATAATTCCCAGAAAAGTAACCAGCAGCAGCGTGGCGGCGCAGGCGGTGGCCGGCTCCGGGGCCACGCCGAAGAAGCCGGAGATGGCCGCGGCCACAATGCCAATCTGGGTAAACCAGCCGATCACCGGCAGTTGAAATCCGCTGGCAGCCATGCTGGAGGCCATCAGCAGCATACATTTGGCCAGCGTCAGGTGGGCCAGTTGCGGGCTGGCGACAAAGGCCGTGGTGATCTCCAGATAGGCCATCGTAATCAGCCCCCACATGGCGAGCGAAATGCCCAGCGTAAGTGCAAAATCGCCGGGGGTGCGCAGCGTGTCCAGACCGGCGCGAAATGTGCGAATCTTGTCACCGATGGCGCCTCCCAGGCCTTTGGAAACTATGCTGAAGGTGCCTTCAAGAAGCGACGCTACCACGCCTCCGGCCAGCCGCACAACAACCAGAAAGAACGCGCCCAGCGCGGTAATGGCCAATCCGCCATAAGCGGCTTTCTTGATGATCTCAGGATGCGGCAGCGCGCCTGCCGGAGCCAGCAGGATAACCGAACAGAAGATCAGAGACATCGAACCGAAATCAAAGAGCCGCTCGACGACGTAAACGGCAACCTGGTTGCTGAGCGGCAGACCGGTCTTTTTTGCCACCAGGTAAGGGCGCACGGGATCGGCGATGCGGCCGATGAGCGCCACAGAGGTAAAGCCGATTACCTGGGTTCCCAGCAGCGAAAATGGCCCCACCTTTTTAATGTGGCGCAGCAGCATCGCCCAGCGTACCGAGCGGAAAACGTAGGCCATGTATATGCAGGCGAGAGCGATGCCGATCTTGCCCCAGTCGGCGAGTTTGAATTGCTCCAGAAAAGTCTGCCAGTGGAAGGGATACTTATGTTGCGCGTACGCCGCCAGCGCCACAAAGATCGCCAGCACTGCCAAACCCAGAATCCATTGCTTCTTCTTCAAGCCAGCTCCCATCCGCTTCAATCGTTCTATCCAGTTTAAACTGCTGCGCGCTGAAGTGTTTGTATCCCTTCTATAGGAAGAGAGAATCCACTTAAGATAATCATTAGAACTCGCTCATTATGCATAAGTTACTGAAGATATCCCACTTTCTGCCGAAAGAGTTATCAGTAAGTAAAACCTTTTGCCGCACACAGGCTGTTCGTGTCGGTGCGCGAGATCCGTCGAGCGCCCGCCAGAGGGGGAAGAATGGCAAGACGAAGGGAGACTCCGCATGTTGCAGATTGAGAGGCGAACGGACGAGATGCGCATCACGCCCTGGGCCTATCTACGTCTTCCGCCATTTCCTCAAGTCGCGCTTCGAGTGCTGCAACTGACGCACAACGAGAACGTGCAACTGCACGAGCTTAGCGCGCTGATCTCCTCCGATCCGGCCTTTGCCAGCGAAGTTCTCACCATCGCCAATTCGCTGTTGTATGCGCCGCGCTTTCCCGCCAGCAGCGTCATGCAGGCCATTGCCGTGCTGGGCGCCAACAACTTGCAGGGTCTGTGCCTGACTGTTGGTGTGCGCGGATACATGGGCAAGACGTTGAGCCAGCCAGCTATGCGGGCGCTCTGGCGGCACAACCTGGCCTGCGCCCTGATCGCAGATCAACTGGCTTCCGTGGGGCAGATGGACAGGGACATCGCCTACACCGCAGGCGTAATGCACGACATTGGCCGCCTTGCGCTGGCCGTCATCCGGCCCAAGGAGTACAGCATTCCGCTGGGCGCTCATAGCGGGCCGCCGGCGAGCATTCTCGCAGCCGAGCGGGAGCTTTTCGGCTGGGATCATTGCGAGGCCGGCCGGCAACTGATTATGGACTGGAAGCTGCCTTCGGAGTTTGAAGCCGTTGTCGCCGACCATCACGAGCCGCGGCTGAAGGAAGGCCCCTGGGTGATGGCCGATCTGATCAATGTCAGCTGCCGCATGGCCGACGCAGCCGGCTTTCCGGCCTTTGCCGGATGCGAGACCACGCCCTTTGCCGAACTGCTGGACGAGTTGCCAGCGCGGGAGCGCAGGTTCTTCCACACCACGATTGAACCCCTGGCCTTTGAAGTCGGACGCAAGATCAACGCCGTCGAGTCGGCCTGAGAAGCAGAGCAACCATGCCTTATCAGACAGGAGACATATGGCTTAAGCCGTTCCCTTTCAAAACATCGACTTACTCAGAGGTCCCCTAGGTTTTGGCGAAGGCTTCAGCTTCATTCTCCAACTCTGCGTCCCAGTGTTTGGGCTGATAGATGCAGCACGGCTCGGCGGCGAGCGGGTCGCCGGTGAGGGCGTAGGCGCGGGCGCGAGAGCCTCCGCAGATCTCCTTGTACTCGCAGGCTCCGCACTTGCCCAAGAGCTTGCTGGTGTCGCGCAGGGATCGGAAGATGGGGGCGTTGCGGTAGATTTCAGCGAGCGGCATTTCGCGAATGTTGCCGGCATGGATGGGCAGAAAACCGCTGGGGTAGACGTTCCCGGTGTGGGAGACAAAAAGAAAGCCCTTGCCGTCGTTGACGCGCCGTGTGGCCCAGCTGGCGGTGCGAAATTGCGCGTCGGTGGTGGGCGCGCCAGGCTCATAAGCCTGCGCGGTGGCGCCGAGGTGTCCGTGGCCGATACGGCGCTCTTCCAGATTGTGCTGTAGCAGGTAGCGGCGATAGTGCATTGCCTCGGTGGTCTTGATCTGGAAGTTGACGCGGTGCGATAGCTCGTAGATCTTGCCGAAGACCTGCTCGAACTCTTCGCCCGAAAGCAGGTCGCCGAGTTGGCCGCGGCCGACGGGAACCAGGAAGAAGACATTCCACATGACGATGGCCAGACGCTCGAAGAGGGCGCAGAGCGAGTCAAGATCAGCGGCGTTGTGGCGGCTGATGGTGGTGTGGACCTGGATAGGAATGCCGGCTTCGTTGGCCCACTCGATGGCCTGAATGGTGCGCGCATAGGCGCCGGGAAGGCCGCGGAAGGTGTCGTTGATCTCGGCTGTGGAGCCGTCCAGCGAGATGCCGAGGCGCACAAGGCCCGCTTCTTTTAACTTGAAAATCGCCTCGCGGGTGAGCAGCGGCGTGGCGCTGGGAGTGATGGCGACCTGAACGCCTTTGTCGGCGGCGTAGCGGATCAGCTCGAAGAGGTCGGCGCGCTTCATGGGGTCGCCGCCCGTGAAGACGAAGATGGGCACGCCCATTTGGGCGATCTGGTCGATGAGGGCCTTGCCTTCGGCGTTGGTCAGTTCGTCGGGATGGGCGAGGGGCTGGGCGGCGGCGCGGCAGTGCTTACAGGCGAGGTCGCAGGACTGCGTGATCTCCCAGATGGCGAGGAAGGGGGTTTCGTCGAAGTTCAACGCGCCGCGGGCGGGGATGTTGTGCATCGGTTGCATAAGGCCTCCAGGAAATTCTCCAACTATTAAAGTTCTCTAAGATACTGCCGATAGGATGATTCTCCTAGAGGGAAGGAGATCATCATGCGAGCTTGCGAAAGAGCGCCGTGAAGACTCACCAACGGTGGTGCGCCACGATTTTGCTCTGAATCTGCACCGATTCTGTTCCAGGAGGCCGGCTGCGGCGCTGGACAGGACGTGATATGGATCACTTTAGCTGATTCTATCGGCATTCGTCCATCCTTTCCGCACAAATTCCCACAAAGGGAGCGCGATTCCCCTTTTGTTGGCCAAGGTCTTTGGAGTGAGCGCATCTTATTGCTGGCGCATGGTTTTCGGCGCGTTGGAAGCTAGAGTGAAGAAGTCCGCGCCGTGCCTGGTTGCAGGGCGCGTTTGCCGCCGGGTGTTGGTTGCCGGTGGCGGCTGCTCATCCTGTGTAGCATCTTCAGGAGATTCATATGTCTGCCGTCCTCAAGCCCAGTTGGAGCAAGCCCTCCACCATTCTTCTTGCCACCGAAATTCCCGCCGATGAGAAAGCCTATTGCTTTGCTCTTGCGCAAGCCGCGGAGTTTGGCGCGAAGCTGATTCTCTTTCATGCCTTTGACCCGCTGATGGTGAACGCATCGCCATCCTCAGGGATTCGTTACTCCGACGATGCCGCGGCGGCGCGCATCGAGTTGGAGCATCTGGAGCCGCTGGCCGAGCGCGTCCGCGAGGCGGGCGTGGAATGTGAGACGCTGGTGCGGCCGGGAGCGCCCACCGAACAGATACTCGTCTTGCTGCGGAAGCGGAGGGGCAAGCAGGCGATTGACCGCATCGTGATGGGCACACACTCTCCGGGGCCGATTGGCAAGCTGCTGGTTGGCTCGGTAGCCGAGGCCGTGCTGCGCACCGCCAGCGTACCGGTGTGCATCGTTGGACCCCAAGTGGTGAATGGCCGCTATCGCAACTTTGACACGCGCACGATTCTCTGTGGCGCGAGCCTGCATGGCTCCAGTCAGATGGTGGTGGAGTATGCCGCGGAGCTGGCCGCCGAGCAGGGTGCGCGGCTGATTCTGCAACACGTGATCCGGCCCCAGGAAAGGAACGAAGTTCTGGCCGGACGGACGGTGGAAGAGATGGAAGCCGAGCTGCTGGCGATGATTCCGGTGGAGCTGCAAGGCAGTGTGACTGCGCAGGCGATGGCGGTCGAGGGCGACCCGACCGAGGAGTTGCTCTATCATGGCCGGACGCAGCAGGCCGACATGATCGTGCTGGGAGCGCAGGGCGCATCGGCCTTTGCCGCCGCGACGCGGCATGGTGTGGTGTACAAGGTGCTGGCGCATACCCACTGCCCGGTGATGACCTTGTCGCCAGTGGTGCTGGCGGCCGGCGGCGGCAAAATGGAGCGAGTGCAGACGCACGAGGAGTATCTGGCCGGAGTTTTTTAGTGCATTTTGCTTGTTGGTATAGAGTGGATATCCTGTTTGGCTCAAGGTTGCCGATCGCTGCAAGAACAGGGAGCGCCAAAAACAGGTAGCGCCAATAAGAGAGGTAGCGCCAATAAGAGAGGTAGCGCCAATAAGAGAGGTAGCGCCAATAAGAGAGGTAGCGCCAATAAGAGAGGTCGCGCCAATAAGAGAGGTAGCGCCAATAAGAGAGGTAGCGCCGGCCTCCTGGCCGGCTGTCGCGTGGACCTCCCGGTCCACGCCGCACTCAACACAAACAGGAAAAATGCTCGCGGATTTCTGGAATCGGCTACCCCTGCGTCACGGGCAAACGCACCAGCGCGCGCGCGCCATGGCCGTCTTCGCGGTTGAGCAGGCTGACTTCGCCGCCGTGGGCGCGGGCGATCTGCTGGGCCAGCGCCAGGCCGACGCCGCTGCCCGCGGGTTTGGTGGTGTAGAAGGGCACAAAGAGATTCTCGGCGTTGGCGATGCCCAGGCCGCGGTCTTCGATGGTGACCAGCACCGCGGAGGCAGTGAGCCGCCAACCGGCGCGGACCGATTGCTCGTGATTTGCCAGCGAAGCGTCCACCGCATTGGCCAGCAGGTTGATGAACATCTGCTCCAACTGGTCGGGGTCGGCGAGCAGCACGATTGGCGGCCCGGGATCGAGCTGAACATGAAGGCGCTGCTCCAGATGGACGACACGCTCCAGCAGCGGCGCCAGCGCGACAGGCCTGAGCTGCGGCGGAGGCAACTGCGCGAGCTGGCGGTAGGACTGCACAAAGCGATGCAGCGCGTCGGCGCGGCTCTCGATCACGCCCAGGCCGCGGCGGAAGTCGCGCGCCGTGGCCTCGTCGGCGCTGATCGCGTCGGCGCGCGCCAGCAGGCTGCCGGCGATGGATTTGATGGGAGCGAGCGAGTTCGACAGCTCGTGGCCGAGGACGCGAATCAGCCGCTTCCACGAGCGCTGTTCTTCCTCCTGCAGCGGCAGGCTGACGTCGGCCAGCAGCAGCAGCGTGTGCGGCGCGCCCTCCTGGCGAAAGGCCGCCTTGCGCAGCAACCAGCGAGTGGGGCTTGCGGAAGAGTTCTGATTGGTGCTGAAGGTGTGAATCGTCTGATCGGGCGCGGCCAGCAGTTTGTCGAGGCCGACCTCTTGCGCGCTGCTGCCGAAGCAGCGGGCACGGGGCAAGCCCAGCAGCCGCACTCCGGCGTCGCTGGCCAGTTGCAGGCGATTGTTGCGATCAAAGGCAAAGAGCGGCGTGTGCATCACTTCCAGAATGCGCGCCAGCAGAGCGGTCGTCTCCAGCGAGCGGACGCGCTGCTTTTGCAGGAGATCGGCGAGAGCATTGACCTCCCAGGCCAACTCACCCAGCGCGTCCTGCGTGCCGGCGCCGCGCGCGCGGAAGGAATAATCGCCTTCGCGCAGGGAGGCGATCACGTTGGAGAGCGTCTGCAAAGGGCGAGCGATGGCTTCAATCAGCGCGGCTATGACCAGCGCAAGATAAATCAGCAGGCCGCCGATCAGCAGCAGCGCGGGCGCGAGCGAGAGCTGCTGTTCATAGAGAAGAAATGCAACGCAGAGCAAAGCGGGCAGCGCCAGCAAAAGGCAGAGCAGCCGCACTCGGCGAAGGACCGAGCGGCGGCGGGGACGCGCGCTGTTTTCAAAGGCCATATTTTTCGATGCGCCGGTAGAGCGCGGCGCGGCTGAGTCCGAGCGCCTCGGCGGCCTGCGAAATGTTTCCGTCGCAGCGGCGCATCACCTTGCGAATGAGCAGCGCCTCGACCTCGTCGATGCTCATGTTTTCAAAGGATGGCGCATTAGAGCGCTGCGCGGCGATGGCCAGATTAGCCGGTTCGATCTCGTCGCCGCGGCAGAGCAGCACAGCGCGTTCGACGGTGTGCTCCAACTCGCGCACATTGCCGGGCCACGCATAGTGCATCATCTGCTGCATTGCAGCGGGCGCAAAGCCTGAGACCTGCTTGCGATAACGCGCGCGATTGCGATTGAGAAAGTGCTGAGCGAGCAGCGGAATGTCTTCGCGCCGGTCGCGCAGCGCGGGCAGGTGAATTTCGACGGTGTTGATGCGGAAGAGCAGGTCCTCGCGGAAGGCGCCCGTCTTGGCCTCTTCGTGCAGATCGGCATTGGTGGCGGAGAGAATTCGGACATCGACGCGGCGGGTTTGCGACGAACCGACGCGCTCCAACTCGCCGGTCTCCAGCACTCTAAGCAGCTTGGCCTGCTGGCGCAGCGGGACATTGGCGATCTCATCGAGAAAGAGCGTACCGCCGTTTGCCAGCTCGAAGCGGCCCACGCGGTCGGTGCGCGCGTCGGTGAAAGCGCCCTTCACATGGCCGAAGATTTCGCTCTCAAATGTGCCTTCCGGCAATCCGCCGGCGTTAACCGCGACCAGCGCCATGCGCGCGCGCGGCGAGGCCGCATGCAGCAGCTTGGCGACTATCTCCTTGCCCGTTCCATGCTCGCCCGTGATGAGCACGTTGGCGTCGGAGGGGCCAATCTGCGCAATCAGCTCAAGCACAGGCTGCATGGCGGACGCGGCGGCCACAAACTCCGGCATTCCCTCGGCGCGCAGCAGGCGGTTTTCCAATTCGAGCTGGCGGGCGCGGCGCAAAGCCTGATGCAGTTCTGCGTGT
>Ga0302319_10024061_pt1 | contig 10848 bp, 6 predicted proteins | sample Bog_T0_2_FD_203319 | JGI IMG/M metagenome (GOLD analysis project Ga0302319, IMG submission 203319) | Peat permafrost microbial communities from Stordalen Mire near Abisko, Sweden - Bog_T0_2 | ecosystem: Environmental > Terrestrial > Soil > Wetlands > Peat | place: Sweden: Abisko, Stordalen Mire... | reverse complement strand
GACTAGCTCCCATTCTGGAGAGGCAAACCACCCAAAACGTTCTTTAACCAATAGCTCGCCATCACGCCGATCATCCTCTCTCCTGACGATTGCTGCATCGATCTCTTCCTTACCAAAGGACTCCATGATGTTAGGGGACGAATTAATGTGGACCTCGATGATAAGACCCGGATCAAGAGCACTCAGTTTTCGCAACAAGGTCGGCAGTCCTGGGCCTGCTATCTGGTCGCTGATTCCTATTGCAATTCGTCTGACCTCCGCGGATAAACCCGCAACCGCCAACTCATGCGCTGTGATGAGGTTTCTCGCTGGTTTAAGGAAGGTCATTCCCTGAGTTGACAACCGAACGCTCCTCGGCGTCCGATCCAAGAGTCGATAGCCCAGCCTGTCTTCCAAGCGTTTGATCTTGACGCTGATCGCGGCCTGAGAAGTATCCAGGGCCGATGCGGCTTTCGTGAAAGAACCGAGGTCGGCAACTAAAACAAATGCGTGAACGGAATCTACATCAAGAGCGCTCATGATCATCCACTTATGTTATGACTGAAATACTCAGTCATAACTGTACACTATTGTCGATCCTCGATAGACTCGTAGTCAAGCTGTTTGGAATCAACGGCAGGGCTGTCGGCGCATGAACATTCCAGATACCTGAGGACAGATGAGTTCATCGACACAAGAACTACGAACCGCGACAACCAAACTGCCAGGTAGTGCTGCTGTACCAACACGATGGCTGGCGCTTGCGGTATTGCTGACAGGCGCGTTCCTTCCGATTCTGGATTTCACCATTGTCAATCTCGCCTTGCCGTCCATCCGTCAAAGCCTCGGTGCCAACTCGGCGCAAGTGCAGTTTGTCATTTCCGCATATGCAGCCACTTATGCGGTCATGCTTATCACCGGAGGGCGTCTTGGCGACCTGTTTGGACGCAAACGAATGTTTCTAATTGGCGTGGCAGGATTCTCCGTAGCCTCTTTTCTTTGTGGATTCGCAGCTTCTCCAACAGCATTGATTCTAGGGCGTATCTTGCAGGCTCTTATGGCTACAATCATGGCTCCACAGGTCCTGGCATCTATTCGCATCCTATTCGGTGGTCCGGAACAAACGCGAGCCCTGGCGTTATATGGGGCAACATTTGGGTTGGCGAACATCTGCGGTCAGTTGTTGGGCGGGTTCCTCGTCTTCGCACACCCCTTCGGATACTCATGGCAATCTATTTTCTTCATCAATATCCCGATTGGTATTGTGGCATTCGTGGGAGCTGTCTTCTTTGTCGAGGAAAGCCGATCTTTACATGCAAGAAAGTTGGATTTCATCGGCGCTATCTTGCTGTCCGTGACGCTTGGCTGCCTTGTGTATCCGCTGATACAAGGACGCGAACTCGGCTGGCCCAAGTGGATGATGGGGATGGTTTGCCTCTGCATTATTTCTTTGCTCGGGTTCATCCAATACGAGACACGCCTGGCCTCAAAAGGTCTTGATCCACTCGTAGAACTCGCCCTGTTTCGAAACCGCCGCTTCAGTCTGGGCATTCTGATGGGACTGGTTTTCTACATGCTGTCAGCGTTCTATCTGACTTTCTCGCTCTATCTGCAGGCGGGACTGCACAAGACACCACTCCAAGCAGGAATAGCGATGCTGCCTTTTGCAGTCAGCTTCTTCTTTAGCTCCGCCGCATCCGCTCTGGATACCCGCATCAGAAGCTACGCACTTCCGGCTGGGTTCGCCCTGCAAGTGATCGGCTTCGGTATCGTCGCGTTCTGTGCTCGGTACCAGTTACGAGGCATCGAAGAAGGCCTCGCGTGTGCGGGGATCGGCTTTGGCATTGTCATGCCACGTGTCATCAAGGCGGTTATCGGGGGTATCGACGAACGTCATGCGGGATTGGCCTCCGGCATGGTAATGACTGCTCTTCAGATAGGTTCTGCCCTTGGAATCGCCATTGTTGGCGGGTTCTTTTACATCTGTCTCGGCACGGGAACTGGCTTGCAGGCATATGCTCGCGCGTTCAGCCATGCACTGGCGGTGAATGTTGGCCTGCTCGTTCTGGGAGGCGCTTTGTCTCTATACCTTCCCGACGAGAGACCAACTACTCCTGTGCGTTGACAGTTCTCAAAATTCCGTCGCGGGTCGTAGGTCACGCTCGATCCGTCCTCCAATTCGATGTTGAGAGTATTGGTCCGCGCATCGACAGAGCGGACAGTAGCGAAGCAGTCGCGCTCGATGCCTTCGGCCTTGCTCCCGGTGTCCCCGCGCGCAAGAGATCGACCCCTCTCGATGTGCCAGGCATTGGCCGCAGCTTGTAGTTCGCAGGCTTCCGGCGAAACTTCAGCGCCATCCTGGTACTTCAATTCCCAGGCCTTCGAGCAGTAGACGAACTCTGCCAGTTCGGTAGCACGAATGAGCTTCTCCCTCACAAGGATTGCCTCGCTCGAAGATTCACACCAGCATTTCGCTGTTGGCGCAAATGGACGGTACCGACAGGCATGCGGTCAAGAATTGCTACCGTGTCACGCCACCAAAATCGCGTATTCGAGAGTTGGGCGGGCACGCAGTTCGCGACAAGAGAAAAATCGTGTACCTCGCTTTTGTAAGCGCAATAGGGGTTGTCGGAGCAGGAAGAGAGGAGATTGACAGGACAACCCGTGAAATGAGCAAAAGCGCGTACGTCGCTTTTGTCGCGGAACTGCGGATGGGCTAAGGAGCCGCACAGGGCATTTAATCCCTACGTCGAATACGGCGACAAATAAACCGCGACAATCGTCATGTTTTTACGAGATGAAGGAACGCTTCATGTTACAGTTCTGCCATTGACCACAGTTGATGTCTTCGGGATAAGTGATCGGGGGTACCCTCTTGAGCTTCAGCACCCAAATACTTTCCTTACCTCGGCCGCAGAGCGTTCGAGAGGTTTCGCTGCCGCGCCGCGAAGCATACAGCCCTTCGCCAGCAGATTGGCGTAATCAGGTCATCTACTTCCTGCTGGTTGATCGCTTCAGCGACGGACAGGAAGGCACTCGACCGCTTCTCGACCCGAACAATCGCCTTGCGCATCGACCTGCTGGTTTCCAGTGGGACGACTGGTCGACATCCGGTAGTGGTCGTTACCAAGGTGGCACGCTCCAGGGCGTCGTTTCGAAGCTCGACTACATCGTTTCACTGGGTGCCAATACGCTCTGGGTTAGTCCGGTCTTCAAGCAGCGGACACATTGGGATAGCTATCACGGCTATGCGATTCAAGACTATCTTGAGGTCGACCCACGGCTAGGAACTCGTCAGGACCTGGTCAATTTGGTTACAGACGCGCACGCGAAAGGCCTGCGCGTCTTGTTGGATGTAGTCTTCAACCACCGCTCTGAGAATTGGTTTTACGCACTTGACCCGCAACATCGCGACCAACCTCTCTACCTTCCCTGGCCTCAGTTTTATCCGAAGGGCCCTTGGCTGGACCGCCAAGGAAATCCAACTGATACGATCAACAGCCCCGACGACGGCGTATGGCCGACCGAACTCCGTCCCGACGAGTACTACACTCGTGCCGGCGAAGGTGATTTAGGGGCCGGAGATATCAACGACGAACACGCGGAGTTTCGCCGGAGCGACTTCAATGGAGATCGCGACATCAACTACGATCAGCCCGGCGTCCTCGACGATATCGCACGCTGCTTCAAGTACTGGATCGCCCTCACTGACTGCGACGGGTTTCGTATCGATACCCTTAAGCACATCGATGAAGAGAGTGGTCGAAATCTTTGCGGCACGATCAAGGAGTTTGCCGCGAATCTGGGCAAAGCGGATTTCTTCCTGGTGGGGGAAGTGGCTGGAGGGAATGCAACCGCAGACCTTTACCTCCAGATTCTGGGCACGAATCTCAACGCGACGCTCGATATCGGAGAGATCAGGCCGACGCTTGTCTCTGTCGCAAAAGGGCTGGCTCCTCCGTCTGATTACTTCGCGATGACAGCAGCATGGGATGACGATCTCGGATCGCATCGCAACAGCGGCAAGCGACGCGTCACGATACTTGACGATCACGACTGTGCCTATGGCACCAAGGCGCGCTTCTCCGCAGATGCAACAAGCGATCACCAGGTAGTTGCCGGCGTGGCAATGCAGCTTTTCGGACTTGGGATCCCGTGTATCTACTACGGCACGGAACAGGCATTTGCCGGTCCGGAGGCTGACCAACGGCAGTACCTCACAAAGTACGGTGGCAACGACGCCTACCTGCGCGAAGCCATGTTTGGGCCTGAGCATCCTCATCTATCCGGACTTGCGGGGTTGGCCGCAGGCGCAGCGGGTATTGACGCGGCCATTCCCGGATTTGGACCATTTGGCACCAGCGGCGCGCATTGCTTCAATCCTTCGTCTGCGGCCTATGTGCGCATAGCGGCCCTCACCTCCGTTCGCGGGAAACTGCCGTCGCTACGATACGGCCGACAGTATCAGAGGGCGCTCAGCAACTTTGGGGCGGACTTCGCACTTCCCGCGCCTGGAGAACTGATCGCATGGTCCCGCATCCTCGATGACGAAGAAGCGCTTTGTGTCGTCAACGGCCATGGTGTCGAAGCACGTGGCGGAGACGTCGTGGTAGATAGCTCTTTGAACGCGCCGACTGCTGCCGGCAACCCATGGTCGGGAGCGGCCCCATTCTTCACGGTTGCAGCGAACTCCGCACAGGCGGCGGCTGGAGCAGCATATGCCGGGGTCTATCCGATTGGCTCCCAGGTACCTGTTGCCTATCGGAATGGAACCGCATACCTTGCCATCCGTGATCTTCCACCGTCTGAAGTACTTGTCCTGATCAACCGTCCCTGAGATCACTTCGACCGAAACGGTCGATCGAGTCCGACCTTCAGGGTTCGATGACCCAAGAGTCGCCTGATGAAGAAGTGAGTGGTCGCAGCCCAAATCGCTTGCCCGATGGTTCGCCATCGGCAATCAGCGCTACGAGATCGCCCAAGACCGTGCGTGTCGTTTCGAAGACGCCGTGAGCCCAGAAGCCAGTCTTCACTTTGCTCGCATCGATGCTGTCCATCCCTTGAAGAACAAACAGACCTGGATATCAGTTTGTGCAACCGCCACAAAAGTCACACAAGAGCTGGTCAGTAACAGCAACGGCGAAAGCCAACTCATATGGAAATGCATTGAGTAAGCCTTTATTTGCGCGGTAACGGATCCACGAAGAGGATCTTCGCCATCATTCCTTTATCTTCATGTTGAAGAAGATGGCAGTGGAATACAGAGAGTCCTCGGATGATCGGATCGGTGAAGTCCATCACCATATCCACTCTGCCACCTGGCGCAACGTTTACGGTGTCCAGCCATTCAGCTGGTTGAAGCGGCGCACCATTCTGCGCGTATGCCAGGAAGTGAACCTGATGAATGTGGAAAGGATGGACTTCGCGCGTACGGTTCACAACGGACCAATGGTGGTAATCGCCCACCGCAACCGTGACCATTGGCTTGTCATCCGGCGCATACTTGTGGCCGTTGATGTAGAAGCCGTGCCTGTCTTCCGTGAACATAACCTCAAACTCGCTCGTGCTGCGTTCAAGCGCGGCCAGCCGCGACGATGCGATCGGGCGGTAGACCGGCAGCCCTGGCGCTGCAACCAGCGGCGAAGCGTTTCCGCTTTCAGGAGCATCGGTCACATCCGCCAGCACCATCGCCGGGTTGGGATCGCCGTCCGGGCCCGTACTCACACATCGGCTTCTGAGAGTCGCATGGGCACCGCGTTGTGGGCCTTTGACGATTGCTTCCACGCGCCCCCCAGGCGCGAGCAATACATGAGCCCGGATCTCCGCACGCCGGCCGGGATTGTGGAACGCCAGAGGCATTCCGTCGAGAGCGATGATCTCCATCGTCTCGCCGCTCAGTTGGAGGTCCACGTAAAGGTCCGGCGATGCATTGACGACCCGCCAGAACTGCTTCTCGCCGGGCTGGATCGCGATGGCCGGACGGAGAGCGCCGTTGACGGTAAGCAGGCGCCCGAACGCTTCCGGCTCAGAACCGCAGCCATCGTTCGAAGCCTCGACCCGGGATGCCTCGTCAGTTGATGCAAGGTCCCCTTTCTTGAGAACCGCATCGCGAAGCACAAGAACCTGCTGCCGCATCGAACGCACTTCCGGAGCATAACGTTCTATCCCATCCACGATCAGAGCGCCCGACATCCCATCGAGAGCCTGCTGGTAGCTCTCGCCGTGCGGATGCGTGTGATACCAGTAGAGCCCCGGCGGCTGATCGGCGGGAATCTGGACCTCATAGTGCAGGGACTGTCCAGGGTCCGCCATCATCGAGATCACATCATCCTGTGGCGAAGCCGGTGAAACATGCAGACCGTGGAAGTGGAGGTTGGTCATATTGCTGCATGGCCCATCCACACACGTTTCCGTCGAATGCGTCGACATCGCATTCACGTAATCGACTTGAAGCACATGGCCCGGGCTGGTGTGCAGGACAGGGGGCACCTCATTCCCAGCGAAGGAGAAGCTCGCGACACCGGTCACAGGGTCGTTCACGGCTCGCAACGTCAAAGGCGAAGTTGCCTCTGGCATCCCCGGAAGAGGTGCCCCTAATGTGTGTCCGGAGAAGGACTGTATCCGGGACTGCATCTGGGCCGTCGCTGCAACCCCGTGAATGAGCAAGGTCAGAAGTGCCGCCGAAGCGAGGCCGCGGGCAACCTGCGTGCCGCAACTCCATGGGCTTGAATGACCGGTAACCTGATTGCGTTGCATGTGCCACCCTCCTGGATGACTGCATTTCGCTCTACGAGCGCGTCCATCCGCCGCCGAGAGCCTTGATCAGCACGACCGTGGCGAGCATCCGTTGTCCGGAGATCTGGGTCGCGGTCCGCTGGTTGAAGAGCACGGCCTGCTGCGCGGTGATGACATCGAGATAATTCACCAAGCCAGCCTTGAACCGGTCGGTTGCGAGTTTCTCAGAGCGGAGAGCGTCAGCAACCGCCTGACCTTGTAGTTGCGACTGAGTGGCCAGGTACTGGAGAGCGGTGAGTTGATCTTCTACCTCCTTGTAGGAAGTCAGCACGGTCTTCTCATACTGCGCCAGAGATCCCTGATACGCGGCTGTGGCTTGCTGGACTCCTGCGTGCAAGCGACCGGCAGTAAACACCGGAGCCACGGCAGAGGCAGTGAGTGATGCGATGCTGTTTTGCCAAGCCAGAATACTAGATGAGTTGCTGCTCTCAAAGCCTGCGAGCCCGGTCAGTGACAACCGCGGGAAATAGGCAGCCTTGGCCACACCAATCTGAGCCGTCGCCGCTGCGACGTTCCTGTCTGCTTCCAGTACGTCGGGCCGACGTTGCAGTAAGTCCGCGGGCAGCCCGATTGGAATAGTGGGCGGCGGCAGAGTATCCGGCTGGAGCGGTATGGTGAAGCCCTCAGCGGTGCGACCCAGCAGAACCGCAATCGCATGTTCCGATTGTGCGCGACTAATCAGAAGAGTCTGTTTCGAGGCATTCGTCTGGTCCAGCAGAGTCTTTGCTTGAGCAACTTGTAAGTCGCTTCCAAGCCCATGCTTGAATAGATTGGTTGTCAGGTCAAGTGCCTGTTGAAGATCGAGCATCATCTGATCGAGCACACGCAGCTCTTGATCGTTCTCGCGTAACTGATAGAAGTCGATGGCGACGTTTGCTTCGGCGGTCAGACGAACGAAGCGGAAGTCATCCTCCGTGGCCTGCTGCGAGGCGCGAGCAGCCTCGACGGTACGGCGCACACGACCCCACGCATCGATCTCGTAGTTGAGAACGAGCGGTAGCTGGAAGTCGTTGTAGGTTGCGGCGCGCCCGCTTGTGGCGCCATTATTCGGTCTATTCTGGGCCTCGCGCGTACGATTCGCCGACGGTTCCGCCGTGACGGTCGGAAATAAGTACGAGCGTGAATATCCTGTTAACGCCGCAGCCTGGTCGACACGAGTGACCGCAACCTTGATGTCGGTATTGGCCGCGTCTGTCTCGCGCTCCAGGGCGTCAAGTTGCGGGTCTTGAAAGACCTTCCACCAGTCACCCGCGCCGATCGAAGCTGAACCCGCCGCGGGCTCGGCGACTCCATCGCCGCTAAAGGATGGCGGAACCGGCACTGCGGGTGGTCTGTAATTCGGACCCACGCGGCAAGCGCTCAAAAGAAACGATACTCCTGCAAGTACGCTCAGAGCCGCTATGCGACGGTAGATCATGGTACTCGGAGAAGATTGCATTTCAGGCCTCCTATTTTTAATTGCCGGTGGTGCTGCTGTTCGTCTGCGGCTGAATGGAAGCTGGCATCCCATTCACCACATAGTCCGGCGGACTGGCCACAACACGATCGCTTGGAGAGAGGCCGGCTGTGATCTGGATCAGGTTCCCGAGATCACTTCCCACGGAGACGTTGTGAAGCTCGAGCTCATTCTTGGCGTTCACCACAACCACCTGCGGTCCCGCAGCTTGAAACAGCACCGCTCCCGTCGGGACGACCAACTGCTCCGCTTGCTGCGCAAGGTGAATATGAACGTTCGCATAAGCCCCCGGCAGAATCTTTCCCGTGGGATTCGGAACGTCGATCTCCGTGAGCAATGTGTGGGAACTCGTATCGATGGAGTTGCTCGTCCGGACAACGGCGCCAACAAACCTGACTTGCGGCAGTTCGGTCAACGTCAGGTCGGCCTTGAGGCCAGGTACAATCTCGCTGCCGTACATCTCCGGCACCGGGATGAATACGCGCATAGTATCGATCTTCGAAAGATGAAAGAGCTGTGCGCCGTTACCGCCGTTGCCCGCGTTAATCAGGTCGCCCTCGTTGACGAGACGTTGCGTGATGACGCCATCAAAAGGCGCAATCACCTTCTCAAACGACTGCAGCTCTTCCAGACGCTTCACATTCGCACTCGTCGCCTGCAGGTTAGCTTGCTGTGCGCTCAGGTTTTGGTTGCTCGTGTCCACCTCCTGTTGAGCGACGGCGTTGGTCTGAATAAGATCCTGATACCGCTTTGCCGTGATCTGGGCCAAGGTCAAGGCCGCTTGCGTCTGGTTCAACATCCCGCGAGCCTGATTTAGCTCTTGGTCGACCTCTGGCGATTGGATCACAGCGAGCAGTTGGCCCTTCTTCACATGCGTGCCAATATCCGCGTACCAGTGCGCGAGGTAACCATTCGTCCGCGCATAGATCGGCGAGTCCGCATAGGCCTGCAAGGTCGACGGAAGCGAGATGTCTCCACCGGCGGCGCGCTGCTGCGGATACGTTACGCTGACGGGCTCGGCAATGTTTGCCGCGGTCGTTGCCGCGAGCGCGCTGCTCTCACGGCTGCGTAGCCGGAAGATCGCGCCGCCGCAGAGAAGAAGCACAATGGGAATGACTAGAAACCACTTGACGGCACTCCGCCGTGGTTGTGCTGAAGTCGCTTGGTTACGCTGCATGTGTGGCCTCCGGTGTGGATGGGTTGTCTGAACCGCGGCGAACCATAAAGAAGATGATGGGAACGAAGAACAATGTCGCGACGGTTGCGAAAAGTAAGCCCCCAATCACCGCGCGCCCCAGCGGTGCGTTCTGTTCTCCGCCATCGCCAAGGCCTAGGGCCATCGGAACCATACCGATGATCATCGCCATAGCGGTCATGAGTACGGGTCGGAGCCGAGTGGCTCCCGCCTCCAGCGCAGCGCGCCATGCGTCCTTGTTCTCGGCAAAGTGTTCGTTGGCAAACGTAATCACGAGAACGCTGTTTGACGTCGCTACGCCGATGCTCATGATTGTTCCCATCAGGGCGGGAACACTGAGCGTCGTATGGGTGAGCAGGAGTATCCAGCAGATCCCCGCCAGAGCTCCCGGCAACGCCGTGATGATGATGAAGGCCTCCGACCAGGACTGGAAGTTCACCACCAGCAGCAGATAGACAAGTGCAACCGCGATCGCCAAGCCAGCATAGAGTCCCACGAAGGAGCTGTGCATGGTAGCGACCTGCCCTCGCGTCACCAGGGTGCTCCCACGCGGAAGATGCTTGGATGCTTGTGCGGTGATCTTTGCAATATCGTCGGCAACTCCTCCGAGATCCCGGCCTTGCACACTTCCATAGATATCGATGACCGGAGACACGTTATAGTGGCTGACGATTGCCGGCTCCTGCTGCGGCGTCATCGTGGTAAGATTTCGCAGCAGTTGCATGTTCGGTGCTCCGGTCGCATTGACCGGAATGCGATCGATCGCATCCAGCGAGTCAACACGGTACTGTGGCGTTTGCACCGCGATGTTATACGACACGCCATTGGCGGGGTTGAGCCAGAAGTTGGGTGTCGTCTGAAAGCTGGAACTCAGCGAGATCAGCATGTTCGAAGCGACATCTCGCTCGGTTAGGCCTACTTGCTGTAGGCGCACGCGATCTACGTCGTACTGCAGTCTGGGCTGGTCCTCGGTCTGTTGAATATGGACATCGACCGCTCCAGGGACAAGGCGCATCTGCTCCGCAATCTGGGAGGCGATGGCAAAATTGCCCTGAATATCGCGACCGACGATCTGAATATCCAGAGGCGCAGGGATGCCGAAGTTCAAGGTCTGCGCCACGATATCGGCCGGTTCGAAGAAGAAGGATGTACCAGGGAACTTCTTTGGCAGCTCGTCGCGGAGCTCGGCAACATAGTCTGCAGTGGGATGATGCTTTTGTTGGAGAGACCCAAGGATCTCAGCGTCCGCGTTGCCGATTGTCCCACTGTTGCTGTACGAAAGATTGATGCCACTTGTGGGAAGTCCGATGTTATCCAGAATTCCCGCCATCTCCGAAGCCGGAATGCGTGTCCGGATGTATCGGTCAACCTCATCCACTAGGCGCGCAGTCTCCTCCAAACGGGTGCCAGTCTTGGCGCGCAT
>Ga0302319_10024060_pt1 | contig 10849 bp, 11 predicted proteins | sample Bog_T0_2_FD_203319 | JGI IMG/M metagenome (GOLD analysis project Ga0302319, IMG submission 203319) | Peat permafrost microbial communities from Stordalen Mire near Abisko, Sweden - Bog_T0_2 | ecosystem: Environmental > Terrestrial > Soil > Wetlands > Peat | place: Sweden: Abisko, Stordalen Mire... | reverse complement strand
TCCCTTGACCTGGCGCAGTCCCTGCTGGTCGGTGACCGCTGCTCGGACATCGCCGCCGCCCACGCCGCCGGCCTCCCCCACGCCTTTCTGTTGCGCGGTACGGAGACCCAACCCTGCCCCGGCAGCTACCAGACTATTAACTCCCTGGCAGCCCTCGAAGCCTGGCTCGAGCATCCTCAGAAGTAAGCCTTCCGGGCTGCTGCTCTGCCTATCCCAATCTGCGAAACATGGCAGAGCCGTGAAAGTCCGGAATCTCGATCAAAAGCTCCGGCTTATCGGCGAGAAACTCAAACGCTGCCCGCGAGATCCCCGCATTGGACTCCGGGGAGTTGAAGTCATGCAGGAAGAAGTAGCCCCCGCGAACCATGCGCGGATAGAAGAACCGAAAGACATCCAAAGCCGGCAGATACAAGTCCACATCGAGCATCACCAGGGAAAACTGTTCGGCTTCCAGTCCGGCAGCGGTCGCAGGGAAGAAGCCCTTGCGGAATTCGATGTTGTGGGTATCGCCGATCAGCGCGGCCACTCCCTCCTGCGAGGTATCTCTGAAGCGAGTGTCCGGCCCCGCATCGAGGGACTCCTGCGGAAAGCCCTCGAAGGTATCGAACAGATAGAAACGCCGGTCAGGCGCCTGGCGGTGAATGAACGAACTGGTGACGCCACGATAGACGCCAATCTCCGCGAACGCCCCTGGCGTTTGGTCCGTCTGCAGGCGCTCAATCGCCAGGGCCAGCGTTGCGTAGCGGACATCGTCATGATATTGCTCAATGCGATGCGTAACGGTCGCAGAGTACGTCGGAAATTGCATGGGATGACGGGCCCGGGTGATATGGGCCAATCTGCGCGCGGCCACACGGAGGGTCGCCTTGAGGGGACTGATTTCAGTAGACATGGGCGGGTCTCCATCTCCTATAGTGGCTAATCCGCGCTCGAAGCGCCTGTTATGTGCAGAGATGCGACAAGCTTACGGCAGCTCCGCATCCACAAACCTCGCGCCCCTCGCGTCCTTCTCTGAGACCTCCGGTGCCATGCCCTCCAGCTCCGCCAGCGGCCAGGCAATGCTCAGCGTTGCATCGTTCCATAGGATGCACCGTTCGCCCGCCGGAGAGTAGCCGCGCGTGGTCTTGTACAACACCTCAGCCGTCTCCGAGAGCACCAGGAAACCGTGCGCAAAGCCCTCTGGAATCCAAAGCATCTCCAGTTCCCCAGCCGCGTTGTTCGGGCGCAGATGGAACCCCGCCCACTTGCCGAACTCCGGCGAACTACGGCGCAGATCCACGGCAACGTCCCAGATATGCCCGCGAAGCACCCGCACCAGCTTGCCCTGCGGCTGGTCCACCTGGTAGTGCAATCCGCGCAACACCCCTTGCGCCGACTGCGATTGATTGTCCTGCACGAACTCCGCCGGCAAACCCGCGCGGCGAAATGTCTCGGCGTTGAAGACCTCGGCAAACCACCCCCGGGCGTCCCCATGCCTCTTCGGCTCCAGGATTTTTACGTCGTACAGCGATGTGTTGTGAACTTGCATCCAAGCAAGAATAGGGCATCTTTCGAACAAAGTAACTCAGCACGTCGAACTAAGTAGCCGGCCCATGAGCCAAGGTTGTGGCCATGACAGTCCCCGATTGCCGCATTCTGGGCTGAAACGCGCTAAAACCAGGAGTAGCTTCAAATAAACGACGTATTAAATGTTGGCGTAAACGACTTTTTAAATGTTGGCGCGGCTTTAGTTTTCCTTCCGAACAGCCGCACGAAAGGGTAAACTGTTTTTACAAGTCACCCGTGATTCAAGGTGGGCTTCCGGTCAATGAACCAGGAGTCTTCCTCGGCCCCTCTGCTCTCCCAGAGGTTTACCATTAGCGCAGGCTAACCTGAACGGTCTGTTGCAGGACTCGTCTAGTTCGTTTTGGGCGTTCGCTTCCCTGGGAAGCGTGCATCCAGAAGCTTGTATCCAGATTAGAGAGTCTGTGTTGAGGGAGCATCCACCAAATATGTCGGCAGATTTTCACTCGCACGACTCAGATGGAGCAACCGTCGGCGGTAGGGTCTACTCGCTTCCCGAGTCGATTCCGTCGTCTGCGGCTGGCCTACCCGCCCATCCCGCAGTGCTCGGGCCCGAACGCCTCTTCCGTTATCGCGTCATCAAACGCCTTTTCGATATCTGCATGGTGCTGCTCGCCTCCCCCCTGCTGCTGCTGGTCACGCTGCTCATCGCCGCTGCCATCCGCATCGGATCGCCGGGTCCTATCTTCTTCTCGCACCGCCGTATTCGCCGCCATGGCGCCTTCTTCACCATGCTCAAGTTCCGCACCATGTGTGCGAACTCTGCGGAGGTCTTGGAGACCCACCTTGCCGCCAATCCCTCGGCCCGCATCGAGTGGCAACAGTTCCACAAGCTGCGCGACGACCCCCGCGTCACCCCCATCGGACGTTTTCTCCGCCGCACCAGCCTGGACGAGCTTCCCCAGTTGTGGAACGTCCTCTCCGGCACCATGAGCCTGGTCGGCCCGCGTCCCATCGTGGCTGCGGAGGTGGAGAAGTATGGCGAGTACTTCGCTGATTATTGCCTGGTCAAGCCCGGCATCTCCGGTCTTTGGCAGATCTCCGGCCGCAGCGGCGTTGGCTATCAGGAGCGTGTCCAATTTGATCGCAAGTACGCCCGAACCTGGTCGCTGACCGGTGACATGCTTATCCTGATCAAAACCCTTCGCTGTGTCATCCATCAGGACGGCGCTTACTAGCAGCAGTTCCCAGGCTGTTCTACGCTTCTTCTTTCTTCCCCCGGGACCTTCCGGCGATTAACCCGGTTCCGTCCCTCTTCAGCTTCAGTAGAGTCTCGAGATGCGGCGTGGCAGCAGTAGGAACAGATTCCTCGATTACTGGGTTGGCACTCCGCTGCTCAACCTGCTCGCAGCCCTGCGCCGCCGGCGCGGCGCTCCAGCGGTTCCTCGGCGCATTGGGGTCATGTGCTCTCCCGCTCTGGGTGATACGCTGCTCTTTTCCGCCGTCTTGCAGGACCTGCGCGCGGCCTTCCCTGAAGCGCACATTGTGCATCTCTGCTTCATCCAGAACCTCGCCGCTGCTGAAGTCGTTCCCGGTGCCGATGAGCGTGTCCTGCTCCGCCTGACGGCACCCTATACGAGCCTCCGTATCCTGCGGGCGCTGGCGTTGGACGTCCTGCTGGACTTCACCAGTTGGCAGCGCCTGACGGCCTTCTTCACTCTGCTCTCTGGCGCGCGCTACACGGTGGGATTCCGCACCCCCGGACAATATCGCGACCGCGGCTTCGACCGCACAGTGGAGCACCGTGCCGATATTCATGAGGTGGACAACTATCGCGCTCTGCTGCGCGGATCGGGCCTGCGGGCTGGCAACGGCTGGGAGATCGCCACCGTCCACACCCCTGCGGTCGCCGTCCCGGAGGTCCACGATGCCCTCTTCGCCGACGAAGAAGACCTGATCGCGCTGCACCTGTGGGCCTCTGGACAGCGTGCCTGGCTGCGCGAGTGGCCGCAGCAGCGCTGGGTGGAACTCGCCCAGCGGCTGGCCAATCCCCGGTCAGCCAGGCAGACGCTCTTCCTCTCCACCGGAGCGCCCGACGACCGCGAGCGCATCGCTCCCTTCGTGGCCCATTTGCGCGCTGCGGGCTTGCGCGCCGAACCCTTTATCAGCCCCGACGGCTTCCGCACCCTCACCCGCGTCCTGCAACGCACCAGGCTGGTCGTCAGCGTCAACACCGGCGTGATGCACCTGGCCGCCATCGCCGGAGCCCGCGTGCTCTCCATCAACGGCCCCAACCGCAACGGCCGCTGGGGCCCGGTCGGTCCCAGGGCCGTCGGAGTCGAAGCCCCCGGCGAAGGCTGTGGCTACCTGCATCTCGGCTTCAACTTCGACGGCCACCCCACCGACTGCATGGAGCGCATCTCTGTGGACCAGGTCGTCGCCGCGGCGCAGCAGTTGCTGGCCAATGCCGCCACCCCCGCCACATCCGAGGTCCGCTGATGCAGCGCATCCGGGACGTGCTCCGCGGCTCGCTGGCGCGCAGCCTCCGTGAACTCAGCGAGGAAGACCGTCTCGCCACAGCGTGGCCGGTGGCCTGCGGCCCGTCCCTCGCCGCCCACGCCGAAGTTCTGCACCTGGACAAGGAGCGCGTACTGCACATCCGCGTCTCCGGCTCGGAGTGGATGCGGCAGTTCGTGCACATGCGCTCCGCTCTGGCTGGCGACCTCTCCCGCATCGCCGGTGTCCCCCTCACCGGGATACACTTTCAGGACGGGGAACAGCGTCTGCGAAGTCTGCGCACGAAGCCTCCCGGCCACTAAGCCACGGCCCCAAAACCGCAACAGGAGGCACCATGAGTCAAGCAGCCGGCGTTACAGAGGAACAGGTTCGCCACGTTGCGGACCTGGCCAACCTCGAGCTCACTGCGCAGGAGCTCCCGCGCATGGCGCGCGACCTCAACGCCGTCCTCCACTACATCGCGCAGTTGAATGAGCTTGACACCAGCTCCGTCGCTGTCATGGCCCAGGTCGGCGACGCCCTCGGGGCCTCGCCCGCTGCCTTCGGCGAAGCTCTGCGCGCCGATGAGGTGAAGCCATCGGTCGACCGCGCCGCCGTAATGGCCCAGGCGCCAGAGACCGACGGCCGCTTCTTCAAAGTCCCCAAGGTGATTGAACGCTGATGCCCACCGCACTGGAAACTCTCTCGTTGGCCCAGGCCCGCGCTGCTGTCGTCGCCGGAACTGTCTCCGCCGTGACGCTCGCCGAGCAGCACTACGACCGCATCGCTGCCGTCGATCCCGCAATCCACAGCTACCTTGCGCTCACCCGCGACCGCGCCATCACGCAGGCCGCGAAGATCGATGCCGCAGCCAAAGCTGGCGATCCGCTCGGCCCGCTTGCCGGAGTTCCGGTCGCCATCAAGGACGTGCTCACCATGCGCGGCGCTCCCGCGACCGCAGGCTCGCTCATCCTCAAGGGCTACCATCCGCCTTACGACGCCACAGCCGTAGCAAAGTTAGAGGCCGCCGGCGCTGTACTGCTCGGCAAGCTCAACTGCGACGAGTTCGCGATGGGCTCCTCCAATGAGAACTCCGCCTACGGCCCCGTCCACAACCCGCGCGCTCTGGACCGCGTTCCGGGCGGCTCGTCCGGCGGCTCCGCTGCGGCGGTCGCTGCCGGCCTCTGCGTCGCCTCGCTGGGCACGGACACCGGCGGCTCCATCCGCCAGCCCGCGGCCTTCTGCGGAGTCGTCGGCATCCTTCCCACCTATGGCCGCGTCTCGCGCTACGGCCTCATTGCCTTCGCCTCGTCGCTGGACCGCGTCGGCCCCTTCGCGCGCAGCGTGGCGGACGCCGCGACCATGCTCGAAGTCCTCGCCGGGCCGGATCCCATGGACTCGACAGCATCCCCTCAGCCCGTCGCGAACTACGCCTCCGACGCCGTGAAGCCCGTCAACGGTCTCCGCATCGGCGTTCCCGAGGAATACTTCGGCGAGGGGCTCGACCCGGAGATCCGCGCCGCGATTGAGCACGCACTGGATGGCCTCCGCGCCGCAGGCTGTAGCATCCACAAGGTCTCCTTGCCGCACACCCGCTACGCCGTGCCCACGTACTACGTCATCGCCACCGCGGAGGCCAGCTCCAACCTCTCGCGCTTTGACGGAGTTCGCTTCGGCCTGCGCGCGCCCCAATCGGACACACTCGCTGCCATGTTCCGCAACACTCGCGACGACGGCTTCGGCGCGGAGGTCAAGCGCCGAATCCTGCTCGGCACCTACGTGCTCTCCCACGGCTACTACGACGCGTACTACAAGAAAGCCCAGCAGGTGCGCACGCTGCTCACCCGCGACTTCCTCACCGCCTTCGCGCAGGTGGACGCCCTCGTCTGCCCGGTCACGCCCACACCCGCCTTCAGGCTCGGCGAAAAGACCGACGACCCGCTGCAGATGTACCTTGAAGACATCTACTCCGTCGCCGCTTCGCTTGCCGGCATCTGCGGCATGAGCGTGCCTTGCGGAACAACCGGCGAGGGCCTTCCCATCGGCGTGCAGGTGTTGGGCAAGCACTTCGATGAGGCCACCATTTTCCGCGTAGGCGCGGCCATCGAATCTGCCGAGAGCGCACGATGAAAGCTGTTCCCGTCTTCTACTCGAGCGACCTCACCCGTTCGCTCGCCTTCTACACTGGCATACTCGACTTCGAGTTGCGATACCCCACCTACCGCGAACTCTCCCTTAGCAACGGTGTCCTCGACTTAATCTGCGACGCCGCCATCCTCCAACTCTCTATCCACATGGGCCGAAACCCCACCCCCAGTTCCGCAAACCTCGAACTCAATGACCCCGCTGAAGTCGATGCCCTCTTCGCGCGATACACCCAACGCGGCCTCAACCAGTCTCACCGCACCGAGTCGCCCGTCCATCTCGCGCCGCTCGACCAGACCTGGGGAACGCGCGAGGTCTACATCAGCGATCCCGACGGCAACTGCCTCTGCCTCCGCGCCTGGCGCTGACGTTTGGGTGGCCCATCCTTTCACGGTTTCATCGTGAAAGGGTGGGGTATCGCGGAGCGACGCTCTCCTCTTCCTGCCAACCGCGGCAGTATGAGAGCCTTAACCCATGCGGCCTGCTCTGATACTCCTCGTGACCAGCTTCGCCGCATCCGCGCAACAGACGGTCCCGCCCCCTGTCCAGCAATCCATACAGCAATCCATCACAGTCACCGCCGACCGGGGCCTCGCCGGCGTCACCGACTCCGCCAGCAGCATCGCCGTGCTCTCGCAGCAGCAGATGCAGCAGGCGCCGGGCTTCGCGCTCGATGACCGCCTGCATTCCGTCGCCGGCTTTCAACTGTTTCGCCGCACCAGCTCATGGACGGCGAACCCGACGACCGAAGGCCTGAGCCTGCGCGGCCTTGGCAGCACCGCCGCCAGCCGCACCCTCGTGGTCAGCGACCAGGTCCCGCTCAACGACCCCTTCGGCGGCTGGATTCACTGGGACGAGATTCCCGCGCTCGCCATCGACCAGGTACAGCTTGTGCGCGGCGGCGCAGCCGACCTCTACGGCTCCAGTGCCATCGGCGGCGTGGTGGATGTCGTGCCCGTCACAACATCGCCGCGCAACCTGCAGCTCTCGGCGGATGCGTTCGGAGCGACAGAGAACTCCGCCAGCGAAGATGCGCTGCTGCAGTTCGTAACGCATCGCATCGCCACGCTCGGAGCCTACAGCGGACTCACCACCGGAGGCTACATCCCAACCGCCCCCGCGCTGCGCGGCCTCGTCGATATTCCGTCCAATGTGACGTCCGAGAGCGGACGGCTCGAACTCCGCACAGCATCCAATCTTAGAAAGCTCAATCCCTTCGACGCCTTTCTGCGCGGCAACGTGTTGAACGAGTCGCGCTCCAACGGCACTCCCAACCAGACCAACGCCACGCGGCTGTGGCGCACCGTCGGCGGCGCCGACGACGACCTCGCCGGAACGCACGCTGTGTTGCGCTTCTTCGGCTCGCGCGAGAGCTACCGCCAGAGCTTCTCCTCCATCGCCGCCAATCGCAACTCGGAGACGCTGACCAAACGCCAGCGAGTTCCGCTGGACGAGCTCGGCTTCGTCCTGCAGGCCTCGCGCGCGCTGCCGAAGAACCTCACCGCCGCGCTCGGCCTCGATCTCCGCGACATCCGCGCCACCGACGATGAGACCACCACGGCGACTTCCGTCACCGCCAGCACCAGCGCCCGTCAGCGCGAGACCGGCGGCTATGCCGATGCCATATGGCAGCCAAAGCGCTGGTCGCTCTCCAGCTCCATTCGCGTAGACGCCTTCAACACCTTCCACGCGCAGCAGACCCTCTCCAACACCACGCTAATCACGCAGCTTCCGCAACTGAACGAGCTCGTCGCGAGCCCGCGACTCGGCCTTGTCCGGACCCTCCCGCACAACATCGCCCTCACCGCAACCGCCTTCCGCGCCTTTCGCGGCCCCACCATGAATGAGCTCTACCGCACCGGCCAGGTTGGCCAGCAGACCACACTCGCCAACGCCTCGCTGCTCGCCGAGCGCGCTACCGGCTTCGAGTTCGGCGGCGAGCTGCAACGTGCCGCCGGCCGCCTGCGCGCAACGTACTTCTGGACGGAGGTCAACCGCCCCATCTCCGCTGTGCTGCTCTCGCAGACCGCGACCACACAGACGCTCCAGCGCCAGAACCTCGGCCAGATCCGCAGCCGCGGCCTCATGCTCGAAGCGCAGTCCGCTCGCTGGCGCGGCCTCGACGCCACCTTCGGCTATCAGCTCGCCATCGCCACCGTCACCGCCTTCAACTCCTCCAGCCCCGCGCAGGCCAACCTCACCGGCAACTGGATCCCCGAGGTCCCGCGCGAAGCAATCACCGCCACGCTCAACGACACCGTCCCGCACGTCGCCGCCTTCCACGTCATCGCCAGTTACACCGGCCGCACCTTCGACGACGCTGCCAATCAGTACATCCTTCATCCGAACGCGCGCTTGGACGTTTCCGCTGAGCGCGCGCTCCCCCACGGTCTCGCCCTCTTCGCCGGCGCGCAGAACCTGCTCAATCGCTCCATCGACGCCGGCCGCACGCCCATCCTCACGCTCGCCGCGCCGCGCCTGGTGCAGGCCGGCCTGCGCTACACCTTCAGCCGCTGAACTGGAAACTGGCAGCTCGAAGCCGACTGACTGATCTCTTCGCAGCCGCCTCTGAACCCAGCCGCATGCGAAAGTTGCGCGCAACCCCGCGCCACAACCTGCGTTTACTTGAATGCGCGACGGAACTTCAAAACGCCGCATAGGAGGCAAGCCATGAAGCTGACTACCTTTACCACAGCACTCAAGCACAACGCCGTCAAATTGCTCGCCGGAGCGGCCCTCGCCGGCGCAGTCCTCACCGCAGCGCCCGCAGCCCAGGCACAACGCGTCTTCATCGGAGTCGGCGGCCCGCGCTACTTCCGCCCCGCGCCTCCGGTCGTCGTCTACGGCCCCGGCTTCTACGGCCCGGACTACTACCGCTTCCACCGCGACTGGCGCTTCCACCACGAGTACCGCCACGACTGGCGCTAAGTCACTCCCACACGACGTTCGCGAGGCCGCTCCCAACCGGGGCGGCCTTGCCGTTTATAGCGACTGATAGTACAGGCCCTCACCGTCTGCGCACGCCAGACACAACAGCGCGCCATCCCGCTCGATGAACCGATCAAAGTTCACGCCCTCGCCGCAACGCGCGCACGCAACGCGCTCGCCCTTGTAGCCGGGGAACTCGCTCGCCGGCAGCGGCACCCGCACCCACTGCTCGGCAAACAGCTCCGCATCCGGCAGCTCGCGATACGCCTTCATCTGCTGCGCATTCTTCTCCAGCTTCGGATACAGCTCCTTCGCGCGCCCCTTGGAACTCTCTAGCGCCACCACGCGCAACCCCTTATAGCTGTCCTCGCCGAGCTTCGCATTCAGGTCGACGAAGGTCGCGGCCATCTTGCCCCAGTCGCGCAGCTTCAGCGCGCGCTTGCCCACGCGGCATCCGGTCACCACGCCGATGGCGTCCGTCGCGCAGCGGTCGATCTCCACAAACGTCACCAGCCGCTTCCGGTCGGGGTTCAGCGAGCCATCGGCCAGCAACCGCAAGCGCGGGTCGCCGATGCCCAGCCGCTCCAGCGCCAGCATCGCCATGCGCACGCCCAGCACCTGCCCAGCGCACAGGTGACCATGCGCGCGCTCGGCCTCCAGCAATAGCTCATCCAGCGTCGCCATATTCTTTCGATGCTACGCTCAGTTCGGAGCATCGAACTTCCATGGCTGACAGCGAATTCGCCGCAACCCAGTGGTGGCAGACCGGCGTCATCTACCAGGTCTACCCGCGCAGCTTCCAGGACACACCCGCAGCTACGGGACAAGCGGACGGCGTCGGCGACCTCCCCGGCATCACCGCTCGCCTGGACTACCTCGTTGGCCTCGGCGTCGACGCCCTCTGGATCTCGCCCTTCTACCCGTCGCCCATGGCGGACTTCGGCTACGACGTCTCCAACTACACGGACGTCGATCCTCTCTTCGGCACGCTTGCCGACTTCGACACGCTTCTTCGTCAAGCGCATGCTAAGGGCCTGCGCGTCATCCTCGACTTCGTCCCCAACCACACCTCCGACCAGCACCCATGGTTCCTCGAGTCCCGCTCTTCTTGCGACAACCCCAAACGCGACTGGTACCTCTGGCACGACGCCGTCCCGTACCCCTGGCTTGCTGCGGGTGAAGACACGCGCCCCATCTCCGAGCAGCACCCCAACAACTGGCAGTCGCACTTCGGCGGCCCCGCGTGGACCTGGGACGAGCCCACCCAGCAGTTCTACCTGCACAGCTTCCTCGCGCAGCAGCCGGACCTGAACTGGCGCAACCCCCAGGTCCGCGCCGCGATCTACGCTGCCATGCGCTTCTGGCTCGAACGCGGTGTCGACGGCTTCCGCATGGACGTCCTCTGGCTGCTCATCAAGGACGCCGCGTTCCGCAACAACACCCCCGCCGAAACCTTCAACGCCGACCAGCCCGAGACACTCGCCATCGTCGCCGAGATGCGCGCCCTCCTCGACACCTACGGCCCAACGCTCCCACCACCCAACGCCGTCATCTCAACCCAAGGCGCGGAACCACAAACAAACAACGCCGTCATCCTGAGCGAGGCCCCGGAGGGGCGTAGTCGAAGGCCCCCCGTATTTGCCCCCGCCCCTACCACCACAGATGTGTCATCTCGACCGGAGTCTTCGCATCGCGAAGACGAAGTGGAGAGACCCGCAGTCGCCCCCGCCCATCTCTCCGCTTCACCCCGCCTCCTCATCGGCGAGATCTACCTCCC
>Ga0302319_10024057_pt1 | contig 10850 bp, 8 predicted proteins | sample Bog_T0_2_FD_203319 | JGI IMG/M metagenome (GOLD analysis project Ga0302319, IMG submission 203319) | Peat permafrost microbial communities from Stordalen Mire near Abisko, Sweden - Bog_T0_2 | ecosystem: Environmental > Terrestrial > Soil > Wetlands > Peat | place: Sweden: Abisko, Stordalen Mire... | reverse complement strand
AAGGAGTCACAGCATTTATTCAAGGCACCACGGTGCAGCGATAGAACTGGTTGGCCGACGGATTGGCAGGCAGGCTTTGGTAGAAGATCAGGGTGCCATCGCCATAAAATAGATTTAAGAGCGGGCCAGTGACCCAATTCACGAGATTCGTGCTGGAATCCAAAGTGAATTGCTGATCCACCGTTCCCGCTACGGAGAAAAGGTTGTAGCCGGCAGATTTGGAATACTCGATGAAGTTGACCGGCGTGGTGACCGGCACAATCTGGCTCCGCAAAATCATCCCGCCATATCCCACCACCACGAGTTGACCGTTTTGCGTGGCGGTTCCGTCCAGCGACTCGGTGGTGATGGTGCCAACGCTAACCCAGTTGGTAAAATTGGTGCTGGTCAAGACGACGCCCTGATTGCCCACGACATAACAGGTGTTGCTTACCATGATGGCGTCGTTCAGCCAGTTGGTCACCCCGCTGGAAACTTTTGTCCAACTGGTGGCGTTGGTGCTGGTCAGCAGTGCGCCGTTTTCTCCAACCACGAGCAGCCGACCGTTGAAACAATGAACCCTTAAAAGCCCGGTGTTCACGCCGCTGGCATTGGTGGCCCAAGTGGTGCCGTTGGTGCTGAGGAGAATTTTACCATAATCGCCGCAGGCCACCAGCAGGCCGTTGGTGAAAACTAAGTTGGTAAAAACCGTAATGCCGGAGAGGTCATTGGTTGTGGGCGTGGTCAACTTAGTCCAGTTAGTGCCGCCGAGGCGCGTGTTTATGTTGTTTGTGTTCAAGCTGGCCCAGTTGGTGAAGCTCAGGGAAAAAATGGAGCCATTGCCACCAGCCAGATAGAATTTGTTACTGAAGGTGCAGACGGCGGTAAGATCGTTGGTGGTATTGGCCGGAGCGGACAAGGAATACCAGATGATGCCAAGCGAACTGGAGTTATTAGTGGACAAACTGCCATCCGTATTGGTCTGAATAACCGGAACTAGAAAGTTAGGGCTGACCGCAAGGCTGCCCTGGCTGCCCGCTGCCAAGAGAAGATTGGTTGATCCACAAACACCAAAGAATGCCGTGCTGGTGGCATTAACTGAATTGGTCGCCGAAACTTCTTCGATGTCCCAGTCCGCGCCGTTGCCGCTGGTCATGATGCGAGCGTTGTCACCCACGGCAACATAAAGGCCATTCGCGTAGGTAATCTGCCACAGCCAGTCCCGCGCGCAATTATAGAGCGTGGTCCAATTGTAATTGCCATTGGTCGGATTGATGTAACTCTGCACCAACTCACCGTCATAGCCAGCTAACTCATAGACGCCATTGGTTTGGGACACGGCGGCAAAATAAGTCCACGCTGGCGCGGTGTTGGCGGCCACGCCGGTTTGATCCGGCCAGCTGACACGATTGGAGGCCGCCAAGTAGGAACCCAGCCGCACTTCGGTGTCGCCCGCCAGCAGACCGGTCAAATTATCCGCCGCGATGGTGTAAAGCACATTAGTTGAACCAAGCATGGTAAATTTATTCCAATTGACGCCGTTATTGGTGCTATAAAAAGAATAGCCGGCGTCGCTGACGGTCCAGAAACCGGTGTAAGGAAAATTGGTTCGCGAGCCGGAAGTGTTGATCCAAGCCACCGCCTCCAAGTTGCCATAGTTGTTGAAGTAGCTGCTGGCTTGCTGCGTCCAATTAGTGCCATTGGTGCTATTGGCGACGTAACTTATATTCCCACCACCCGTGTCACCCGTGGTCACAAAAACGCCATTGCCATAGGCAACGCTGGTGAGCCAGGAATAAACCAAGTTTGGCGGCGGTGATTGCAAATACCATTTTGCGCCGGTCGTGCTGGTGTAAACCACTCCATTATCGCCGACGGCCACTACTAAGTTGGACGAGGCGGCCACCGACACGAGCCAGTTGGTGGTGCTCACGGAACTGTTGGTAAAATTAACGCCGTCATCCGAATAGGCGATCGCGCCGTTGGCTCCGGTGACGATGATGCGGTTGCCGAAAAAAGTGACCGCCTGCAAATCGTTCGTCAGGCCGCTGTTTTGCGGAAACCAGTTAACCAGATCGGGGCTGGTATAAATCCGTCCGAGTTCGCACACCTGCACGCCCAAGGTTCCGTTCCACGCCATGCCCACGACATCATTGCCATGCGGCTGCGGATTGGACCAACTCCACACGAGCGCATGGGCAACCATTTGAGTTGCCAGAATCGTCGTTAGCGCAGTAACGCGCCAGATGCCGGATTTCATGGGATGAAATTAAACTGAATTCAGTGGGCAGCGCCAAACGTTTTCTGTTCCTGCAAATGTTGCTCGCCATGTTTCCGCAACGGCACCGTGAAACGGAACACGCACCCGTCCGTGGAACTGTTCACCAACTCCAAAGTCGCGCCAAGTTGCTGGGCGAGCTGTTTGCTGATGGCCAACCCGATGCCGCCGCCGCCTTTTTTGCCGGAGGCGCAAGGCGCAAAGAGATTCGCCGCCACTTTCGCCGGCAGTCCATGTCCCCGATCAAACACTTCAAACACCAGACCTTCGCGGCTGTTGCCGGCGCTCATCCGCACCGCCTTGCCGGCGGGCGTCGCCTCGATGCCGTTTTGCACCAGATTTTCCAGCACCAGCAAAATCAAATCCGCCTCGTGATTCGACAAATCTTCGTCGGTGGAACAACTGGTTTCAAACCGCACATTGGCGGCGGCGGCGACGGGTTGGGCTTTTTGTTCCAACATTCCAACCAGTTCGCCGACAGAAATTTTATATTCCACGCCACTTTGTTGTTCCTGCAAAACGCGGACAACGCGGTTGATCATTTCCTGCATCCGCTGCGTCGTGGTCACCGCCGTCTGCCAGTCGGATCCGTCGTTGTTGCCGGTGCGCTGGCTGGAAACAAAACTGGCCAGCCCGCTCAACGGATTTTTCAAGCCGTGAATCAGATGCGCCGTGACCGCGCCGACGGCGGACACCCGCGCGGACAAAGCCAGCTCGCGGTTGGCTTCGAGCAGGTTTCGGGTGCGCTCGGCCAGCAGTTGGTTGGCTTTCTGCACCCGTCGCATCGCCCAACCCAGACCACCGGCAAGAACGATGGCACCCGCCGCGAAGGCGAGCGAAAAACGCAGCGCCAGATTCCGGTCCAGCGCGGCGTATTGCCGGGCGATGCTGCTGCCATCCACGAGAAATTGAATGGCGCCCGCGAAATATTTTTGATCCTCCGTCCGCAGCGGGACGTTCACAAACAAAAGCGGCGCGGTCGTCGCGTCCGTTTCGATCAGCAAATCCTGCTCCTGCATGCGTGCCTCGGCGGAAAAATGGCTGACGGGCTGGAATTTTTGCAAGGGGGACAAATCGGCAGCGGGCAGCGCGGTTTCAGTGATGTATTCCGGAAACGCATTAACAAATTTTCCCTCGGCGGAAAAAAGCCGGACGCCGAGGACGTTGCGCAATTTGGAAATTTTGAGGGCGAGATTGAATTGTTCGCCGGGATCAGACAAGGGCGCCAGCGTTTCACCGGCCACTTGATCGTTCTGATGTTGCAGCACGGTGACGGCATCGAGAATCTCGCCGTCGCGCTGCACAATTTGCGCGCGGATGCGGCTGCGCAAATCGAGTGCCGACCACGCCAGCGTGCCACCCAGCACGGTCAGCGCCAAGCCGATGACGAGCACGGCCACCCAGCGCGTGCGCTGAATCGTCGAGCCTGTTTGAGCGGCAATTCTCATAAGATGGTTCACTATTTTAGCGCAAACTTGGTTGGTTGTAAAAGTGGGCGTTCGTCCACTTAAAATTGATAGCGCAGTCCAGCGGTAATCGTGCTGGCGTGGTAATCGCCGGCACCGCTTAATTCGTTGGACATCGCCCGCTGGTATTCTAATTTCGCAAAACCCTTCAAACCTTTGAACAGCCGGCGTTCGGCTTCGAGCGAGAGACTCCACAAATTCCGGTAAAGGGTGTCCGAACTGTGTTCGTAGTTTGGCTGGATGGGAAAATCCTCGTAGGCGATTTGGGCGCTGCTTTGGATGTGCCAGTCGGCCGTTTGCCAGCTTAATTCCTCAACGACTTGATACTGATCATAATTGAAATAGCCGCCGCCATTGTCTTCCTTCTTGGTAAAAATCAGGCGCGTGGAAGAACGCCAGCGGCGGTGGGCATCCCAGTATTGATGCCAGGCCAGTTCGACCTGTTGCTGAAAAATTTCCAGATGTTGCGGCAACGGCCGGAGGCCATACTGATCCAAGGCGAACCAGTCATCGTGAGGCTGCCAGGAGGCGCCGTAGCTCACGGTGACATCGGCCTGCTTGCCAAAATCGTATCCCGAAGTGACGAGCGGCCCGAATTCCCAAAAATTGTCCAGCGGCGTTTGAAAATACCAGCGGGTCACGGGGAATTGCAATTTCAGCCACCAACCGCCAATCAAATCCTTGCGCAACGAAGGTTGCGCCGTGATGCCGTAGCCGTCCACCAGCGCCGAGGTCGGCGTGCCGGCATCGGTGGTGATATCCAGCACCTCGTGTTCATACAATCCGCGCGCTTCCAATCCCGCCTGCCAGCCGTCCGGCAATTCGCGCTCAACGCGCAAAGTGCCGATGAACGAATCTTCCCGGTCGGTGCCGACATCGTGCCAGTAGCGAATGTCATTGCCGGTGATAAACCCCACGATGGACCAACCGTCCAATGGCAACCGCATGGCCATCGCCTCCAGTCCGTTCTCGCAAAAGGCGCTGCCATGTGGGTTAAAAGCGCTTAATAAAACATTGTCTTTGTAACCCACCCCGGATTCCGCGCTGACTTGCCCGTCCCACAGCATGGATTCCGTCCACAAACGCAGGTCGTCTTTGGGAATCAAATTCGTTTCAGACAACGAGGTGTCAGCCGCGCGACCTGACGGCAAAAGCAGGAAAGAAAGCGCGGCGATAATCAAGCCGCACCACGAATTTCGCCGCACGCGGGCGCAAAAAGTCTGGCAACCAGTTACGGTCGCCAGACTTGAATTCCCACAATTTATTTGCTTCAGCAAATGGCGCTTGAATTATCAATGACCCCGGTGATGACCAGCGCCGCCTTCGGTGGCCGCGTCATGCGCCGCGTCAATGATCCGCAAAAATTCAGCGTGGCTGATTTTGCCTTTCAACGCTTCCAAATCAGTCTTCAGCGTGGTGCGGAAGGTTTGGAGTTCCGCCAGAAAAGCCGCACGGTTGGCTTCAAGCTGGGCGCGGATGGCGGCGCGCGCGGCATCAGTCGTCGCCGTCTTGAGCTGGGCCAGCAACAGATCTTGCTGCGCCAGATAGATGTCGCGGGTCGCCGCAAAATCCTTGATCAAGGTTTTGAGGTCGGCGGGCACGCCGGCAAGAGCGCCATCATGGGGAACCACGACGACGGGCGGAGTAACGGTTGAATCAGCGAAAACCGCCCGCGGCCCATAAAGGCTCGCCACGGTGATTCCTGACAGGATTAAGTAACGGATTGTTTTCATAGTTTTATTTTTAATTTTTGTTTTGTGGGAGCCAGCTTCGGCTGGTTCCATCTGGGTATGTTTTAGCAGCCGCCATGCCAACCCTTTGCTAGATGGATAAAAGCATTGAAAACATTGGCGATTTCGTTCAACTGCCAAAACCACCGCCATTCGCGTCGGCCAGTGTTGGGTATATTCACCCAATTTTAATACCGCTGCGACGCTGACATTGGGTCTCATGCCCCAGACGAGGAATCCGGCTTATTTCCACCCAGCCGATACCGCAAAAAATCCCGCGACACGCCGAGCCGCCGGGCCGCCGCTGAAACATTGTTGCCGGTTTGCTGCAACGCGCGGCCAATCAGCACTGCCATGGCCTCGTCCAAAATAAATCCTTCCGGCGGGAAATGGAAATTCGGATTCAACCATTCCGTGTGCGGCGAAATTTTATTTGGATCAATCGGCGGCTGCAATTGCTCCAGGCTCAACTCCGCACCGCCTTCAAAAACAATGGCGCGTTCCAATTCGTGCTCCAGTTCGCGGACATTGCCGGGCCAGCGACAGGCCAGCAACCGTTGTTTGCCCGCCGCCGACAGCCGTTTTGACGGCAACCGGTGTTTTTTGCACAACTGGCCGAGCAATGTTTCTGCCAGCGTTGCGATATCCTCGCCGCGTTCGCGCAATGGGGGAATTTGAATGCGATACAAATCCAGCCGGTGATACAAATCCTCGCGGAACTGGCCGGGGGCAATGAGTTCCTTCAAATCGCGGTTCGTCGCGGCAACGATCCGGGCATCCACGGCAATTTCGCGCGAACCGCCGAGCCGCCGGATGCGGTTTTCTTCAATCGCCTTCAACACCTTCGTCTGCAACGCGGGCGACAAGCTCGGCAGTTCGTCCAGAAAAAGCGTGCCGCCACTCGCCGCCTCGAACAAACCGATGCGCGCCGTCCGCGCATCCGTGAACGCGCCGCGTTCGTGGCCGAACAATTCGGATTCCGCCAGCGTGTCCGGCATCGCCGAGCAATTCACTTCCACGAACGGCTGCGCCGCGCGCGGTCCGCGCTGGTGCAGCCAGCGGGCAATGGTCGTCTTGCCCGTGCCGGTCTCGCCTTGAATCAGCACCGGCGACAACTGCGTTTGCATCCGCGTATCGGCCTGAATAATTTTTTCCAGTTGCGACTCGACGTTTGCCAGTGCGCGGCCAAAGACAAAAACCCGCGCCGCTTGTGCCGTGTCGCCGGACTTCTGTTCTTCGAGCCGGACGCGGCTGCGCATTTGTCGGGCGCGGGCGATGACCAGCGGCAGTTCCTCCGGGTCAAACGGCTTGGTGAGATAATCCACCGCGCCCAACCGCATGGCTTCCACGGCACCGGCCACGCCGCCTTGCGCGGTCATCACAATCACCGAGGTCGCGCCAGGAAAGGCCTTTTCCCGCAGCAGGTCGGGGCCGAGACCATCGGGCAGATTCACATCGAGCAAGGCAAAATCAAACTGGCCGTCATGCAACCATTGGCGCGCGGTGGCGAGGGAATCCGCCGTGGTAACATCGGCACCCTGACGCTCCAATTGCGCAGCAAGCTGGCGGCGCAGCAAAGGCTCATCCTCCACCAGCAACAGGCTTAACCCATCTAATTTGGTCGTGCTCACGCAAGCATTTATGGTTTGGCGAATGCATGTCAGAAATAACGGTTTTGACCGGTGAAGCAATGATAATTTGAAATCTATTTAGAGAGTGAAATGATGATCTAACAATGAATTACGGCTTCGCTGAAATGTAATTTGCTATGAATTGCTCATGAGTTTTATGGCGGGCAACGTAAACGTATCAGAATTGATGTTTGGTCAGTTACTGAAACCAGACCAAGCCGAACTACATTTCCTCCAGTTTATGGCTGGTGCTTAGGGCACGCGTTACCCCGTAGTTTCACACGGTTTTTACGGCTCGCCAAAATCTCGCCGAATGTTGCGCGAAATGCTTCGCCTGATGCTAACCGTCCGTTGACACCCTGTTGCCAACCGTGTTGCTTCGGATGTTGCCTTGCGTGATTATCACCATGTTGCGAACCCGGTGCTAACCGTGCTGCTAACCACGTTGCGAACTTTGTTGCTTCGGATGCTGCCTCACGTCGTTACCACCCTGTTGCTAACCGCGTCGCCTCGCCGTTGCCAACGATGTTGCAAAGCTGGTGCTAACAGTGCTGCCAGCCGGAAAAACTTGCTTTTAGGGTGGCGTTACTGGCTTGTCGGGGCGGCTTCCGAACCTTTGCGGCTGCGTGTGGCTGGCGGTCGTCGTTGGCCTGCTTATTAGGCGCTCTGGCTGCCGCGCCGGGCAGCGTGGCGATGCTGGCGCATCGCCGATTGCTTTCCGGGCTGTGTTAGCTCGCTGGCGGTTTCGGTTTCAGGCTGTCGTTGAATTCTTTGTCCGGCGTCCGTGTAGGTCTTCATCGTCAGACGCATATCGCTATGCCGCGCCAATTCCATCGCCAGCCGGGGATGCACTTTCATGGTCGAAAGCCGGGTGATAAACGTTGTCCGCAATGCGTGATAATCCATGCGGTGTCCGCGCTCGTCCAGAAACGGGATGCCCGCCTTTGCCAAGTCCTGCCGAAACTCTTTCATCTTCGGAACGCCGTTGACCACCACCAAATTGTCCGTTTTGCTGTCCGCCGGTTTCTGCTGCTGCAATGCTTCGGCCAGCTCACGATGCAACGGCAATGCCTGTTCTTTCCGGTTCTTGTTCACGGCGGCATGAATGCGCAGCAACCCGCCGGATTCACCAAGCACCAGATTCGACCAGCGCAGTGTTTTGACTTCATTGCGCCGCAGCCCCGCATACAGGGGCAGCATATAGGACAGTTGATTCTTGCCCGCCACTTTCAACAACTGGACGACCTGCGCATCCGACAATGCCCGCCGTTGAACCCGCTCCTTGCCGCGCGTGTCTGTCCGTTCCACAAGTTCAAAGGGGTTTACGCTGACGCGGCTTTGCTTGCGGAGCCACGTCCAAAAGGCCGAGAGCGTGGCCAGATATTCATTCAGCGTCTTGGGTGCTTTGTAGGCTTGCTCCTTGCGCCACGTTTGAAACGAGGCGGGCGTTACGTCGGCCAATCTCGTCCAGCCGCATTCCCGCACCAGCCGCCGCAGCCGCTTGTCCACATGGCGCAGGTGGTCTGCCGACCGCCCCAGGACGGTCAACTCGTTGACGTATTCTGAAACCAGATCGAGCAACGGGCTTTGCGCCGCCTCCCGTTCCACCTTTGCCGGAATCAATCCCGCCGATTCGTGTTCCAATTCCTGAATCAGCTTGTTGAGCTTTTGTTGGGCGACCTGCTTGTCGGAGACGCCGAGGGAAATGTCGCGCACCTTGTTGTCGCCAGAAAGTTTGATGCGCGCCCGGTATAACCGGCCTGTTGTCCTTTTGCCGTTTTGCAACCGTTTTGGTTTGTAGATTCTCGCTTCCATAGTTCATGCTCCTTTCAATTTTGATTGACGTAACTTTTCAAAATGCGCGTCCACCTGGCTTTGTAGCATTCCCACAACACGGCCAACGTGCTGTAACGGCGGCAATTCGCCTTTTTCTGCCCCGCGCCGAATCGTGCGGCTGCATACGCTGAAAATCCCCTCCAATTCCGGGAACCGTATCAAACGGTCATTAAATTGATGCTCGGTTGGCATAGGCCATCATTTTTCCTCCTGTCCGCCTTTTAATTTCCACGACTTTCTTTTTTTGTCCCATTCCATTCCCATTTGCAGCCGCTTCCGAAACGCTTCGGCTTTCCCGCCGGACAACATTGCGGCTTGCAGTTCTGCCATTAGATAATGCCAGTCCTGCTGCTTATCCTCCTTGGTAAAATCCTTATGATCCCGATACTTCACTTTCCGGTTGCCTTTGTCCTTCGGGTCGGTGTTGGCAAAATCGTCGGCCTCTTTCGCTTCCATGGGAGTTTTTGGCTCCTCCTTAATCGAGGTTGGTCGGAGCCGATCCCATAAACGGAGTGGACTTTCATTCGGTTCATCAATATATCCCACCTTGCGCTTCATTTCCGCTGCCCATGCCTTGCATTCGCTGACGGATACCGCAATGTAAGGCCGTTGCTTGGCTTTGCGTTTTGCCCCAAACAACGTGGTTTCCTCGCTGGTGATGTAAAAGAAAAAGGCGGTCAATTTACCCTCCTTGATGCGTTTGTGGACGCCCGCGCGGGAAACCGGCACGAACAGGACGACCCCATTGGTCGAAAGTCCCACGTCGCCTTTGTAATACTCGCCAAGGGCTTCAAACCATTCGGCGCATTGGGCGTGTGTCCCTTCCCGCCGATAGGCACGAGTGCCGGGCGTTGGCTCGCCAACAAGCTCGTGCAATTCTTTCGGCACCTCGATGAATGGAAACTGAATAAACGGCATTTGTTTGAGTGTAGTCGAAAATATACAACAGTCAACCTAAATCTCGTAATTGTATTTTGTGGATTCCCTGCCATTGGCTTGGATGCCATCTCTCGCGTGGCTTACGGCTAAATGTGCTTGCTGAAATCTACGGTCAGCAAGCCCGGCGCAAAATTCTGGCTGGCGTGATGTTTCAAAATGCACCGCCATTCTGTATCGTAACGGCTCCGCCATTGCGTTTGACATTTGGCAAAGCGTTTGGTGTTTATGAAACGCGAGCGGGAAACCGCAAAATCACCCATGCTGCAATTCGTCAAACAACTGGAAAACCGTTCACGCTTCATTTTAATTGCGATTGCGTTTCTGATTATTGCGGCCATCGGGCTGGTTGATTATTTAACCGGCCATGAGATTTCGTTTTCCGTTTTCTATCTGCTCGGCGTGGCGCTGGCTGTCTGGTTTATCGGCAAGTGGTTTGGAGTCTTGGTTTCCGTGTTAAGCGTCGCCGTTTGGGTGGCGGGGGACATTGCCAGCGGCGCGCGATTTTCAAGTCCGCTAATTCCAATTTGGAACGCTACCATTCTCTTGACGTTTTATCTCGTGGTCGTCTGGTTGTTGGCCCGCTTGCGATCATTTCATCATAATTTGGAAGGACAAGTGCGACAGCGAACCACCGCGCTCACGGAGGAAATGGCCGAGCGCGAACGGCTGGAACGCGAACTTCTCGAAATCAGCGAACGGGAACAGCGACGCATCGGCCAAGACTTGCACGACGGTTTATGCCAGCATCTCACCGGCGCGACGCTGGCCGGACAGGTGCTGGAGGAAAAATTGGCGGCACTAAATCTATCCGAAGCAGTTGACGCCAACAAAGTGGTCGAGATAATTGAAGAAGGCATAAACCTTTCCCGCAGGTTGGCTAAAGGTTTGTATCCGGTGGAAATGGAGGCCGACGGCCTGATGCTGGCGCTGGAGGAATTCGCCGCCACCAGCAGTGAACTGTTCAAAGTCTCCTGCCGCTTTGAATGTGATT
>Ga0302319_10024054_pt1 | contig 10852 bp, 8 predicted proteins | sample Bog_T0_2_FD_203319 | JGI IMG/M metagenome (GOLD analysis project Ga0302319, IMG submission 203319) | Peat permafrost microbial communities from Stordalen Mire near Abisko, Sweden - Bog_T0_2 | ecosystem: Environmental > Terrestrial > Soil > Wetlands > Peat | place: Sweden: Abisko, Stordalen Mire... | reverse complement strand
GAAGAGGCGGCAGGCCTCGATGATCTCGAAGCCCTTGTTCATCATGGTGGCGGAGTCGATGGTGATGCGGCGGCCCATGACCCAGGTGGGATGCTTGAGCGCCTGAGCGGGGGTGATGTGGTCGAATGCGGCCAGGGGGGTGGATCGGAAAGGGCCGCCCGACGCGGTGAGCCATATCTGCCTGACTTCGGATGGCTTGCCGCCGCGCATGCACTGGTGGACGGCGTTGTGCTCGGAGTCGATGGGGAGCAGGGCGACGTTGTGCTTGCGGGCGGCCCTGAGGATGAGGTCACCTGCGGCGACGAGGCATTCTTTGTTGGCGAGACCGATGGTCTTGCCGGCGCAGACGGCGGCGTAGGTGGCCTCCAGCCCGGCGACGCCGACGATGGCGGAGACGACGAAGTTGGCTTGCGCATGAGTTGCAACCGCTATGGAGCCAGCGGTACCCCAGCCGACTTCGATCTGGGTGAGGCCGGCCTGGCGGAGGCGGGTAGCGAGCTGAGCGGCGAGTTCTTCGGTGGCGAGCGAGACGACCTTGGGCTGCCAGCGCAGGCACTGGGCGAAGGCGACTTCGAGATTGCGGCCGGCGGCGAGAGAGACGACCTGGTAGCGGTCGGGGAAGGATTCGCAGATGGAGAGGGTGCTTTGGCCGATGGAGCCGGTTGAGCCGAGGATGGCGAGCTTTTTCACTTAACCATTTTCGCAGAATTACGGTCCTGCCGGACGGGCGCCCTGCGCGGGCGGCGGTCACTTCGTGACGCGTATTGGGCTTCGCGGTGGTGCTCCCGATGGTCGCAGAGATGGTTTGGACGACGAAAGGCTAGAACCTGCCGAGGCTGAAGGCGTCTTTGAGCAGCAGGATGCACCAGAGGGTGGGGGTGGCGATGAGGAGGGCGTCGATGCGGTCGAGGACGCCGCCGTGGCCGGGGAGCAGGGTGCCTGAGTCTTTGACGCCGACGCCGCGCTTGATGGCGGATTCAAGCAGGTCGCCGAGTTGGGCGGCGACGTTGATGATCACGGCAAGCAGGATGGACTGCCAGACGGGTTCGAGGATGTGCAGCACGGTGTTGCCGCGGGCGGAGAGCAGATCGCCGGCGAAGACCACGCCGAGGCCGGCGAGCACGCTGCCGGCGACTGATGCGAGCGAGCCCTCCCAGGTTTTGTTAGGGCTGAGTTTCGAGAATTTGTGGCGGCCGAAGCGGCGGCCGATGTAGAGCGCGGCGATGTCTCCGGCCCAGACGCAGACCATGAGGAAGAGAATCAGCGGCTTGCCGTCGTCGCGGTTCCAGATGAGCGGCAGAAGTGTAAGCGGATAAGCGACATACATGAGGCCGAATAGGCCGAGCGCGGCGTCGGGCAGGACGCGGTCGAGCGAGCCGCGGAAGCCAGCCCAGGCCAGAAGGACCAGGGCGAGGACGCTGAGCGTGGGCAGTTGCGCATCGATCGGGCGGTAGAAGGTGACGTAGAACAAGAGGGCGGTGGAGGCGGCCATCCACCAGCCGGGGATGCGGGCGCCGCTGGAGTTGGCGAGGTGAAAGTACTCGTAGGCCGCAAGTTCCGCGATGACGCAGGCGGCGAGCGTCAGCATCCAAAGCTGCCCAAAGAAGATGAGGGCAACGACAATGAGGATGAGGAGAGTAGCGGTTAGAATTCGTTTCATGAGCCTCAAGCAGAATACATGGAGAAGGGTAGAGATTGGGCCGGTGGAAGCTGGTTGAGGCTTTTGCTGCACGGGCTACGTATTCAAACAATACGTCCGGAATTAGGTCGTGTTGGCGACAAAGGAATCGGTTGCGCGCATCGAGTTACTGAGTTGCCGCATCTAGTTTTCAGGCAGTTTGAACCGGTCGAGCAAACGCGCGGGCGAAATTATGCGTCGTATCCTATGCCCGGTTTATACCCGGCCAGCCAACCAACGTAAGGAGTGCACTCAATTGGCGCAATATAAAGGTACGGTCAAATGGTTCAACAATGCGAAAGGCTACGGCTTTCTCGGACGTGAGGGCGGGGCGGACGTCTTCGTGCACTACAGCTCGATTCAGATCGACGGCTATAAGAGCCTGAAAGAAGGCGACGAGGTCGAGTTCGACATCATCCAGGGCGCGAAGGGACCGCAGGCCGATCAAGTTGTCCGGGTCAAGGACGCAGCTTCGGGTCAATCGGCGGCGGCCTAGCTGGGCGAGTCGGTGCGGCGTCTCGTTCCGATACTGGACGAGGCAGGGCGTAGCATATGGGTCTGGGGCCTCCCTGATGGGTTCCCTCCGATGACTCGCGCCTATGGATAATGTGCAGATTGCCCGGCTGCTGAATGAGACGGCGGCGCTGCTCGAGATCGATGCGGCCGACCCGTTCCGCATTCGTTCGTATCGGCGGGCGGCTGAGGCGGTCGAACAGCAGACGACGCAACTCGCAGCGCTGGTTGCGGAACCCAAACAATTGCTCGCCATCCCCGGCATCGGCAAGGGGATGGCGGCTAATATTTGTGAGCTGGTTGGCACGGGAACGATGCCGATCCGCGCGGAACTGTTGACGAAATACAAGCCTACGATGCTGGAGCTGCTGCGCTTGCCGGGGATGGGGCCAAAGACGGTGGCGCTGGTGTGGTCGGCGCTGGGTGTGTGCGACATCGACGCGCTGGAGGCGGCGGCACGGGAGGGGAAGCTGGCCGAACTGCCGCGCATGGGCGAGAAGTTCGCGGCCAAGCTGCTGAAGGGGATTGAAGACTACCGGCGCAACTCGGGCCGGTTCCGCATTGATCGCGCGCGGGAGCAGGCGGAGCGGATTTCGGCGCTGATCCGGGCATTTCCGGGGATCGAAGAGATTACGCCGGCGGGGTCGCTGCGGCGTGGCCGAGAGTCGGTGGGCGACCTGGATCTACTGGTGACCGGGCCGGCATGCGAGCCGGAGGTGGTGGCTGCGGCGGTGGAACACGTAGCGACGCTGCCCTTGATCGATAAGCTGCTGGCGCGGGGGCAGAACAAGGTCAGCTTCACGGTGGGCAACAACTTCCAGGTGGATGTGCGGCTGCTTCCGCGGGCCAGCTACGGCGCCGCGCTACAGTACTTCACGGGGTCGAAGATGCACAATGTGGCGCTGCGGCAGAGGGCGATCAAACGCGGGCTGACGCTGAGTGAGTATGCGCTGCTGCGGCTGGAAGACAACACGATTGTGGCGGCAGCGAGCGAAGAGGAGATCTATCGGGCGCTGGAACTGGACTACATTGCGCCGGAGCTGCGAGAGAACGGCGGCGAGATTGAGGCGGCGGCTGCGAGCTTCTCCCACGCCGACACGGGCGGCCTGCCGAACCTGATCACGCTGGAGGACATCCGCGGCGACTTGCATATGCACACCGAGGCGACCGACGGCCGCGACACGATTCGGCAGATGGCCGAGGCGGCGATGGCGCGCGGGCTGAAGTACATTGCGATTACGGACCACTCGAAGAACCTGGCGATGACGAACGGGCTGGACGACGCGCGCGCGCTGGCGCATGTGAGGCGCATCCGCGAGGTCGACAAGGAGATGAAGGGAAGCATTCGCGTGCTGGCGGGAATTGAGGTGGACATTCTGGCGGACGGTGAGCTGGACCTGGCCGACGCGACGCTGGCGGAGATGGACGTGGTGGTGGCGAGTGTGCATTCGCACTTCGACCAGCCGGCGGCGGAGATCACGGCGCGCGTGCTGCGGGCGATGGATAATCCGCATGTGCGGATTCTGGGGCATCCGACCGGCCGCAAGGTGCTCGGCCGGGAAGGCTACGCGATCGACATCGAGCAGGTGCTGCAAAGGGCCGCTGCGCTGGGCGTGGCGGTCGAGCACAATGCCAGCCCCGCGCGCGCCGATCTGAGCGATCTGCACCTGCGGCGCGCGAAGGAGATCGGCTGCAAGATCGTGGTGGACACCGACGCGCACGCGACAGAGGAGCTGGACCAGATGCGATATGGGATTACGCAGCTCCGGCGTGCGTGGCTTACGGCGGGCGATGTGCTGAATACGGCGGAGTCGGCGGAGGCGTTCCTGGCGCAACTCCGGCCGAAGCCGTAGCTGATCTCCCTCGGGTACTGGCAAGCAGGGACATCCCTTATGGAATCTTTACGCTCGTTCCCGGTATAGTCCACAAAGCCACACTGCTGGCGCCTCGGCCTGCTTGGACCACACATCGCAACACCGCCCGGAAAGGACACCGCATGTTTGGGCTCAACTTGCTGATGGGGAAGCCGCTGGCGACCTCGGAAGAGCGCGCCGAGCATATTGGGCCTATTGCCGGCATTCCCGTCTTCGGGCTGGACGCGCTGAGTTCCGCCGCGTACGGCCCGGAAGCCGCGCTGACGCTGCTGATCCCGCTGGGAATGCTTGGCATCGCGTATATCGTGCCCATCAGCTTTGCCATCATCGGCCTGCTGGCCGTCGTTTACTTTTCCTACTGTCAGACCATTGACGCGTATCCGCACGGCGGCGGCAGCTATACGGTAGCGAGCGAGAACCTGGGCGCGAATGCGGGCCTGCTGGCCGCGGCGGCGCTGATGATCGACTACATTCTGAATGCGGCGGTGGGCATTTCGGCTGGCGTTGGCGCGCTGGTCTCGGCGTTTCCGCGGTTGCAGCCGCACATGCTCGCGTTGTGCCTGGGCATCCTGGTGGTGCTGACCATAGTCAACATGCGCGGAGTGAAAGACGCGGGTGCGGCGTTCCTATTTCCGACGTACCTCTTCGTCGGAACGCTGCTGCTGGTGATTGTGGTCGGCGCCGTCCGCACCATTGCCGCGCACGGTCACCCGGTGGCGGTCATCGCGCCGCCGAGGTTGCCGGTCAGCGGGGAGATGCTGACGCTGTGGGTGCTGGCGAAGGTGTTCGCCAGCGGGTGTACGGCCATGACCGGCGTCGAGGCTGTCTCCAATGGCGTGATGGCGTTCCGCGACCCGACGCAGAAGAATGCCAGGCGGACGCTGACGATCATCATCCTGCTGCTGATGGTGTTCCTCGCGGGCATCGCGCTGCTGTGCCGCGCGTATTCGATAGGGGCGACCGATCCGGGTGCTGCCGGTTACCAGAGCATCCTCTCGCAGCTTACTGCGGCCGTGTTGGGACGGACCGCGCTCTACTACGTCACCATAGGCTCGATCCTGGTGGTGCTGGCGCTGTCGGCGAATACTTCGTTCGCGGATTTCCCGCGCCTCACGCGAGCGATCGCGTTGCGCGACTACTTGCCACATGTGTTTATGATTCGCGGCCGGCGGCTGCTCTACTCGCACGGCATCTATGCGCTGGTGGGCTTTACGGCGCTGCTGCTGATCGCTTCGGGTGGTGTGACGGACTGGCTGATCCCGCTGTTCGCCATTGGGGCGTTTCTCGCGTTCACGCTGTCGCAGGCGGGGATGGTGGTGCATTGGAAGCGCGCGGGCGGCGCGGGCGCGACGCGGCGCATGATCGTCAACGGCGTCGGCGCGGTGGCCACAGGGCTGACGCTGCTGGTGGTGCTGGTGGCGAAGTTCACGGCAGGCGCGTGGATTACGGCGATTCTGGTGCCTGCGCTGATGATTGTGATGACTGCCGTGAAGCGCCACTACGACGGCGTGGCGCGCGAGCTTGCGTGCGACAGGCCGATGCACATAGAGAACCTGAACGAGCCGCTGATCATCATTCCGATGGACCGCTGGAGCCGGATGAGCGAGAAGGCATTGCGCTTCGCCATGAAGCTGAGCGACGAGGTGCAGGCCGTCCACGTGGATGCCGAGGAGTGCTACGAGGAGGTGCGGCAAATGTGGAACCGCAACGTCGCCGTGCCCTTCAGCGAGGCCGGCAGGGTTGCGCCGCGCCTCGTGCTCATCGAATCGCCATACCGCTTTATCCTGGGGCCGCTGGTCGACTACATCCTGAAGGTCGAGAGCGAGTGTCCGCACCGCCAGGTCGCCGTCCTGGTCCCCGAACTCATCGTGCGGCGCTGGTGGCAGGCGCCGCTGCACAATCAGCGGGCCGAGGTGCTGAAGCTGATGCTGCTGATGCGCGGCAATCAGCGCATTATGGTGATCAATATTCCGTGGTACTTGTAACCTTCGATTAGCTGTTGCAGCTCGCCTCGCAGAGGGTCCAAACGCGCTATTCTGGAGGCTGTGGCTGTCACCGCGACGTCAGAAACCCGCAACCAACCGCTTGCTGCTACTGCCTTTGCGGCGGCGCGGACGCTGCTCGCCGACTATGCGACGCTGTTCAAGGTGCGCGTCTCCACCATGGTGCTGATCACCTCGGCGGCGGGGTTCTATCTGGGCAGCCTGCGCTCCGGCATCAGCCCGTTCAACGCGGGGATGGTGAAGGCGCTGGTGGGCATCGCGGTGGTCACCTGCGGGGCCAGCGCGCTGAATCAGGCCCTGGAACGCAAGACGGACCGGCTAATGCACCGGACGGTGAGCCGGCCGATGGCTGCGGGACGCATCGGGCTCGCGCATGGGCTGATCGTCGGATTCCTCGGAGTGTTTCTTGGGTCGTTGTACCTGGCGCGCGCCACCAACCCCTTAACGGGTACGCTGACGCTGCTGACCGCGGTCGCGTATGTTGCGATCTATACGCCGCTGAAGCAGGTGAGCACCATCAATACATTCGTTGGCGCGTTTCCCGGGGCGCTGCCGCCGTTGCTCGGCTGGACCGCAGCGCGCGGAATGATCGAGTGGCCCGGCGTTGCGCTGTTTGCGATCCTGTTTGTGTGGCAATTTCCCCACTTCATGGCCATTGGCTGGATGTACCGCGAGGACTACGCGCGCGCTCGCATCCGTTTAACGGCGACACTGGACGACGTGCAGTACGCGGCGCGCTCCACGGTGGTGCAGGCGCTGTTTTACGCGACGCTGATGGTGGGAGTCAGCTTGTGGCCGTTCGCGCTGGGGACGGCTGGGGTCGCGTATGCGGTCGCTGCCTTTTGCCTGTCGCTGGGCTACCTTTGGTACACAATCAGGTTCTCGCGGATCGCCTTCGGGAAGGCCGCGCCGGGCCGGGATTTGAGCGTCGCGAGCACGCCGCTCGAACTGGGGCCGGCGCGCGATCTGCTGCACGCCTCCGTGATTTATTTGCCGCTGCTGCTGGCTGCCATGATGCTGAACGCCCGCGGCCGTCTGTTGTTCTAACCCATCAACAAACCTCACAGAGAACGAAACGCCATGCCTGCCGCTCCTGCGAAATCCCACCACCTCCGAACCCCGCCTGCCGTGATTGCCGGCATCATCGCCGTTTCGGCCGCGGCCAGCGCGCTGATTTGCTGGCTCGTCTATTTCCACGCGCCAACGGATGTGGGCGGGAGTCATCTGAGGTCGCTGCCGCTGGTGAATGCGATATTGAACGCGCTGGCGACGATTGCGCTGGTTACCGGCTATCGTGAAATCCGCGAGCGCAGGATTCTGCACCACCGCGCTTCGATGATTGGAGCGTTCTTCTTTTCGTCGATCTTCCTCGTCTCGTACCTGGTGAACTTCACGTTGCACGGCGAGACGCACTTGCCGATCGCTCACACCGGTCTACTCTGGAATACTTATGCCTTTGTGCTGTTCGGCACGCACATACCGCTGGCGATCGTCGCGCTGCCCATGATTCTGATCACTTTTTTCTTTTCGTTGACCGGTCGCTTTGGGGCGCACAGGAAGATCGCCCGCTGGACATTCCCCATCTGGCTCTACGTGTCAGTCAGCGGCGTGTTTGTCTACTTTCTGCAGGCTGTGATTCACCGGTGATGCAGCGAGACACGCGCCAACTTCTCCGCACCGGCCTGGCCATCTTCGGCGCGGGGACGCTCGCGGCCTTGCTCGCGCAGACGGTTTTTGGCGGGATCGGGCGGCAGGGCCCGCATACGAACTCCGGGTGGCTGGCGCTGATGGTTGCCATGGGATGCCTGCCGACCGGGGCGCTTACGCTGGCGCTGGCGATTGCGAAGCTGATCGGCGATAGGAAGCGGTAGCACTCTCCCACAAACGGCAATCTGCTATTCTCATCCTTCGAATCCACAGGAAACCGGAGCACACTGAAATGGCAAAAGGCGTCAACAAAGTATTTCTTCTCGGTAACGTCGGCAAGGACCCGGAGATTCGCTCCACCGCGGGCGGCATGACTGTCGCGAGCTTCAGTCTCGCCACCGCCGACCGCCAGAAAGACGCGCAGGGGAACTGGGCGGACAAGACCGAGTGGCACAACCTGGTCGCCTTTCAGCGCACCGCGGAGATCGTTCGCGACTACGTGAAGAAGGGTACGCAGATCTTCGTCGAAGGCAAGATCCAGACACGCTCCTGGGATGACAAAGAGTCGGGCGCCAAGCGCTACAAGACCGAAATCCTGGTGAACGAGTTGAGCCTGCTCGGCAAGCCCGGCGGCGGTGAGGGCGGCGGTAGCTACTCGAAGTCTTCATCTTCGTCCAGCGCGTCCGCGCCTGCGGCGCACGACTACCCAGAGCAGGGCATCACCGACGACGACATCCCGTTCTAGATCGCGCCAATCTCGAACTACTGCGGCGCGGCGCTCTCATCGGGCATAAACGTTAGGTCGGGCTCAATCGGTGCGCCTGCCGGGATTGACGTCGGCGTGGTTGCCGCGCCTCTGCCGCGGCCGCCTGCTCCCGCTGCGGCTCCGCCTGGTCCAGCAGCCGTTACCGCGCCGCCGCCTCCGCGGCCGGACATCTGGTCGAGCGCCGCCGCGTAGAACGCCTGCGATTCAGGGCTCGCCGCGGCGTCCTTCGCGTGGTCCGTGGTGAAGGCGCGCAGTTTGGTTAGTTCGGCTTTCACCACTGCCTTGGCCAATGGCGAGGCTGCCGGGCTGTTCGATAGCGTCACCAGGTGTTCGAGCACGGCATCATTGACCGTCATCTGCGTTTGGCTGGCCAACCCCGGCAAGGGCGGGGCGTACCAGGATGCCTTCAATAGATCATCGAGAACCTCGCTCAGGCTGGGAAGGGATTCGTCGCGCGCGTGGAATTCCATCAGCCGCGTGGCGCGGCCCGGCTCCAGCAGTGCGTCCAGGGTGGTATCCGCGGCGGCCAATACCGGCGCCATGGGGTCGAACACCGGGCCCGCGTAGCCCATGAACGATTCCTGCGTGCGTGGCATATTCGGCGGACGCGGCGGGAATTTTTCCAGCAGTGTCTCCGGCAGGGTCAGCATCTGCGGGTCGAGCGTCTTCAGCACCGCCGTCAATGCGGCGCGCTGTTCGTCGCCGGGAATCATCTTTGTGATGAGTTGGCCGTCGCCGCGGACTGCATAGCGGTAGTCCAAGCCACCGATTGTCTGGGTTGCTGCTTCAGTCTGATAGCGATGCAACAGGTACACCGGCACCAGCACGTCTTCCAACTCCGCTACCGGGACGCCCGGGCGGATTGCCGCCTCGGAGAAATTTTTCATTGCGATCTCGCGGACCTTCAGGAGCCGGTCGAGTTCCGCCGCCGAATTCGGTCCGTTGTCCCACTGCGAGGAGTGCGGATGGACTGTCGCCGGGCCCTCGTCGATCATGTAATACATGCCCTTCTTTGCGGCGTCTGCGATGATCTTGTCGAGTCCGGCTTTTTCCTGCGCGGGTGTGGTTCCCGGCGGGAACTGATGGTAGGCGAAGTCGATGGAGACCTTGTCCCACTCGCCCAGGCCGGGCTCGTACGCGTGGGAGAGGTCGAGCTTGCCGTCGGGGGTGATTTGAATCTTCGGGAAGGGGTAGTCTTCGACGGACTCGCCCATGCCGAAGGCGCTGGACGCATGGTTGTGGCTGAGCCCGATAGTGTGCCCGCTTTCATGCGCCGCTAGCTGCCGCATGCGCTGGAGCACCAACGCGGTCTGCTGCGGGTCGGGTTCGCCACTGGTTTTGTAGGGGGAGAGCAGGGCGTCCGTGATGAGGAAGTCCTGCCGCTCGCGGCCAGAGGTCAGCGTCACCTCGCCTTTCAGAATCTCGCCGGTGCGTGGATCGATGACGTCCAGACCGTTGGAGAAGGCTCTATTCTCGCCTTCCACCCAGAGGACCACGTTGTAGCGAATGTCCAATGGATCGGCGCCCTCGGGCATCAACTCCGCCTTGAAGGCGTTGGAGAAGCCCGCCGCCAGGAAGGCATCGTTCCACCACCGCAAGCCCTCTAGCAGCGCTGTGCGGATCGGCTCCGGTGCGCCGCGATCGACGTAGTACACGATGGGCTTTACGGGATCACTCACCGCTTTGGTTGGGTCTTTCTTCTCCAGCCGGAAGCGTGTCAGATAGCGGGTGGTACGCGACTCGCCCAAGGGCTTCGACCAATCGTTGAAGCTCGTCGTCACAATCGATCCTGCGCGCGGGTCCCAAATGCGCGGCTTGAAACCGGCGTCCGGCAGTTGGATCAGCGACTGGCGTTCGCGAAGCGTGATGTTGTGCGCGTCGGGAGCGACCGCTGCGAGCGGGCTCTGCTCGCCAAATCCCCCGCCGCCTCCACCGCCTCCGCCGGCACGTGCCGTTGCGCTGCCTTCGTCGGTGTAGGTCAGCAACGTCTCGACCTCGGAGTTCAGCGGGAAGTTCTTGGTGTTCTCCGGCACAATCATGCTGCGCGCCGGGTCCTGACGGTAGCCCGTTCCCAGACGGCCGGCAAAGTCCTGCGCGTCGCGGATGAAGAAGTCCGTTGCATCCACCAGCACGTGGTCGTCGGCGTCCTCAGCCGCGATCGCGAAGGCGGCCAATACCGACTCAGGGAACGCCTGCTTCACGGCGGTCTGCTGCGCCGGTTCGTCGCTGCTGGTTCGCCACTCCGTGTTTTCGGCTGTCAGCATCACCTTGGGTCCGGTGCGCGAAAAATGCACCACGAACGGCTGGCTGACAGCGCCGCGGTTTAGGCCTGCGGTGCCGGCGCCATCGGCAATGTGCCGGACGTACAGAA
>Ga0302319_10024053_pt1 | contig 10852 bp, 6 predicted proteins | sample Bog_T0_2_FD_203319 | JGI IMG/M metagenome (GOLD analysis project Ga0302319, IMG submission 203319) | Peat permafrost microbial communities from Stordalen Mire near Abisko, Sweden - Bog_T0_2 | ecosystem: Environmental > Terrestrial > Soil > Wetlands > Peat | place: Sweden: Abisko, Stordalen Mire... | reverse complement strand
GGGGCGCAACCACTGGAGCGTCGGGTCGTTTTGCGCGGAAAGGAAGCCGAGCAGGACGGCGGGGATGATGCTGCAAATGATGCCGAGAAACGGGACGATGCTGAGCGCGCCGGTGATGATGCCGAGCACGAGGCTCTTGGGGACGCCGATGATCCACAAGCCGATGAAGGTGAGCAGGCCGTTGCAGAGCGCGACGATGATCTGGCCGCGAAAATAGCCGACGAGCGAGGTGTTGATCTCGCTCAGGACGGAGACGACCTCGTCCCGCATTTTCGAGGCGCGCATCGGCACGAGTTCATGCCAGTGCTTGGATATCTGGTCCTGGTCGGCGAGGAAGTAGTAGACGTAGATCGGAACGAAACCGAAGCCGAGCAGGAAGCCGAAGGCCTGCCCGACCGGTCCCAGCGAGGAATAAAGCACGTTGGCGAGATTCTTTTGGATCGTTTCGCCGATGGCGGGAAGGTTGGTCTTCAGCCACGTCTGGATTTCCTCGCGGCCCTGTTCGGCGTGGTTGGTTGGCGTCGTCGGCAGCAGGTCGGACTCGGCGGGTGGCGTCGATGGAGGGACGGCGAAAGTGAGTTGATTGCTTGCCGCGGGGGCGGTCGGCGCCGGGGGGACGGTTTGGGCCGGTAGTTCGAGGGGAGTGCCGGCGGGCGTGTGGCTGAAACTGGAGTCGAGCTTGGCCACGCCGTTGCTCAGCATGCTCGGCAGGTTTTTGAAAAAATCGCCCGTCTGGCTGACGAGAGGAGGCAGGAGATAAGACCAGAAAATCAGGAAGCCGATGACCGCGAGCAGGCAGACCGTCAGCGTGGCGGTTTCACGCTTCTGGCCACGCTTTTGCAGGAAGCTGACGATGGGATCGAGAACGAGCGCGACGATGACGGCGAGGCCGATGGGCAGCAGGATCGGGTAGGACCAACTGAGGAAGGTGATGAAGCCGTAGAAGGTCAGCGCGGCCACGCCGAGCAGCGACACGGCGGCCACGGCGGTGAGGGCGTTCCACAACAGGCGGCGCTGCCGGGGCGTCGGGTAAGCGACGGGCATTTCGTTCGGAGATTCGGGATCGGTCGGCGCGTCCATGGTCAGGTCGGTTGCGGTCAATGGCCCGAAGTCTTGTCCGATTTATCTTTTGGCTTGTCCCTGCCGGCCGACGCGGCCGTGGAATCAGTCGAGGGCTTCGCGGGAGCAGGTTTTGCGGGAGCAGGGGTGGACTTGGCGGCGGGCTTGGCGGAATCGGTGGAGTCTGTGCTGGCGGGCTTGTCGGCGTCGGGCGCGTGGAAGGGAACGGGCAGCGGGTTGATGCTGAACTCAACCCGGCGGTTGCGCGCGTGACCGTCGCCGGCGTTGGGGGAGATCGATTCGGCATCGCCGCGGCCAATGACGATGACGTTGAGAAAAGGGATCTGGGTCTGGTCGCGATAATAGCGCGCGATGGCGGCGGCGCGGGCGGCGGTGAGGTCCCAACTCGTGGCGTAGTGGGGCTTGGCGTCGGCATCGGCGGCTGGTTTGGCATCGGCGTCCTTCTTGGGCGCGCTCGCGTCGTCGGCTTCCATGCTGGTATCGGTGTAGCTGACGATGCGAAGTTCAAACGTGTCGAGCTGGTTGCTGAGCCCCTGGGCGATCTGGTTCAGCAGCGCCTTGCCCTCCGGCTTGAGCGTCGCGTCGGCGGGCGCGAAAAGCGTCGCGTTGGGCACGCGCAGGACGGGCCGGCCGTTGTGCTCGACCACGTCGGGCGGGTTGTCCTTGGTGCCGAGTTTGCGGATCAGATCATTGAATTTTTTGACCGCGGCCACCTGCGCCAGGCTTTGCTCGGACTGATTTTGGGCCGGGTGGCCTAGGCCGTCCAGCCGCGTCTCCTCCGCTGCGAGCTGGTTCTCCTTTTCCTCGACGAGATCCTCGCGGGTCTTGAGCTGGCTTTCGGATTCGGCCCGGCTGGCTTCGAGGTGATCCTTCTCAGACTGGAGCGATTCGTTGTCTTCCTTCAACTGCAGCACCGTGTCGCGGAACTGGTTGGCGGAGGTTTCGTTTTCGTGATTCTTGAAGTAGTAGAAGCAGGCGGCGGCGGCGAAACAGACGGAGATGACTCCCCAGAAGATGCTTGCGCCCTGCGAACGGCCCACCCGCGTACCGCGTTCAATTAATGCCACGGGCAACATCTAGCAGCAAAGGAGGCAATCGGGAAGTGGGTCTTTTGTTTTGTCTCGTGAGCGCGGTCGTGAGAGCTTTTGGGACTTCGAAACAACATGAGTTCTCCCTTCTTCCGCCGTCTCGCGACGGCTGCTGTGTTTTGCCTCGCGCTCTGGCTGCTTGCGCTGCCCGCGGTGGCGTGGGACGCGCAGGCGCACGAGTTGATCGCGACGATGGCCTACGCGCGGCTGAATCCGAAGGCGAAGGAGGCCGTGAGCGAGTTGGCGAAGCAGGTGCAAAATCCCGAGCAGCCCTACGATGCGATCACGCTCGCCTGCTGGATGGATGACCTGAGAGGGAACCCGGCCATTCCGTACCACGGCATGTTCCTGAGCTGGCATTACATCGACATCGGGCTCGATCCCGGCGATCCGCCGCAGCCGCTCGAGCCGGGTGATGACGACGCGATGCATGGCGACGTCGTGCAGGCGCTGAAGCGCGCGACGGCTGTGCTTAAAGGCGGGACCGATCCCTACGTGACGTCGAAGGCGATGGCGTGCGCGATGGTGATGCATCTCGTTGGCGACATTCACCAACCGCTTCATTGCGCGACGAAGTATTTTTATTCCGGTGGACAACTGCGCAACGATGCCGGCGGCAACAAGGAGGAAGTGGAAAACGGGCCGTCCGATTTCGCGCCGCCCGGCGACGTGAGAAGATTCAATCTGCACGCTTTTTGGGATTCGGCCTGGCGCGCTTCCTTTGACGAGACGACCGGCTGCGTCGTGCTTGATCCGCGCTATCCGGCAGGGGGGCTCCATGATCCGCAACGCGTGCGGGAAGAGGCGGAGACGCTGGCGAAGCAACCGCCGCCCGCCGCCGATCTCGAGCCGAATTTCGACGCGTGGGCGCGAGAGAGCAACGGGATCGCGCGCGATTTTGTCTACCGCGAGATCACGCCGACGGAGAATAAGAAATTCTGCCGTCTGAGCTCGGTCTACGTTGCGCGCGCCAACGCGCTGGCCCGGCAGCGGCTTGTCCTGGCGGCATGGCGGCTGGCGGCGCTGTTGAATGAGACGCTGGGAGCGCCGTAGGTAGCCGTCCCACTCCGTGCGACGGGCTCGGAGGATATTCGCACCCGAATCGCTGGGCCGTTTGCCAAATCGCCTCGCGCACGGAGTGCGCGGGCTACCCGTGGAGTTTTTGCATCGTCGCTGGAGCAGGAAGGGGCTAGCCTGATGGGAGAACGCAATGAATACCCCAACCGGGACTGACGCAAAAACCGGCTCGCCTTCCGTTTCGCCGGCCCGGCTGTTCTGGCGGTGGGTGGTTGTCCAGTTGCTGCGCGTGCGTGTGTGGTTGACGGAACGCGGGCCGGGCGACCTGTGGGAATCGAATTATTTCTGGGCCGGGCTCGTCGGCCTATGCGGCGCTTTTTCCTCCGTGGCTTTTCGCGAGGCGCTGAGTCATCTTCAGATGCTTTTGCTTCACTATAACGGACCGCTCGAAGGCGCGGCGACGACTCTCCCCTGGTGGGGCCGGTTGCTGATGCCGGCGGCGGGCGGATTGGTTGCCGGATCGATTTTACTCCTAGGGCAGAAATGGTCGAAGGCGGGAAAGTCGACTGATTTCATGGAAGCCGTTGTCCTCGGCAACGGCGTGATTCGTGTGCGCGCCACGGTGGTGAAAAGCCTCTCGTCGCTCGTGACCATTTCCTCGGGCGGCTCCATCGGACGCGAGGGGCCCATGGTGCAACTGGCTTCGATGCTCGGCTCGTTGCTCGGGCTGAAGGCGAAATTTTCTCCCGCGCGGCTGCGGCTGCTCGTGGCTTGCGGCGCGGCGGCAGGCATTGCCTGCGCCTACAACGCGCCCATGACCGGTGCGTTCTTCGTAGCCGAGATCGTCCTCGGCTCCATCGCCACGGAAAGCATCGGGCCGTTGATTGTCTCCTCCGTGGTGGCGACCGTGGTGGCGGAGCGGTTCCTCGGCGCGCAACCGGTTTACCACATGCCCGATTTCGGTGTGGTGCCGAACTGGCAGTTGGCCGCGCACGCGCTGCTTGGTGTTTTTGCCGGATTGACGGCGCCGCTATTCCTGCTGCTGTTGCGGGGCGGCGAGAGCGGTTTTTCGCGGTTGCGCGTGCCTCTCCCGGTGAAACTCGGACTCGGCGGGTTGGCTGTCGGGGCGATTTCGATCGGAGAGCCGGGTGTCTGGGGCAATGGCTATGGGGTGGTTGAGAACATCCTTAATAATCCGTGGACCTGGCAGGCGCTGATGATCATTCTCGTCCTGAAAGTGGTGGCCACCGTGGCGACGACCGGCAGCGGCGCGGTGGGCGGCGTCTTCACGCCGACGCTGTTTTGCGGCGCGGTGCTCGGTGAGCTTTTCGGCGAGGGCATGCGCGCGCTGCTGCCCCACGCCCAGATTTCAGTTGGTAGTTTTGCCATCGTCGGCATGGGCTGTTTCCTCGCGGCGATGACGCGCGCGCCGATCATGTCGATCCTGATCATGTTCGAGATGACCTATGATCACGCGACAATCATGCCGCTGATGCTCGCCTGCGTCTCGGCCTTTTACGTCGCGCGGGGGATCAGCCCCGAATCGGTCTACAGCCGGCGGATGCGTGGCGCGGGCGAGCACGCCGGGACGCCGCTCTTTCTGCTCCACGTGCGCGACCTGATGAAGACGGACCCGCTTTGCGTGATGGAGACATCCGGCTTCGGCCAGATCGCGGCGACGCTGGCCTCGCACACGTTCAAGCATCTCTACGTCATCGACGCGGACCGGCGATTTCTCGGCGCGATTGCGTTGCAGGACCTGAAACCGTTCCTGCTCGACACCGACCTGCCGCAGGTCGTGATCGCGCTCGACTTGATGCACGACGACGTGCCGGTGCTGACCAGCGACGCCTCGCTCAAGGAATCGCTGGAGGTTTTCGCACGGCACGACGGCGAGCGGCTGCCTGTGCTGGACAACTCGCGCGAGCGTCGGCTCGTCGGCTCGCTGGCGAAGACCGATGTGCTGCTGACCCTGGCGCATGGCATCGGCGGCGGCGAGGCGGAGTAAGCCGGACTAACGCCAACTTTTATTTCGCGCGCAGCGACGGAAACCGCCGCGACCAGTCCACGAGCAGCAGGTAAACGAGCATATCGTCGAAGAAGAAGATGTTCATGAAGACGAGGCTGAGGGCATGAAACGAGAGCATGACGGGGATGAAGACCCAGCGAAAACGCGGCCACGCGAGGCAGAGCGGCGCGAGGATTTCAAACAGCGTGATGACCGGCAGGCCGCCGCGGAGCATGAGGGTGATCCCCGGCCATTCGGGGACGTGCCAGCCGATGTTGGTGTTGAAGTAGTAGCCGCGCAGGCTGGCATCGACGGCCCAGGCTTCCATGGTGTCGCCGGTGAAAACGTTGATGCCGCCGGCGATGGTGCGGTTGAGGCCGACGAGGCAGTAGGAGATGCAGAGAAAGCAGACAATGGTGATGAGCGGGTAGGAACTCCACGATGGCGGCGCGGATTTTTTTCCACTGAGCTTCGCCGCGATCCAATCGGACCAGGCGTAGGCGGCGAGCGCATAGACGGAGAGGAGCAGGACGATGTCGGTGTGGACGGCGGGCCCGAAGCTGCGGATGAGCGACGAGTAGACGGTGAGCAAAAAAGCGGCGCCGGTGGCGAAGAAGGGAAAGGCCTGGTTGGTGAGGCAGAGGGCGAGGATGATGAGCGTGCAGGACCAGAGCGCAGCGAGGCCGTTGGCGCTCAGGAACTGGTCGGTGTAGCCGGCGGGGATGAAGGCGAGGACGCCCACGGGACGCCACATCTCGCGCGGCATTTCGGAGAGGCGCCAGAGGGGATCGAGCAGGAGCTTGAGAGTCCAGAGTGCGAAGATGCCGATGCGCGTGAAGCGCAGCAGTCGCGGCCCGGCTTGCTCATGGAGCAGTTCTATTGGTCCGATGAGACGTCGTAATGTTTCAGAAGCTCGCATGAAGGTTGGCGCGATTCGCCAGAGGGTGGGTGAAGCTTGACGGCCATGTTGAAGAGGTCGATCTGCCGGACGGGATCGCGTGGATGCAGCTCGTTGTAGACTTTGGCCAGCGCACGGGCGAGGCTTTCGGTGGTGCCGGGCGGATAGGCGCCGGGGTTATCGAGGGCGTCAAGCGGATCGACCTGGACGATGGACGGGAAAAGCTGCTCGGTGAGGAGACGAACCTTGGCGCCGCTCTCGGTGGTGGCGATGAATTCGCGGCAAGTGACGGGGTCGACTTCGTGGACGAACGGAAAGATTTCCCACACGACGAAGGGAAAGTAAGTGCGGCCGTTCAGGGTGTAATGCCCGCAGATCATGCCGCCGATGAGGAGGGCGAAAACGAGGCGATGGACGGCGGGCATCGCCGCGACCCAGCGGAACATGGGCGGCCAGTAGCGAAACGCCAGCAGAATGGCGATCATCATGTAGGCCTGGCCCGCGAGCTTAAGCGGCACGGCGTAGGAGATCATCCAGACGATCGCCGCAACGCAGGCGACGATGATCGCACCGGCGATGGCCGTGGGAAAGCGAGAGGGAGCGTGCTGGGCCATCACTCCGTTATAGGTCGCGGTGCGGTCTGAGCAAGCGGAGGTTGTTTGCCGGGAAAAGTATCGTGCACGCAATCGCGAAATGCCTTTCAGGTAGCCCGTGCACTCCGTGCGCGGGGCTCGGTGGCCTTCGCGGACTTGGGAGGGTCGCAAAGATCAGTGAGCCCGTCGCACGGAGTGCGACGGCTACCTAAAGGCATCTTGTTACGGATGCGGGGTGCCGCAGGGGCAGGCGGGCGACGAGGGCGCGATCTTGTCGGGGTCGTAGCTGAGGTTGGGGGCCAGCCATTTTTCGACTGTCGGGATGTCCATGCCTTTGCGGCGGGCGTAGTCTTCGGTTTGGTCGCGGGCGATGGTGCCGATGCCGAAATATTTGGCTTCGGGATGCGCGAAGTAGAGGCCGCTGACGGCACTCGCGGGATGCATGGCGAAGTTTTCGGTGAGGGTGACCTGGGCGTTTTTCTCGGCGCTGAGGAGGTCGAAGAGGAGGCGCTTTTCGGTGTGGTCGGGTTGCGCGGGATAGCCAGGCGCGGGGCGGATGCCGCGGTAGTTTTCCTTGATGAGGTCGTCGTTGGTGAGATTTTCGTTCTGGCCGAAGCCCCAGGCTTGGCGCGCTTGCACATGCAGCCATTCGGCGCTGGCTTCGGCGAGGCGGTCGGCGAGGGCCTTGGTCATGATGGCGTTGTAGTCGTCGTGGTCGGCTTCGTAGGCGCGGACGACTTCGTCGATGCCGAGGCCGGTGGTCAGCGCGAAGGCGCCGAGGTAGTCGCGGCGGCCGGAATCGGCGGGGGCGATGAAGTCGGCGAGGGCGTAGTTGGGCTGGTCCTCGGGTTTGTCCATTTGCTGGCGCAGGGTGTGGAAGGTGGTGAGGATTTCTTGGCGCGAGTCGTCGGTGTAGAGAATGATGTCGTCGGCAGCCGCCGCACGCTGGGCGGCGGGCGCGGACGACGTGGCCTTAGCTGAAGCATCGGACCTTTGCCGGGAAGACTCCGCCGCGGGGCCCGCGGCGGCCACCGCGGCTGTCGCCGCTGGGAAAAATCCGTAGACCGCTTTGCCGCGGAGAAGCTTTCCGTCGATGAGTTTGTTGAGGAGGGTTTGCGCGTCGTTGAAAAGTTCGCGGCAACGCGGGCCGGTTTCGGGATCGTCGAGGAGCGCGGGATAGCGGCCGCGGATTTCCCAAGCGTGGAAGAAGGGTGACCAGTCGATGTAGCTCGCGATTTCGCGCAGCGGCAGATCGTCGATGATGCGAAGGCCGAGGAAAGCGGGCTTGGGGATGTCGACGGTGGCCCAGTCGGTGCGGAAGGCGCGCTTGCGGCTTTGCTCAAGAGAGAGCAGCGGCTTGCTGGGGCGCTTGCGTTCGTGGGCGACGCGGGCGCGCTCGTGCTCGAGTTTGTTATTGGCGACGAACTCGTCTTTCTGCGCGGGGCTGAGCAGCGCGCTGACGACGCCGACGGCGCGCGAGGCATCGAGGACGTGGACGACGGCGTTCTTATAGTGTTGCGCGATTTTCACCGCGGTGTGCGCCTTGCTCGTGGTCGCGCCGCCGATGAGAAGCGGGAGCGAGAAATTCTCGCGCTCCATTTCCTTGGCGACATGGACCATTTCGTCGAGCGAGGGCGTGATCAGTCCGCTGAGGCCGATGACGTCAACCCCGAGTTCCTTCGCGGCGGCGAGGATTTTCTCGCTGGAGATCATGACGCCGAGATCGATGACTTCGTAGTTGTTGCAGGCGAGGACGACGCCGACGATGTTCTTGCCGATGTCGTGCACGTCGCCCTTGACGGTGGCGAGGAGGATTTTGCCCTGCGCCTGCTTATTGCCGGTGCGCTTCTTTTCCTCCTCCATGAAAGGCAGCAAATAAGCGACCGATTTCTTCATCACGCGCGCGCTTTTGACCACTTGGGGGAGAAACATTTTGCCGTCGCCGAACAGATCGCCGACGACGCTCATGCCGCGCATCAGCGGGCCTTCGATGACCTCCAGCGGCGTGGCGTATTTCTGCCGCGCCTCCTCGGTGTCGGCGTCGATGAAATCGACGATGCCTTTGATCAGCGCGTGGCTGAGGCGGTCCTCGACCGGCAGCGCGCGCCACTGCGCTTCCTCTTTCACTTCGGTTTTACCGGCCTTCTTGTAACTCTCGGCAAAGGTGACGAGGCGCTCGGTGGCGTCGGCGCGGCGGTTCAGGATGACGTCTTCCACGAGCTCCTTGAGCTGCGGCTCGACTTCCTCGTAGACGGCGAGCATCCCCGCATTGACGATGCCCATGTCGAGCCCGGCGCGAATGGCGTGGTAAAGGAAGACGGCGTGCATCGCTTCGCGCACGGGGTTGTTGCCGCGGAAGGAAAACGAGATGTTGCTGATGCCGCCGGAGACGCGCGCGCCCGCGAGGTTGGCCTTGATCCAGCGCGTGGCCTCAATGAAGTCGACGGCGTAGTTGACGTGCTCCTCGAGGCCGGTGGCGACGGTGAGGACGTTGGGATCGAAGATGATGTCCTCGGCGGGGAAGCCGACTTCGTTCACCAATATATTATAAGCGCGCTGGCAGATTTCGATGCGGCGCGCGAGCGAATCGGCCTGGCCCTTTTCGTCGAAAGCCATGATGACGGCGGCGGCGCCATAGCGGCGGACCAATTTGGCGCGATGGCGGAAGGCCTCCTCGCCCTCCTTGAGGCTGAGCGAATTGACAATGGGCTTGCCGGGGATGCAGCGCAGCCCAGCCTCGATGACGCTCCACTTGGAGCTGTCGACCATGATGGGGACGCGGGCGATTTCGAGCTCCGCGGCGATGAGATTGAGGAAGCGGGTCATGGTCGCTTCGCCGTCGAGCATGCCTTCATCAAAGTTCACGTCGATGATGGCCGCGCCGCCCTCAACCTGATGGCGCGCGACGGCGAGCCCCTCGTCGAGTTTGCCCTCGAGGATGAGCTTGGCGAACCGGGGCGAGCCGGTGACGTTGGTGCGTTCGCCGATCAGGGTAAACGGAATTTCGGGGCGGAGGGTTAATGGCTCCAGTCCGGCGTATTGCGTGAGCGATTTGGGCGCTGGCAATGGACGCGGTTTTACATTGCGCACGGCTTCCGCAATGCAACTGATGTGCTCCGGCGTATTCCCGCAGCAACCGCCGGCGATGTTGAGCCAGCCTCGCTCGGCGAAGTCGCGCATGAGCGGACCCATGTCCTCGGGGAGCTTGGGAAAGCCGGTGGGCGAGAGCGGATCGGGCAGTCCCGCGTTGGGATAGCAACTGAAGTAGCAGGTGGCGAAACCGGCGAGCTCCTCGACGAAGGGGCGCATCTGTTCCGGCCCGAGCGCGCAGTTGATGCCGACGCTGAGAGGCCGGGCGTGCGCGACGGAAATCCAGAACGCTTCCAGCGTTTGTGCGTTGAGCGTGCGGCCGGAATCGAAAATGGTGACGGAAATCTGGATGGGGACGCGGCGGCCGATTTGCTCGAAGGCTTCCTCGATGGCGAAGAGCGCGGCCTTGGCGTTGAGGGTGTCGAAGATGGTCTCGACCAGCAGCGTGTCGACGCCGCCTTTCATCAGGCCGAGGGCTTGCTGGCGGTAGGCGTCGACGAGTTGGACGTAGGTGACGCCGCGCGCGCCGGGATCGTTGGCGTCGCGGGAGATGGAAGCCGAGCGCGTCGTGGGGCCCATGGAGCCGGCGACGAAGCACTGGCGGCCCGGATGCGCGGCGACGAATTCGTCGCGGACGCGGCAGGCTAGACGCGCGCCCTCGATATTGATGTCGTCGACCGCGGCTTCGAGATCGTAGTCGGACTGCGAGATGACCTGGCCGCTGAAGGTGTTGGTCTCGATGAGGTCGGCGCCGGCCTCGAGGAAGCGGCGGTGAACGTCGGCGATGACCTCGGGCTTGGTGATGCTGAGAATGTCGCCGTTGCCCTTGAGGTCTTTGTGGTGATTCGCAAAGCGCTCGCCGCGGAAGTCGGCTTCGGTCAACTTGAATCCCTGCAAGGTGGTGCCCATCGCGCCGTCGATGATGACGATGCGTTTTTGGAGCAGCGCTTCAAGAGGATGGAGGGCAGGAACCGTCATCCGATTAACATATCAACGTATCTGGATGCGTCAATGAGTTAGTTGTGAGCCCGGTTTGGATTTATGGTGCGAAGGTAGTAAAAACGTTTATCTTGGCGCG